>Ga0182015_10002893_pt1 | contig 19967 bp, 20 predicted proteins | sample 712P3MmetaG_FD_120478 | JGI IMG/M metagenome (GOLD analysis project Ga0182015, IMG submission 120478) | Permafrost microbial communities from Stordalen Mire, Sweden - 712P3M metaG | ecosystem: Environmental > Terrestrial > Soil > Wetlands > Permafrost | place: Sweden: Stordalen | collected...
ATCGACACCGCGGGCCTGCGCAGTGCGCTCGATGCCGCGGAAGAGGAAGGCATCCGACGCGCGCGGCACGAGATGCGGCGCGCCGATCGAATCCTCTACGTCATCGATGCGAGTGCCGCGGACAGCGCCGCGCACGTAAGGCCTTCAGAGGCGCCGCCCTTTGCCGTCGATTCGCTGCCCGCGGACGTTCCGGTGACGCTGGTGTTGAACAAGATCGATCTCACCGGCTTCGCGGCGGGGATGGACGAAGGGACGCCTCCCCGGATCTTCGTGAGTGCGCGCACCGGTGCCGGCTTGGAGTCGCTCCGCGATCATCTCAAAGAAAGCGCGGGCTATCGCGACTCCGAGGCCGGTGTGTTCACGGCGCGGCGGCGACATCTGGATGCGCTTGCGCGTTCGCGCGCCCTGGTCGAGGGGGCGGCGCAGGCCTCGGGGGGTCTGCAGGCGTTCGAGCTTTTCGCCGAAGATTTGAGGCTCGCTCAGCGCGCGCTGAGCGAGATCACGGGGGAGGTGAGCAGCGAGGAATTGCTCGGCGAAATCTTCGGAAGTTTTTGTATTGGGAAGTGAGGTGAAAAGGCCTCACGAGCGGTGCACCAGCCCGCTCAAAACAGCATCGGCCGTAGACCGTGCTAGATGCTCTGGTTGCCGTGCTCCAGCTCAGAGCCGGCATCCGATTCGATCGAGCCCGCCAAGCGAGCCGAAACGCCGAGCGCGGCGAGCACCGCGATGGTGGCGATCAGGGTCTTGATCGGGTGATGCCAGAAGAGCCAAACCATGGTGAGCGCGGATACTGCCAAGATCGCCAGAAAAGCGACGATGTTCCCCCGCGCATTCGACGAACGAGTCATGCCAGCCTTCCCTTGGGTCGCCCCAGTCCAATTGCCCCTGAGGCTTTATACATCGTCTGTAGGAAAACTCCTATACGAGAACACCCTAATCATTCTGCAGCGATCGCCCCCGGCGCTCATCGACCACGCGCTAACCGAGCATCGACTCCCGGCGCCAATGGCGGGCCGTGAGCACGATCAGCACGAGGGCCAGCACGAGCGCCGACGCCGACGAGACGAGTGCATCCGCGGGCGCGATGGCTTGGTCCTTGAGCACGCTGGTCATGAGCAAATGCTGGCTCAGCGATGGAATGAACATCAGCGAGCTCTTCGTCCGGAGCGAATAGATGCTCGCGAATGCGATCGGAAGCGTCGGCACCAGGAGCACACTGGTGAGATAAGTCTGCGCCTCCCGATAGCTTCTCGTGAACGAGGCCACGAGCGTCATGAGCGCGGCGCCCAGCGGCACGAACGGCAGGCAAATCGCGAAAAATTCGAGTGCCGTTCCGACGCCGAGATTCGCGCTCATTCCCAGCCGCTCGAGCGGTACGAATCGAAACACGAACACGAATGCGGTGAGATTGATCGCGAGCGACAGGCACATATAGGCGCAGGTCGCCAGGATCTTCCCGCCGACGAGCGCTCCGCGCGATACGGGGAGGCTCAGCAGAGACTCGAGAGAACCCCGCTCGCGCTCCCCCGCGGTGCAGTCGATTGCGAGATACAAGCCTCCCATGAGCATCGAAAACAAAACGAAATACGTCATGAATCCGAGCACCACGACGGCCCGGCCGGACGGCGTCGTCACATCGATGTCGTTGACCGCGACCGGTACGGCTAGCAGCGGATCGACGCCCCGCATCTGAATCCGGAGCTGCGCGATGCTGCTCGCATAGCCTGCGAGCACTCTGCGCAGCCGGTCGGCGCTCTTTCTGGTCTGGGAATCCGAGCTGTCCGCCACCACGAACACCGGCGCCGGCAGCGCCGCCTTGAACCTCGGCGCGTAGTCGTCCGGCACGATCAGCACCACGGCCGAGGCGCCGCTTCGCACGCGCGCACGCGCCTTAGGCTCGGACAGCGCCTCGGCATGCAGACGGACGCCTTGCGACTCGAGATAGCGAACGAGATTAGGCGCGCGGTCGCCTCCCGAGATGGTGATGGAGAGCGGCTCGTCCGACTCGACCACGCTCTGGTTGAGCATGCGCGACACCATCGCGCCGAACAGGATCGGCCCGAACAACGGTCCGAACAACAGCGCCGACACGAGCGTACGGCGATCGCGCAGATTCTCCAGGAACTCCTTCGCGAATACGATGAACAGCGCGCGCATCATGAGATGCCCTCGGATTCGCCGAGAATCTCGAGAAACGCTTCCTCGAGCGTCGCGGAGCCGCTCCGTTCACGGACCTCCTGCAGGGTGCCTTGCGCGAGCACGCTGCCCCTGCCGATGATGACCACCTGATCGCACAGCGAGGCCACCTCCTGCATGACGTGCGAGGAAAACAGGATGCACCGCCCCTGCGATTTGAGATTCCTCAAGATCTCGCGCAGATTCCGGATGGCCATCACGTCGAGACCGTTCGTGGGCTCGTCGAGGATCACGTTGGCCGGGTCGTGCACGAGCGCCCGGGCGAGCGCCACCTTGATGCGCTGACCCTGCGAAAAACCTTTGGCGCGGCGATCGATGAAGCTCTCCATGTCGAGCGCGCGGGCAAGCTCGGCGATCCGCGCGGCAAGCGGCTTCGAGCCGATCCCGTGCAGCGCGCCGAAGTACGCGATGTTTTCGCGCGCGGTCAGATTGCCGTACAGGCCCGCTGCATGCGGGAGAACGCCCAAGTGAGCTCGTGCGGCCGAGGTTTCGCCGCGGATGTCGAGGCCGTCGATGCGAGCACTGCCGCCGTCGGGCGTGAGGACTCCGTACAGCATGCGGAGCGTGGTGGATTTGCCGGCGCCGTTGGGCCCCAGAAGACCCGTGATCGAACCGTCGCCGGCGCGAAACGACACGTCGCGCACCGCCTCGACGGCGCCGAAACGCTTGCGCAATGCCGCCGCCTCGATCATGGCGCAGGCCCCGAGAGGCCGACGAAGAACGGGGCGGGGCGATGTCGTTCCAGGCACGACGCATCGAGGGCGGCGGGCTCGGCGGTATCCAAAAAATCGGCCAACAGCTTCGGCATGCAGCCTGTCACCACCTGACCGTGTCCCTCGCCTTGGACGATCAAGTGACGATAGTGCGTGAGCCCGCGCGCGAGACGTTCGGCATCGGCAGGCGGCGTCACCGGATCCGCCTCACCGGACAAGAGCAGAGTCGGCACCGCGCTATGCAACGGCGCGTGCAAGTCGGCATCGACCGCACCCTTCGGCCAGAGCCGGCAGATTTCGGTCAGCGCATCCAGTTGATCCGCGCCTTGATAGGTTTGCTCGATCTTTAGCCGCTCGGCGTCGCTCACCTCGAAGAACGGAACATCCTCGCTGCACACCACGCTGTTCTGCATGCCGCTCGCCAGCTGATCGCGTATCTGGCGCGCCATCATGAAGGTCTCGGCGGCCATGGGACTTGCGCGCCCCATGGCCGCTTGATGAATCAAGGTGGGCAGGAGCGAGGCCTCGACGGCGTTGTACGACAGAAAGCGGAGCGATGCGGAAAACACGCTGCGATTGAACTCCAGGGGAAGCGGCTCGCCGGTGGTGGGATCGGCGATTACGAGAGGCAGCTTCTCCGGACCAAATTTGCGGCGAAGGCCGCCGAGTTCCGAGGCAAGGTTCGGATAGGCGGCCGCACAGTCCGGCGCCGATGCGCAGCGCGCCACGATGAGATCGAGCGCGCGCTCACCGTCCAGCGGCGTGTCGGGTCCTATCACCTGCTCCGGATAGGTCACGCCGTCCAGCACCACGGCGTGGGTCTCCTTGGGATGATGCCGCATGTACAGCTCCCCCACGCGCGTGCCGTAGGAGGAGCCGTAGAGATCGATCGAGGGGTAGCCGAGAGCGACGCGGACGCGATCCAAATCACCGACCGCGACGCTCGTGGTGTAGAAGCGAACCCGCTCGCCGTATCGGGCGAGACAGGCGGCCGTCGCGCGCCGCATCTCGGGAATGGCGTCTTGGGTGTCGTTCCAGTCGTCCGGATAGCTGCAGACCAACGGCCCGGATCTCCCGGTGCCGCGCTGATCGACGAGTACGATGTCGTGATTGCGATTCGCGCGGGCAAACGCGCCCGCATAGCTCGCGTAAAGATCCGACGCCGCCTGACCCGGACCTCCCGCGAGCAGGAACAGAGGCGCGGCCGATGCGCGCCGGTTGAGCGCCGGTACGACCGCGACGAACAGATCGACCTTGCGACCGGCCGGTGCCTCGGGATCTTCCGGCACCGCAAGCACCCCACAGCGCGCGGCGACCGAGCTCAATTTGAGCGGATGCTCGAGGCGGCATTCGTGCAAGGGGAGCGTCCCCGCCGAGGCGGAAAGTCCCTTGCAGACGACCAAGACACAGGCCGGGAGGGCCTTCCACGCGAGCCGCAACGTCGTACTCCGATTCATCGCCTCATGGCGGTCAGGCGCGCCAGTGTAGCGATTCGCTATACCCGGCCGGCCCCGACTTGATAGATTTGCGGCCCAGTTCGTCAATTGAAGGACGCCATGACCCTCATCCGCGAAGCCGATGTCATCGCAAGCGTCGCCGACGCCCTGCAATACATTTCCTACTACCACGCGCCGGACTTCATCCGGGCGATGGGCCGCGCCTATGCCATGGAGCAAAGCCCGGCGGCGCGCGACGCCATCGCGCAAATCCTGACCAACTCGCGATTGTGCGCGGAGGGCCATCGGCCGATCTGCCAGGACACAGGGATCGTGGTGGTGTTCGTCAAGGTCGGGATGGGAGTTCGCTTCGAGGCGTCGCGGGACCTGGAAGCCATGATCAACGAAGGCGTCCGGCGCGCCTATCTCAATCCCGACAACAAATTGCGGGCCTCGATCGTCGCAGACCCGGCCGGCAAGCGCACCGGCACGAAGGACAATACGCCGGCGGTGATCCACACCGAATTCGGGCCCGGAGACCGGCTCGAGATCACGGTGGCGGCCAAGGGCGGCGGGTCCGAGAACAAATCCATGTTCGCCATGCTGAATCCGTCCGATTCGGTGGCGGACTGGGTGGTCGAGATGGTTCCGGAAATGGGCGCCGGCTGGTGCCCGCCCGGCATGCTGGGCGTGGGTATCGGCGGCAGCGCCGAGAAGGCCATGCTGCTCGCGAAGAAATCGCTGATGGAGCCGATCGACATCGGCGATCTCATCGCCCGCGGGCCGGCCAACAAGCCGGAGGAACTGCGCCTGGAGATCTATCGGCGCGTCAACGAATTGGGCATCGGAGCCCAGGGTCTCGGCGGGCTCACGACTGTGCTCGACGTGAAGGTATCGGATTATCCGACCCATGCGGCCTCGCTGCCGGTGGCGGTGATTCCCAATTGCGCCGCGACGCGGCACCTGCATTTCACGCTGGACGGCTCGGGACCGGCCGTATTGGAGCCGCCGGATCTGTCGCAATGGCCGAACGTGCACTGGAGCGCAGATGCCGGCGCGCGCCGAGTATCGCTCGACGGGCTGACGCGCGAGCAAATGGCCACCTGGAAGGCGGGCGAACGCCTGCTGTTGTCAGGGAAACTGCTGACCGGCCGCGATGCCGCGCACAAGCGCATCTGCGCATTGCTCGAGGCGGGCAAGCCATTGCCCGACGGGATGGACTTTCGCAACCGCGTCATCTACTACGTGGGGCCGGTCGATCCGGTGGGAACCGAAGTGGTCGGTCCGGCCGGACCCACCACCGCGAACCGGATGGACCGCTTCACCGACACCATGCTCGGCAAGGCGGGGCTCCTCGCCATGGTGGGCAAGGCCGAACGGGGACCTGAGACCGTTGCTGCCATCCGCGCACACCGCTCGGCGTACCTGATCGCGGTGGGCGGCGCCGCGTTCCTGGTCTCTCAGGCCATCCGCACGAGCCGCGTGGTCGGTTTCGCCGAGCTTGGCATGGAGGCGGTGTACGAGTTCGAGGTCCGCGACATGCCGGTGACGGTCGCGGTGAGCTCGGACGGGGAATCCGTGCACGACAGCGGACCCAAGGCATGGCGCGGAAAATTCGCGGGAATCCCCGTCACGGTGGAGTGAGCCGGGCGGCTGACGCGCCAACACCCAAGCTAATACTTGACGCTGCAGCCGTAGGGCCGGGTAATCGGATGAGCCACCGGCTTATCGTCGGCCACTGCCAGCAATGCCTCCCTGAGGAAGGGCTCTGCATGCTGAATGTCGGCCACCTCCGGGGTGGCGAGGCTGTCGATGCCTCCCATATATTGCAGATCGCCCCGGGCGTCGATGACGAACAGGTGGGGAGTGGTCTTCGCGTGATAGAGCCGCCCCAGATCACCCGACGGATCGAGCAGCACGGCGGTGGGCACGGCATGGCGTGACTGGCTCAGCGCATTCGCCTCGGCTCCGCTCACGTAGCCTTGTTTGCCGGGAGCGGAGGAGATTACCGACATCCAGATTACGCCGCGTTGCCGCGCGAGCTCCTGAAGGCTCTGCATGTTTCCGCTGGAATAATGCTTTCGGGTATAGGGGCAATCCGCGTTGGTCCATTCCAGCACCACGATCTTGCCGCGGTAGTCGGCGAGGCGGCGAACCTTGCCGTCACTGTCCGTCGCAGTGAAGTCGGGCGCCGGGCGACCGATCTTAAGCTCCTCGCCGGCGGTGGCCGCGACACTTCCCGAGGAGGCCAGCGCTGCGCAGGCCGACCAGACCGCGGAGGCGAGCAACGCGCCGATGAAGCGGCGTGCGGACGGGCGACTTCCGGCACGAAGCGCCGGGGAGACAGGGGTGGCGGGCAGGGACATATGCGGATTAGTGCCGAGCGGGCGGCCATTGGTTCCCCGTCCTTTTGGTGGATCTCTACCGGCAGGTTTAGACTGTCGGGCTGTTCGGCGAGGCGCGGTAGCCCCAGGAGCGCGGTAGAGGACCATGCGATTCGTAGCGGAATATGAGGTGATCGTGATCGGCGGCGGCCACGCCGGGACCGAGGCGGCGCTCGCGGCCGCCCGCATGGGACGGCGCACGCTGTTGATCACCCACAACATCGAGACGCTCGGACAGATGAGCTGCAACCCGGCCATCGGCGGCATCGGCAAGGGCCATCTGGTCAAAGAAATCGATGCGCTGGGCGGCGCCATGGCGCTCGCGGCAGACCAGGCCGGGATTCAATTCCGGACCTTGAACGCGAGCAAGGGTCCGGCGGTCCGCGCCACGCGGGCGCAAGCAGACCGCCAGCTCTACAAGCGGGCCATCCGGCGCATGCTCGAGACGCAGCCGCATCTAACGATTTTCCAGCAAGAGGTCGCGGACCTCATCATGCAAGGCGAGCGCGCAGCGGGCTGCGTCACCGCGAGCGGCGTCGAGTTTCGGTCGTCGAGCGTGGTCCTGACGGTGGGAACGTTCCTGGGCGGCCGGATTCACGTCGGCCTCGAAAGCCATGCCGGGGGCCGGGCCGGCGACCCACCGTCCAATGCGCTCGCCGCACGGCTGCGCGAGCTTCCCTTGCACGTCGGCCGATTGAAGACCGGAACCCCGCCGCGCATCGACGGCCGCAGCATCGACTTTGCCGGCTTGGCTGAACAGCACAGCGACGATCCGCGGCCGGTATTCTCGTATCTCGGGACCCGGGCCGCCCAACCGCGCCAGATTCCATGCCACATCACCGCGACCAACGAGCGCACGCACGACATCATTCGCGGCGCCAGCGCCCGCTCGCCGATGTTCACCGGCCTCATCGAGGGCACGGGCCCGCGCTACTGTCCGTCGGTCGAGGACAAGGTGATGCGCTTCGCCGATCGAACGTCGCATCAGATCTTCATCGAGCCCGAGGGTCTGGATACGCACGAGATCTACCCGAACGGCATCTCGACCAGCCTGCCGTTCGAGGTGCAGTATGAATTCGTGCGCTCGATTCGTGGATTCGAGCGCGCCCACATCACGCGGCCGGGGTACGCGATCGAATACGATTTCTTCGATCCGCGCGGACTCAAGTCCAGCTTGGAGAGCAAGCTCATCGGCGGATTGTTTCTCGCGGGACAGATCAACGGCACCACCGGCTACGAAGAAGCCGCCGCTCAAGGGCTTTTGGCGGGCGCGAATGCCGCGCTCGCCGCGACGGGTCGCGAGCCTTGGTGCCCGAAGCGCAGCGAGGCTTATCTGGGCGTGCTCGTCGACGACCTCATCACCCGCGGGGCGCCGGAACCCTACCGCATGTTCACCAGCCGCGCCGAATACCGCCTCTCGCTGCGCGAGGACAACGCGGATTTGCGCCTCACCGCCCGCGGCCGCGAACTCGGATTGGTGGACCAGGAGCGCTGGGAATTCTTTCTGAGAAAGCGTGGCACGGTCGAGTCCGAGGTTGCGCGGCTGTCCGAGGCGCTGGTGCGGCCGGGCCATGTCGACGCCGCGCTGCTCGCGAAGCTCAAGCAGCCGTTGCAGCGGGAAGTCCGCGCGTTCGAATTGTTGCGCCGTCCCGAGCTCTGCTATGACGACGTGCAGAGCGCCGTCGCTGGCGGCTCGATCGGGCCGCTCGACGATTGGCGCAGCGATGAGCGATTGGCGGAGCAGGTGAAGCAGCAAGTCGACGTGCAGGCGAAGTATTTCGGCTACCTGAAACGGCAGAGCCAGGAAATCGACCGCCAGCTACGCCACGAGGACATGCGCCTGCCCGACGGCATCGACTATTCCAAGGTGGGCGGGTTGTCGAACGAGGCGCGACAGTCGCTCGACTCGGTGCGGCCGCAGACCTTGGGACAGGCGGCACGCATTCCCGGGCTTACGCCGGCGGCGCTGTCGCTGCTGCTGGTCCATCTAAAGAAGCACGAACGCGCCGCTTGAACTTCAAGACGGCGAAGACCGCTACGATGCTGAAAATCGCGGTATTTGGACGTGCGAGTGGCATTTTCACCGCTCACTCTTTAACATCAGCGCTCTTGTTTGGACCCCGCGGCTCGGAGAATTACATGTTTTCGCGATTGTATGGCGTGGCATGGCTTGCAGGCGCGAGCCTTTTGAGTTTGAGTGTGTCGCTGTCCGCGGGGGCGCAGAGCGGCACCTCGACGCCCGATCCCGTGAGGGGCAAACAGCTATTTTATACCTGCTACGGCTGCCATGGGGTTGATACTTACAAGAACGCTTACCCGGACTACAGCGTCCCGAAGCTCCGCCATCAGCAGGCCGCGTACATCATCGCGGCGCTCCACGAATACCAGAACGGCGATCGGCCGCATGCGACCATGCACGCGCAAGCCGCGTCGCTGTCCGATCAGGACATCGTGGACATCGCGGCTTATTTGCAGGGCGAACCCGCCAAGCCCTCCGATAAAATCGTCGGCACGATGCCCAAACAAGCCTCCGCCTGCGCAGCCTGCCATGGTGCGAACGGACTCGGTGTCGCCTCGCCGCTCGAGCCGAAGCCGCCCGTGCTGGCCGGTCAGCACGCCGATTATCTGGAACAGGCGCTGACCGCCTATCACAACGGCCGCCGCAAGAACGTGGTCATGGACGGCATGGCCCAGCTTCTCGCCACCGACGAGGATATCAAGACGGTGGCTGAGTATTTCGAGAGTCAGCCTTCACCGCTCGAAACGGCAACCACGGAAAGCAAATAGGCCTGCGGCCTAACGCACGCTGGCCAGGAACGCGGCGAAGGTGTGGTAATAGGCGTCGAGATTTTGCCGCTTGCCGAACGCATGGCCTTCGTCGGCAGCTTTGAGAATCCACACCGTTCCTCCGCGGCTCCTTAGCCGGTTCGCAAGTTCGTCGGACTGCGAAACCGGCACGCGCGGATCGTTCTTCCCGTGGACATCGAGCAACGGCCGCGAGATCCGATCGGCGCCGGTGAGCGGCGAGATGCGCCGCAAATACGCGCGCATGTCCGTGTCGCGCTCATCGCCGTAATTTGCGCGCTCCTGACCCTGAAGGTAAGGCGCCGTCGTGCCCATGAAGCCGATGAAGTCGGTGATGCCGGCGAAGTCGACTGCACCGCGCAGCCGGTCGCCGTAGTTCACGAGCGTGGCGAGCGCCAGATAGCCGCCCGAGACCACGACATGCTTGGCATCGAATCGGGAATCGAGGCCGAGCCATACCAGGAGCGCGCCCAAATCCTTGACTGCATCCTCCCGCAGCATGCCCTTGTCCAACGCGAAGAAGCTCTTCCCGTAGCCGGACGAGCCGCGGACGTTCGGCGCGACCACCGCGAAGCCCAACTCGTTCACGACGTACTCGATCCAAGGATCGAACGCCGGTCGAAACTCAGAGTCAGGCTCGTCATGCAGCATCAGCAGCACCGGATGCGGACCAGGGGTCGCCGGTTCGTAGAGATACACCGGTATCTGACGAGGCTTGCCGTCTGCCCGGTCGAAGGTCGGAAACTGCGTGAGGTGCGGCACGACGAATTTGCTTCGGTCCAGCGGGCCCGCTTCGCTCGACGTCCAGGCTTCGAGGCGATTGGACTCTATGTCGAGCACATACGCATCGCGCGGCTGATTCGCTGCGGACAGCCCGAACGCCAGCCGCTTGCCGTCGCGATCGAAGCTCAACGAGTCGATGACCCCGGTGAACGGAAACCTCGGAGGAGTCAGATCCTGATGAGTTCTCAAGTCGACTAGATTGAGCTTTCCGAGGCCGCCCTCGTTCGTGACGTACGCGAGGTAATGTCCGTCGTTGGAGAGCGCGAACCGCTCGACATCCCACGGACCTCGTCCCGAGATATCGGTTTTCTCGCCGGTAAAAATGTTGACGAAGTGTACTTTCGCGTTGTCGGCGTCGCGATCCGACAGGATGTACACACCGGTGCCGTCGCGCGAGAACTTCGCCGCGGAGATCGCCACTTTGGTCGGCGAGGAGTCCACCTCGCGCTTCTGGCCGCTTCCCAGCTCGACGATGTACAGGTAGTCCTCCTGGGAGGACACGTGCTTCCGGACCAGGAGCTTGCGGTCATCGGCCGACCAGTCCAGCGGACTTAAGGCCGCTCCGTCTCCCGAGACGCCGAGATGCGGAAGCGCACCCGATTCGGGGTCGACGATGTCGATGTCGTAGGACATGCCATCGCGCGCGGTCGTGCAGAAGGCGATTTCGCGTCCGGAATTGGACCAGAGCGCCGCCCCGTTCATGGACCTGCCGTCGGTCAGGCGCCGCGCAGCGGGTTCGCCGGGGCGTTGATAATAGATTTGCGTGTTGCCGTCGCCACCGGAGTCGCGCTGATAGAAGTAGGCATTGCGATTCGGATCCGGCGAGAAGGCGGCCTGCGTGATAGGCTCGCGCTGGAAGGTGATCTGACGCCTCTCGCCCATCGGCCGGTCGACGAGGTGCAGCTGATCGGTCTCGCCGAAGCGCGTGACGATCAACAGCTGGCCTTTAGGGGAAAAGCCCAAGGGAGTCGCCTCCCGCGCGCTGAGATAGGCGTCCAGCGTTTCGGCGGTGTCGAGCGGCCGCTCCGGAATTCCGTCGAAGATGAGGTTCCCACGTGCCGTCGGCGCCGCCGCATCGGCGGCGCAAGCGATCACGAGCGAGGCCGCGAGCAGCGGCGAGAGAAAAGTGCGACTCATTATTCCTATGTTCCCAAAGCCCGAGGATAATGGCCCGCGAGGATAATGGATATGATGGCGAGCTTCGAGCACCTATTACAATCTTGCGACGTGGGCGACATGCTCGATGAGATCGCGAGCGCGGACCCGCCGGCGTATCTGCACCGTTGCTTCGCGGAAGGGTGCTCGTCGTCGGCCTTGTCGTGGACCCGCATCCAAGAGCTCGGGCTTTGCGCCATGGTGCTCGACTCGATCGTGAACGGCCGCGACTACGAGGGGCTCGAGCCCGAATTGGTCTCCGATTGGCGCGTGCATTTCTCGCACGCGTGCGCGCAGATGCGAGACATCGCCGTGCAGGCCTTGCGCCACGCGGGCGAGATGCCGGCGGTTCCCGCCGATGCCGCGCCCGAACTCGCCGAGCTCGAGCATCGGCTGGCTCCGGCGTAGGAAGCCGCCACCATGCGGCAGCTCTTGATGGGCTCGAGCTTGAGACTCGCCGTCATCGCCGTGGTTGCCTGCCCGGTGATGCTCGCGGGGTGCGCTTCCTCGAATGCTCCCTCGAGCGCGAAAGCCGCTGCGAGCCCCGCGCCTCCGGCGCCCACCCATGATTGGCGCGAGCTCGTGGTGCTGCCGTTCGGCACGCTGCTCAAGGACGTGCCGTATCGTCTCGCCGAGGTCGTGCTGTTTCATGACTCCGCGACCGGGGCCGCCGGGCGCGAGGATCGGGAGTGCTATACGTTGCAGGGAGCAGCCGCGCCGCGATGGTTCGGACGGCAGGTCGACGAGTATTCGTTGTGCTTCTCGAGCGATCGGCTGAATCGAATCGAGGCATCGGTGAGGCTGCCGCCGGAGTCGGTATCCTCGCAGTTCGCCGCCGCCTGCGCCGACTGGCAACGTGCGGGCATCCCCGGCGGTTCGGCTCCCGACCGATGCGACGCGCGGGATGGCACCACGGAGGTCGACGCCCGGCTGACGGCGTCCGAGATTTCCGCGGAGCCTCTCGTGTCCGTCACCCTCATCGACCGGCCGCCGGGTCACGAGTCGGCCCGTGAATAGACACGACGAGCTGGCGTCATTGCGCGAGGGCGCGCGTGGTTTCGATTTGGTCCTCGAGACCGCCCAGGCCGAAGCGTTGTTGAAGCTGATCGACGAGCTGGAGCGTGCCAATGCGGAATTCAATCTCACCGCGATCCGCGACCGCCCCGGCATGAGGACCAAGCACGTGCTCGATAGCTTGAGCGTGCAACGCTACCTCCGCGGCGATCGCATCGCCGACGTGGGCACCGGCGCGGGTTTCCCCGGGCTGCCGCTTGCCATCGTGAATCCCGCGCGGCGCTTCACGCTGATCGAGGCCACCGGCAAGAAGGCGCGCTACGTGCGTGATACGGCGGAACGGCTGGGGCTCGCCAACGTCGACGTGCAGAATTCGCGCGCGGAGCATTATCGGCCGGCAGCGCCGTTCGATTCGGTGATCGCCCGCGCGCTTTCGTCGTTGGCCGATTTCGTCGGCTACGCGGGGCATCTGTGCGCGCCGGGCGGACGGCTCCTGGCGATGAAGGGCAAGCGTCCCGACTCGGAAATCTCCTCTCTGCCGCCTTCATTCACCGTGGCGGCGGTGCACCGGATCGAATTGCCGGGGCTGGACGACGAGCGGCATCTTGTGGAACTCTCACCTGCCGGCCCCCGATCCTAAGAACAGGCCGAAACCGAACACCATATGAAACGGGTCATCGCAGTTGCAAACCAGAAGGGCGGTGTCGGCAAGACCACCACCGCCGTGAACCTGGCCGCCTCGCTCGCCGCGACCAAGCGGCGCGTTCTGCTGGTCGATTTGGACCCGCAGGGCAACGCCACGATGGGCTGCGGCATCGACAAGAACGCCCAGACCAGGACCAGCTGCGACGTGCTGCTCGGCGACTGCACCGCTGCGGAGGCGCTGGTGCTCGTGGAATACGGCGGTTTCAAGCTCATGCCGGCGAATCAGGAGCTGACGGCGGCGGAGGTGCGGCTGCTCACCATGATCGCCGGCCGGGAGTTCAAATTGCGCAACGCCTTGAAGGCGGTGCGCGACGAGTTCGACGTGATCCTGATCGACTGCCCCCCTGCGCTCAACATGCTCACGCTCAATGCCCTCGTCGCCGCCGATTCGGTGATGGTGCCGATGCAATGCGAGTACTACGCGCTCGAGGGCTTGACCGCGCTGGTGCAGACCATCGAACAGATCAAGAGCAGCATCAATTCGAACTTGGAAATCGAGGGGTTGCTGCGCACCATGTTCGATCCGCGCAACAATCTGGCGAACGCTGTTTCGGCGCAGCTGATCGAGCATTTCGGCGACAAGGTGTTCCGCACGCTGATTCCCCGCAACATCCGCCTGGCCGAGGCGCCGAGCTTCGGCAAGCCCGCGCTCTTCCACGACAAGGAATCGCGCGGTGCGCTCGCGTACCTGGCGCTCGCCGGCGAGATGATTCGCCGCGACGATCTGCCGGGCGCACCGGGGGCACCGGCAACGCCCGAGACAGCGGCCGCGCCCGGGACACGTGCCACGCCCGAGACACCGCCGCCGACGGATTCATCGACCCAGGCAGCGGATTCATGCCGGGAACCTGAAACCGCCGCGGCGCTCCAAGCTCCCCCAGCGCCCGAGGTGTCCGACTCCGCCGAATCGCCTGAATCGCCCGCGCCGCCCGTATAATCGGGTGCGGGTGCCGCGAATTTTGATCCCGCGCTTTCGAGGACTTCCAGCATGACGGCTAAAAAACCGGCCTTGGGCCGAGGACTGGCGGAGCTTTCGCCGTTGTTCGCGCGCCGGGCGGGCTTGCCCGAGGCCGCCGAAGCGGCGCCCCCGCAACCGGCGGGCGACCGAATCGCAAGCTTGCCCCTCGATCTCCTGCAGCGGGGCAAATACCAGCCTCGAACCGACATGCGACCCGAATCGCTGCAGGAGCTTGCCGATTCGATCAAGTCGCAGGGACTGGTGCAGCCCATTCTGGTGCGCCCTCTGCCCGGGCGAAACTCCGGCGAATCGCAGCGCTACGAGATCATCGCCGGCGAGCGTCGTTGGCGCGCCGCGCAGATGGCGGGCCTAGCCGACATATCCGTGGTGATTCGTGACGTGCCCGACGAGTCGGCGCTGGCCATGGCGCTCATCGAGAACATTCAGCGCGAGGATTTGAATCCGCTCGAAGAGGCGCGCGCCTTGTCGCGGCTCATCGAGGAATTCGGGCTCACCCATCAGGCGGCGGCGGAGGCGGTCGGCCGTTCCAGGGCCGCCGTCAGTAATTTGCTGCGCCTCATGGAGCTCGCCGACGAGGTCAAGGAGCTTTTGGAGCAGCGCCGCATCGAAATGGGGCATGCACGCGCCTTGCTCTCCTTGACCGGCCGCCGGCAGCAAATCGAGGTGGCCGGTCTGGTCGCCCGGAAATCGCTGTCCGTTCGCGACACCGAATCGCTCGTTCGCCGGCTGCTGTCGCCGCCGAAGACGGGCGATGCGCCAGAAACGTCACCCGATCCCGATATTCGCCGCCTCGAGCTCGAGCTCGCGGACAAATTGGGCGCCAAGGTGGCCTTCCAACATACCGCGACGGGAAAAGGCAAACTGGTCGTGAGCTACAACAGCCTCGATGAGCTCGAAGGGATCCTCGCTCACATCCAATGACTTGAAGCACTGCAAAAGGGCCCCTATAATGCCGCGGCTTATTTGGGCCAATGCCACCGGGCCTCGCAAGCGGACCCTCGAGAAGTTCCTGGGGGTTCCTGGTGATATGGCAAATTTAAAAGCGAAGCGCTCGCGTTCCGGATAGCAGACCCGGAAATGCAGGCGTCGCTCCAAGAGCGGGATTTACCGTGATCGCGATCGACTTAGCCCTGGCACGTCGGCTGGCTCTCAGCGTCGTCCTGGGACAGGCGGCCGTGACCGTCATCTGTGCGTGCGCGGCCTGGCTGATCGCTGATTCCCATGCTGCGTTGTCGGCAGTGCTGGGAGGCGGGATCAGCACCGTCGCGAGCCTTGCGATGGCGTTGCTCGGAGTCGGCGGCCGGTCGGCCTCGGATCCGGAGCGGGCTCTCAGGACGTTTTTCGTGGGTGAGACGGCGAAAGTGGCAGTGATGATCGTACTGTTCATCGCGGTGTTGAAGACGATGAAGGTGGTGCCGCTCGCGATGCTCGGCACGTATGCGGCGACCTTCCTGGTGTTTTGGGTTGTTTTAGCGAATCTCCTGCCCCCGCTGGGCGGCACGCCGCGCGGCAAGTAGACAGTTGAATTCGAGACGAGACGTTAAGCGAGCGCAAAGACAGTAAATGGCAGCAGAACAGCCCCCCACCGCAAACGAGTACATCCTCCATCACCTGACGTACCTGACCAACAAGGCACCGAAGGGGATTCTGGACCTATCCGTCATCAACTGGGACAGCGTGCTCGTCTCGCTGGCGCTCGGGCTGCTTTTCGTAGGCGCGTTCTATATGGCCGCGCGCAACGCCACGGCGGGCGTGCCCGGCAAATTTCAAAATTTCGTGGAAATGGTGGTCGAGTTCGTCGACAACCAGGTGAAGGATTCTTTTCACGGGACCAACAAGCTTCTCGCGCCCTTGGGCCTCACCATCTTCTGCTGGGTGTTTTTGTTCAACTTCATGGACGTGGTGCCGGTAGACCTCTTGCCCCTCGTGGCCCGCGGCGCGGGCGTAGGACATTTGAAGGTGGTGCCGAGCACCGACTTGAACGTCACGTTCGCGTTGTCGCTGACCGTGTTTGTCCTCATCATTTACTACAGCATCAAGGTGAAGGGGCTCGGCGGGTTTCTCGGGGAGCTCACGCTGCAGCCATTCACCGCCAAGAACACGGTGGTCAAGGTGCTCTTGGTGCTCCCCAATCTCTTATTGGAGATTGTGCCGCTCCTGGCTCGGCCTCTCTCGCTGTCGTTGCGCTTGTACGGCAACCTGTTCGCCGGCGAGATGATCTTCCTGTTGCTGGCGACATTGTCGCTGAGCGGCTTCCATCAGCTCTCGACCGTAGGCGGCTGGGGCTTGCTGGTCTTGCAGATTTTATTGGCGACACTGTGGACCGTGTTCGATTTTTTAATAGGCATTCTGCAGGCCTTCATTTTCATGGTGCTGACGATCGTCTATCTGTCGATGGCCCAGGAAACTCATTAGTAACCCGAGTCCGATGATCAGATCTCATTTTTGTTTTCGTCTAGGAGGATTGAATGGATAACATTGCACACGTTCAGGCCATGACCGTGCTCGCCGTCGGCATCATTTTCGGTTTCGGCGCCGCCGGTACTGCCATCGGCTTCGGCATTTTGGGCGGCCGCTTTCTCGAGGGTTCCGCGCGCCAGCCGGAGCTCACCGGAATGCTGCAGGTGAAGATGTTCATCGTCGCGGCACTGGTCGACGCGGTCGCCATGATCGGCATCGGCTTCGCGCTGTTCTTCACGTTCGCGAACCCGTTCACCGCCGGTTTGACGCACTAGCCTCCGGCTAGAACCCGACCGCATCGCGTAAGCCGGCAAGGAGTCGAACGTGAACATCAACCTCACGCTGATCGTGCAGATGATTGTGTTCATCGCGCTCATCTGGGTCACGATGAAATTCGTGTGGCCCAAGATTATAGAGCCGATGGAGGAGCGCACGCGCAAGATCGCCGCGGGACTGGCCGCCGCCGAGAAGGGCAAGGCCGACCTGGTGCAGGCTGACCAGCGCGCCGAGGCCGTGGTGAAGGAGGCGCGCACCAAGGCCGCCCAGATTCTCGACCAGGCCGGCAAGCGCTCGAACGAGATGGTCGAGGAGGCCAAGGGTACTGCGATGGCAGAGGCCGAGCGTCTGGTGGCGCAGGCGCATGAGGACGCTGCCCTCGAGAGCAATCGCGCCCGCGAAAGCCTGCGCCGCGATGTCGGACGATTGGCGGTCGAGGGCGCTTCGCGCCTGCTCGAGCGCGAGATCGACCCGAAGACGCACGCGGAGCTGCTCGACAAGCTGGCCGCCGAGGTAGCGCGTGGCTGAACGCGCCACCATCGCCCGGCCCTACGCCAAGGCGGCGTTCGAATACGCCCGCGACACGAAGGCTTTCGCCGAGTGGTCGCGGGGCTTCGCGATCGCCGCGCAAGTGATAGCGGATCCGCGCATCGCGGAGCTGATCAAAAATCCCGAATTGACCGATGCGGACCACGCCTCTCTGATCACCGACGTGGCGGGCGACCGGCTCGATGCGCATTTCAAGAATTTCATCGGCGTGCTGGCGGAGAACCATCGCCTGCTCTTGCTGCCGGAGATCGCGGCGCACTTCGAATTTTTGCGCTCTCAGATCGAGAACACCGTCGACGTCGAGGTCGTGTCCGCGGTTGCGCTCGATTCCGCGCAAGCGGAGAAACTCGAGCAGGCTCTCGGCAAGCGATTGAAAGCCAAGGTTCGCATGAAGAACTCCGTGGACGCGTCGCTTCTGGGCGGCGCGGTGATTCGCGCGGGCGATCTGGTGATCGACGGCTCGCTCAAGGGACGGCTCGACCGTCTCCGAACGGAATTGACTGATTAGCACCTTCAAGTTTAGGCGCGGCGCTCGATAAGCCCGCAGCAAGAGGATCGATATGTCCATCAAGGCATCGGAAATCAGCGACCTGATCAAGGCGCGCATCGAGAAGTTCCAGTCGGCCACTGAGGCGCGCAACGTCGGCACGGTGACCAGCGTCACCGACGGCATCGTGCGCATCCATGGGCTCGCGGACGCACGCTACGGCGAAATGCTCGAGTTCGTCGGCAACACCTTCGGCCTTGCGCTCAACCTGGAGCAGGACTCGGTCGGCGCGGTGGTGCTGGGTGACTACAAGCACATCTCGGAAGGCCAGCAGGTGAAGACCACCGGCCGCATTCTCGAAGTGCCGGTGGGCCCCGAGCTCTTGGGCCGGGTGGTGGATGCGCTGGGCACGCCCATCGACGGCAAGGGCCCGGTGAACGCCAAGCTGAAGTCGCCCCTGGAGCGCGTCGCGCCGGGCGTGATCTTCCGCAAGAGCGTGTCGCAGCCGGTCCAGACCGGCCTCAAGGCCATCGACTCCATGGTGCCGATCGGCCGCGGCCAGCGCGAGCTCATCATCGGCGACCGCCAGACCGGCAAGACCGCGGTGGCCATCGACACCATCATCAATCAGAAGGGCACCGGCGTTAAGTGCGTCTACGTCGCCATCGGCCAGAAGCAAAGCTCCATCGCCAACGTGGTGCGCAAGCTCGAAGAGCATGGCGCGATGGCCCACACTATCATCGTCGCCGCCTCGGCCTCGATCCCCGCCGCCATGCAATACCTCGCGCCTTACGGCGGCTGCGCCATGGGCGAGTACTTCATGGACAACGGTGAAGACGCGCTCATCGTCTATGACGATTTGTCGAAGCAGGCAGTCGCCTATCGCCAGATCTCGCTGCTCCTGCGCCGTCCGCCGGGCCGCGAAGCATATCCCGGCGACGTGTTCTATCTGCACTCGCGCCTGCTCGAGCGCTCCGCGCGCGTCAACGAGGAGTACGTGGAGAAGATCAGCAAGGGCCGGGTGAAGGGCAAGACCGGATCGCTCACGGGAATTCCCATCATCGAGACCCAGGCGGGCGACGTGACGGCTTTCGTGCCCACCAACGTAATCTCGATCACCGACGGGCAGATATTCCTGGAGACCGACTTATTCAACGCCGGCATGCGCCCGGCCATCAACGCCGGCATTTCGGTATCGCGCGTCGGCGGCGCCGCGCAAACCAGCATCATCAAGAAGCTCGGCGGCGGCGTGCGCCTGGCGCTCGCGCAATACCGCGAGCTCGCGGCCTTCTCGCAGTTCGCCTCCGATCTCGACGAGGCCACCCGCAAGCAGCTCGACCGGGGCGCCCGCGTCACCGAGCTCATGAAACAGAAGCAATACGCGCCGATGTCCGTGGCGGAGATGGCGTTGTCGCTGTACGCGGCGAACAGCGGCTACTTCGACAAGGTGGACCGGCGCAAGGTGGTGGAGACCGAGGCGGGGCTGCAGTCTTTCGCGCGCGGCAGCTACGCCGAGCTCCTCAAGAGCATCAACGCAAAACCCGATCTGACCAAGGAAGTCGAGGCGTCCCTCAAGAAGTGTTGCGACGAGTTCTTCTCCACGCTGTAGGAACAGGAAATGGCAGGCGCTAAGGAAATTCGCGGCAAGATCGCGAGTATCAAGAATACTCAGAAGATCACCAAGGCCATGGAAATGGTCGCGGCCAGCAAAATGCGCAAGGCGCAGGAACGCATGCGCGCGGCGCGGCCGTACGCCGAGAAGATCCGCAAGATCGTGGGACATCTCCGCCAGGTGAATCTGGACTTCAGGCATCCGTTCACCCTGGAACGGCCGGTACGCGCAGTCGGCGTCATCGTGGTGAGCACGGACCGGGGTCTCGCCGGCGCGCTCAACTTGAACCTGTTCAAGGCGGCGCTTGCCCCCATCCGCGAGGCGCAGGGCAACAACGCGAAGATTTACGTGTGCGCCGTCGGGCTGAAGGCGCTGCAATTCTTCCGGCGCCTGTCCGGCGTAGAGCTGTCGGC
>Ga0182015_10002894_pt1 | contig 19966 bp, 19 predicted proteins | sample 712P3MmetaG_FD_120478 | JGI IMG/M metagenome (GOLD analysis project Ga0182015, IMG submission 120478) | Permafrost microbial communities from Stordalen Mire, Sweden - 712P3M metaG | ecosystem: Environmental > Terrestrial > Soil > Wetlands > Permafrost | place: Sweden: Stordalen | collected...
GCCGACGCAGACCCCACCGCAATCGCTGACACAAGTGCTACGCCGAAAGAGAGATTCTTCAAAGATTGAAAGCGCATAATAACTCACTCCTCTGCAGACAATTCTGCCGTTACGCTGCGCCGCTTCCTCAAACTCCCATCTCCGAAGAAGACACCGCGAGCGCCCCAATCCTCGGGATTGGCCGCGTTCCCTCGAAGCAGGATGTCTGTGAATAAGCGCAAACGCGCCAGCGGAATACCACATGGTTCCGCCCCATGGATCGCGCCCATGCTCAGACTCTTCCTCGGAAGCCTCTGAACGGACACGACCCCCAACCGCTTCTGCAAACCGTGCGCCCCGGAACCGCATGCGCCGCGCTAACCTATCCAACAGAGACAAGCGATAACGCGCCGACTGCTCAGGAAACACTACTCGCGGACGCGGATAAAACCATCCTCTGCGCATATTGACGCGCGAGGGTCCGGTTTAGATTCAGGATTGTCGCCACGAAAGTGGCCGATAAAACGTTTTTTTACGGGCTATTAACGTCATATTTTTACGGATTATTCACATTACGTAAGCTACCTGCTCCAGCTCCCGCTGCATGCATTCGAACGTGCACGCGTTCGCTTCCAGCCGCACCACCGCCTCGCGCACCATCGCCTGATCCGCTCCGTATCCGCGGCCCGTCAGGAACGTCGTCACCAGTTCCGCCGCCTGCCACGAATCCATGCCCGATTGCAGTAGCTCCGTCCGCAGACCTGCGAGCTCTGCCACCGGGAATTTCTCGATTCTGCTCTCGCTCGCCATGGTCTTCTCCCTTATTCACCAACCCGGCCCGCTGGAACTGGTCTCATAAACCTCAGACCACCGAAATGCAGCATGTGAGACCCGCCATCGAAGCGGGGCTCATTCAGTCCGCCAAAGCCGCTGCGCTATATATGAGACCAGTTCTCGCCACACTTCATCTGCCCGGCGCGCCGTACGACTCTATCGGCACTCTGCTATCTTTAGACACCCCTTTAGAGAATTTGTGTTGCTAATCGTTCTTCGGTAACGCGCGCCTGTTTCAGTACGGCACCCGTTCTGTTCATCCCACAAATTCCACTGCGGTAACCAACTCGTACACTAATGACGTGACCGATCCCACAAAAGATCGCATCCCTCAGGCAACCCCGCCACCCCAGCATGATGGGCCCTCCTGGGGCCTCATGCTTGCCCTCATCTTCCTCGCTATGCTCGTCGCCACCGGCTTCGCCTGGGTTTTCATCCATCCCTTACTCCATCGGCACTGACTCCATCGGCACGGATCGATCCCGCCTCTGCGGCGCGTCTCTAACTAATACGCTTCCCAGGCCGCCTCCGGTTCTCCTCGCGCTCTACAATCACATCGGACATTCCGCGCACAATCTTCCCGCGTGTGTACGGATCGGAGACGTATGTTGCGTGTCGGCCTCACCGGCAGCCTCGGCAGCGGCAAAACCACCGTCGCGGCCATCTTTCGCGACCACGGCTTCCACATCCTCGAAGCTGACGCCATCGCGCGCGAAATGATGCAACCCGGCCACGAAGTCTTCCACCGCATCGTCGAACACTTCGGTCCCTCGGTCGTCCGTCCCGATGGCTCCCTCGACCGCGCCCGCCTCGCAGCGCTCGCCTTCGATGAAGGCCGCCTCTCCGAGCTCAACCGCATCGTGCATCCGCCCGTTATCGCCGAGCAGGAACGCCGCATGAGCGAAGTCTTCGCCCGCGATCCCCACGCCGTCGTTGTCATCGAATCCGCGCTCGTCTTCGAAGCCGAAGCCTGGGGCACCGTCCCCAACTGGCGTCTGCGCTTCGACCGCGTCATCCTTGTCACTGCGCCCGACGACCTCAAAATCCAGCGCTTCCTCGCCCGCATTCTCCCCACAAGTGCAACCTCTGAAGAACGCGCCGCTTCCGAACGCGACGCCCGCCAGCGCCTTGCCGCGCAATTGCCCGACTCCGCCAAAATCCCGCGCAGCGACTTTGTCATCGACAACTCCGGCTCCCTCGACGTCACGCGCGCCCTGGCCGAACGTATTGCTGCGGAACTTGAGCCGCTTTGCGGGCGTCCGAGCCCGCAGGCGAAATCCTGAGGAGCGCAGCGACGAAGGATCTCCATGGACCACACGGAACTCCGCGCCGCCGCCAGTGTTTGAATTTATAGCTACGGCCGAGTCCGAACCTCTCTCAATGCAATCCAATCTCTGTCGATACAATGGAAGAAAGGCTGGCCCTGCGCCCCTGGAGCGCGCGCCGGCTCAAACCCACGTCCCAGGCCACCGCGCATCCCGGGCCATGACAAGAATCGCAATTGACCACTATGACATTTCGCAGACTTCTTCTGGTTCTCATCCTCGTTGGAGGATTCTGGTACTTCACCACCCACTTCGGCTTCCGCAATTCCGCTGTCCCCAGCGGCAAAGGCTCGCCCCTCAACCTCACTGAGGCTCAAGCCGCGCCCGAGTTCACCCCCACCGAGTTGAACAACATTTCGGTTTACAAGCGCGTAGTCCCCTCCGTCGTCAACATCACCGCCGGCACCGTCACCCTCGATTTCTTCTACGGCCTCGTCCCCCAGACCGATCAGGGCTCCGGCTTCATCCTCGATAAGCAGGGTCACATCCTCACCAACTACCACGTCGTCGCCGACGCCCGTAACGTCGAGGTCCAGACCCACGACAAGCACCGCTACACCGCCCAGATCATCGGCAAGGATCGCCTTCACGACCTCGCCCTCCTCCAGATCAACGCGCCCAATCTCGTCCCCGCCGTCCTCGCCTCCTCGCGCGATCTCCAGGTCGGCCAGCAGGTCTACGCTATCGGCAATCCCTTCGGCCTCAGCGGCACTATGACCGTCGGCATCATCAGCGCCATCCGCTCCGTCAAAGGCGCCGAGGGAGGCGCGCCCATCGAGAACGCCATTCAGACCGATGCCGCCATCAATCCCGGCAACTCCGGCGGCCCGCTGCTCAACTCCCAGGGCGAAGTCATCGGCATCAACTCCATGATTGCCCAGAACGGCGCCGGGCAGAATGCGGGCATCGGCTTCGCTATTCCCATCGATACCGCCAAAGCCGTCCTCAACGACATTCAGAAGTACGGCCACTCCCGCCGTCCCTCGCTCGGCATCCGCACCCTGCCCATCGGTCCCGATCTCGCCGAGCAGATGGGTCTCCCCGCGCAATACGGCGTCCTCATCGAGAGCACCATCCCCGGCGGCGCTGCCGAACGCGCAGGCCTCCACGGCGGCAATCAGGTCGCCTACCTCGGCAATCAGCAGATCTCTATCGGCGGCGATCTCATCGTCTCCATCGACAACCAGGAGATCACCAACTCCCAGGACATCTCCGAAATCATGAACGGGCACCAGCCCGGCGACACCGTCACTGTCACCTTCTTCCGCGGCCGCCGCAGAATGACCGTACGCGTCACCCTCGGCGAAGCCCACGACCAATCCGCGTAATGAGGATGTCATCCTGTGAGCGGAGCGCCGCCGCGGAACTTTCCAGCGGCGCACAGAGATCAGCGGCGCGCAATCGAAGGACCCCCCGCAGCCGGGGCCCCCGGCGCGCCCGACGTTGGCGCGATGGGGTGGGAAGGGGAATCGGTCGCTAAGCGACCGAAAAAGATCTGATGCGTGGAAGGCTGCATGAAGACCAGGCTGAAAAAATGAGCTCTTCCTCTCCAGCGAGACTCGAAAGAACGACCCCATGACCCACTGGACCGCCGTCCAAATCCCCCCGCAGCAAGGCAAGCTCGCCTGGATCACCGGAGCCAACAGCGGCATCGGCTTCCACGCCGCCCTCGAACTCGCCCGCGCCGGAGCAACCGTCATCCTCGCCTGCCGCGATCGGGCCAAAGCCGAAGCCGCACGCCAGCGCATCCTCACCGAAGTCCCCGCAGCCCAACTCGAAGTCGCCATTCTCGACCTCGCCAGCCTAACCTCTGTCCGCGCTGCCGCTCAATCCTTCCTCGCGACCAACCGCCGCCTCGATCTCCTCATCAACAACGCAGGCGTCATGGCCCTCCCCCAACGCCGCGTCACGCCCGACGGATTCGAACTCCAGCTGGGCACCAACCACTTCGGCCACTTCGCCCTCACCGGGCTTCTGCTCCCCTCGGTCCTCAAGCCTTCAACCGCAGCACCCGCCCGCATCATCACCGTCAGCTCCATCGCGCACCGCGGCGCCACCATGGATTTCGACAATCTCAACTGGGAGCGCAACTACAAGCCTTGGCCCGCCTACCGCCGCACCAAGCTCGCAAACCTTCTCTTCGGCTTCGAGCTCCATCGCCGTCTCCAGCGCGCCAATGCATCAACGATGAGCATCGTCGTCCACCCCGGCGTCTCCAACACCAACTTGTTCGCGGCAGGACCCGGTTCCGGCAAAGGCATCGAGGCCGTCATGGCCCCTCTCGTTATTCGCCTCATCGCGCAATCCGACGCGCAGGGCGCACTCCCCACCCTCTATGCCGCCACCTCCTCAGCAATTCAAAGCGGCCACTTCTACGGCCCCAATGGTTTTCGCCAAATGCGCGGCTATCCCGTCGAAGTCCGCGCCGAACCGCAGGCCTACGACGAATCCCTCGCCGCCAAACTCTGGCAAGTCTCCGAACAACTCACCGGCGTGCGCTTTCCCCTCGCCCCTTAGTCCGCCTTCAAATCCCAAGCCCTCATCCGGCGCAGCGCCCAGCCGATAAACAGATCAGCAGTACACGGCCTCGCGATGTCCATAGAACGCGCCAATCTCCCGCCCGAATCAGGCGAAGACATCGGAGCTGCCCTCGCGCAGCCCTGGTATCGAACCCGATTCGTGCCCCGCCTCGAACTCCACTTTGAATCCGATACCTCACCCACCCGCTCCTCGCACCTTCGTTTCGCTCTGCTCCTTATCGCGGGCGTGAATCTCTTTCTCCTGATCCCCGACCTGCAGGTCGGCCACGCCCAGCTTCTTCGCGGCCTGGTCCTCCGCCTCGTCATCACCGTGCCTGTCTTGCTCCTCGCAGCATGGCTCATCCTCCGCAATCTGCCGGTCTGGGCTCAGGGATGCACCGCCATCTTTCCCGTCCTCGTTGCTGTTGCGGCAAACAGCTGGATCGGGCTCCACAGTTCAGGCCAGACAGCCGATCGCTATTTCAGTGGCGGCGGTTTGGGCATCTTCGTGAACAACTTCGTCATGCCCTTGCGCCCCAGGCATGCGGCTCTCTGCACCCTGGCTTCGATCGCTCTTTACGATGCAGTTCTCCTCGGCGCTCTCGGACCCTCCCCCATCGCCCAGAGTCCCGAGGTCGCCTTCAATATGAGCCTCCTGGCGCTTATCTCCCTTGCCTTCCGCTGGAGAGAGGAAGTTCACTGCCGCCGTACCTTCCTCCTTACAGCGCGCGACCGCCTTCACGGCCAGCAACTCGCGTGGGCCAACCGGCAACTCACCGAGCTGTCCTACACCGATTCGCTTACCGGCCTGCCCAATCGCCGCTATTTCGACGAGATTCTGGCCAAGGCCTGGAATTCCGCCAGAGACCGCGCAGATCCCCTCGCCCTCCTCATGATCGACGTCGACCACTTCAAGAATTTCAACGATTCACTCGGTCACGCCGCCGGAGATAAGTGCCTGCAGCGCATCGCCCATGCCCTGCAGTTCAGCGTGCGCGTTGAGGTCGATACCGCCGCCCGCTACGGTGGCGAAGAATTTGTCGCCATCCTTCCCGGCGCTTCTCTCGACGAAGCTCTCGGCATCGGCGAGCGAGTCCGCGCCGCCATTGCCGCCCTTGAGATGCCCCATCCCTCGCGGCCCGGCGGAAATCTCGTCACCGTAAGCGTCGGTGTCGCCACCTGCGTTTCCGCACGGGCCATCACCGCTCCCGATCTGCTCCACGCGGCCGACGACGCCCTCTACTCCGCCAAGTCTCAGGGTCGTGACTGCGTCGTCGCCAAGCCAATCCTCGCTCCAGCCCCGCCCAACTCCATCACCCCAGACCTCGCCACCGGCTCCCTCGGCTGATCCCTGCGCAATCCTGTTGCCTGTTGCCTATTGCCTGTTGCCTGCTTTACCGCAGCCGCACCCGCACCTCAGGCCGCACCAGATACAAAAAGAACACCAGGTTCAGCCCAACCATCACGAGCTCCGCGATCTGGTGAACCTTCACCACCACCCACATTCCATAAAGCGCCGATAAAAATACCGCCGCCAGTGTCAGCGCCCATCCCCATCGCCGCAATCGCAGCAATCCCTGCCCCGCGGCAGCAAAAGCCGCGCACAAAACCACTACCACCAGCGGCAGCTTGTGCGTCGTCACGCCCACCAGCCCGATCAGGCACAGCACAAACATCCACACCGCAATAGCGGCTATCCCAGGCAGCAGCCGTGCCGAGCCCGGCGCATTTTCATCACTCATAATGTGTGTAAATACGCCAGCAGATCCTGGAGCTGCTGATCGTTCAGATCGTTCCCGTACGCCGGCATCATATTCCGTCCGCGCAGGATCACCGGCGTCACCCGCTCTTCATTCGCAGGCGCCCCGCTCGGCAGATACTTCTTCCGATAAATCCCAAACAAACTCGGCCCATGCAGATCGCCCGTCTGATTCGCATAGTGGCAGCTCGCGCAGTACTGTTGATACACCCCGCGCCCCCGCGCCTCCTGCGCCGTCAATTCGCTCACCGGCTTCGAAGGCCCCAGCGAAGGACCACACCCCACAGCAACGAACCCTACCACCGCACCGGCGACACCACTCAGAATCTTCAATCGCAACTTGGCTCCCCGAATGTTCCCCTGAACTCTAAACTCTAATCTCCGCATTGAAGCCACCAGCTAAAAGCTAATAGCTAAAAGCTAGTAGCTAGCAGCTATCGCTTCCACAATCTTATCCACCGCCACCCGCGCAGCATCTCCCGCCGGCTGCCGATCGTTGCACAACACAGAAACAACCAGCGTCTTCCCGCTGGCCGTCGTCACATACCCGCTCAGCGCGTTCACCTCCGACAGCGTCCCGGTCTTCGCAAATACCTTTCCCTTCAGTTCGCCCGCAAACCGTCCCGCCAGCGATCCATCCACGCCCCCAATAGGTAACGATGACCGATACAATTCCCCCCACGGTTGCCGCGCCGCAAACGCAAGCAAAGTCGTGGCCGCCCGCGGCGTAATCAAATCGGCCGGCGACAATCCCGACCCGTCATAAAACAGAAAATCCCCAGGATCGACCCCCGCGCTCACCAGAAACTGCCGCACCACCCGCGCCCCCTGCGCAATCGACCCATCCTGCCCCTCCAGCCGACCCAGCACCCGCTCCAGCAACTCGGCATGCAGATTCTGGCTCACCTTGTTTGTCACCGTCACATCTTCGGCCAGCGTCGGCGACACATGCGTTGCCAGCACCGTCAGTCCCGTCACCGGCGGCTCGATGGTCGTCAGCGTCAGCGGCCGCAGCACTACTGCCTGATCCACCTCCGCCCGATAATCCTCCGTATCCACCGGCAGCCGATGCCATGCCTTGGCCGTCCCCGCGACGGTCACGCCCCGCGCCAGCAGCATTTGCCGCAACGCTGTCGCCGCAAACTCCGCCGGATCCTCGACCGCCAGCGCCTCATGCATCCCGTTCGCGCTCACCGATCCGTACAGCCGGATCGCCAAACTCCCCGGCACGCGATCGATCCCCGAATGCGCCGCCACGCCCGGCCCAGCCAGCGTCAGCGAGTTCTCCAGCTTGTAGTACGGCACATCGGGATTCCACGCCACCACCGTCGGCGTCGTACCCTGCGCGGTATCGCCTTCACTTCCCGCCGCCGGAGCCGCGTTCGCGGCCTGCACCGGGCCCGCAGTCACGTTCAGATACACAACGTTGTCGTTCACCGTCAGGGCCGAAACCGGCGCGCCATACTCCCACTGCAAATCGTCCCATGCCCAGCTCCCGCCGTAGCGCTCCCACACAAACCACGTATCGTCCCCGATCACATCGCCCGCAATCGTCTTCACGCCGCTCGCGACAATCTGATCCGCCATGTTTTCGAGCGCCCCGAGCGGCGGATTCGGCCGATCCGTCTTCCCACTCCACGGATACGTTCGCCCCGACATCGTCGGATCGCCCGCGCCCAGCAGCCGCACATCGCCGGTCAGCGTCCCATTCGCGTCGATCGCCCCCGAAGTCACCACCGTCGTTGTCCACCTCGCATTCGCAGGCAGCAGCGCCAGTGCCGCTGCTGTGGTAAATAACTTCGCATTCGAAGCAGGCTCGAAAAACTGTCCGTCATTCAGCGCGTACACCGGCTTGCCCTCAGGCGTCACCACAGAAATGCCCCAGTGCGCGCGAGCCACTGCCGGATCACCCAGGATTTGCCGGACCTCCACATCGAGTGGCACAGCCTTGTGAACTGCCTTCGCAGGCTTGTGCTTCGTCGCCGCGGGTGCCGTCATCGTCAGAAGCAACACTGCGACCGCGCACGCACAGCCAAATCTCGCTGACCGTCTCATCGCTAACCGCATCTTAGCTGACCGCTTCACCGCTGACTGCTGACCGCCGAGTGTAGCATCGTTTTCTCTATGGTTTTCGTGCAACGTCCTCGCTTCACCTGGCAACTCCGCACCCGCTCCATCGCCCTCGGCGAGCGCACCCTCGTCATGGGAATTCTCAACGTCACCCCAGACTCTTTTGCAGAAGACGGCGCTTATCTTCAGGCCACCGCTGCCGTTGAACACGGCGTTTCCATGCTGGACCAAGGGGGGGACCTGATCGATATAGGCGGAGAATCGACTCGGCCAGGGGCCTCACCCATCAGCACCCAGGAAGAACAATCCCGCGTCCTCCCCGTCATCGAAGCCATTCTCCGCGAGCGCCCCGCATCTGTGCTTTCCATTGATACGTATCACGCCGAGACTGCCCGCGCGGCCATCGCCGCCGGAGCTGAAATTGTCAACGACGTCTCCGGCTTCAAATGGGATCCCGACCTGCCCCGCGCCTGCGCCGATCTCCGCTGCGGCCTCATCCTCATGCACACCCGCGGCCGCCCCAACGAATGGCGCACCCAACCGCCTTTCGCTCAAAATGAAGTTGTCCCGCTGGTGAAGTCCGGCCTCGCGCAATCTCTGGAACGCGCCCTCGCCGCCGGCATCGATCGCAGCCGCATCGTCCTCGACCCCGGCTACGGCTTCGGCAAAGCATACGACAACAACTACCCGCTCCTCGCCCACCAGGACGAGTTGCTCGAACTAGGACAACCCCTGTTAGCCGGCGTCTCGCGCAAGTCTTTCCTCGGCAGAACCCTCGCCCGCGCTCCCGAGCGAAACCTCTCGCCCGCCAGCGCCGCCTCAACTAACTCGCCTGAAATCCCGCCCGACATCCCACCGCAAGCCCGCGGCAACGCTACCCTCGCCGCCACCACCGCAGCCATCCTCGCAGGAGCCAGCATCGTCCGCGTCCACGAAGTCCGCCCCGCCCTCGAAGCAGCCAGCATAGCCGACGCAATCCTGAGCGCGCGCTAGCGAGCGAAGGATCCCGACGATTCGTCGACCTCTCCTGCCGCTTCAGGTTTCTTGAACTTTATTGCTTCAGGTTTCCGCGCGCTGGCGAGCGAAGAGCCCGGTAAATCTCCGCCTTCAGGGCACTCACGCGATCACATCCAAAGCCCCGTCGTGCCCCTCATCCAATTCGACCGCCTCAGCCGCCTCTTCCTGCTCCGCGTCACTCTCCAGCGGCTCTACCTCTTCCACGAACCTGTGCCGGCGCATCTTCTCACGCGTCCACGACGGACTCGCATCGTGCCCCACACCGCCCATTAGCGAAATTCGATCGATTTCCATCGCCTGCCGCCGTGCGCTCGCCGCACTCCCTGGGCTGTCGCACACTCTCCTATCGGCCTCACCCCGCCCAGAGTTCAGGGCAGACCGCGCAATCTCCATGCCACTCCCCATCCTTGCCTGAATCTGAACCACTTCTCCACATCGCCAAACCGCATATCCTTGAACCCAGCATGGGCCGTATCCGCGTTCTCTCCGACCAGGTTGCCAACCAGATCGCCGCCGGCGAGGTCGTCGACCGCCCCGCCTCCGTCGTCAAGGAGCTCCTGGAGAACGCCCTCGATGCCGGCGCCACACGCATCCGCATCGAAATCGAAGCCGGCGGCCGCCGCCTCATCCGCATCGCCGACGACGGCTGCGGCATGGTCTGCGACGACGCTCTGCTCGCCTTCGAACGCCATGCCACCTCTAAAATCCGGTCCTCCGACGATCTCCTCTCCATCGCCACCCTCGGCTTCCGCGGCGAAGCCCTGCCCTCAATCGCTTCTATCTCACGCCTCGAACTCACCACTCGCCCCACCGAACCAGACGCCCCAGGTACCCGCCTCGAAATCGCCGGCGGCAAAATCCTCGCCGTTGAAGACTACGGCGGCCCGCCCGGCACCACCATCGCCGTCCGCGACCTCTTCTTCAACACCCCCGCCCGCCGCAAATTTCTCCGCGCCGAGACCACCGAGCTCTCTCATGTAACAGCGCTAGTTACGCATTACGCGCTCGCCCATCCTGAAATCCACTTCGAGCTCCACTCCGCTACCCACGCCCTGCTCACCGCGCCGCCGGTCCGCGAACCTTCCGAGCGCATCTATCAGATCTTCGGCCGCGACACCCTCGACCAGCTCCTGCCCATAGCCGCCGAACGCCGCTTCGACCATGCGGGCATCCCCGAGCCCCCGCCCTGGCGCCGCGATCAGGACTACACTCCCCCCGACCCCGGCTTCCTCCGCATCTCGGGCTTTGTCTCTCGCCCCGCGCTCCAGAAACTTAACCGCAATTCCATCTACGTCTTCGTCAACCAGCGCCTCATCCGCGACCGCCTCATCATTCATGCCATCGTTGAGGCCTACCGCAACATCATCCCGCCCACCTCGTTCCCCGTCATCCTGCTCTTCCTCGAAATGCCGCCCCATGAAGTCGACGTCAACGTCCATCCCGCAAAAACCGAAGTCCGTTTCCGCCAGCAGTCCCTCATCCACGACTTCGTACGCGAAAGCACCCGCATCACGCTGATGAAATCCCGCCCCGCTGCGAGCTTCCTCGCGGCCCTCACCGACTCTCCGCGCGCCTCCTCCGCGCTCGTCCCCGATTCCGCGCTCGAACCGGTCTCCGAAATTCCCGACTCTGACGCTCCGCCCACATCCGAAGACGCCGCACCCTTCACCCTCGCCCCACAAGTGCCTCGCCCCGAAGAAGTCCATCTGCCATTCGCTCCGGGCACTTCGATCGAGGAGCCCCCCGTCGTCCTGAGGAGCGAAGCCACGAAGGACCTCGCGTTTCTCGCCCCCACCACCAACGGCCACGCCTGCGCCGCCCCCACCCTCCCTGAAGGCGGCGAACCCGCCCCCACCCTCCATTCCCTCGCCTCGCTCAAGCCTCTCGGCCAGCTCCGCGAATCCTTCATTCTCGCCACTAACGACGAGGGCCTGTGGATCATCGACCAGCACGTCGCCCACGAACGTGTCCTCTTCGAGAAAATCCTCAGTGAGCGCCAGACCGAGCGCGTCGAGCGCCAGCGTCTCCTCATGCCCATGCTCATCGACCTGCTCCCGCAGCAAATGGTCGTCTTCTCCACCCTCGCCGAAGAGCTCGAGCACAACGGCTGCGAGGCTGAGCCCTTCGGCCCCCACACCATCGCCATCAAAGCCGCACCCTCTGGTCTCTCCGGCTCGGAACTCGAGCGCATGATTCTCGAAGTCCTCGAGCAGCCCGGCGCCACCGCTCAGTCCGACAACCTCGAGACCGCCCGCACCCGCATCGCCGCCTCCATCGCCTGCCACGCCGCCATCAAGGTCAACATGCCCCTCGATCCGGCCCGCATGGAGTGGCTCCTCTCGGCCCTCGCCCAAACCGACCACCCAACCAGCTGCCCCCACGGCCGCCCCATTGCATTACGATATTCATGGAAAGACATTCAGCGCGCGTTCCAGCGCATCTAGACCTTGGTTGCTCAACCCAGCCGTTAAGCGGGACCCAATTTGAATCAGCAACAATTACAAATCGCGCGCGCCGCGCTGTGGCATCAGACCGCCAATCCGCCTCCTGCCGCCCCATTGCTGACCTTCGACGACGCCTCCGCGTGGCTCGACGAAATCGGCCTCTGCCTTCTCTTGCCACGCCACACCCAGCTCCCCGCACCGGCGCCCTCTTTCGTTGAAGCCTGCATGGGCGTGGTCCGCGCCATGCCACCCGCGGATGCCATCGCCCAGGCCACCGAACTCGCCTCCCGCCTCATCCAGGCGGACCTCGCCGTCCCTCTCAATCTCCTCGGCACCGTCTCCGAACAGCCCGACTTCCTCGTCACCCCCGACGTCCTGCCCTGGGTCGCAGCAGTCCGCGGTGACCGTCAATGGAAAACCGCGCCTCCCGGACGCATCGCCCCCATCGTCCTCCGCACCTGGGAAGCCCTGGATAAGGAAGGCGACAAGACCGCCATCGAGATCAGCGAAATCCTCGGCCGCGAACTCACCGAAGCCGCCGTCCTCCGCGCCCTCATCGAGCTCTGGACCACCCTCCGCGCCGTCCCCGCCTACACCCCCGGCCAACCCACCCGCTGGAGCCTTCTCAAAAATCGTTACCCCGCCCAACTCGCCACCGGCGCCAACACCGCGCAAACCACCGCACTCTCTGCGCTCCTCTCTATCTACGTCCGCGCCGCCGTCGCCGCCAGCGCTGAAGAGGCGGAAATCTTCCTCTCGCCCCTCACCGCACGCTCTCGCATCCGCGAAGTCATCCACGGCATGACCGCCGCACGCCAGTTCAGAACCATGTCGGTCGGCACGCAAACCCTGCTCTTCCTCGAAGGCTCCCTCCCCGAATCCGCGCCCGAGCCCGAACCGGAGAAGCAACCAGCCAAACCCCAGCCCATCGCACTTGCTCCCAGCCTTCCTTCCCGCAAAGAACCCCGTCCCACAAAATGGGAGCTGCCCGGTGCCCGACCACAAACACCCCAGCCCCGCCGCGAATTCGTGAAGCGCCCCGCCGCGAACTTCGGCCAGCGTCGCGACTCCGGCCCCAGGCGCGCGTGGCAGCCAGGCGCCAGAAAACCGCCAGCCCGCTTCGCCCCTGAAAGTGGAGAGAAGCGCCCCCGCGAACAGCGTCCCGCCGCCGCAGACCGTAAACCATACCCCGACCGCGGCAAGCCACACTCCGATCGACCATACTCGGATCGCGGCCAGCGGGCAGGCAAGCCCGCCTTCTCAGCAAAACCCGGCCAGCGCCCCGCTCGCGCCACCGCTCGTCCCAGCGCGAAGCCCTGGCAGCGCCGCCCCGGACAAAATTTGCGCAGCGGCGACTTTCCCAAACGACCTCGCGCAGCACGCCCCGAGCGCCCGGCCGTAGCGAATCGCCCACCCCGCGAAAATCGTCCTCCCACCAAACCACGCTGGCGCAACAAGGAATCCGCGCCCCCCCAATCCCGTCAGAATCGCCCCTGGCGCGGCCAGCCTCCGCAAGGCAGCGACAATCGTCCTCCGCGCCCCGATCGTCCACAACCAATAAATCGGCCACAATCAATGGACCGCTCGCAACCAATCGATCGCCCGCGTCGCGACGCCCGCCCGCGCAACGATCGGCCGCGCAACGAGAGCCGCCCCCGCAGCGACAGTCGGCCGCGAACCGGCCCACCCCGCCCCGCTAAAAAATTCCCCGCAAACCCACGATTCTCAGGACCTAAAGGAAGCAGCCCCGCAAGATCAGGACCGCCCAGCCCGCGCTCCGCCACCACATCTCGTCCATCGCAATCTGGCAAATTTCCCGCGCGACGTTCCAGTCGCCCTCCCGCTCGCCCCGGCGCACGATTCAGCCGCCCCGGCACACCCTTCAAAAAATCTTTTCGCAAATCGGACCCCGGCAAGCAAATTCCGCGCAAGAATCGTAGTCAGGAAGAGAACCCCGAATGACCCGCGGCCCCATCATCGCCATCGACGGCCCCGCTGGCGCCGGCAAAAGCACCGTCGCCCGTCATCTCGCCCAGCACTTCGGCCTGCTCAACCTTGAAACTGGCGCCATGTATCGCGCCTTCGCCCTCAAAGCCATCCTCTCCGATCAGGACTTCGACGACGCCTTCTCTCTCGAACGCCTTTCCCGCGACACCGATATCCGCCTCGAATCTGACCGTCAGAGCAACCGTGTATTTCTCGACGGCACTGACGTCACCGAACGCATTCGCGATTCCGACGTCACTCAGGGAGCCTCGCGCGTCAGCGTTCATCCCCACATTCGCGCATGGATGGTCGACCTCCAGCGCGATCTCGGCCGTCGCGGCGGCGTGGTCATGGAAGGCCGCGACATCGGCACCGTCGTCTTTCCCGACGCCGACGTCAAAGTCTTTCTCGACGCTTCTCCTGAAGCGCGCAGCCAGCGCCGCTATGAGCAGAACTCCAGCGGGAGGGACAACCGCACCCCGAACTCAGGCTACGAGCAGAATGCCGGCGCCAGAGACGGCGCCGCAGCCAGATCCAACCACTCCGCTGTTTTTCAGGAGCTCCGCGAGCGCGACGAGCGCGACCGCAATCGAGCCAACTCCCCGCTCCACCCCGCCCCCGACGCCGTCGTCATCGACTCCACCACCCTCACCCTCGACCAGGTCCTCACCCGCATCGAAGACCTCGTCCGTCCCCTCTTCGCCCACCGCAACCCCGCCGAAAAAGCCGGTTAAGGATCTGTAACAAAGTCGGTATCAAATACCGATGTCATAGCGAGAGAAGAGCTGAACGGTGCCGAGTCGATGGGGGCTTGGTTTTGCTCTTCGCTCGCACCATCACAAACCATCGCAAAAAAAACGAAAGTGTCGTCCTGAGCGGAGGTTATTCGCATAAGCGAATAACCGCAGTCGAAGGACCTGCATTTGTCCGAAGCCGAAGTCTCCGGCGACTCTCTGCGACACTATCACTAGCGAAGGAGATCTCGATCATGCGCATGCACAATCCACCGCACCCCGGCGAAGTTATTCGCGAATATCTCGGGGACATGAGCGTCTCCGCGGCCGCGAACCACCCCGGCGTTGGCCGGGTCACGCTCCCTCGTGTCCTGAATGGCAACGCATCTATTTCGCCAGAAATGGCCGTGCGCCTTGCAGGAACCTTCGACACCTCATCCCCGGAAGTCTGGCTGGGCATGCAGGCTCAATATGATCTCTGGCAGGTACAAAAGCACAACACCATCAAAGTGAGACCGCTGCCTCACCTGCAACATTCCTGAAAGAGATGGCCCGTACCGGAACATCGCGGAATTCTGGTCGGGTACACGCACGATCGCCGGAGATCCTCAGCCTGACTCCGCAACCGCACCCCGAAAGGCAAGCTGGTACCGGCTTCCCCTTAATATGCACTTGACGCCATAATGCATTCGGAGCCATACTAGCTCCGTGGCATGGGAAGTCGAGTTCACTGATGACTTCGGCCTCTGGTGGGACAGCCTCACTGCCGACGAGCAGGAAAGCGTCGATTTCGGAGTACGACTGCTTGAGGAGCGCGGACCCTGGCTCAAGCGCCCACACGCGGATACGGTGCAGGGTTCCAAATATCCGAACATGAAGGAACTACGATGCCAGCACGAGGGGCGACCATACAGAGTTCTGTTTGCTTTTGACCCTCGTCGCGTGGGCGTCTTGCTCATTGGTGGCGACAAGACTGGCAATTCTCGCTGGTATGAGGAATACATTCCGCGAGCGGACGCAATTTACGAGAGACATCTCGCCGAATTGCAGGATGAATAGACGTAATCGTCGGGGACATTCAGCTCCGTAACCGGGATTCCCGCGGAGGAAGGTGAGGATAGGATGGCACGGAATTTCAAAGAACTACGTTCGAAAATGTCGCCCGAGCGTCGCGCTCGCGTGGAGGAGCGCGTCCGCAAGGCCCTCCAGGAAATGGCGCTGGATGAATTGCGTTCCGCTCGCCGGCTCACGCAAACAGAACTTGCCGAAGTTTTGAGGGTCGATCAGGGATCCATCTCAAAACTGGAGCGCCGTACCGATATGTACATCAGCACTCTGCGGCGCTACGTCGAAGCGATGGGCGGAAGCTTGCAGATTCGCGCCGTCTTCCCGGACGGCGAAGTTCAGATCACGCAATTCCAGGAGGAAGCCTCAGCCGGCTAGGGTGTATCGCACCCCCCTACTGCTCCTCCGTTTTAGCCCCAACCGGCGCCTTAAAGTGCTTCGGCGCAGCAGGCGCTCCCGGCGGACTCGGCGGCTTAGGCGGAGCCACCGCCACCGTAGCATTCTCGCCCTTCCGCAGCTCCAGGTTCCCGTGGTCGGTCTCCAATTCCAGTTGCACACCACCATGCCCCACCGAACCCTGCAGCGTCTGCCGGCCGCCCTCGGTCGACGTCTTCAGCGGAAAATCGCTCCGCATCGCCTCATCTTCGCTCGTGCTGCCCGTCACGCTGAAGTTCGCATTGTCCGGCATGGTCACGATCACGTTGCCCGTATGATCTGTGATCTGCAAATTTCCCAGCGGGTTCGCAGCCACAATATTCACATCCCCGTTCGAATCCTCAATGTGCGCGTCGCCCGCAATCTGAGTCAGGTCGATGTCCTTCGACCGCGCGATCACCCGCACCGGTCCCATCGCCTGGCTCACGCTCAGGTCGCTCTTGTCCAGTGTCAGCGCGCCCTCGAGGTGCGGTATATCCAGCGACGTCTGGCTCGAATGGTAGTGAATCCCCGACGCGATCTGCTCCAGGTGAATATCCCCAAAGAAATCCCCGTTGATCGTAACCTCGCCCTGGATCTGCGACAGCGTCACATCGTCGCCGTGCCCATCCACCAGCACCCGTCCCTGCACGTTGTGCGCGGAAAAGTCCCCATGGTCGATGTGCCCCTGCGCATCGCCTCCGATATCTTCGAGCTTCACCTCGCCGTGATTATCCGTCACCTGCACGCCGCCGTTCAGCCCATCCGCTGTCACGTCGCCGTGCCCCGCGGTCACCGTCGCGAACGCCGCCGCCGGCAACTCCAGCGTCAGATCCACGCGCGCGCCCTGCTTCTCCGGTACCGTAATCACCGCGCCGCCGCCCGACACATCCACCTTCGGCTTCAGCTGCACAAAAATCTTCTGCGCCTCCGTATCCGAATCCCGATGCACCATCTGGTGCGCGCGCAGATGCATCTGCCCATCCGTCGACGCCGTAATCGTGATGTCGCCCTGCGGATCCTCGATGCTCACCGCCGGCTTCGCCCCCTTCAGCGCCTGGTCGATCTGTACGTCGTTGTCGTGCTCTGCCCCCATCCAGCTCCAGATTTCATCGCCGCCGCCGTCATCGCCAAACCCCCACGAAAACGGCCCCATCAAATGCCCGTTGCGCGAAACCCACCCCAGGCCAATCATCAGGATCACCAGCCACACAAGGCCGCCCATCCCTCGCCGCCCATACGGCCGGTTCCAGTCAAGAAAGTGCTCCGCCAGCAGTAGCCCTCCCATCACGATCAGCAGCATCGGCCACCACCGCGCGTACCAGTCCCAGAACTCCACCGCGTCCAGCCGCCCCGTCTCCATCAGCAGCGCAATCAAGCCGATGCTCAGCAGAATGATCGGCCCTACGAACGATGGCCGGTGCCATCCCCGCCAGTACGTCCTGTAATAGTCCCGCTGCGCTCGCGCCTGGGCCTTCCACTGATCCCTCTGCGCCCGCGCCGCCGCTTTTGCCTGCCACCGCGTTTCCCGTGGTGTCCAGGATGGAGGTGTCGTTGCCATAATTACCTCCTCTCCTCGTCCTGCATTGGTGAGTCCGCCGGCGCAACGGCCGCCGTCCCCGGTCCTGTCCCACTACCCGTCCCGCCCGTTGTACCCGGGCCCGCGTACGGCGCGCCCGTGTATGTCGTGTATCCCGCGCCCACAGGCGCCTGGTACCCTGGATATTGCCCCGTGAGATCCGGCGGATTCTGCGCCAGAATCGCGTTTTCCGCCAGCTTCATCAATCCCCACGCGATGATGTACAGCGGCCAGCTCCTCGAGTAGTGAATCCCCGTGTACTCATCCAGAATCGCCGTGATCCCGAACACCAGCAGCATGATCGGCCCGCGCATCCGCCTCAGAAACAGGTACTGATTCATCGCCCGCCTCCTGTCGACGGATCCTGAGGACTCGCCGGTCCCTGCGTACTCCCGCCCGCCTGCGGTCCCGGATTCCCGCTCGTGTACTGCGGATTTGGAGGCGGCGGTGGTCCCACCCGCGCCGCAAATCCGAAACGTCCTCCAGTGTTCCTCATCAGCAGCCATATCGCGATGCCCACAATGATCAGCGGCCACCCGTGGCTCACCCATCCGAAGTTAAAGAAGCCCAGCGTGTTGAACAGGAACAGCATGCCCAGAAGGATCAGCACAATCGCCCCAATCGGCTCCCTGCGCGCCCGCTCCAGCTCCGGCGGAACCATGCCCGGCGGCGGTGGTACCCACGCCGGCGGAGGTGGCGGCACAAATCCCGGTGGTGGCGGAGGCCTATAGCCCGTGCCCAGTGGAGGTGGCGGAGGAAATCCCGGTGGTGGTGGAGGCGTACCCCACGTTCCCGGCCCACCAGGGTTGAACGGACGAGCTCCCGGCGTAGCCTCCGCGACAATCCGCTGCCGCAGCTGCTCGCCCCACTCAGCGCTCTGCCGCCCAAATTCGTGCGCCTGCTGCCGCACCTGCTCCGCCCAGTCCGCAGTCGACTGACCCGGTGCTGGCCCCGGAACCGGACCAGCCCCCGTCGGCGTCCCGGGCGGTGGCTGCACCGGCGGCACGTAAGGCCTCGGCGCCGAGTGCCCCCCAAACGCGTTCCCCAGCTCGTTCAGCCCAAAAGGATCCGGCAGCGGCAGACCATCCCGCCGCGCCTTGGCCGTCTGGTGCGCATCGAAAACCTGGTACAGCACCCACGCGGCCACGAAAATCCCGAACACCCCGTAATGCTCGCAGATCGAGATCAGCACCACGAACACCAGCACGTGCACGATGGCCTTGATGTACTGCCCGTTGTACATCGCCCCCACGCCGGGGATGAAACCCAGAATCGTCGCCGTTCCAGGATTAGGCGCGCCCATCGGCGGCGGCGCATAGCCCGCCGGATACCCGCCCGGCGGATACCCACCCGCCCCAGCCGCACCCGGTACTCCCGCTCCCGGCACCCCCGTCACCCGCGCCGCAAGGCACGGCTCGCAAAACACATTCCCCTGCACCGTGCGCTCGCACTGCACACACAAAGCCTTGCCGCAGTGCTGACAAAAGACCGTTGCCGTCGCTTCGGGATGATTTACGCAGTTCATACCAGGCTCCTTCTGTCATTCCCAGCGGCTTCAGCCGCCTGTTCCAGCCCGGCTCCGTGGTGATCCAGGGAAATAGAATTTCGAGTTCCTGCCGACACCCTTACCTCTGTCGCCTTCTTCTTTTCTTGTGATTTCTGTCCACCGCTCACTGCTGGCTGTTCTGCCAGCTCCTCTGCCCGGACTCCGCTGTTTTCTGTAACCTGCACCCTGTACCCTGTACCCTCTTGTGCTCCCTGCGCCCTGAGCTCCGACCCCTGTCTCTCATCCAGCCGCCCATCCTTATTGCCGCTCCCGCCCTGCTTCCCTGGCTCCTGCTTCTGCTGCGTTGGTTGCTGCTGAGGCTGCGTCTCTACATCCCTCCGCAGCTCCCGCATCCGCGACTGCAGCTGGTACACGAACCGCAGATTGTCGTAGTACCGCACCACTGATCCCCGTGCCGTAAAGAATCCCCTCGACAGCGTGCTCCCGATCTGCGACGGCCGCAGATCCGCCAGACGAATGTTCCCCGGCTTCACCCCCGTCAGGTTCAGCATCAGCGTGATCGAGAAGAACGCCATCGCAATCGTCATCAGCAGCCGCGTCTCGTGAAAGTTCCGCCGCCACGGCGACGCCATCGCCACCGCGCCCGCACCCTGCCCAGCCGCAATCACCGGCAGCGGCACGCCGCCCGCTCCCACCGTCTTTTCCAGAATCTTGCCGATCAGCCCCGCCGGCAC
>Ga0182015_10002895_pt1 | contig 19956 bp, 15 predicted proteins | sample 712P3MmetaG_FD_120478 | JGI IMG/M metagenome (GOLD analysis project Ga0182015, IMG submission 120478) | Permafrost microbial communities from Stordalen Mire, Sweden - 712P3M metaG | ecosystem: Environmental > Terrestrial > Soil > Wetlands > Permafrost | place: Sweden: Stordalen | collected...
AGTGTGGTTTCTCCATCAGCGCGAACGGCGGCTCTGGGAAAAGCGCGCTGCTGCTGCGGCACGAACGATTGAATCCCGAGGTCAGAATGAAAGCCCAGTATCTTCTGCGATTTGACGACGTCTGCCCCACCATGAATTGGCATGTGTGGAACGAGGTCGAAAAAATTCTTTGCGAGTACGACATTAAGCCAATCCTCGCTGTCGTACCAGATAACGAAGATGACGCTCTTCGCGTGTCGTCGCCAAACCCCAAGTTTTGGGATCGTGCTCGCAAATGGCAGTCACGGGGTTGGACGATCGCAATGCACGGTTGGCAACATCGTTTCGTCACGACGGATTCAGGGATGCTGGGAATTCAGCCTTACAGTGAATTCGCCGGCCTTCCTCGCGAGGAACAGAAGCGTAAGATTCAATCCGGACTTTCCGTATTCGAAAAAGAAGCTATCAAATCCAAAGTCTGGATTGCCCCGGCCCACTCGTTTGACGCGACCACGGTACAGCTGTTAGTTGAACTGGGCTTCAGGCATATGTCTGACGGGTCTTTCCTGCTACCTCACGTTGACCGCTTTGGGATGACATGGATTCCGCAGCAACTCTGGAGCTTTCGATGGCGTCCTTTGGGCGTCTGGACGATTTGCTTTCACGTGAATCACTGGACCCGCGAGGATCTTAGGGCACTGCAGACAAATGCGGCGCAATTCCGTGACTCGATCAGTACCTTCAGCGCGGTTGCGAGCCAATATAAGGGCCGCCAGGATACGGTTCTCGATTCCGTCGCCGCTTCGGCGTACCGGGCAGCGGCGCATGCCAAAGAGGTAATTCGCGAGTTTAGCAGGACATCCTTCCGCACACAGATTGCTTCGGCCAACAAGACCGCTCCGTGAGTTTTGACGCGATCGCGGGCATGTCTGGTGAAAAAGCTAACCGCGCACACTGACTTCGAATGAACAGCTTGATACAAAGTCCGGCAAACGCCGATTTCTTCTGGCGCCCGCGTGTGAATGATCGAACCAGCGCCGATGGTTTTGGTTCGCTGGTCGCTGCGTCGTTTATTGTAGGGGTCACAGTTGGAATATTTTGCGTGACATCGAATCAATTCGACCATTGGTTCCTGGTGCCCATCTCGATCTGCGGAGTGTTGATGGGTGCCGACGCGATCGAATGGTTTCGCGGGCGGCTCGATCTCTACGATCCCGTCGGACTTATCGGTATTTTGGGTTTCCACTTCTTCTTCGTTGCGCCATTGCTCCATGTGAAATGGGATTTCTGGATGCGCGAGGTGTCCCCGCCGCCGGACTGGCGTGATTGGCTTGGTTATATGGGCCTTCTGAACGTCGTTGGGCTCATCTGTTATCGGCTAGGGCGTCGGTTTTTCGATGGCAGATCAACCCCTCATGCGACGTTTTGGGAAATTGACAAGACCCGATTTCGCATTGTTATGCCTTTGTGCATCGCTGTGTCGGCAGCGATGCAAATTTGGGTTTACAGACAGATGGGCGGGATTGCTGGATACATGGACGCGCGGCTGAATAACCCGACGGCGTTCATCGGGCTCGGATGGGTATTCATGATCTCGGAGAGCGCTCCTATCCTGGCGGCGTTCTTTATAATCGTGAAACTCCGGCGCCGAAAAATCAATTGGCCGCTCGTCGGAGGCGCACTCCTCGCCCTTTTCATGTTGCAAATGTTATTCGGAGGTCTACGGGGCAGCCGAAGTGAGACCGTGCAATTGCTGTTTTGGGTGGTTGGCTGCGTTCATTTCCTTTTGCGTCCGGTCCCCAGGAAATTGGTTTATGTCGGCTGTGCGTTCCTGATGGCATTCATGTACTTCTATGGCTTCTACAAAGATATGGGCGCAAAAGCAACCGAAGCCCTGTCTAGTTCCGACGAACGCGAGCAAATGGCCACGCAAACTGGCCGCACGACGGAAGCCCTCGCGCTCGGGGATTTCGGCCGGGCCGATGTGCAGGCGTTTATACTCTACAGACTCATGGAAGATCCGCGCGACTTCACTTATGCAAAAGGCCGCACCTACGCCGGTGCGCTCGCACTCCTTATCCCTCAGGCGATTTTGAGCAACAAACCCGAGACTAAGCTCAAAGAGGGCACCGAAATTGAGACGGGAACCGGCGGATATGTTCCCGGGGAATTGTGGTCTTCCCGCGTGTACGGTCTCGCGGGCGAAGCGATGCTGAATTTTGGTCCGGTAGCAGTTCCTTTCGCTTATGGAATATTTGGTTTTCTATTGGGCTGGTTTAAGAATCGCGCATACGCCCTCCTGCCTGGCGACGCCAGATTCCTGCTAGTTCCGTTCGGCGTGTACTTCTGTCTTTCGGTCATGTCCGGCGACTCCGATAACTTGATATTTGGCCTCGCCAAGAATGGATTCCTTCCCATTCTCGTGATTTGCATTTGTTCGCTAAAATCGAAATTGTTCGTTCACAAATTTGTGCCGACCTATTCATACCCGGTTCGCCCGCAAACAGATATTCCAATTTCCTAGCATGCGAGTCTTGGTTTCATCAGAAGAAAGATTCAGCAGGACGCCGGACGGCAAAGTCTGGTCGTCGGATTCAGGGTCTTATTCGTTTTGGACGCGATACCTGGCCGTCTTCAATCGCGTGCGCGTCCTCGGCCGGGTCGCCCCTGTGCGCGAAGCGCCGCCACTCACGCAGCGAGCCGACGGCGAAAGCGTTTCATTTGAGGCGCTTCCCTACTATGTGGGACCGATCGGATACGCGCGGAACTATCTCCGTCTCAAAGCTGCGATGCGAAATGCACTCACAAGAACCGATGCAGTGATTCTCCGCGCCGCCTCGCCGATCGCCAATTGCGCCAAGTCCGAGCTCGCCGCAGAGCGGCCGTTTGGTGTCGAGGTGATTGGCGATCCTTACGAAGTATTCGCGCCCGGATCAATCAACCATCCGATGCGTCCTTTGCTTCGTTATGTGATCACGAACCAGTTGAAGCGGCAGTGTCAGCATGCGTGCGCCGTCGCGTACGTTTCGGGGAGCTCTTTGGTGCGTCGCTATCCTCCACAGAGCAGCGCTTTCACGACAACGTACTCAAGTATCGTAGTACAGGACTCCGCTTTTGTAGTCTTGCCACGGGCCTTTTATCCCCCATTTCAACCGCTGCGCATCGTGAGCGTTGGAACGCTCGATGTTCCGTACAAGGGCTTCGATGTTTTGATTGATGCGGTATCCAAGTGCGTCAAAAGCGGATTGGATATTCAACTCGTGATCGTCGGAGATGGCCGGTGTCGCGAATCGCTCGAGCGGCACGCCCAACATTGCGGCGTCGAGCGAATCGTGAAATTCGCTGGCCGCGTTTCTGCAGGCGCTGGCGTGCGAGATAAGTTGGATCACGCTGACCTTTTCGTTCTGGCGTCGAAGACCGAAGGCCTGCCACGAGCTATGATTGAGGCGATGGCGCGCGGGCTTCCATGCATCGGCTCAGCGGTCGGCGGCATTCCCGAATTGCTCGGCTCCGAAGAACTGGTTCCGCGGGGCGACGCGATGGCGCTGGCCCTCAAGATCAACGAAGTTTGTGCGGATCCCCATCGGATGACCCTGTTGTCCGTTGAGAATCTTGCGAAAGCGCGCGGCTACCATGATTCGATTCTGAGTTCCCGGCGTCGCCAGTTTTTTGCTCACGTCCAGGAAGCAACGCTTCGATGGAGCCAAGGACACCCTCGTGCGCGCTTCGGGCCAGACGCGTGTTCCGAAAATGAATCCATGCAGGCGGTAGGATCTCGATGACAGGCCGTGCGCAAGAGAGCACGATTGTGCGCAACAGCGTTGATTCATCGGACCATTCCACAAAGCTGAAGCCATCGATTGCGGCGCGAAGCGGTGGCACACGCGAGCATCCGGTATTCTTATCACCAGTGAAATTGGTGATGATCGCCACCGTTCCAGAAACCATCATGTCGTTCTTAATCGATCAAATTCGATTCCTCACATCGGAAGGCTTCGAGATTCACACGATCACGTCGCCTGGAATCGAAGAAATGCCCGGCCACAGTGAACTGGCAAGCATCCGCCATGAAGTTGCAATGACGCGGGCGATCAATCCTTTCGCAGATCTGAAAGCCCTGTGGCAGCTCTGGAAACTCCTGCGGACAATTCGGCCCGCGATCGTGCAGACGCGCACGCCAAAGGCCGGGCTCCTGGGAATGATTGCAGCGTGGCTCGCACGCGTACCCATTCGAATTTATACGGTTGACGGTATCCCCATTGTTTCTCAAAGACTTCCGGGCCGCGTAATGCTCGCGGTCACGGACTGGATAGCCTGTCGGCTGGCGACACAAGTGTTATGTGTGAGCCGGAGCGTACGGCGATTCATGATTGCCAATAACTTCTGCCGCAGCGAAAAAGCGCGAACGCTCGGCGACGGCGGATTAAGCGGAATCAACATGGAGAAGTTCAATCCAGCAACGCACAACGCAGCCGACAGAAGCCAGATCCGGAATCAATTTGGCATTCCGCAAGGCGCTCCCTTGATCGGCTATGTCGGCCGGCTAGTTCCGGACAAAGGAATCGCGGAGCTTGCGGCAGCATGGGAGATGCTGAGAAAAGAATTTGCTGAAGCGCATCTGTTTCTGTGCGGATATTTTGAGGCAGTCCATCCCATTTTACCGCAAATAGCCGCGAAGCTTACGGGCGATCCGCGCGTTCATGTGACCGGAAAATGGGTGAGTGACATGCCTGCCGTGTATGCGGCGATCGATGTCTGCGTGCTACCCACGTACCGCGAGGGGTTGTCCACCGTCGTTCTGGAGTGTGGCGCCATGCGCGTTCCAATCGTGGCGACACGAGTGCCAGGATGCGTCGATGCAATGCGTAACGGCGTCACCGGATTGATAGTAGCGCCGAGAGACGTCGAAGCTCTCGCCGGCGCATTACGCAGCCTTCTTCAGAGTCATGAACTCCGCGAGCGGATAGGCGATGCGGCACGTAAGTTCGTCTCAAACCATTTCTCCGAAACCAGGATTTCCAAGCTCGTTCTTGGCGAGTACCGCCGCCTCATCAAGAACGAATGTCATAGCGGTTCGATCAGACGATCCCATGAAGCGACTCATGGCGGTCTGTCGCGGGCCGAAATACTGCAGCATGGTTCGTCGCCTGAAGCACCCAACATCGAGTCCACGAGCACAACTGCAGATCCATTGCGCTCGACCGTTCATCCAGCTGCATAGAAAGAATCTGAATTTTGGGGACACCACATTGCAAATACCACTTTCATCACCGGACATCACAGATCAGGATCGCGCCGCCGTGCTTGAAGTCCTGGATTCGGGTACTCTCAGCCTCGGGCCTCGGCTTACGGCGTTCGAGCAAGCCGTCACGAAGCTCACCGGGTCCACTTATGCCATCGCCGTAAATAGTGGTACCAGTGCGCTCCATTTGTGCGTTAAAGCGGCAAATATCGGCGAACTCGACGAAATTATCACTACGCCTTTCAGCTTTGTAGCTTCTGCGAATTGTATTCTCTTCGAACGCGCCAGACCCGTCTTCGTCGATATCGATCCAGTCACCTTAAATATTGACGTATCGAAGATTGAAGACGCGATAACGCCGCGAACAAAAGCGATTTTGCCGGTGCACGTTTTCGGAAGGCCTTGCGCACTCGACGACATCGTTTACATTGCGAACAAACACGGACTAAAAATAATCGAGGACTCTTGCGAAGCGATCGGCGCTAAATATCAGGGCAAGCCTGTGGGGACTTTCGGTGAGACCGGAGTGTTCGCCTTTTATCCCAACAAACAGCTGACCACTGGCGAAGGAGGGGTCATAGTCACCGACGACTCGAAAATTGCATCTCAGTGCCGTAGTTGGCGCAATCAAGGCCGGTCCGACGCCGACGGATGGCTGGAACATGACAGTCTCGGATACAACTATCGTCTCAGCGAAATGAATTGCGCGTTAGGAGCATCGCAGCTCTCGCGGATTGATGAAATCCTAGCGGCGCGCGCGCACGTTGCCGATCTCTACGACAGAGCGTTCACAGGTTATCTGGATATTATCTCTCCCCGGTTATCCGAGCCCGGCTCAACAATAAGCTGGTTCGTCTATGTTGTGCGGTTGGGTGATGATTTCGACAGAGAGGATCGCGATCGCGTCATTGCTGAACTAAAGTTGCAAGGTATTGGGTGCAGAAATTATTTTCCTCCAATTCATCTGCAGCCACTATATCGAGAGATGTTTGGATTTGGGCCGGGAGACTTTCCGGTTTCCGAGTATGTTGCCGATCGAACCATCGCGCTTCCCTTTTTCAATCGTTTGTCAGAAGGAGAAATCAGTCTTGTATGCGAGTCGCTGTTGAACGCGCTGCGGTCGCTCAAGTCCGCGAGCGCGGTTACGGAACTGCGGTCTCTGTCGACCGGAGCGTAGAAGATATGGCATCCAGTTCTACTTCCCATGGTTGGTATCCGACGGTAAAGCGCCTCGTTGACATCGTGGGTGCCGCGTGTGCGCTCGTCATAACATCGCCGCTGATGTTGTTGGTCGCCGTGGCAGTTCGCCTGAAGATTGGCAAACCCGTGCTTTTCCGTCAGACACGTCCAGGCTTGAATGAACGTCCGTTCGTCTGCCTGAAGTTTAGGACAATGACTGAAGATCGCGACGCGAACGGACGGTTGCTGCCAGATGAACAGCGGCTGATGCGGCTCGGCACGCTACTTCGCCGGACCAGCCTAGACGAGCTACCCCAATTGTGGAATGTTCTGCGCGGCGACGTGAGTCTAGTCGGGCCCAGGCCTCTTCTGGAACAATACTTGCCTTATTACACTCCGGCGGAGCACCGCCGGCATAGCGTCCGGCCCGGTATCACAGGATGGGCGCAAATTCATCGCCGCAGCTGCCTGCCCTTCGACGAGCGCTTGGAAATGGATGTTTGGTACGTGGACCACATGTCGTGGAAACTGGACCTACGAATCATATTCGCCACGATCTGGATCGTGCTCTCGCAGCATGGAGCAATGCCAGACGAGAATGGTGCGCTATTGCCTTTGGACGTTCAGAGAGGGCAGTCGCTCGTCGCGACAGCGAACTCAAATGGGATAGAACGCTAGCACATGGATATTCCGCAAAAAATCGATATCGAAGTCGTGACGCAGAGCGGCCGAAACGGTGATGAAATCACGGCATCAAGCGCACCTTCGCCCGGAATAGCCGCGCCGCGTGTGCCGCGGGTTGTGGTAGTTGGATGCTCGGGACACGCGCGAGTCATCGTCGATATTCTAGAAGCAGAGAAGCGCTGCCATATCGTAGGGCTCCTCGATGATCTCAGGCCTCCTGGGACAGAAGTGCTCGGGTACCAGGTGATAGGTAGTGACGAAGATTTGCCAGCACTTGTGGCCGCGGGTATTTGCGACAGTATCGTTGTCGGAGTCGGAGATAACTGGACTCGCAGCCGAATCGCGACGCGCATTAAACGAGCGATTCCCGAGATACAATTCGTCACCGCCATTCACCCTTCCGCGCAAGTCGCCAGATACTGCTCCATCGGCGCGGGGACTGTAATCATGGCAGGAGTCGTTGTGAATCCAGGTTGCGAGATCGGCGAATTCTGCATATTAAACACCGGCTCTTCATTGGACCATGACTCGCGCATGGGTCAGTTCTCGAGTCTCGCGCCTCGAGCAGTCACTGGAGGCGGAGTGAAGATCGGCGACTTTTCGGCGATTGCGATTGGCGCCGTAGTTTCCCATTCGATGTCGATCGGTGAACACGCGGTCGTCGGTGCTGGTGCGACAGTGCTGAAAGACATTCCAGATTGCGTCGTGGCCTACGGTACGCCAGCGCGAGTCATCCGAACTCGTAATCCCGGAGATTCATATCTTGGTGAGCCAACCAGCCACTCGGCCGATAGGTCGAAAGCTCCGGCAATCTTGAAACCGTTTGAGCGCTTGACTCTGATTTCCGCGAATAGCGCCGAGGAATGGAATGGATATTTCGAGCGAGCCCGACACGATTTCTTTCACACCGCGAATTACCATCAGATCTCTGAGTCTTTCGGCCGGGGAAAAGGTTGGCTTGCCGTCTACGGCAGCGGTGACAAATTTATTGCTTGGCCCTATCTCTTACAGGAAATCGAAGGGTTTGAGCGTGCTGCGAGCGGAGATCTGCGCGACATTACATCCGTCTACGGGTATACAGGGCCGATTGCGTGCGGATGTGAGCACGATGAAGAATTCCTTGCTTCGGCGTGGAACGCATTCGTGGACGCGTGGCGATCGCAGTCCGTCGTCAGTGTCTTCGCTCGGCTACATCCGTTGTTAGGCAATCATCGACTGTTGCATTACCTCAGAAATGATGACGGAGCCCCCGAGCTCGTAGACGAAGGGCGAGGCGAGGGGAAGACCGTGGCCATTAATCTGATGACGTCCCCTGAGGAAGTCTGGAGTTCCTACAGACGACAACTGCGCCAGGCTTTGCGCCGCCTCATGACCCTTTCCCTGACCGTTACCTCTGACCCGGAGTGGAACTATCTCGACGACTTTGTGCGCCTGTATTACCAAACCATGAAGCGAAATGGCAGCGCTTCTTTCTATTTGTTCCCCGTGCGGCAGTTTCGGCAATTTCAAGCCGCGCTCGGCCGTCACGGAAGTCTGATGGTCGCCCGTCACGAAGGTGACATTGTAGCGGCTGCCCTACTGATTGAATATTTAGGTATCGTAAACGTCCATTTTCTTGCTACCGACGAGCGCTTCGCGCACATTTCGCCGAGCAAGTTTCTCATTCATGAAGCGCAGGGATGGGCGCGTTCACGTGGCAATCAATACCTTCATCTCGGTGGCGGACGCGGAAGCCGGAGCGACGATCCACTTTTCCGATTTAAGGCGTTGTTCTCCAGCGACTTCTATCCGTTTTACACATGCCGATGGATCCTCGATCACGAGGCATACGACGATCTGACGAGTGAGCGAAAGAGGCAGGCCGCGAAACTAAGATCGGGGGAGATGTCCAAAGCACATTTCCCCTCATATCGCGCTCCGTTTCGGATTGCGAATGTCGGCGACAAACAGGTCGAAACAGTGCCTCATGAAGAAAACCTGGAATCGTAGCTAACAGTTTCTACAAGTTATTTTGACATCGCACCTGAACGAGGTTCGACTAATTCGCTTCAAATCAAAAATATTTAAGAAAAAATAGAACCTGATTGAAAGGGCCCCCATGTCACTAAATCTAAAGCATCCATCGCCTTCGCTTAGAAAGAATCTCCGTCTAATTGTGATTACGGTAATACACGTGTTTCTGTTCGCTGCGTCGGGGTACTCGGCGTTTCTACTGCGGTTCGACTTCAATATCCCGCCTTGGCAATGGGAGCACCTTATATATGCTCTTATGATCTGGACAATCGCGAAGACGGTGGTCTTTCAATCGTTCCCAGTAAATCGCGTAACGTGGCGTTTCGTGTCTCTACCGGATGCAGTAATGCTCCTGTGCGCGAACCTGACTGGCTCGCTCGCGAGCGCCATCATCATTCGTCTCGTAGCACCGGGCGGCTTTCCACGATCAGTCTATGTAATCGACTTGGCGCTGTGTCTCCTGTTTACGAGCGGCGTACGTCTCCTGGTGAGAATGCTTGCCGAAGCGTCGTCTACCCATGGCCGCTCAGATGACCGCCGCGCGCTTATTTACGGTGCCGGAGAAGCCGGTGTCATGCTACTTCGAGAAGTCCGCGCCAACCCAACAATCGGATACAAGATCTGTGGGTTCGTCGATGATGATCCCGCAAAGACAGGCCGTTCGATTCACCGCGTGAAGGTCTTTGGCACCGGAGACAGCCTGACCAGGGTCGCGCTGAGGTACCAAATCCAACATGTCCTTATTGCAATTCCTTCGGCGAGCGGTCCTCAAATGGTCAACATCCTCAATCACTGCGCCGCAGCGCAACTCAGTTTTCGGACGGTACCGGGGCTTTCCGAGGGCGTTAATAATTGCGCCCTTGCCCCGATACGCGACGTCGCCGTCGCTGATCTGCTAGGCCGAACGCAAATTTCTCTCGACGACGCGAACGTGAGAGCTAAGTTTGAAAACCAAGCAGTCCTCGTGACGGGAGCAGCAGGCTCCATCGGCTCCGAACTCTGCCGGCAGATCGCGCGATTCGGACCGAAGCTGTTGGTCGGCTTCGACGTCTCCGAAACAGGTCTCTTCTACCTCGACCGCGAGATGCAGTCGACCTTTCCGAATGTCGCGTTTAAGCCGGAGATTGGAAGTATTCTGAGCACCAGGAGGCTGAGGGAGGTATTCGAGGCGCACGGATTCGCCTCAGTATTTCATGCGGCCGCTTACAAGCATGTTCCGTTGATGGAGTCGCATGTCTTCGAAGCGTTCGAGAACAATGTTCTCGGAACGTATAACGTCGCAACAATGGCAGAGCGATTCGGCGTCAAGGATTTCGTGCTTATTTCCTCGGACAAAGCCGTTCGCCCAACCAGCATCATGGGATTGACAAAGCACGTCGCAGAACTCATCGTCAGTTCACTGCAAAATGGGTCCACGAAATTTGTGTCCGTTCGCTTCGGAAATGTTCTCGGCAGCAATGGAAGCGTTGTCGCAATCTTTAAAGAGCAGATCGCGGCGGGCGGCCCGGTGACCGTCACACACCCCGAAATGCGGCGATATTTCATGACCATTCCAGAAGCCTCCCTATTGGTTCTACAAGCGTCAACGATGGGCCGGGGCGGTGAAGTCTTCGTGCTGGATATGGGGCAGCCGGTGAAAATTGTCGATCTCGCCCGAAATATGATCCTCCTTTCGGGACGGCGCCCTGAAGATATCCGAGTTGAGTTCACCGGCGCGAGGCCCGGCGAAAAATTATATGAAGAACTCAGCACGCTCGAAGAAGAAACCCTTTCCACCTATCACGAAAAAATTCGCATCTTTTCCGGCGATCGCACGCGTATTCCCAATCCGGAGACTTGGATGGACGCGACGCATCGACAGTCCCAGAAACGTGACTTGTGTCTGATCCTCGTCCTTAAGAATCTCGTAACCGACTACAATCCGAGCTCGCAAGTACTACAGCGGCTAATGGAGCAATCGCAGATCGGTCCCCAGCCAACCCCTGTAGTGGGTCGCAAGAGCATGAGCGCCTGAATCTGAGATGTCATGGGTGCATCGAATTTGAACGAATCAAGCGCTCGACAACCCGCCCAAGTAGGACGATCGTGGAGTTCGCCTCCGCGGAGACTGCTCCGAGAAATTCCCGGCAAACTTACGAAGCCGATTATTCTTTCGCTGTTGATCGCAATCGCCGCATGGCCGAGTAACTCCGCTGCTTTTCAGTGGCCCGACGCCAGCCACTATTGGCGTGTCATGGTTAATGTGAATCAGTACATCGAAAATCGTCCCAGGGAGTGGTTCGCTCAGGACAAAATCATCACAGACCTGACCATTCTGGACGTAAAACCCGGAAACCACAGCGCTGCCATCGAGCAATACAACAAGTTGCGACGCGATCTCGCATCGCGCGGGCTCTACGTGGGAACCTATATATCAGGGCGAACCGTTGGACCTGCTTCAGATCAAACAGTCTATCCTCCGGGTAGCGTCCCGATCGAACAGATGCCGGCCAATGCCCGCTATGTAGGCTCTTGGCCCGGACAGCCGGATCGCAAGATTATTGATGTGAGAGACCCTGATACCCGGCACGCATTCCAAGCAGGCATTAAAGAATTATGGGTACGCGATCCTGCGCCAATTCGATTCATTGATAATGCAGCAGTTCAACCGGCCGTAGTTCGCGGCGAACCGTGGAAGGCATACTGCGATAACATGGAGGAGATTCGCAAAATTGCAGAGTCCCAGGGTTCACGAGCCATTTTCAACATCGCTATGCATGTCGGATTGTCGACCGATGAGGAAGCGCGGGAGTTGACTGAAGCCATCGGTCCCGACAATGGCGTCGCGCTCGAAATGCCATGGCATCCTTCGATCCAAAAGAGTCCCGAAGCAACAGCAAAGGCAGTGGCCCGTTACAGACAGCTTCTTGATAGCGGCCTGGTCGTAATCATGATTCCTACTGTGGATACGCCGGCGAGCACGCTCTCTGACTGGATTCGCAAGTGGAAGAAACCGACGGACCACTTGTACATCTCGGGAATTTTTTGGAAAGCGCCCGACTTGAGCGTTTACAGTGATCGTTAATCTGTCATTTCTAACAAGAATCTATAACCCGTCTGGTCTAGTTTCGCCTCTAATCTCATCCTACTTCTTCCTCAGACTTTCCCCTTAATCAAACTCCGACAAGCATTGCTTGATTTGCGCACCCTCCTCGCACTGCGGGTACGATCCCAAATCAATGTCGGAAGGCTTTAGCGGACATCGAAGCGCGTATGTAGGCCCGGGTCTCAAAGCTTCCAACATTCTTCCGTTAACCAGCGGATAGCATCTTAGCAAAGCGACTGGTGAGAGCTTTAACGAGAAGTTGCGAGATGAGTGCCTAAATGGAGAGATCAACCCACAGCCGTTTCGGCACCCTTTGTTTTTGCGGGACTTTCAGCCCTTCGCGCCGCGAGACGCGCTCCGCCCGATCCTTGCCTTCGTTCTTTTACTCGCTGAAGGAGACGCAGGTCGTGATCGAGAAATGTTGGGTCGAATGCAAGTCGCGGCGACCCCATTCGACGGTAAGTCCAATCAAGTTTCACAGGCTATGGGCGTGATATAAACTCTCGCAGTCGGCGTAGTACAGAGCACAGCTAGTCAAAGGCTCTCGTAACTGAGCAAGCAGATGCCAAGAAAAAGCAAGACCGTGCTGGTCACAGGTGCTGGCGGGGGTGTGGGACAAAGTATCCTCAAGGCACTTCAGCATAGCTCTTATACTGCCATTGCTGCCGATTGCGATTCGCTGGCGGCCGGACTGTATGCTGCCCCTAAAGCGCACCTAATACCTCGTTCGAGTTCGCCAGAATTTCTACCAAGAATCATCGAGATCTGTAATCGCGAAGCTTGCTCGCTGATTTTCTGCGGCGTCGAGCCAGAGCTCCCGGTGTTCGCGGGCGCAGCGCAAGAGCTGCAGTCGCAGGGGGTGATTACGGTGGTCAGCGAGCCGGAAGTGATCGAGCTCTGCGACGATAAGCTGGCCACCGCGCGCTATCTTTGCGAACATGGCTTCGCCAGCCCGGTCACGATTCCGCTGGCCCATTACGATTCTGCACGTCTCTCCTTTCCGGTCATCTTGAAGCCACGCAAAGGAGGCGCGCGCTCACAGGGCGTATTTTTAGTCACGAGCGAAGAGGAGCTGCGCTTCCATCGGGCCACGCTCGGCCTGAGCGATTACATTGTGCAGGAGTACGTTCCTGGCGAAGAATACACTTGCGGTACCGTCACGTTCGATCGCAACTGCTACGGCGTGATCATAATGCGTCGCGTGCTGCGGGATGGCGACACCTATAAGGCATTTGTTGTCGATGAACCGTGCATTCGCGAGGACGTGAAAAAAGCAGCTGAACTTCTCAATCCGTTTGGTCCCTGCAATTTTCAGTTGCGAATCAAGAACGGTCAGCCGTGTATTTTCGAGATCAACTCGCGCTGTTCAGGCACCACCGCCTGCCGCGCGCTTGCCGGCTTCAACGAGGCGTTGATGTGCGCCGACTACCTGCTGGAGGGCAAACGGCCGCAGTTTCAGATTAAGCCGCTTTCGTTCCTACGATACTGGAAGGAAGTGGCCGTCGCTGATGACCAGATTGTAAGTTTGCAGGCTGAAGGCAAAATCACAGGGTCCGGAACTCTGCTATGAGCAGCTTTGCGGGTATGCTCGTGTTCGTCACTCGCGGCAGCGGATTCGTCGGGCTCCGCCTTTTCCGGATTCTGTTCGAGTCCGAAGCGCAGGGAGCCGAATGATCGTGGCCGTATTCGGCGACGTGCACGGCAACTTACCGGCGCTGAACACATTTCTCGCAGCCACTCGCACCATTGTCGACCAATATCTCTGTCTGGGTGACGTTGTGAATTATGGACCATGGAATGACGAGTGTCTCGAGATCGTGGTGTCTCTTCCTGGTGTCCGCTTCATCGAAGGAAATCATGAGCGGCTTTTCCTCAGCGCCGACGCAGTCGAAATCGAGCAACCGCTGGTGCGCGAATTCTACGAGTATTCAAGTCGCAGCTTTTCCCGTCGCGACCTTATTCACGATCTTGCAGTCCAATGTGAGCTCGGAAGCTTTGCATGCCGACACACGCTGGGCACGGCGCGCATCTTTCGTGATTCGGAAGTCGAGCTGGAACAGTCATTCATGATTGGCCACAGTCATCGACAGTTCGCCATTTCGCGCAACGGATACAACCTCGTCAACCCAGGAAGTGTAGGCCAGAATCGCAGCAATCTCGCCATCGCTCAGTACGCACTCTTCAATTCTGTAACCGAAACAGTGGAATTATGCAGCATCGAGTACCCGTACGAGAGTCTGCTGCGGGAAATGGAAGCACGCGGCTACAGTGACCGCTGCTTGCAATATTACCGGAGCAAACTTCCGTATTCTCATGGTTTACGTGCCTAACATGGAACCGATAGCAGGTTCTTGCCATGCGCCGTCCTCAAGGTCAAACCGAGCTTGTGCCCGCGGACCGAACCAACGGCGAGAAGAAAGCTGCCGGGTGATGTTGTGATCGGAATCGCAGAATTGTTTCGGCTTTCCTTGCCGCGCACGACGCCTACATCTTCTGCATAGCAGCCCACCGAATCCTTGTTTCTCGATTGCTCGCGAACTTCGCGATAGTTCAGCCACGATGTATTGCTCAAGCCGCTGCCATTTGGCGAGAGCGCGTCGACCGAATCAACTTTCCCCGAATAATCTCTGGCACAGTCGCTCCTTGTTACATGTAACTCGATGTGTCCAAGTGCCTCAGCACGATTATCTGAGTGGACTCAATGAATTATGTCGAGATCGCTGGCGGCTATCTTGTTACACCTTTGCATAGCGATTAAGTTCACAAAGATCTCGATGAGCCAAACATCTTATTCTGTGCAGCCGTTGTCCGTGGACAAATGAAGAAATCCGAGCCAACTGAGAAGCTGGCCTCGACTTAATAGCGGGACTCAGAAGTAAGTATGGCGAAGTGTGCTGAAAAGAAGACCGGACCAAGCGAAATCGAGACGCTCACGCAGCGAGGACAAGCAGCAGGGCGTATTCGGCTGGGTCTCTCGACCTCTGCCCTCAGGATTCAGCCTGTGCATGAGCGCCGTTATTCACCTACCAACTGGAAATCGCCTGGGCGAAGTGAACACCCACAAACAACCAACAGTTGTGGCCGCTTAGCCCGGCGACTATTAGGTGGCCGAGGTCAGGTTGGAGGCTGCGTTCGCGAAGACGCCGCTAATCGTGTTGCCGAGCGTCTTCATCGTGGTAATCGCAACCAACGCAACGAGAACCAGCAACAGAGCGTATTCCGTGAGGTCCTGGCCAGCTTCCTCACGATACAGCCTAAGAATGAGTTCCTTCATATCCCTTTTCCTCCTACAAGTTTTGAAGCTTGGACAAAATAATCCACTGTGTTAATGCAATTACCGTGCCGAATTACGAGCCCAACCGAAAAATCAAAGTGCGCTGGTTTCAGACGGTTAGCAGAGCGCGGCCGACGGTAGTGCAATATTTCTGCTTACATGGGCGAATGCATGCTCTTAATGTGAAGCTAGATGTGAACTGCGCGACGCTCCTCTTTAGAGCGTCAGAAATTGATCCCTCGGTCACAGTAATGCCAGTACCGACAATTGCGTAGACGCTCTTTTGTCATGCTAGCTAAGGGCCATCGGGTATCAGCCGGAACTTTCACTTTTCGAAGTTGAAGCGCGCATGGGTTTTCCCCGGGATTATTTGGAATTCACGGACAGGTGTCTTCGAAACAAAGGCTACATCGACCGTGCGGACAACTCAGATTTCTCACTAACCGCTAAGGGCGCGAATTTCGTGGAATCGAACCGCGCGAATATTCCGGTTCTAAATAAATTGCTGACCGGCGGCACCGGACCCTCGTCCACAGATGAGCGGAGGAGAACAAGGCTTTGAGTGCTTCCCCTACGCCTATTATTGTGCCTGCAAGCGGTGGCGCATCCGAGGCGGTCGGCGAAAACAGAGATGACGATGTGCGACCGATGGCGTGCACCGTCTCGATTGCAGAAGCGGCCGTGACTAGTGGGTCGTTGGCACTCGGAGTTTTCATACGACCGGTCTGCATATATCGCTTAGGCTTCGTCGCAAGCAGAACGTAGCAATATAAACTGGATCGGGTTGGCACGAAGCCACTCGGGAGACTCTCTCGTCCACCGGGCGACCAACCTCTGGAGATACTTACGTCCTTCCGGTTGTAAGCTTCTAAACCTTAGGTAACGTAAATCTCACAAATCTGTGAGGCGCCCATTTCGCAGCGCACTAACGTTTGACGGTGAGTCACTTTGGACGCCACAAGGATGCTGCTCGGTCTCAACGCAGTTGAACCTATCATCAAGTTACAGTGAAGTGTTTAATAAGTTAACTATTAACCTGATCGCCGAATAAGTCCATCCTCTTGCAACACAAGGGATTAAAGACCGTTTCTGTAGATTTTGGCTTCGCTAAGAGTTCTGGGAAACATCTGAAGCTGAATATGTGTCATTGCGAACAGACGGTATCAATTAGTAAGCGCACGCTCGCAAGTTCCTGAGGAAGTTCGAGGACGGGAAACCGGGCTGCTTTAGGGTGATAAAACGCGCGTCAACGTTTGTTCACCAGACGCTGGAATAAAACTGATTGAGGTTCAAAATGACATCGAATAACTTATGGCGAATCAAGCTGGTCCAAATTCTTCTCGGCGCGGCGATCGTAATTGCACTCGTGCTAGTGCGCGGGACCCGCGCGGCAAACGAATCCGTTCATCTGACGACCGACTGGAGCGATCACCACCTCATCTTTTCCGCTCCCCACAACTTCGAGGAGCATACCCGGCTCTTGTCGAATCCGCGTTATTTGCAGCAGTTGGTTCGCCACAATACCGAGCGTAGGGACGAAGGCGATGGCATCTGGTCGCGCCGCTGGCAAGATCACCCGGGCGATCTGCATGGAGATTGGAGCATAAACATGGGGGGCGGCGCGACCGTGGGCACAGGAAACTACCCAGCCAAGTTTTCGTTCGACGCAACGACCGTCCAGTGCGGCGACGATCCGAGCCCCGATTTCGTAGTGTATAACACGAGCCTAGCAGGGTCGAACACCGCGATTGCTGCCTTCGACACTGGGACTTTCACGGGGGAGCCCACCGCAGGTCAGACGATCACCATCACCAATCCCAATACCGGCACCGCCATGGTCTTGACTGCGAGCAGCGCCGTCGGTAGCCACACTGGTTCCGCCAATAGCGGCACGGGTACTTTTCAAACAAGTTCTAACACGACGACCCAAGCTGCCAACCTCATGACCTCGATCAATATTGCCAACAACGGCAGCTTCGTGGGTGTAACAGCTTCATCGAACGGAGCCGTCTTGACAGTCATGGCCACAACGGCCGGCACCACCGGGAACAGCGTTACAGCTTCGGAAACTGCGACCGGTTTCACCTGGACGTCGAACAACTTCTTCGGCGGTGCGCTCGGACAAGCCAGTATCGGTGCCTTCGATAATCTTTATTCCGGGTGCAGTGGATCGATGTCGCGGCCTTCGACATATTGGGCTTACAACACGGGCGGCACGGATGTGACCTCTTCTGTGCTTTCGCTTGACGGCACGCAAGTCGCGTTCGTTCAAACTGTGGGGACCACAGCGAACCTTGTAGTGCTCAAGTGGGCTGCGTCAACCACCGAAACGTTCGTTAATCCTATGGCGCTTACGAATCAGTCAAGTGCCGGTGCCTATCAATCATGCCCGGCGCCTTGCATGTATTCGATCCCGTTTAGCGGGGGTGCGAACGATACGAACTCTTCCGTTTTCTATGACTATGCGTCGGACACAATTTATGTAGGTGACAATTCGGGACTCCTTCATAAGTTCACCGGAATATTCTCGGGGAGCCCGTCTGAAGTGACGGCAACGTGGCCGGTAGCTTTGGGGACAACTGTCTTGACAAGTCCCGTATACGACTCGGCAACCGGCAAGGTTTATGTGGCCGACGGACTTCCAACCATTGGCGGGGGAAGGCTATGGGCTGTCACGTCCGCAACGGGTGCCAAGATCGAAAGCGCTCAACTCTCCTTCGGGGTTGGTTTTATTTCCTCTCCGCTTGTGGACTCGACAAATGCCGCCATCTATTTATTTTCGGCTGATTCACCACCAGGCTGCCCTGGTTCGACTACCCACAACATTGCAATCGAAATTTCTGAGCGTTTTATAGCCGGCGGGGCGGCAAACGGATCTTCAGAAATCAGTGCGACAGTGGCAACCTGCAGTACAACGGTAGGCGTCCAGTCTGGATATTTTGACAATCTGTACCTTTCCGGTGGCGCCGGGAACATATATGTTTGCGGCAACATGTCGACAACGACGGCTCCAACGCTCTACCAGGTCGCCTTAACATCGGCTGGGCTCATTACCGGATCCCCTGCTGTAGCTTCCGCTGGGCCTGTGCTAGCCGCTGTCGGCAATCAGTGTGGACCCGTCACCGAAGTTTACAATCCGGGTATTGCGACGGACTGGATATTTACAAGCGTGCAAGGCGGCGCTGTAACGGGCGGAGTCATAAACTGTCCTGCGGCTGCTGGATGCATTATGTCGTTTAATGTCACAGCAGGAACGGTTCCTACCGCAACGGTCGGGCACGCGGCGGCAGCGGGCGGTGCGTCCGGAGTGATAATCGATAACACCGTGGGACCGGCGACCCTCGCCGGGGCATCTCAGATATACTTTACTCCATTGACGAACCAAACTTGTACGACGTCGGGTGTCACAGGCGGCTGCGCGATTCAGGCGTCACAGGCGGCGATAAATTAGCAGGGGAAGCAACCGATAAACATCGATATCTCAACCAGAGATAGGATGCGCGAGGCGGCAGCTTCGACGAAGAAGAAATACGACCAATCTCGATTGGTCGAAGACGAGCCTAATAAGCCTGTTCGATTTGGGAATGGCTCTCGCGGGTGGGTAGCGAAACCAGCGCCTTGAGAGTCTTCCTCATGCCAGCGGTCGACCTTGAATCCGTCTAAGAATACTTGTCCTGCTTGGGGATTCTTTGCGCCCGCCGACCAGACCAAGGCTTGTCTCCTTGAACCTACTGGAAATGTTGCCACCGCCCCCCATGCATTCGATCTTCAACTAACAACCATGATTCTTTTCCGAACGTCCATTTCTGTTTCAAGAGGAGGCGGGCGCTCACTCAACTTTTCGATGAACTTTCCTCCTACATCGCGTAGCTGGGGCCACTCTGCATACGAACGGGCGACACCGACTCGGAATTGCCAGCTTTGTCGATATCGGGTTCTACTATTGGCTCTGCCGGTCAATTCTGTCGGCAAGTTATGGATCGCCCGGGCGTAGGCGAAGTTTGCAGCGAATCGGGCGGCTAGGAATGACCGGCCTTTAATGGCAAGCTCGATTTTCTAGGTAAGTGGTCTTCCCTCTATCTGATGTGGCAACCGGAATGTTCCTCTGGCAGCGTCCAGCATTGCTGGCGAGATACTTCCCTTGACCCCTGGATTTGATTTCGTTTTACCGTCGTTCCGTCGCACTTGTCGTCTGGCCGATGATTCGGGACGAAGATGTCTCGATTCATCGTTTCAATTCGTCATCGCTATCGCAGCCAAGGAAGTGGCCGAAATCTGGCCGACCCGGAACTAGTCGGAGAGCTCTTTCTTCTGACGGGAAAGTAAACGCTGGAGGTATTTAGCACCTTCCTTTCTGTAAACGTCGAGGCCTCCGGACAATAACGCCTCGCAAACCTGCGAGAGGCTACGCCCCTCGTTTAGGGCGACCTTCTCGAGGTCAGCTTTCAGCTGCCGTGGTAGACGGAATGAGAGCGCAGTGTCCTTTCTCATGTTTCCCAC
>Ga0182015_10002896_pt1 | contig 19955 bp, 26 predicted proteins | sample 712P3MmetaG_FD_120478 | JGI IMG/M metagenome (GOLD analysis project Ga0182015, IMG submission 120478) | Permafrost microbial communities from Stordalen Mire, Sweden - 712P3M metaG | ecosystem: Environmental > Terrestrial > Soil > Wetlands > Permafrost | place: Sweden: Stordalen | collected...
AACGTCGTCTGCCCGCGATCGATCCCCTCAACGAAGCGCCTCATCCGATCCTCCCGCAAATCGCGCAAGAATCCTATCCCGGGAATCAAAGCAGGCGATGCGTTTTTACACAGCCAGGGTCAATCGCGACGGGGGCGGAGCAGCGGCAGGCCCGGCCACGTCCGCTATGCCCTGAAAGCGACCGACGTGCGTTTTAGAGGCACACGTCGCGATGGGCCATCATGCGACATGCGAACACTATTCACTCTGGTAGCCCGACGTGCCGTAGGGCGTCGCCACCGCCTCCGCATCAATCGTCGTCCGGGTAATCCTCAACATTGACTTCGGAAAGTGCTCACAACGCCTTTCCACACGCCAGGACCCCTGAGGTAGAAGTTCGCGACAAGAACTCCAAAGCCTCATCGGCGCTGAGAATTCGCGGGGTCACCGCGTCGAGCCAAAGCCGTGCCGACCTATCCCAAATCCACTCCTCAAACGGCGAGACGACTAACGGAACGACGCGCGTTACATTGGAAAAATCATAGTTTGCACCTTTGTGATTATCGATCAGAAAAGCTGCAAGCCAGAGAGCCTGGTCCACTTTCTCGCCCAGCCGCTTACACCGACACTCAATAGTGCGCGGGTTGCCAATTTCGTAGTCGAGCGGACGCTCGACAGATACACACTCGAAAGCATACAGGGTATTGCCCAGCACCACGCCGGCATCCAACTCCCGTTCCCCTGCTGCCATCGACTTCAGCTTTCCGTTTCGCACATCATAGCCGCGCGCCTGCAGAGCCCGTCGAAAGGCCTCCTCGAACACAGTGCCTCGATGCGACTGATCGTGCGAGAGCCGAACGAATAGCGTATTTAGCAGGATAGGGATGCCCTGCAGATCCACTGCATGGTGAACCCCGGCAGGAACGATCAGATACCTCGGGCCTCCACTCCAGAACGAGATTGAATCCTGAGCTGCTGGGGCTAACACGAGCCTCTCGACCACCTTGCGTACTTCCTCAGTAGAGGCTTCAAGGTCTGGGAAGCCCAACTTAATCCGCGCGCAGATCTCAGGTACGAGCCGATCTGGATCAGCGTTTAGAACTTCGTAGCCGCGGCGCATCACATGAAACAAGCTTTCGCGAAAGGCCTTGATCAGCTTCGTTACCGAACTGTGAGCTGACGGCGGAAAAAAGATCACGTTATCTAGTGCCAATATCACCGCGACAAATGTCTCCAATCGCCACGACAATCGGGTCGAGGTACGGTTTGATCCAAAGCGACAATATTATTGTGCGGAAAAACGAGAGTTAGGTAGTGGCTTTAAGAACGTTGAAGGAACGCATTTAACAAAACGCTATATAAAACCTCGGGGCGGCAATCGCAGGCCGCAGCCTATCTTCGGGGCATAGAACGGCTTCTCTGTTCCTTCGTTTGAGCCAGAGAATAATTTGCAACACAATGCAACGCCGCCGTGACCACGCCCCGCCCGCCGGGTTCGGGCCACGAGGGTCGGCCTCGATCGCGGTCACGCCGCGGCGGCGGTCCGTTTCAAGATCGCGAGGATGTCGGTCGGATCGGCACGGTCGCGATAATCCGCATCCGTATAGGCATAGATGATGACGTCGTCGCGGTCGATAATGTAAGTCGCCGAGATCGGCAGCGCCCATTCGCCGGCCGTGCCGTTTTTGGCGGGAATGTCCAGGCCGAACTCCTTGTAGGCGGATTTCAACTCGTCGCTGAAGTCGTAGACCAACCGGAACGCGCGGCCAACCTTCTGGCCGACATCGCTGAGCACCTCGAAGGTGAGCGCATTTTTCTCGGCGGTCGACAGCGAATCATCCGGCTTCTCGGGGCTGATCGCAACCAGCGACGCCCCCGCCGCCTCGATATCAGGAAGAAGGCGCTGGAATGCCCGAAGTTCGAGGTTGCAGAACGGACACCAGCCGCCGCGGTAGAAGGCGACGATAACCGGTCCTTTCTTCAAGAGCGCACCCACGTCGACGGATTCGCCCTTGGCGTTGCCAAGCACGATCGACGGCGCGCGATCGCCAACCTTGAGGATCGTCTTCGCTAGCCCGTCGCGAAGCTGCGCAATATGCCGCTCCATGATCGCCTGCCGCTCCGCAGGAACGCGCTTGAACCATCCGGCGCGATATTCGGCGAGCTCTTGTTTCAGGGACATGATGACCTCGTTTTTGTTGGCATGAGGGGATTTGGGATCAGACGTCGTAGGCCACGGCCTTGCGCGCCAGGCCGTCGAAGCAATCGAGCAAACGATCGCGCCACAGTTTGACCGGATCTCCCTCCTCAAGCAGCGCGAACGGGCTGATGCAGCGCGCCCATTGGAATTGACCGAACAGGGCATAGTCGGCATAGAGCGGCTCGTCTCCGCCGAAGAAGGGCTGCGTCTTCAGCGTCGTGCGCAGCGGCGCGAGGCTTGCACGAAACCCGGCAAGCCCGGCGTCGCGGTTGGCGACGAAAGCCTCCAGCGTCTTGCCGACGCGCTGTTCACGACTGACGCGAAAATAGTCGCGATCCTTGTCGGCGACGCGCTGCAGGATATCGAGCGCGATGAAGGGAAAGATCGTGGTGACCAGAGCGTCAGCGAGGCTCGAATAATGGCGCGTCAAGCGCCGCGCCGCGGCGCCGCCGAACAGAGACGGCGAGTCCGGGTAGGCGTCTTCCAGATAATTCGCGATGGTCCAGGAATCGGCGATCCAGCGATCGCCGTCGACCAGGACTGGAACCGTCTTGCTGCCTGATGGCGCGATCTCCGCCTTTTCGGTAAAGCGCCACGGGATGGTCTCGATCGCAAGCCTCTTGTGCGCCAGGGCAAGCCGGATACGCCAGCAATAGGGACTGAAGCGGCGATTCGGATCAGCGCCGGCGAGATCGTAGAGACGCAGCGTCATGCGGTCATTGCTCCGCTCATCGCGCCAGAACCGCTGCAGTTTGGCCGAAAAGAACCTTTTTCGATTCCTCGCTGACCGTCGGCGCGGTATTAATCTCTTGAGCCTTGGCATAGGCTCGTTTGACGGCAGCGCGATCGCGCATCGCTTCGAACCAGCGCTTCAGATGCGGGAAGTCTTCGAGCTTTTGGCCTTGCCGCTCGTAAGGCACAACCCAGGGATAGATGGCCATATCAGCGATCGAATAGTGATCGGCGACGAATTGGCGATCCGCAAGACGTTTATTGAGCACGCCATAGAGGCGATTCGTCTCTTTGACGTAGCGCTCGATCGCGTAAGGGATTTTTTCCGGCGCATATTGCGAGAAATGATGGTTTTGGCCCGCCATCGGTCCGAGCCCGGCCATCTGCCAGAACAGCCATTCCATCACTACGATGCGGTCGCGCAGGCCGTTCGGCAGATATTGGCCGGTCTTCTCAGCGAGATAGACGAGGATGGCGCCGGACTCAAAGACCGAAAGCGGATCGGCCCCGTCCTTTGGGCTGTGATCGACGATCGCCGGCATGCGATTGTTCGGGGAAATCGCCAGAAATTCCGGCCGAAATTGCTCACCCTTGCTGATATTGACGGGCACGATCCGATACGGAAGCCCAGTCTCCTCAAGGAAGATCGTGATCTTGTGGCCGTTTGGCGTGGTCCAATAGTAGAGATCGATCATCGTTTTGCCTTTCCTTTGCGCGGCGGCTTGAGCATCGCGAGCGCCGGCCGCACGACGCCTTCCATCACCGCGCGTTCCGGTTTGGTGCGCGCCAATACGCGGACGCCGAGCAGTACACCGAGCAAGAGCCGCGCCATATCGCCGGCGTCGACGTCGACGTCGGACGAGATTGTCTCGTCGGCCTGAGCCTTCAGGATGCACCGTCTGAAGAACGCCTCGATATCGTTGAATTGCTCGGTGATTACGGCACGACATTCGGCGTCATGCGGCGCGATTTCGAGCGCCGAATTCACCAGGAAACAGCCCTTGCGCTGGCGATCGCTGATCGAGTGCTCGATGATCTCGGCGAAGAAACGGTGCAACGCGGCTTTGGGAGCTAGCGACTGTTCCAGCCGGCGCAGTCGGTTGCGCGTCGTCCGATCGAGATAACGTTCCAAGGCGCGCGAAAACAGTTCCTGCTTGTCGCCAAAAGCATTGTAGAGGCTCGGCGCCGTCAAGCCCATCGACGCCGTCAGGTCGCGCAGCGACGTCGCCTCGTAGCCGCGCCGCCAGAAACACTCCATCGCCGCTTCCAGCGCGGCCGTCTCGTCGAATTCCCTCGGTCGCGGCATCGCTCCAGCCCGGTCTGCATCATAAATTAAGACAGGTTGACGTTATATATCGATTGATACAAAATCAAGATGGCGCCGGAGGGAGCGTTCGAGAGAAGCCGCGGCATGGAAGAAGGAGCGTCATGGGTGTTCTGATCGATGGCAAATGGCACGACGGAGAATTGCCGCTAGAGACCGGCCGGTCGGGCCAGTTCAACCGCGCCGACAGCGTGTTCCGCGATCGCATCACCGCGGACGGCTCGTCCGGCTTCAAGGTGGAACCGGAACGATATCATCTCTATGTCGCGCACGGCTGCCCGTGGGCGCATCGCACGCTGATCTACCATGCGATCAAGAAGCTCGAGGGAGTGATTTCCGTCGCCTACGCGATTCCGGGCCTCAAGCAGAACGGCTGGACCTTCGAGCGCGACGCCCGTTACCCCGACTGCATTCCCGATGAGGTCAACGGTTTCCACTATCTGTATGAGGCCTATGTCGCAAGCAACCCGGCCTATACTGGCAAGGTCACGGTGCCGACGCTGTGGGACAAGAAGACAAAGCGGATCGTCAACAACGAATCGTCCGAGATCATCCGGATGTTCAACAGCGAGTTCAACGCGATCACCGGCGACCGTAGCGATCTCTATCCGGCCGCCTTGCGCGCCGAGATCGACGCCGTCAACGAACGCGTCTACCATAACCTCAACAATGGCGCTTACCGGGCCGGGTTCGCCAAGTCGCAGTCCGCCTATGAGGCGGCCTATGACGGGCTGTTTGCAACGCTCGACTGGCTGGAAGCAAGGCTGTCGCGGCAGCGATATCTGGTCGGCAACCAAATCACCGAAGCCGATTGGCGTCTGTTTCCGACGCTGGTGCGCTTCGACGTCGCATACTTCTCGCTGTTCAAATGCAACCGACAACGTATCGCTGACTATCCCAACCTGTCGAACTACATGCGCGAACTCTATCGGGTGCCCCGCGTCGCCGACACGGTGAAGCCACGTTATTACGTCATCAATTACTATTCCATCGCCAAGGTGAACCCGACCCAGATCATTCCCAAAGGTACGCCCGTGGACTTCAGCCAGCCGCACGACCGCGCCAAGCTGGCTGCATAGACCTGAAACGGCGGAAGATTATTCACGGAGGAAGACGTGCTGGAGCTGTATCACAACATCAATTCGGTGTGCGCCCAGAAGGTGCGTATCGCGCTCGCGGAAAAAGGTCAGCCGGTCAAGGAGCATCTGCTCACGCTGCAGGGCGATCAGAACGATCCCGCCTATATGAAACTCAATCCGAACGGCGTGGTGCCGACGCTGGCGCATGACGGCAATGTTATCGTCGAATCGTCGCTGATCCTCTACTACATCGACGAAGCCTTTCCCGATCCACCACTGATGCCAAAGACGCCGGTCGCGCGCCATCGCGTTCGGCTCTACAACAAACTGATCGACGAATACATGCACAACGCATGTACGATCATGACTTTCGCCACCGCGTTCCGTCCTCGGTTTCTCAAAATGTCGCGCGAGCAGTGGCTCGCCGAGATCAACAAGGCACCGCTGAAGCGGCGTGCCGAGTATAAACGCAGCGTCATCGAGCATGGACTGGATTCGGAGTTCGTGGTCGATGCGGTCGGCCAGCACCAGAAGATGATCTCATGGATGGCCGAAGATCTCAGACGTGGCCCCTACCTCGCCGGCGACGCCTTCACCAACGCCGACTGCGCGGTAATTCCCTACATCCTGCGCCTTGAGCTTCTGAAACTTGGCGCGATGTGGCAGCGCGAACCGGCGGTGGCCGACTGGTGGACGCGGGTGCGCGATCGGGCATCGGTCAAGGCAGCGATCTTCGATCGCATGCTGGAAGCCGACTGGGCGCCCTTCCGCAACCTGTCGCCTGATCCCTGGCCTAAAGTACAGAATTTGCTGAAGGCGGCCTGACGGCCGCGAGGTTGAGACCTGTTCGTCGCCAAGGCAACAGGCCAACATTGGTGACCCTGCGGGAGACGCGTCCGATGCTGAAACTGTTCACCGCGCATAATTCGATTTGCACGCAGAAAGTGTTTCTGACCCTCATCGAGAAGGGGTTGCCCTGGACCTCAGAATATATCGACCTCTTCAACAACGAACAGTATCGGCCCGAATCCCGCGCCGCCACTTTGCACCTATGCTTCAACGACTTCCGCTTGGTCGTCATGCCCACTTCCGGCCAATGACGCCGAGGCATACAACGAACGCGGGATCACCTATGAAATGAATGGTCAACGCGAAGAGGCCATCGCCGACTACCGCGCAGCGCTGAAGCACGATCTGAACAACGATTTCGCGAAGCAGAGCCTGAAGCGCCTCGGCGTCTCGCCGTAGTGCTCGGTACGGGGGGATTTGTGTGCCGGCTGCTTGAGATCGCGCTCGTCCTGTTGCTGTCGCTCGTAGGTTTGGCAGCCGCCGCGCCGGCCTTCGCCCAATCCGACGCGCTCAAGCAGGCATGGCAGCAAATATCGGCACTCAATGGCGCCGGAAAATCCGCGGAGGCCGCCCTATGGGCGCAGAAGGCGGTCGATCTGGCACAGGCTGAATTCGGCGAACTCAGCATCGCTTACATCAACAGCCTCTACAGCCTGGCCAACCTTGAGTCCGGGCTAAACCGAGCCGAAGCCGAGCAGCTCTTGAAGCGCACGCTGGATATCCGCGAGAAGGTGCAAGGCCCTGAGCACCCCGATGTCGCAAGGAACCTCAACAACCTGGCTTTGCTTTATGAGGGTGAGGGCCGCTACCCCGCAGCAGAACCAATCATGAAGCGTGCGCTCGCGATCGGAGAGAAGTCGCTTGGCCCCAATAATCCGGGCATCGCGGGTCTTCTCACCAACCTTGCCCAACTCTACGGCCTGCAGGGCCGCTATGACGAAGCCGAGACGCTCGACAAGCGGGCGCTGACGATCGACGAGACGGTAGCCAGCCCCGATCAGCAATTATCTATTTCGTTTGATCTCGAACGTCTGGCCACGCTCTATCTCAACGAGGGTCGCTACGCCGAAGCCGAGCCGCTTTATAAACGCTCTCTGGCAATTCGGCAGAAAGCGCTTGGACCCAATAATCCCGATCTCATGACCAACATCACCAGTGATCAGGTTCGCTCGGCCATGCTTGTTTACGTGACTAGCCTCGCCGACTTGGGTGTACTTTATTACTCCCAGGGCCGCTACGCCGAAGCCGAAGCGACGGACAAGCGCGCACTGACGATCAGGCAAAGACTACTCAGCCCGGATGCTATCCAGTTGGACAATCTGGGCACTCTTTACCGCGTGCAGGGTCGCTACGCCGAGGCCGAGCCACTCCTTAAACGCGCGCTGACGATCCACGAAAAGACGCTCGGCCCCAATCATCCGGATATAGCAATTGATCTGAACAACCTGGCCCTGCTTTATCGCCTGCAAGGCCGGTATGCCGAATCCCTTCCCCTCTATACGCGCGCACTGGCGATCAATGAGAAAGTGCTCGGGCCGGATCATCCCGATGTCGCAAGGAGCTTGACCGGGATTGCCGAAGTCTATCGCGAGCAGGGCCTTTATGCGACGGCGCTTCCCTTCATGCGGCGCGCCGCCGCCATCACGGCGGGCCGTGCCGAAAGCGCGAAAGGGGACAGCAAGGGCGGACAATCCGAACTGCGCAATCGGCGCATCGTTTTTCTCGATGAGGCGTCGGTGACGGCGCATCTGATCGCGGCCAATGACCCGCAATCGACGCAATTGCGCGAGGAAGGTTTCGCGGCGCTGCAATGGTCCAAGGCCTCGGGCACGGCGGCTGCGGTGGCACGTATGGCAGCACGCTTTGCCGCCGCCACCGGCGATTTGGCCGATCTGGTGCGCCAGCGCCAGGACGCGCAGGACCGGCTCGACGCCACGGAGGCATTGATCCTCAAGGTCCTGAGTCAGCCGCCCGACAGAGTCGATGCCAAGGCCGTAGCTGATCTGCGCGCGCAAGACGCCGCCTTGCGCCAGGAATTGAAGACCCGCGACGACGAACTGGCCGTTAAATTCCCGGCCTATGCCGAACTCGCCAACCCAAAGCCCGTCACCATCGCCGAAACACAGAACCTGCTCGCCCCGGATCAGGCCCTGATCGCCTTCGCAATCGGCGACAAGGAAAGCTATGTCGCCGTGGTCGGCCATGATCGCTACGAGATCGACATCGTTCCGATTGGCGCCAAGGATGTTTCGGCCGCGGTGAACGCGCTGCGAAAAACTCTCGATCCAACCTGGTTCTTCAAGCCGCCGCCTTTCGATGCGAGCATCGCTTACCAGCTCTACCAGCAACTGCTCGCGCCCGCGGAACCGGCGCTCAAGAACGTGACGCAGCTCTACGTCGTGACCGACGGCGCGCTCGAAAGCCTTCCGCTTGGCGTGCTGCTGACCGGCAAGCCCTCGGCCGATACTCTTTCTGCGCCCGAGGCGTTGCGCGCGGCACCGTGGTTCGCGTTGCATTATGCGATAAGCGTGCTGCCCTCTGTCTCCTCGCTTAAGGCGCTGCGACTCTTTGCGGCCAATTCCCATGCGCCTGAGCCCTTCATCGGCATCGGCGATCCGCTGCTCAAGAACCATCCGCCCGCGGGCCAGGAAAATCGCGGCGCGGTAGCGCTCGCGCCTGCCATCGACATCAAGCACGTGTTCCGCGGCGGCAGCGTCAATGTCGCCGAGTTGCGCGACCTGCCCTCGCTGCCCGAGACCGCGGGAGAACTCGCCGCCGAGGCCAAGCTGTTCAAGGCCGGGGACAATTCGCTGCTGCTGCGCGAGGCCGCAACGGTGACGGCCGTCAAAAAGGCCGATCTGGCGAGCCGCCGCGTCATTTCGTTCGCGACGCATGGATTGCTTGCAGGCGACGTGGGGATCGCCGAGCCTGGCCTGGTTATGACGCCGCCGGCCCCCGGCAAGGTCACGGCCAAAGACGATGGCTTGCTTAAAGCGAGCGAGATCGCCCAGTTGAAGCTCAATGCCGACCTGGTGATCCTATCGGCCTGCGATACTGCTGCCTCGGACGGAACGCCGGGCGCCGAGGGCTTTTCGGGATTGTCGAAAGCCTTCATTTACGCCGGTGCGCGTTCGCTACTGGTCTCTCATTGGGAAGTGGCGTCGGATTCGACGGTCGCTCTGATGACCGACATTACGACACATCTTGAAACAGAGGGCGTCGGCCGTGCCGAGGCGTTACGCCGCGCCGAGGTGGACTTGATCAACGATCCGACCCAACCGCGTTTCGCCCATCCGTTGTATTGGGCGCCATTCGTGCTGGTCGGCGAGGGCGGCGGTAGCAAGGAATGACGAGCAGCGATCACGCAAACGCGCGTGGGGGCCCATCAGCCGGAATAACCCTCACCACCTGGACACTAGCCGTCGGACGGATATGGAGGAATGTCCGCTCTTGATGCTGTGGACGGCTCCCTAAGGGCACATCGGTGCCATGGATGTGGGCGCTGTTAAGGTCCCCACGATTCGGAGGAGCTAAGTCATACGATCACGACAATCGGTTTCAACATCGCAAAGTCGATCTTTCAGGTCGACGGCGTTGATGTTGCTGGCCAGGCGGTCGTCCGCCGCCAGTTCAAACGCCGCATGACCGCAGGGTTTAAGGTTGACGCTCGGCCCTAATGTTCGAGCCCTGAGCCTTGTACGCGCTGAAGAGGTGATCGAGTGAGCGTCCGGCCACTTCCGCTTTTGGCCGATTGTGTCAATCGTTGCTGGCTTCCATAATCCCTTCGCCTCGCTGCCTTGCGGAATTTAGGTGTGCTACCTACCTAGGAATCGGGACGCGGCTTGCCATAACAGTCCAAAGTAACCCACGATAATAGTAAGCGCCCCCCACCCGCCGCATCCCGTAAAGGGAGGCGATCGTAGAAGATCACGTCGTCCTTGCGGCGAACATCCTTTCGGGGATCGCCGCCGCTCTCTACATCGCGCAAACCCTGCGCGGTTTGTACCGGTAAATAAATGAGGAAGCCCCCGGCGAAAGTCGGGGGCTTTTTCTATCGTACAACGTACAAAATTGGGCATGCGAAAGCGGCGCACGCGGGCGCAACTCAACTTTCTCAACCTGTTATAACGATTTTAACCTTTTGCGTCTAGTTTGAATTGTCCCAATCGCTTTTGATTCAAGATTCGAGGCATCAAATGACCAAGAACGAACCAAATGTCCAGAAACTGGACGTCCAACCATTGGACATTTTTCACAAAGCGCTCGCTCACGGGCTCTATCGTCTCAAAACAATTCGCCGCTCGATCAAATTCGACTTCTGGCGAGGATCTCTCGCCGCCGAAGAAACGGTCACTACTGTGGAGCCTACCGATGCTCGGCAATGAACTCCCCGAATGGCGTAAGCGCAACCGCTTCACGCAGGAAACTTTACGTCTGACCTTGGGCGTCAAATCTCGCCAAACGATCATTTCGTGGGAGAAGTCCACTAAACGACTTTCCCACTTGGTCGAACTTGCCCTCATGGCTCTCGAACATATACCGGAAGCCCGGATCGCTGATGGTGTCAGCTACTCCGGCCCTGTAGAATACAAAGAACAGCGAGCACGCCGCACCGAACCTCGGCACGTGTGATCGCCTCACCCCGACCTGCTCTTCCAATTCTGGTCGATAACTGCACGCCGCCCTTGGGCATCCATCGTCAGTTGTGCCAATAGTCCGACTACTAACCAAGACGCCTCTTTTATTAGCTCAACGTCCTCTAATTTTTCCGCATCACATTTTGATTAGAACCTAGCGCATCAATGTACTTCTTACGCAAAAATTTCATCTTCTGGTCTATCTCCTTCGAGTCGATTTCATGTGCGATCTCATTGCGAAGTTGATTGACTGCCCAAAGAACAGCCCATAGTGGGTCCCTGTCTTCGTTGAGACTTAGCGCCAAGGCGAGCTTTGCTTTCGGGTGAAAATTCATCCCTTCAATATTCACGTGATCGGGATTAAATAGCGCTTTAGCTAAAAAACCGTCCAACGCCTCTTCGATCTGTAACTGACCCTTTATTACCTCGACTCGCAATTCATCAATCTTCTTCGATCGCTGCTTCGCTTCATCCAACCTTTTTTTGAACTCTGCGCTGTCGGTCTTCATCATCTCCTCCCGCAATTACGCGACCGCGCCCCCAGAGCGCGCTAGGCCTATTGAAGCATGACTTCAGCACGTCCAATAGTACACGCCGCGCTTCATCTCGGAGGCTATGATGCCCAACGTCGTCTTCTTTTTACAATTCCTCGTCGCAATCTTCTCGATGGCAGCCGGAGGCTTTTGGCTCGCAGCTTCTACCGGTCACTCAGTCGGATATCCACGCGTCGATCGATCTCCGACGATGCGTTTGAGAGGCTTCTGGATTCAGCTCACAATTGCTCCAGCAACCCGAGGGTATGTAGTTGCCCGTTGTCCTCAAAGCGGTCCTCGGCCGCACTGGCTTAAATAGGCCATCCACAGCCCCAAATTAGGCCATTGACTCCTGGACCTAGGAAGCCATTCATCCGGCCGAAATTGCGCGAGGACCCTGACCTTCGCATCCAAGTATCCAGCAAGCTAAAAGGACGCGACCCGGTTATTGAGAGTTTGCATGGAACCAAGGCCGTTCTGAAAAGCAGTGCGGTCCAGCCCTCCCCGGCAGCAATCGACTTTCACCGTAATGAGGTTTTCACCAAGTAACTACTCGCAGAACTGAACGAGCGGAGCATTCTCACGCCGCGTGGTGGTAGGGGGTAAAAGCGGACTGACGTTAAATGAACCGCTTCCAGCGCAGGCTACGCGGCGATGCGTGCGTCGGAAGGCGGATTTAGCGAGCCGACCGGGGCGTACATATCCTCGGCGATCATCGCAAGAGTACCAAAACCTATGGCTTGCTGGTCAGTGATGCTCATAAGACGCCCTCATTGGTCCAATCTGCGGAATATCTCGAACCGTCCGTGCCATCAGCAATCCTAAAATTCCTTCTTCCCCGTGGCCACAGTTTTTCGATCTACCTGGGTGGCACTTTTCCTTCGGATCATCATCCTTTCACGCCCACTATCGGAGCATGAAATGGGTTTTGATCTATCTGGAAAACTGCGCCGTGCGCGAACTGCGGTCGCACCACGCCTCGGGGTGATGCCGCTCTTATGGACCACAAAATGGCCCTTCCGACGCGTCAGTTTTTTGCTAGTCTCCCACATCACTTGGAGTCTTTTATAACGGCGGCACTTATGGCTCCCTTAGCTGACCTCCCGGAGCTCGTCGGTTTCTTTAGTTATTCGCGAGACGATGATGAGGGCTCCCATGGGGCCTTGTCGGCGCTTCGCGAGCGCATTCAGAGCGAATTGCGTGGCCAGCTTGGCCGGTCGATGAAAACATTCCGTCTTTGGCAAGACAAAGAGGCGATCGCGCCTGGCAAGCTTTGGGAGGACGAGATAAAGACCGGCGTGGGGCAAGCGGCATTCTTTATTCCAATCATCACGCCGACGGTTGTCAGGAGCCCGAATTGCCGGTTCGAACTTGAGGCATTTCTTACACGCGAAGCGGAACTTGGCCGCAATGATCTGGTTTTTCCCATTCTTTACATCAAGGTGCCTGAACTGGAAGATGCGGCCCGCCAGAAAAGCGATCCCATCCTCTCAATCGTCGCCAGGCGGCAATACTTGGACTGGCGCGACTTTCGTCATCGGGACGTAAATTCACCCGACATCATGGAAGCAATCGAACGCTTCTGTGCAAAGATTTGTGAAGCACTAAATCGTTCCGCGCGTTCGCCCGAAGAGCGTACTGTACGGAGCGCGGTCGTCGCTGAGCGCGCTCTAGGTATGGAAACAGAAACGGGGTATCGCGGCGAGCAGCCTCAACCGCGCGGAACTGCGACGCCAACGCAACTCTCGAAACATGGCTTCATGATCGGATCTGTGGGCGCCGCAATCGCGGCGATTGCTGCGATCGGGATCTGGCTTACTGTCGCGCCGTCTAGGTCCCTCACAGAGTCAAGCGCGGTGCCCGCGCCATCCTCGACGCCTCTGACAATCCCACCGCCGCTGCTTGCAGCGCCGACCTTGTCCGAGCAACCGACACAATCGCCTCCCGCTGCGCCGCCGCCTCCGGCCGGCGGGTTCATCATCCCCGATTCCGATCGCCGCTATCTCACGCGAGATGAACTGCAAAAACTGTCGCCGGGGGACCTGCGCATCGCACGGAACGAGATTTTTGCCCGCAGGGGCCGTTATTTCAGTGACTCGCAGCTGCGAGTCTATTTCGCGCAATTTTCTTGGTACAGGCCGTACAGTTACGATGTCCCACTGAATGCTATCGAGAATGCGAACGTTGCACTCATCCAGTCAATGGAGCATTGAGTGCGGCGCTTCCTTACGCGGGCACTTACGATTCTCGCTTTGCATACGACATCTACGCGGGCCGATCCAAGGCTCGACGCGCTAGTCACCGCCTATCCCGATCAGCTCGCAGGATACAGCAATAGCGAGGTCATCTGGAAAGACGGAACGCGCATGGCAGCTACCGACGGACGAACGAAGACTTTTAATGAACTACTCGATCATCCCGACATCGAGGATCAATTCGCGATTGCCTATCCGCTCGGAGCGGTCTTGAAACCGCCCGCAGTGAACGAAGATCCCGGCCGTATTCGAAACGAACCATTCTTTATAAAAATGTACGGCGACTGCCAGCGCGGCGAAGTAACGGGGCGCCTCAAGCCCGTCGCCTGGATGCCGAACCGTGGGGGCGGAACGATAATGGCAACGGCGGTGAATGGTGTCTCCGACAAGCTCAGCGAAATCTCGCGAGAGCTCGAAACCCTGCCATCTAGTATGACGCCTTATCTTGTTCCCACAGCAGGAACGTATAATTGTCGAACAATCGACAAAACGTCGCGCCTTTCGGTTCATGCGTTCGGAGCCGCTATCGATATTGCGGTGCGCTTTGGCGATTATTGGCTGTGGTCAGAAGATCGGGATGGAACGCTGACTTGGAGGAATCGCATCCCAATGGCAATCGTGGAGATCTTCGAACGCTATGGTTTTATTTGGGGCGGCAAGTGGTACCACTACGACACTTTGCATTTTGAGTATCGGCCGGAATTGATCGCACTTGCCAAAAAGGGATAGTCGGTATGACTAGAGGCCGTAACAGGGCAACTCCTACTCCATTCGCACCACCAAGTGATGAGTCGAAGCGGAATACCCTTCGATGGCGCTGACGACGGCGTATGTCCAGCCGTTAAATTGCCATCGCTCTGCCGCCAGAGGAACGCCAACGGCGCAAGAGGAGCTAATCCGCGGTCCGGGAGAGTTCCGCAATATTGGCGGCGATCAGGCCAAATCAAAAGCCTGAGGGTACGAACGGTCGCGCCGTCACCCATAAGCCATCCCGTCAGTTGACTCCTACCTTAGCAAGCTATCTGATCACGGCTCAATATCACCAGCGTGGCGGAGGCGGTCAGTAATGTTGCAGTCGCAGTCAACGGTCGAGTCATCCGAGATTCTTCAGTCGCCCGGAGTTATCCAGTCGCTTGTGCACGTCAGGGAGAGGGTCAAAGAGCAGTTGATAAAAGTACCGGAATATCGAGCGTTCTTGGCAATCGAAACGTCGATTGCGGAAGTCTCAAATATTCCCGATCTCGTGGTTTGTTTGGAGGCTGCGAAGCAAAAGATTATGGATCGGCTTATGACGGTTCGTGAATACCAAGCAATGCTCGCGGTTGATAAATCGATCAAAGAAATCTCTGAGGTTCTCGGTGTGTTAGGCGGTGACGAAAACTACAGCCCAGCTCCAGCGGTTGCTCCAGAGACACCGGCGGTTCCACAAACAGAAATAAAGGAGCCCACCCCCACCGCCGCTGCGACGTCCCAGCAGCCGGACTCGGCCGTTGCTCCCGATGCGCCGAAAGACTCGCAAGCTGCGTCCCCAATCGATGCTGCGGCAGACCGCCTTGCGAGGGTGTTGGGGTTGGCGGATGACACATTTGTTAACCGAATCAGCTAAACCTATCCCTTACTCGCATCAGGCGAGCAAGGGATTCATTCGTGCTTGAGCAAGCTATTCTTGACCTACAAATCATAGAGCGATCAGTTGCGGCAAAAACCTTGCCGGACCTAAAGATTCGCTTGGCGTTGCGCCGCTGCCTGAAGGAGCTACGCACGCTGGCTATTGGTTCTCCATGCCGCTACGACGAACAACTTGAGTCCCAGGGCTGAATCCCCGCGAAGGTCAGTGCTCGTCGCGCATTTTCGTCTGCGATGCTCGGCCGGCGGCCGACGACATGCTGCAACGGTGGCCGGTGTCAAAACGCGTGAACAGCTCGCGTACAGCCGATGAAACCCTGATCGATAGTGTTCTGTCCTGATCGCCAAACGGGATCCCAGAGGGATTGGTCGCGCTTACTACCCCGACCGCTCGAAATCCCGGAAGTCATAACACTTCAAACGCTGGGCGATGTTGGCAAATTGCTAGGGCATTTACCGGCGGCGGCGCTCGCTAAATTCACATGGCGACACGTAGCGACAAAACTGGATGCAGCCGCGCGCAGCGGTGATAATTGCCTAATTTCGATCTTCACAGTGCAGATTGTTCGTCTCGCGCAGGAAGCGGGTGGGTGCGCGGAACATTCGTCCCTATTTCGGGATTACACCCGGAGGACGACATGACATTAGCCGCAACACTCGCCAAATCGCGGCCCGCCACACATCCGATTCTGGTGCTTCTGGCAAACGTCTACATGTCCTTCGTCAAGCGTCTTGAAACCCGCAACTTCGGAAACTTGACGGAACGGGCGCGAGAGCGCGGCGAGCCGGCGCGACTGGCGACGTGCCAGCGAACTTGGACGAGTTATGAATGTAGCCGCCGAAATGCGGCACTCCATCGGCATCGAACTCAACCTCGCCGACATCTGACTCGCCAGAGAGCGATTGAGCCAAGTGCAGCTCATCTTGGTAGAGTAAAGGCGCTCAATCGTCGCGGTAGACCTGTTCGCGCCGCTCGTGACGTTGCTGGGCTTCGAACGACAGCGTGGTGATTGGACGGGCTTCGAGCCGCTTAAGCGTGATCGGCTCTCCGGTTTCCGCACAATAGCCGTAGGTGCCGTCTTCGATGTGCCGTAAGGCAGCGTCGATCTTGGCGATCAGCTTGCGTTGGCGATCCCGGGCGCGTAACTCGATCGCTCGATCGGTCTCCGCCGACGCACGGTCGGCCATGTCGGGATGATTTTGGCTCTCATCCTGGAGATGCTGCAGCGTCTCCTTGGTCTCCTTAAGGATACTCTCCCGCCAATCGAGCAGCTTGAGGCGGAAATACTCCCGCTGGCGCTCGTTCATGAACGGCTCTTTGTCCGTCGGACGGTAGAATCCATGTCTCGGTCGCACGCTCGTTTCAACGATCTTTCCATTCTTATGGAGCTTATCGGCAGCTCGACCGGTTTTGCCCTTTAACAATTGCATAGACATGAACTCGCACCCCACTCGCGAGGCCCCCCTCGCGCCCCAGCTTATATCCAAGGTCCATGACAGTGACAACAACGATCGGAAACCGGATACCGCGCTAATATTGCGTCCGGATCTAGGGTTTTAAATCTGTCGCAGCCCGTCGATGAATGTGATCCGGACGAAGCCTGGATGGAAGAAGCCCGGGCCGCCCTCCAAGCTGACGAGAACAAGAGCAAATCAAAATAGAAACTCGGCAACCGCCTCAACCGAACCAACGCCCATCCACCGCTCAACCAAGCCCCGGCACGCCACCAAACCTTCCAAAATCCGTGACGTGAATTTCTTCGTCCGTCGCGGCGGCTGCGCGATCAGCATTGTTATCTCAAGTTTGCAACGCTACTCTAAGACGGCAACAGCGGAGATTGGAAATGGCACGCGGCACCGTGAAGTGGTTCAACTCGCAAAAAGGGTACGGGTTTATCCAGCCGGAGGCTGGCGGCGGAAAAGATGTGTTTGTCCATATCTCTGCGGTCGAGAAAGCCGGCCTCAGCGGTCTCAATGAGGGGCAGGTTCTCGACTATGATGAACTCCCGAACAAAGGGAAAACTTCGGCAGAAAATCTCAAGGTTCAACGCTGAGCTTGCTGGCCTCTAAGGGCAGCGATGATCTTCTGCTCGTCGATCTGATCCGGATCGTACGGTCCGCCGTACCATTCGAGCGCGGCATTGCGCTTCTTGTTTTGTTTGCTGGCGATATTGCGCAGGAACTCGTAATAGCCCGGCAAGCCGCCGCAATCCTCAGGCGGGCATCGCCGCTCCCCGCCGAGGAACTGCGGATAGAGCGCTCCAGGTTCGGAGGCTTTTAGTTTTTCGACAATGATCCGGTGCTGCCAGTTGTCGCCCATGTCGTAGACATAACTGATCTCTCGTACGCCGCTGGTCAGAAGCGCAGATAATTTAGTCTCGGCCACATCCTTGATTCGTTCATTCCAATCAGGGTCATTCGGTACGCGCATGCTGTACCTCCGCCCGTTGGCCGCTAACTCCCACAAGTGACAATCCAACCACCCCATGATTGTTTGGATCACGTCGTGCGCGGCCTTGAGCGTCATCGACGTTCGCACGCCGACGCGCCGCCAGATCAGCGGCTTGATATCCTCCAGTTCGATGCGAAGGATGGCAATCTCATCGGAAGCGGTCATACCGCGAGTGTGATCGCCTCTGGCCTTCGGCGCAACCAATCCCCTTCCCCGGCTCGACCAAGCCCCGGCACGCCACCGACCTTCCGAATTCCGTGACGCGAATCTCACCGTGTCGGCTCGCGTACACGCCCTCCGGTTTCGATCGCCCATCTGCACACATTGGGGGTCTGTGGTATACTGTACACATATGACTACGGCGACGTTTTCAGTTCACGTTGGCGTTCCGCAAAGGAATGATGTTAATTCGCGAACACCGGCCGACGAAGAGCGGTGAATAGAAAGACCGCACAGGAGGCAGCAATGTCCGTCACATACTACGTAGCCCTGCCGTTTCTGAGAACGGAAGACGGTGTGGCGCCGGGCGAGGCGCAAGAGATGCCCAACGAGGGCGCCGCGATCCGACGCGCCGAGACGATGTCGCGTGATCCGGTGAATGGCGGCGCGCTCGCATTCAAGCGGAGCGGCGATCCGAACATGGGAAATTTCAACGACGCCACAATTTTGAAATCGTTCGGCGACGTGCCGGAAAACTTGGACGAGTTATGACACGGTTGCGGCAGCGCATTTTCCTCCCATATATTTTTCAGTGATACCCATCGCATGAAGCGGCATGTGTAACCGACACATGTCCCCAAGAGTCCTCATGATGGCAGGTTACGCGATAGTGGCCTTGGCTTGCCGGAGCATGGCGGCTTCCATCAGCCCGTCGACATCGGCCGCGATCAGATATCCACGAGTCCGCAGGTCGGCGTTCCCTGTTATTGGGTCAGAGTTTCCCTGTTATGCCGACATCGTTCCCTGTTAATTTTTAGAGGGAATGCCGCTAAAAACCCTTATGAATACTGCATAAGATGGTGATTTCGTCGGAGCTCCGAGCTTAATTTGCCAATTTTCCCTGTATTTTTCCCTGTTAGCGGGGGAATTTCGGCCGAGACTGGTTCTCGGTGCACTGCACCTCGTCGGCGCGGCCGAGAATTTGACGCGCATTGGTGGGATGAGTCTGAATTGAAGCCGGGCGCAAATGATTGCCGAGCCCCTCTAACGCATTTCCTCCATCGTGAAGCCGACTTTGAGTGTGACCTGAAAATTGCGGATCTTCCCATTTTCGATGTGTCCGCTCGTCTTCGTAACCTCAAACCACCTCAAATTGTGCAGGGTCTTGTGGGCGCGAACGATGGCGGTATCGACGGCATCCTCGATGCTATCTTCCGATGTGCCGACCAGTTCGATGACACGGTAGATATGATGTTCAGGGTCGGCTTCCGGATCTAAATTCAACGATTCTTTGTGGGCCGCAAAATCGACTGCTCCATCACGGCCTGTTACGACGCCGGATTGAGTTTCTGCCGGTTTTTTTCTCTTGGTCGAATTCATATTCGTTTCCTCCATTGTTGGAATCGCTCTCTGGACGAACAAGTTGCAGCTCGGTCGAAAAGCCAGCTGCCGGGGAGCGCGAAACTGATCGTACAGTCAATTTCTGGTGTTGATTTTTTCATCAGTGTCATGTGATGGGTGGGTCTGCTCGTCCAAGGTCTTCAAAACATCCAGGATACATTGAGGAATATCGGCTTCGATCGAGCCATAAAGCAGGCGGAACTCATCAGCTATCATCTTCCGAGCGTGGTTCTCTAAGAGCGCTTCTATTGGATGCTTCTCCATCCTTACCAACAGCTACACGCTCCATACGTTCCTGTCCGAAAGTTTCATGCTTGGGCAGCGTCACATGAAGGACTACGCCTGAAGACTGCGGCGCCGCGACGGCGGCAAGCAGCAAGAAACCCGGGCGACAACCCGGGCTTCGAAGAACGCTATCGTTTGGAGCGGACCCGTTCAGGCGAGCTAGTTAAATGCTTTGGTGACCCCTGTCTTGAGGGGCTCCGCGGTTGCGAGTGTGACTTTCTGGGCCAGCGCTGCGAGTTCCTTGGTTTGCTCGGTCAGCGTCTCGAACTGCTTGCGTGAATGTTCGGTCGACAATTCCATGAAATCCGAAGGCGATTTCACGTCCGTCAGCTTTTGGGCAAAGCCGAAGGCGGCTTCGGTATTGGTCTGAGCGAATTCGAGAACCTTGTTGTTGTAGTCCTGCGCACCTTTAACGGCTGTGGAATAGCTGTTCTTGAATAGGGC
>Ga0182015_10002897_pt1 | contig 19945 bp, 19 predicted proteins | sample 712P3MmetaG_FD_120478 | JGI IMG/M metagenome (GOLD analysis project Ga0182015, IMG submission 120478) | Permafrost microbial communities from Stordalen Mire, Sweden - 712P3M metaG | ecosystem: Environmental > Terrestrial > Soil > Wetlands > Permafrost | place: Sweden: Stordalen | collected...
ATTGACCGCGATCTAGAGAAAACGCCGGAACCGACGCACAATCAGGCAGGACTACTGCCCGGTCGCGCAGCTCAATTTATACAGAACCACTATTAGAACCTTTTCAGGCGGTCTAAGACCTAGAGACTCCGGCCTCCCGATTTGGGGGATCGTCCTGAGCCAACTTCGATCATATGCCGCTTGGGTGAGGCAGGTGTACGGTGGCTGTTAGCGTGCCTGCCTGCAAAGTGGCAATTCCTTCGGCGGATTGCCGGCCAAGGCAACAAGGAACCGAGGTTCCCCTGAACGCCGGCACGGTATCACGGCACGGCAACGCTCCCGCCTCGAGTCGGCCGTTCGCGGCGAAAGTGCGCGCGCAGCCGGCGTAACGATATGGAACCAGAGCGCCGCGAAACCCAGCGGACCGCGCCGCCCTGGCTTTCGCGCGATAATAGGGCTAGAGGTGTTGGAGTTCACCTTGAACCGCCCATTGGGCAGATGACTCCTACATAGGATCTTCCCAATGGCGACCGAGAGTCCGTTGAACGAGGCGCAGCGGCGGCGGCTTTTCAGCAACGCCCAATACGCCGATAAGCTTCTGTCGGAAATCGAGGCCATCCTCAGCGCTTCGGAATCGAAATCTATTTTCCCGAAGTACGTTGCGGATCTCTCTCCCCCGCAAGTCCGGTTGATTCGCAGCTACATAGCCCGCTTCCGCAATCAACTGGGGCGCGCCATGGATGGCTTAGGCATCGCTTCCCAGATGCCCGCCCTGGTCTCTCTCCACTCCATCCGGGTGACCCTGACGTTCGTGCGCATTGCGGTCCAGGAGATGGCTCCCCATTATCTGCGCGGCTATGGCGAGGTGGCTGACAGTGTAACGCCTCAACTCCAAGGGCTGTGCGCCGAGTTGGAAGGTCTACTGGAGAGACTGGGGGTTGCCTTGGCGGATGGTCCGGCAGCCGACCTCCCGGCCCGGCTGGAGCGCCTGCAACAAACGGCTGGAGGATTCGATGTGCTGCGGCTGATGGATCGAATCGTCGCGGATCGCGGACTGGTGGAGCTGCGGCCCCGCCTCTCGATGATTGTAGACCGCCTGGAATCCAACCGGTTTGAGATCGCGGTGTTCGGCCGGGTCAGTTCGGGGAAGTCGTCTCTGCTGAACCACGTCCTGCAGACCACGGCACTGCCGGTCGGCGTGAATCCGATCACGGCCGTCCCCACCAGGCTGGTCTACGGCAGCCGGACCCTGCTGACGGTGAGCTTCGCGGATCGCAGGGTGGAGACGCTGCCCATCGAGCGCCTGCCGGAATTTGTGAGCGAGATGCACAACCCCGCGAACGGCAACGGTGTCGTGCGCCTGGTGGTGGAACTGCCTTCCGAACGTTTGCGCACCGGGCTGGCATTTGTGGATACGCCCGGCCTGGGTTCGCTGGCGACGGCGGGAGCCGCGGAGACGTTGGCATATCTGCCGCAATGCGATCTCGGCGTGGTTCTGATCGGCGCCGGAAGTCCGCTGAACGACGAGGATCTCTCGACTATCTTGCGCCTCTACGAGGCGGCCATTCCGGTGAAAGTCCTGCTGAGCAAGGCGGACCTTCTACCGCCTTCCGATCTCGAGTCCGCGCTCGAGTACACCGCCGGGCAGCTTCGCGCGCACCTGGGCGTGGAGATTGGCGTTCACCCGGTCAGCACGGCCTCCTCGCACGCGCATCTCCTGGAACAATGGTTCTCCGCGGAAATCGCGCCCCTCTACGAGAAGCATCGACAACTCGCGCGAGAATCCAGCCGCAGGAAAACCGCGGCCCTGCGCGAGGCGGTGGCAGCGGCGCTCCAGGCGAAACTGAGCGGAAGTGGAACCGGCCATGGGCTGGCTGGCGACGAACTGCTTATCCTGGAGCGCGACTTGCGCGAAGCGACCGGCGGACTCGAACAGGCCAGGGTATTCTGCCTGCGCGCCTCCGATGAATTACGTAACTTGACGCCGTGCGCGCTGAACGAAGCGGCAGAGGCGCTGCTGAAGTTGTGGGCTGGCGCCAACGTGAACGGGACGGACCCGGCCGCCGCCGTCACGCAGGCGATTGCCAAGACGGTCTCCGCAGCAACCCAGGTGTACACGCATCTCCTGGAATTGGCACGCGTGCTGGCGGCGGCATTACAGCGGACCGCCCAGGGGCTGGGCAGTCATGATGCGCCGCCCGAGGAGGAACTCCTGCACGCCGTTCATGAGATGCCTCGTTTCGATCTCCCACCCGTGAACGGGAACTTCCATCGCCCATGGATTCGGTATCCAAGAACGCTGGCGCGAAAACGGATCCACAGTCAACTTCGGCTGGTCCTCGAAGAGCCCCTTTCGCGGGCATTCACCACACACAGCCGGCTGGTCGAGAGCTGGGCCCGCGGGGCCTTGGCGGAACTCCAATTGAGATTCGACGCTTCGGCGGATGCCTACCGGGCGCAGGTGGGCCGGTTGATGTCCCGGGGGCCCGTGGCGACAGAGGAGCATCAGGCGATTCTCGACGATCTGGCCCGCCTCAACGAGGCTGGCGGAACATGAGCCCGGACCGGAGTCCCGTCGATTCCCAGCAATATCGCTTTTCATTCGCGATTGAGGGATTCGCCCAAGTTCCAGCCGACTTTGTTTGCCTTCCGCCCTCGGACCGATCGACGCGGGCGTGTTTCTGCCACGCGACGATGCGGACTGGTTGGGCCGCCGTAGATACCCTGCGCGGGTTCTGCTCCTGAGCGGCCGCGAGGCTCTGGTGGTGCCTCATCCCGCGGCCGGCGAACAGCCATTCCGAGTGCCACTGGACCGTATCGAGCGCATCGAGTGGGGCCGCATCCTGCTGATCGGCTGGATCGTCCTGACATGGAATGGCGGCCATATACTGTTGCAATACAACACGCGCGCGCGAGGCCCGGTCGAGAAGTGCTTGCGGACGCTCCAGGATCGCTGGCTCCCGGCAACGCCGGCCACCAGACCCCGTCCGCAGCCGCTTTCGGTGAACCGCTCGATCTGAAGTTCGAGTACGCGCGGTCCGCAGAACTGCTCACCGGAGAAGCGCCGTTGGCGCAGTTTTTCCAGCCGGCAGCCTACGGGTTGCGCCGATTCTTGTGGTTTCGGCGGAACGAGTCGTCGGCCGGCGATCTGGTGTTGGTCACTTCCCGGCGGTTACTGTGGATCACCGAACGGCGCAACGGGAGATACGAGCGATACGGCACGGTCGGTCATTCGGCTCGTCTGACATCGATCATAGGCATGCGGTACGTCCCGACAGACCGGCGAGCCGGATTGGAGATTGCCTTTCGTTTCGGGGACGCATGTCGCGTTCCCTTGCGCGAAGACCAAAAGCAAGAGGCGCAAAGGTTCGAGGCGGCAGCTCGGAGTATATTATGACGGGCGCTCGGATTGCAGCCGGTTCAGATCCTCGCGGATGCGCGGGGCTTCCTGTCCGGCCGATGCGATCAGCTTCTCGATCGTGGCGATAAGAGTATCGAGGCGTTCGATCGAGTCTTTCTCCAGGGCGAGCAGCGCCGCGCCGACGACCTCATCCCATTGAGACGCCAGGCGGGAGAGATTCATGAATACCACGTCGGCCACTCTGCGCTCGAAGTGTCTCTTCACCGCGCCTTTTAACATTGACATGGGCGCCGCCGCAGAAAGTAACTCCCAGTTGTGATCGAAGATCCGGCCGACCCGGATATCGGGTGATCGCAAGTCCTGGGCCGCGAGCTCTACTTGAGTGGTCCGGAGAGGCACACCCAGAGTTTCGAGGGTTTGCTTCGCCAGCCGGTTCCGAAAATCCTGAAGACACTGCGAAAGTTGGCGTCCGGCGCGCCGGGCCGGTTCCAGGAACCCACCGCGATGCTGCCAGGAGAGCGCGGCCATCTCCCGCGTCACGCCGGCGCGCAACCATTTGTCGAAGCGCTCCATCGCCACACTGAGGCTCCGGGTCCATGCGGGGAATTCCCGCTCCAGGTCATCGAGAAGCCTTTGGCGCACAGGCGCTTCATCCCGCCGGAGGAGATCTTCGAACGTTGCCCGTGCGCCCGCGGCGGCGTGCCGCGCGACGAGCCGCAGAGTCAGGCGCGTATCGTCCGGAGACTCCCGCTGTCCGATTATCCGCTCGCGCAGTTGTTCACGCTCGGAATCGCCCGACTCAGCCGCCTTCAGTGCGACGCTGAGATAGCTGCGGCACTCGGCCAGCAGTGACTCGGCCTTATGCCGCAAGATGGCGGCGTGTTCCTCGCCGGCGCCAGTGGAGGCGCACGCGAGAAGCTGCCGGTCGAGTTGCTCTCGCAGATACTCGAAGCCGGGCCGGATCGAGTAGGCAAACACCGGCACGGATACGTTCCAATATCGCCCCAGTTGTTCGTGAACGAAGCCTTCGACCTGCGTGCGATCGTCCGCGCCCAGCGTATCGACCTTAGTCAGCAGGACCGAGATATTCGGGGTAAAGCGGCTCAGTTTGCGGATCAATTCGATGTCGTGATGCGAGAGCGGCGGATCGACCGCTACGGCGACCAATGCCAGACCCGTATTTGGCAGCCACTCCATGGATGAATCCGTGTTGTGCTCGAAAACGCTGTCGAGCCCGGGCGTGTCGACGAAACAAATGCCGCGATAGCGTTCCATCGCCGGCACTTCGAGATGCACCGAGGCAACCTGCTTCGCATTACCGGGATTGGCTGTCTCCGAAACGTAGTCCCCGACCTGTTCGAGCGAAATTGGTTCGGCGCGTCGATCCAGGAAGCGCACCTCGGCTCGCTCTTCTGGGCCGAACTCGATCCGGGTGATGACGGAAGTGACCGGAATCACGCCGCACGGAAGTAATGGCTCGCGCAGAAGATGGTTGAGGAAGCTGCTCTTACCGGCTTTGAAACGCCCGAAGATCGCGATGTTGAGAATCTCGGCGCGCGCGAATGCGCGGCAGCTCTCCAGGAAATACCGCAGATCCCCGATCTGGTCATGGTCGCAGAGTTCCGCGGCCATCTCCAGTAAGGAAATCGTTGTGCCGGTCATCTCATCCTATAAACGCCGGCATCGCGTCGATGCGCAGCGGCAGAAACTTGACGTGCCGTCCCTGCCGGTATTCGGGTTGCGCCGCCAGGCGGCACATGGTCACAATCTGTCCGGGGTTGCCGCGCGCGGACCGCAGCACTTGACCCCGGAAGCCGTCCAAGTCCAACGATTCCAACTTGTATGCCGTGACGGCCGCCGCAAAGAGCCCGGCCGCCTCGGCCCGCTTGAGCGGTTGCAGGCGGATCTCTTCGCGCGGGTCCCATAACAGCCGCCGGAGGTAGCCCAAGGTCTCGGGCGAACGGGCGGTCACAATCAGGCAGTTGCCGGGACTATGATAGATCGCCTGTAAGAATCGGTACATCCGCGGGTCGCTCTCTGTCACATCTTCGAGAAAGATGGTCCGCGGCTCGCGTTTCAGCAATTCGAGGATGGCGGACTTCAATGACATGCTGGTGGCGCCGGTCACGCGGCAGGCGAGCATTCCCGCTAACTGTACCAAAAGATCGTGTAACACACGCGGAGCGCGGATGAGTAAGTAGGGTACCGCACACCCGGACACTGCCTCGCCCAGGAGCCGCGTCTTGCCCATGCCCGGAAGGCCCGTAATCAGCCGGGATTGACGCGCCTGAAGCGCGCACACTAACTCCTGGACCTCGCCCCGCCGGCCCGCCAGTGGGATCAGCCGATTGTCGATCGCGCTCCAGTCAGCCGCCTTCTTCATTCGGAGTCGGCGCCTTCTTCTGCACGCGGACCGTCTGCACCTCGGAAATCGCAATCAGCCCGGTGTCCATCATCTCCTCCACCACCGGCCTCAGGCGGGCGAGGTTTTCAGCAGAGTCGATTATCGTAATCAGGATGGGCTGATCGTTGCGCGTGAGGTGATACTTATGCATCTCGGCCGTCTCGCCGGAGCCTTCCAGGCCGCGAAAGACGGTCGCGCCGGCGATCTTCATCTCCCGGCACTTATTGACGATGGCCTCATACAACGGCTTCCCGCCGTAGCGGTCGGATTCCGAAATGTGAATGCGCAGGAGCTTAGCGGGTTGTCCCGGCGGCATCGGGAACCTCCATCGCGGTCTTGCCGCGGACCAGCCTGACCATTTCTACATCCGAAGTCACGATCAGGCCGTCTTCCAGCATGCCCGCGATGGCCTCCGCGGCTGCGGCGATCTTTTCGGGCGCATCGATCACCGAAAGCATGATGGGCAGGTCGCGCATGGGGTGGAAGACGCTGCGCTTGTGTTCGTGACCCTTGGCGCCGTATCCCAGGATGCCCCGATAGACGGTTGCGCCGGCGATGTCCATCATGCGCATCGTGTTCACAATGGCGTCATACAGCGGCTCGCCATGCCACTTGTCGGCTTCTCCCAGGAAGACTCGGAGCAGCGTGGCGGGTCCCTGTTTGTATTCGTGCGGCAGCTTGGGCTCTGGTGTGGCGGATTTGTGCACGAATTTCACCACCGTGGTGTCCTGCACTTCGATCAACCCGTCGTTCACCATCTCATACAGCGTGGGCAGGATCTCTTCGACTTTCTCCGCCGTCTCGATGAATTCGATGCGGATCGGCAGGTGCTCCGCCAGCACTTCGACCTTGGGTGTGTGCATCAGTTGGTGCGATCCGAAGCCGGAGTAGGCCCTGGTGGCCGTGGCGCCGGAGACTCTCTTGTGCATCAGGAACGTCATGATGGAGTCGTGCAGCGCCATCATATGATGCTGCGTGTCTTCGTTGATGAAGATAGTGACCTTCTTTGCGGGACCTTTAGTCAGCATGGCTTGCTCCTCTTTGCGGGGAAGACAGGCCAGGAGGCCTGTCTTACTTGCCGCCGGCCAGAACCGTGCCCAGCCATACGCCGAGATAGCCGAGTATCACGCTGCCCGCCAAGTAAAGCAAGCCCAGCCAGCGCTCGCCGACGCGGACGGCCTGGAAGGTTTCGTATTCGAAGCTCGAGAACGTCGTGTATCCGCCGAGAATCCCCACTACCAGGAACAGCCGCCAGTTGGGATGCGGGTGGAATTTCTGTGTCAGGAGCGTCATCAGCACTCCGATGAGAAATGCGCCCGTTATATTGATGACGAAGGTGCCCAGCGGAAAGCGACCGCCGTACTTCGCCATGATCCAGGTGCCCGCCACATAGCGGGCCAGGCCGCCGAGGCCGGCTCCCGCCAGCACTATCAGATATTTGTCCAACCGTATGAGTCTCCTTTCGTGTCAGCCGTCGTGTCAGCCGTCGTGTCAGCCGTCGTGTCATGCATCCAGATCCCCCACCGCCTCGCCGTGCGCCGCTTCTTTCGGTTCACGCTGCTGCTCGGGCAACAGGTGGCGCGGCATGAAGCGGGCATTCGCAATCGCGGTCGGAATGACCGCACTGCCGATCACAGTGGCCACCAGGTGAGAGTACTGATTCTGGTCGATGATGCCGTGATTGAGGCCGAACAGCGCCGAAATCGTGCCGAAAGTGAGTCCGGTGGACATCATCAACGAGTAATAGATGCCGTCGTGCCCGCGGTAGCCGAAGGCGCGCACCGTGGGCAGCAAACCGGCGAGCTTCGACACCATCTTCGCAAAAAACAGCACGACGAAGGCCAGCGGAGCGGCCACCAGCGCGGGCACCGAAACAAAGCTTCCGGCGCGGATGAAGTAGAACGGCGTCAGCAACCCGAAGGTCAGGGTGCGCAGGCGGCGGATGAGAAAGTGATCCTTGCCGACCGTGCCCGCTAAGACCATTCCAATAAGGTAAGCGGGGAGAACCGCCTCGCTGCCGGACCAGACGGCCAGCCCGCCCAATCCGAATAGCAAAAAGAGCAGGTACTTGGTCTCCAGCTCCGATACTCGTCCGCCGTAGCGCGCGAAGAACCATTGCGTCACGAACGGCAGCGCCAGAAAGAACACCAGACAGGTACCGAGGAAAATCAGGGTCTTGATGGTGAAGGGCGAGAAGATCAGGCCCAGCGCGATCACCGTGCCCAGGTCGTTGATGAAGCAGGCCGCCAGGATGGCCTTGCCGAAGGTGGTCTGATTGAATCCGAGCTCCAGCATCACGGCGTAGACTACTGCGACCGACGTGGTGGAGAGCGCCACGCCCGCCAGCCAACTGGGACGCCAGCCCCAATGAAGGACAAAGTGCGCCATCAGGGCTGCGCCAAAGAACGGTCCGAAGAAACCCACCAGGCCGACCGCCGAGGATTCCTTCCACTTGGCGCGGAACACGGCGGGGGCCAGCTCGGCGCCGGCCAGGAAGGTCAGCACGATGGCGCCGGTGCCTGCCAGGAAGGTGATCCACTCCGCCTTGGCGCTTAGCGCGCTTCTGCCAACTAACGCGCCGATGACGAGTTGCGCCACCGTGCCGACCACGATTTCGGAGAGCGCCGTCGAGATGCGCAGCCAGTTGGCCGCGAGGACCGCAACCAGCGCCAGGGCCAGCCAGAGAGCGGCAACGAACCACATTTGATCCATTACAGGATATCCTCAATTTGTCTTGTGGTTTGGGGGCGGGACGGGTGGACACGCCTCCCACAGTTGAACCACTGTAGGAGTCATTGGCCGCCCGGGACGGCGTTAAGCGAACTCCACCGCTTTCGATTAAGACTACATCGAAGCGCGGGGAAAATCAAGCCCTGTTACTATGTTTAGGCGCAGGAACAGAGGCTAAAGACCATACGGCATCCGAATCGATGTCGCGATCTTGCCGTAGCCGGCGCAGACATAACAGGAGGGCCGACGTCATTCCGCGCCGGGCTTTGGTCCCGCCGCTTCACGATGCGGGATGGAGACGTTGCCGCCAAGCCCTCGACTCCGGAGTGTATCCTAGGGTCGGATGAGAGCGGGATACGGTAGCGCGGGGATAATGAAAATCATGCGCGAACAAACGAGCGTCACAACTGAGCAAAGCCGGTATAGCGGAGTTCGTACCACACTCGCAAGTCTCGCGGCCATTGGCAGCGTCCTGGCAGCCTCGATTTGCTGCTTACCCATTTTTCCGTTCATAATGGCGGCGGGCCTTGCCGGAGGTTCGGCTTTTCTCGGGGCTGCGAGACCGTATCTGCTGGCGGCCTCGGTTTTGTTCGTCGCCTACGGGTTCTATCAAGCGCGGCGCGGGAAAAATTGCCGGCGCCGGCCGGGCGTCGTCGCCTCGGCTCTTCTGTGGGTGTCCGCGGTCTTCGTGGTCGTCTCGATCTTCTTTCCTCAGGTGATGGCGAACGCGGCGGCTGGTTTGCTGGCGCCGTGAAATCCATGAAGCGCACATACATCCTCGGCGCGTTCGCGGCGGCGTTTCTCCTCTCCGCGCTCGTCTATTCTTACGGCGGCAGTCAGGCTCCTTCCGGCCAGTCTCCGCTGAAGAGCCTCACGGCCCGGAATGTTTCCGATGTCAAGAATAAATTTAACGCGGCGAAGGACGATGTTCGGGTGCTGCTGCTCTTGTCCCCGACTTGAACGGTATCTCCTGCAGGGGGCCTCTGCAGCCGAGCATATGATGCGCGAGTTTGCGGGGAGGCCAGTGCGGGCTTTCGTCGTCTGGGAGCCTGTACTGCCGACGGATTGGTCGTCGCCTCCGACGGCGGCACTCAACAGGATATCCGATACCCGTGCCGCCCAATTCTGGGACAAGGGCCGGCTGATTTCGCATTCCATGGGCGAGCACGATCGCCGGAGCGTCGTGTGGGACCACATTGCCGTTTACCCGCCCGGAGCGGACTGGGCAGACGGTCCGCCGCAGGCGATTTATCACGGTGGGCCAGTGGCACGAGTGACTGATCCGGCACGTGCGGCGCTGGCGCAGGCCTTGCAGGCGATACGACGAAGTCACTGAGGTACCGATGGTGGAATGGACCAACACGACATGGATGTGAAGACAGCCATCCGAAATGGCGACGCGGACGCCCTGCGCCGTCTTCTCTCGGAGGATTCATCGCGAGCCGATGCGCTCGTGCGCTGGGGAAGGAACGACTGCATCCTCACCCATCCGCTCCACTACGTTTCAGACATGTTGTTCGAGGGCAAGTTGGAATGCGGCCAGGAGCTGCCGCTAGTGGAGGCGCTTATCCAGGCTGGGGCGGATCTCGACTATCAACGGCACGGCAGGGGCGATACTCCGCTGATTGGAGCCGCGAGCCTCGGAGCGGAAGAAGTAGGGCTGCGGCTGTTGGAAGCGGGAGCGAGGCAGGCGCCGTGCGGGCTATTCGGAGAGACCGCGCTGCATTGGGCTGCACTGCTCGGAGAGGATAGGCTGGCAGGAAAGCTGATCCGGGGCGCGGATCTGAACTTGAGGGATGAAAGGTACAAGTCCACGCCGCTGGGATGGGCGATCCACGGTTGGGGCGACCCGCCCGCCGGGAACCGCGGCAGGCAGCGTGAGGTCGTCTTGCTCCTGGTTGCCGCCGGAGCAGCGGTCGAGCCCGCGTGGCTGGAATCCGACAAAGTACGCGCCAATTCCGAGATGCTGGCCGCACTGCGGAGCGGGAAGCCTTAGCAACAGGCTGCTACCGGTCCGCAGACAATATCCTGTCGATCTTTTGCAGGTCATCCGCCGTGAACTTGAGGTTCTCCAGCGCACCTACACATTGCTCGATCTGCTCTACCCGGCTAGCGCCCACCAGCGCGCTCGACATGACTCCATGGCGCAGCACCCAAGCTAACGCCATCTGCGCGAGCGTTTGTCCCCGTTGCCGGGCGATCTCGTTTAGCGCGCGCACCTGCGCGAGGCGTGCCTCGGTGACGTCCGTCTTCTTCAAGAACGTACCGGGCTTCGAGGCGCGCGAGCCGTCGGGAATGCCTTGCACATAACGGTCTGTCAGCAGGCCTTGCGCCAGCGGAGAGAATGCGATGCCGCCGACTCCCTCGGCCGCCAGCCGCTCGCAAAGGCCTTGTTCGGCCGTGCGCACGAACATCGAATATTTCATCTGATGGATCAGACAGGGCGTCCCGAGCTGCCGCAGGACCGCCACAGCACGCGCGGTCTGTTCGGGGTTGTAGTTGGAGATGCCCGCATAGAGCGCCTTGCCGGCGCGCACAGCGCTATCCAGCGCGGACATGGTTTCCTCGACCGGCGTGTCAGGATCGGGGCGGTGCGAATAGAAGATATCGACATAATCGACCCCCATCCGCCGCAGGCTTTGGTCCAGGCTGGCCAGCAGATATTTGCGCGAACCCCATTCGCCATAGGGACCCGGCCACATCAGGTAGCCCGCCTTGGTGGAGACGATTAGCTCATCGCGCCAAGCGCCCAGGTCCGCGCGCAGTGCCCGTCCGAAGTTCTCCTCAGCCGATCCCGGCGGCGGCCCGTAGTTGTTGGCCAGGTCGAAATGCGTGACGCCCAGATCGAATGCGCGGCGCAGCATGGCGCGCATATTGTCGAACGCATCCATGCCGCCGAAGTTGTGCCAGAGGCCCAACGAGATCGCCGGCAGGCGCAGGCCGCTTGAGCCACAGCGGTGATAGAGCATCTTGTCGTAGCGTTGGTCGTCGGGAAGGTGCACACGCGTCTCCTCAGCACTACTGTACAAAAAGTGTTGTACACTCAACCTAATACGGATGTCTGTCTACAGCGCGGGGCGCAAAATAGGGGTCGTTCTTTTTCAGCTTGGCGGACCGGATTCCCTCGAGGCCATTGAGCCATTTCTCTACAATCTGTTTTGCGATCCGGACATCATCGATTTTCCGTTCGCGCGCATTGCGCGGCAGCCGCTGGCGCGCCTGATTTCGGCCACGCGCGCGCGGCACGTGCGGCAGCACTATGCGGAAATCGGGGGACGGTCGCCGATCCTGGAATTCACGCGGCGCCAGGCGCAGGCGCTGGAGGCCGAACTGCGCCGCGATTTGGACGCGCGCGTGGTGGTGGCCATGCGCTACTGGCATCCGTTCACCCCGGAAGCCATTCGCGAGCTGCAGGCGCACGCGCCGGAAGAGGTGGTACTGTTGCCGCTCTATCCGCAGTATTCCCGCACTACCACCGGCAGCAGCCTGAACGAATGGAAACGGCGCTTCCAGCCGAACGGTTGGAATCCGCTGGTGCACACGGTGACCGGGTTCCACGAAGATGCCGGCTATATCGACGCGGTGGTGGAATCGATCGATGCGTCGCTGGCCGAGTTTGACAATCCAGCCCATCTAGATGATATCGACATGGTGTTCAGCGCGCACAGCGTTCCGATGGCGGTGATCGACAAGGGCGATCCGTACCAGCGGCAGATCGAGCGCACCGTCGAATTGGTCTGGAGCCAGGGGCATTGGCCCGGACGGCGGCGCCTCTGTTACCAGAGCAAGGTCGGCGCATCGAAATGGTTGCAACCTTCCATGCACGCTACCCTAATACGGTTGGCGGACGAGGGCAGCCGGCGCGTGCTGGTAATTCCGATTTCCTTCGTATCGGACCACGTGGAAACGCTGCACGAGATCGACATCGAGCATCGCGCGCAGGCCCTTGGGTTGGGCATTCGGGAGTACCGCATGGTGCCCGGATTGAACGATGCGCCGCGCTTCATCGGCGTGCTGGGGCGATTGGTGCGCGCACACGTCACCCAACTTTCCTCGGCGCGCGCTTGAAATAGTACCGATTCCTGCGCGTTTCGCAAAAATTTCGGTCAAAAAGTGCGCATTCTGCTAAAATGCTTTTGTACCTGAAACGACCGTCTTGTTGTCGGGCGTAACAGGCCAAGGAGACGAGGCCATGAATAGCGAAGACACGCAAGCCGTTTCCCAGAGAGTCGTCGAAGTCCTGTTGATTAGTCCGTTTGACGAGGATCATCAACACCTGCGCGACATACTGAAACATTCCAACTGGCGACAGCATAGTGCCCGCACGCAGAAGGAGGCGTTCGAGTTCCTGCGGGAAAACGTCACACCGGTGGTGATTTCCGAGAGCGAACTGCCGGACGGCACCTGGCAGGATGTCCTGAGCCGGCTTGGCCGCATGGATTGTCCGCCGTTGCTGGTGGTTACTTCCCGATTGGCGGACGACCTTCTGTGGTCCGAGGTGCTGAACCTGGGCGGATACAATGTCCTAGCCAAACCGCTGAACGCGAAGGAAGTATTTCACGTGACCGGCCTTGCCTGGATGCTTTGGAAGCGGCGGTGGGAACATCCTCAGGCTCTGGCGATGAGCGCTTAGTTGTGGGGCAGGTTGTCAACATTGCCAACCTGCAGGCCGATTGTTAATCGGCCCTCGCCGAGTGCCGCGCCAGTCTGACGATTTCTCCATAACCCTCCTTATCAAACGGCGGACATCCTGTCGGAAACTGGCCCAGCGGATGATTTTTCTGCCGCATCAGATAAGTGCAATACGTCAGCGTCTTGCAGCAGCGGCGCTCGTCCAATTCGCCCTTCTCCAAAGCGTCGCGCGCGAAATCCGGATAGGCCAGCGCGCCGCGCCCTATTCCCAGGAAGTGAATATCGCCGGCTGCGATATTGTGCGCCCCAGCGTTGATCGCATACTTCTGCAGCCAGCTATAACCGGTTCCCACTATCGGCAGATCCGGAAACGCGCGCTGCAACTCGCCGGCGATGCAGAAGTGCCGTTCGACCCCGATGAGTGGATGCTCGGGCTGCTCGTAGTTGCCCTCGTCGGGTTTCTCGAACGGACGCCCGATGTGGGGATTGTAGTAGGGCGATCCCAGCGAAATATTCAGCAACCCGACGCCCCATTCGCGAAAGCAGGCGATGGCCTGCTTCACTTCGCGCAGATCCTCGCGCAACGGATTGGCAGCGTCTACGCCCCAACCGTACGGATACGGAGTTTCGAAATCGCAGCCGAACGGCACGCCGTCGAAGGCATTCACGCGCATGGCGATTAGAAGCCGATTGCCAAACGCCGCGCGCAGCTTGCCGATAATATTGCGAATGAACCGCAGCCGGTTTTCGAGCGGACCGCCATAGCGGCCGTGGCGGGTCTTTGCGCCGAGCAGTTCGCTGATCAGGTAGGCATGCACAGCCTTGATGTCCACCGCCTGGAACCCGGCTTCGAGCGCCAGACCGGCGGCGCTCACGTAGTCGTCTTCCAGTCGTTCCAACTCGTCGTCGGCGATGACGGGATAGTCCGGCAGCGTGCCGGTCTTCCGGTCGATGTGCGGATTGTGATACGCGATGATGCGCCGCGGCACACTGTAGCGCCCGGAATGCGTGAGCTGGATGGGAACCAGCAGATCGTCTGCGCTGCCCCAATTTTCGCGATGCACTTCGCGGACGCGCGCCAGCAGACGCGCGAAGTCCGCGACGTTGCGCGCCGTAATCCAAAGCTGGCGCGTGTTGGCGCGCCCGTCCTCGCGCACCGCCGTAGCCTCAAACCAGACGAGCTTGGCGCCGCCGCGCGCGAAGCGTTCGTAGCGGCGCCAGGTCAGTTCGCCCGGACTCCCATCGAGAGTGCCGTCGCAGCCTTCCATGGGTTGGATGGCGATTGAGTTTCCGACCGTGAACGCTCCCACGCGCACGGGTTGCGCCAGCACCCGCCGGACTTCATCCGGGCTGGCAGTGAAGCGGACGTGCGCTACGCCGGTCTCTTCAGCTGCGCGCCGCAATTCGTCCAGGGTCTTGTAAGTGAAGTGTCTCATCCTGATCCCGATGGCGCGGCAACAGCATGATGGCCAGCGCGCCAATCACCGATACCGCGAACACCGCGCGCATCGCAATCGCGTAGCTGCCGAAGCGGTCGCGCAGAATCGAAACGAAATATGGAAACCAGGTCTGCCCAATGGTGTTGACCGGCAGAAGAATCGCCATGGAGCGCGCCAGCGTGTTGACCCCGAACTGCTCCGCGGCCATCAGCGGAATCAGCATGTAATCCGCGCCCATGCCGAATCCGAACAGCACCGCGAAAGCCACCGGCGAGCGCGACGGGTTGATGGTCAGCAGCATGGGAATGGTGGCGGCTACCAGAAAGTAGGTCGCGGTCATCACCCATTTCTTCGAGAACCGGTCCGCCAGGCCGCCGATGGCTAGACGCCCGACGGTGCTGGTGGCCAGGATGACCATGGAAGCCACCCGCCACGTGGAATTCAGCAGTGTCAATCCTTCCTTGGTGCGGTCTGTGAAGCCGTGGTCCAGAAAGACGAACTTCATGTGAATGTTCACCGCGCCGATCGCGCCGATGGAGCAGAAGCTGCCGATCAACAGCAGCCAGAACGAATAGTGCCGCAGCAGATAGCCAAAGCTGAGGGATTCCGCTTGATTTTCAGCGGGCGGCTGGCTGTCGCCATCGGGATAGAGGCCCTTGTCCGCGGCGCGGTCGCGGATTACGAAGATAGCCAGCGGCCACGCAAGGAACATCAGCGCGCCCCACACGATCAAGGCGGTATGGAAATTGGTTCCCTCGGTCAACGGCTTCACCATATACGAGCCGAGGAAGCCGATCAGGCCAACGCCCACATATACAATCCCCATGGCCTTGCCGCGATTGCGCCGGAACCAGTGCGAGACGATGAGCTGATGCGGGATCGGTCCGGAGAGAATGTAGCCGACAGTGTAGAGGAAATACAGCGCGTAATAGACCGTGAGCGAACCGTGCATAGTTCCAAACCCCAGGAATGCCGCGCAGGTGAGCGCCGTGCCGACCAGAATGAGCTTGCGCGGGCTGAATCGCGGCACCAGCACGGGACCGATCCACAGCGTCAGCAGCGCGGCCAGGGGAAAGCCGAAGGTGATCTGCTGCTTGGACCAGTGGAACTCGCGCTGGAAATAGTCGAAGAAGAACGGCATGTTGTAGTAGGGCAGACCGACGGCGATGCCGAATGTCAGGAAGGCCGCCAGCGTCACCCACCAGCCGTAGAATGTTTTGCGCATCGTGGGACAGCCTTCAGTATAGCGAGGCGCGATTTGTGGGGCAGGCCCCAGGGGCAGGCCCCCTGGTCTGCGCGGGTCCCCCTGGACCCGCTCTTTGCTCGAAGAATCAATTCCTTGGCCGTCGTGGCACGCCGACGAGGGCGTCGGCCGCGGTCCAGGGGGGACCGCCCCACAATTTGCGCAGGCGTTCGGCCATAGAATAACTACGTGATATTTGGGCGATTCCGCCCGCCATCACATGAAACCGGACAGCGTATCCCACAACCGGACATCGCATCCATAACCGCGGCCCAAACACCCCGTCATTTCAACCCGCGCGCACGGCACGGCGATTGCTGATCACATATCGTGACGACTCTGCTCAAAGACATGGCCTACGCCGTGCGCATTCTGCGCCGCAGCCCCGGCTTCACACTGACCGCCGTGCTCACGCTTGCCCTGGGCATCGGCGCCAACACCGCCATCTTCAGCGTCGTCAATGCCACGCTGCTGCGCCCGCTGCCCTTCCCGCATCCGGAGCGCCTCGTCGTCATCCAGAATCAGTACAAGGCCATCGGCCTGGATTCCGCTTCGGCCTCGGTCGCCGATTACATCGACTATCGCAAACAGCGGCATTTGTTTTCGGAAGTCGCTGCCGTGAACACCGACGATTTCAACCTAACGGGCGTGGACCGCCCGGAGCGTCTGCAATGCGGCGAGGCCACCTCGGGTTTGTTTACAGTGCTGGGCGTGCGGCCGCTCCTGGGCCGCGTGTTCACTTATGAAGAAGATCAGCCCGGCAGGAACCAAGTCGTCCTCCTGACGGAAGGTCTGTGGAAGCGGCGCTTCGGTGGAGACCCGAATGTGCTCGGGCGCACCATTCACCTTAACGGCAAGCCTTACACCGTCGTCGGAATCGTGCCTTCCATCCTGCAATGGTTCGCGCCGCTGGACGCCTGGATTCCCACCGGCTTCACGCCGGAGCAGATGTCTCCGGCCAACCGCACCAATCAATTCCTGTTCGTCCTCGCCCGTCTGCAACCAGGCGTCTCGCTGGAACGCGCCCGCGCCGGCATGGCCGCTTTCGGCAGCATTCTCGCGAAAAACTTCCCCGATAACTACCCGCCGTCCGTAGGCTGGGCCATCCGCGTGGATTCTTTGAACGAATTGCTGGTCGGCGACATTCGCGGCGCGTTGCTCGTGCTGCTGGCGGCGGTGGGCTTTGTGCTGCTGATTGCTTGCGCGAACGTGGCCAACCTGTCGATCGCGCGCGCCGCCGGCCGCATGCGCGAGCTTTCCATCCGCGCCGCTTTGGGCGCGGCCAAATGGCGTATCGCCCGCCAACTGCTGACCGAAAGCGTAATTCTCGGTCTGCTCGGCGGTGCCGCGGGCGCCTTACTCGGGAGTTGGGGCGTGGGCTTCCTGTTAAAGAGCGGCCCGCAGGAACTGCCGCGGCTGGACGAAGTCGCGATTGACGGCCATGTGCTGGCATTTACGGCAGGCATTGCGCTTCTTACCGGAGTCTTGTTCGGACTCGCGCCGGTCCTGCAAGTTGCCACAGGCAACCTGCACGATTTGTTGAAACTGGGCGCGCGCGGCACCGCGGGCAGCCTGCGCCGTCATCGTACACGCAACACGCTGGTGATTTTCGAAGTGGCCATATCGCTGGTGTTGCTGGTCGCCGCGGGCTTGCTGCTGCGCAGCTTTGCCAGTCTGGCAAAGGTCGATCCCGGATTCCGCGCGCAAAACGTGCTCACTTTTGGTGTTTCCCTGCCCCCGGCCCACTACACTACCCAGGCGCAGACCTCCGGCTTTTTCCATGCGCTGCTCGACCGCGTGGCCACACTGCCCGGGGTCTCCACCGCTGGGGCCGTCAACCCGCTGCCCTTCAGCGGGAGCAACATGTCCGGATCGTTCAGCATCGAAGGTCAAGACGTGCCCGCCGGCGGAACCGGGCCGCACGCCGATCAGCGCGTCGTCAGCCCCGGTTATTTCAAAACCATGGGAATTCCGCTGCGCGGAGGCCGCCTGATCGCCGATTCCGACCGCGAAGGCGCGCCCCTCGCCGCGGTCGTCGACGATGCCCTGGCACAGGAATACTTTAAGAACCAGGACCCCATCGGACGGCATCTGCGCCGTGGCAGCGGCGGGCCGTGGGCAACCGTCGTCGGCATTGTCGGACACGTGCAGCACAACGCGCTGGACAACAAGCTGCGCAAGGCGACGTTGTACTGGTCGTATTGGCAGAGGCCCACACAGTCCATACAGTTTGTGGTGCGCACCGCGGGCGATCCCATGGCGCTCGCAAATGGGATTCAACGGGAAGCGTCCAGCCTGGATAAAGACGTGCCCATCTTCGACGTGAAGACCATGGACCAGCGAGTCGCCGCATCGCTCGCTAACCGGCGCTTCGCGGCTTGGCTGCTGGCGGCATTCTCGTTCATTGCCATGTTGCTGGCCGCGGTAGGACTTTACGGCGTGATGGCCCAAACCGTTCTGCAGCGCAGCCGCGAGATCGGCGTGCGCATGGCGCTGGGCGCGCAGAGCGGCGACGTGCTGCGCATGATTCTGCGGCAGGGCGCCATCTTGATCGCGGGCGGCCTTATCGCCGGAACGGTGGCCGCGTTGGGCTTGACTTCGCTAATGAAGTCCCTCCTGTTCGCGGTCAAACCCGCCGATCCGCTCACCTTCGCCACCGTGGCCGCGCTGCTGCTCATTGTGGCTCTGGCCGCGGCTTATCTGCCCGCGCGCCGGGCAACGCGCCTGGATCCCGTAACAACATTACGCGACGAATAGCGATGACCGAAAACCTCCCGCTAGGAGGGCGGGCAATCCTGCCCGCAGCCGCCTTTCAGGCGGCCAGAGCCGGCTAAAAGCCGGCTGCGGCCATGATTGGCCGCCCTCCAACTGGGTTTTCCCCACAACCATATTCGCCCACTACCCGATAACCAAAGAGGACTGGAGTCCTGGCCGGACGCCCATACATAATGAATGCTGATCGATGAAGACGCTTGCGCTGCGAGAGAACGCGTTTCCAACGCCATCCATCGGCTTATTTCTCGGCCTGCAAATCCTCGATGTGCTGACCACGCTGATCGGCCTGCATGTGGGCGCGCAGGAAGGCAGCAACTTCATCGGACACTTACTGCAATCCGGGCCACTCGCCGGGCTAATCGTTTCGAAGATTCTGGCGGCGGGGCTGGCGGCCTTCGCGGTGTTCCTGAATCGCAAGCGCTTGTTGGTGTTTCTCAACTTCTGGTTCGCCGCGGTGGTCGCCTGGAATCTGATTGCGATCGTAATGCAACTTGCCCGCAGCTAAATCACTTAGTGCGATCCGTACTTCAACTCGCCCGCCTCTATCCGCACCCCGAGCCGGTTCTCCTTCGGCGGTAACGGGCAGGTTGCGTATGGCGTGAAAGCGCATGGCGGATTGTAAGCTTTATTGAAATCCAGCACCACTTCGCCGTCCTTCCCCAGATCCGCGTCGAGGAACCGGCCGCTACCGTAGGTCTCTTTGCCGGCGGTCGGATCGCGGAAGATGAAGAACAGCGTGTTCGGGGATTCCTGAACGGGCGTCAGGCGCAGCTTCTGGTCGTGCAACTCAAACTCCACGTATCCGGGGCTGGGCGTCTCCTCGACTTGGCCCAGGATGTTGAGGATCGGAATCTTCTTGGCATCGGGCACCAGCCGCGTCGTTACGCGGTAGTCTTCCCTCACCGGGAAGTAATGCAGGCCCGTGAATTCCTTGCGCAGTCGGCTGTTATTATCTTTGAGCCGGATGCCGTACTTGCCGCCGCGCTGGATAACGAACATCGACAGGCTGCCCATCGTTGCCACGTCCGGTTTCCCCGCGGAATCGGGGCGCAACTCGCGAGTCTGGCCGCCCATGCGCAATGTGACCTTGCCGTCGTGAAGGTCGAATACACCGTCCTTCAGCGCGGCGTCGAAGCGATTCTCCCCTTCGTTCAGCCAAAACAGTCCTGTAACGGTGAGCCACCCGCCATCTGCTTTGAGTGCCGCCTCCCGCTGCCGCCGCCATTCGTCGATCTGCGCGGGGTAGGCATCCGCGGCCGGCCACAAAATACCGCACATAACCAGTGATGCGGCGGAAGCCGCGAATACTCGCGAATACCTCACTCTCCTCCCTCCAGCGCCTGTTCTAGCAGCCCCGCGAACTCCTCGCTCTTGCGGTCCAC
>Ga0182015_10002899_pt1 | contig 19941 bp, 20 predicted proteins | sample 712P3MmetaG_FD_120478 | JGI IMG/M metagenome (GOLD analysis project Ga0182015, IMG submission 120478) | Permafrost microbial communities from Stordalen Mire, Sweden - 712P3M metaG | ecosystem: Environmental > Terrestrial > Soil > Wetlands > Permafrost | place: Sweden: Stordalen | collected...
CTCTATGAATGGATGACCGTCGCCGAGCACGTCGAGATGAACCGGCGAGCCTTCAAGGCCTTCGACCCGGCGCGCGCACTCGAACTGTTGGCACAGTTCAACATCCAGCCCGCAAAGCGCAGCCGGGCGCTCTCGAAAGGGATGCGCACGGCAGTGATGGTCGCCTTGGCCTTTGCTCGCAACGCGCCGATCCTGGTGCTCGACGAACCGACCAGCGGACTCGACCCCATCAATCAGCGCCACGTGCTGAGCCTGATCATCAACGAAGCCGCGCGTGGAAACTCGGTGCTCTTCTCGTCGCATCAAATCGGTCAAGTCGAGCGCGCTGCGGAACGCATCGCGGTGATGGATCGCGGGCGTCTGGTCCTCGAAGGGCTCGTTGACGATCTCAAGAGCGATCGTAAGATCGTCGAGGGCATCTTTCCCAACGTCACCTACGCGCTCAACGGGATCGCAAACGATCCGCGCGTGCTGCGGGCCGATCGCACGGAACGCATCGTGCGGCTCCTCGTTCGCGACGGCGCGGACAACATCGCAACGATGCTGACCGGTGCCGGTGCGACGGGGGTGCGGGTCGTGGACCTCAACCTGGAAGACATCTTCTTGTTCGCGGTGTCGCCCGCCGACGCCACCGCCGACGTGATCGCCAAAGGCAGCTCGTAATGACCTACGTGGAATGGCTGCGCGTCGGCCGCTGTCTCAGATGCACGGCGTGGGTGCTCGGCGTCCTGCTGCTGCTCACCGTCGTGGCGGAATACACGTTTCTCAACGTCGGCTCGAAGTCGACCCTGTCGGGGGTCGAGCTGCACACGTCGAGGGGCGACATCAACGCAAGAGAGATTCTCGACGGTGCGACGACGGTATATTCGACGCTGCCCGATGGCACGAAACGCACGACGATCGTCAACGTAGCAAAAGGCGTCCGGGCTACCATCGACGATCACGGTTACTTTGGCAAGCACGTCGAAATCTTCGAGCGCTCCGTGAAGCGGTCGGAGAAACTCGTTGGATTCGGCCCGGTAAGCTTTCAGCGCGTCGCGGTGCCCGGCGGCAGCATGGTCACCATCGACACGAATAAACCCGAAGACTTTGCCTACTATGCCGCGATTGCTACCTTTCTGGCGCTGATCGTAGCGACGGTTCTCGGTGCGCCGTTCGCGCGCCAAAATGACGGCCACCTCGAGATCGCGCTGACGAATCCCGCTCCGCGGGCGGCGCTGGGATTGGGAGCGATGATTGCCGACGTGACGGGCATCGCAGTCGCGTGGCTGATGACGGTCGCGGCACTATTCATCGCGCACATCGTTGAATACGCGCCAAACTACACGTACGGTTCGCGGGACACGGAGGTCATCGTGCTCGGTTTTGCCGGCTTGCTGGCGTGGTACGCGATGCTCTGCGCGGCAACGGCGTCGATGCGGCGCGCCTACGGCGTCGTGCTGGGAATCTCGTGGCCGGTCGCGTCGCTGGTCGCGGTGCTTGCAAAGACCGATTTCGGCGATTCGCCGATGGCGCAGCTCGTGCGCTGGGGCGTCACGCCGCTTTCCTGGATCGATCCATTCAACTATCTGCACTTCGGGCCGGCCTTTACGGTTAACGGCAAGGCCGCCGGGTCTCTGGCCGTCTCGCTGCAAAGCGAACTTCCGGCCTTACTCATTCTTTCGCTCGTCTACGTTGCGCTCGCCATCGTTCAGTGGCGTCGCGTGGAGGCCTAACACCATGGAAATTTTTGGAACGAACTTCAGCTTAACGCTCGGCGCCTGGCGCTTACGATTCGTCCTGGCAATCGAGGACACCGATGCGGCACAAGCCGCAAAGGCGCGGCCGCCGCATCGCATGCGGGTCGTACCCGAGGACGAGTACGCGCTCTGATGACGTACGTAGAATGGTTGCGCGTGCGCGGCACGCTGAAGTGGACCACGATCGTGCTCGGCATTCTCTTCGTCCTCGCTTGCGTGGCGCGGGTCGCTCTCCCAGCCCATAGCCATATGGAGGGAAGCCACGAGATGAGCTTCGGATATTTCGTGGTCTTCGGGTCCGTGGTTGCCTTGATCGTGGCAACGATGCTCGGAGCACCGTTCGCGCGCGAGAACGACGGCCATCTCGAGGTGGCGTTGACCAAGCCCATCGACCGGATCCGTTTAGCGCTGATGACGATCGGCGTGGACGCCGCCGGCATCATTGCGGCCGTAGCCGTTGGAACGCTCTTTGGGATCGGGCTCCACACGATCTTTTTTCCGCCGTGGATTACCTTTCATTTCGTCGACCTGATCGCGACGGTTTTTGGCATCGTCGCTCCGCTGTCGTGGTATGCGATGCTTGCCGCCGTCACCAGTTCATTGCGCCGCGGATATGGAGCGATACTCGGCATCGCATGGCCGGTCGCGGCGATCGTCGCCGGTCTGAGCCTCGTGGATCCGAACGACAATGCGTTGGCTGCCCTTATCCACACCGTATTCTGGACGCTTAGCCGCATCGATCCGCTGGTCTACATGCGCTTTAACGCCGACGACATGAGCCTGACGGCCGATCCGACGTGGCTCCCACGGTTAGCGATGCTCGCGATCCTCGCAGCAGGTTATGGCGTTGCGGCGGTCGCGCAATGGAGAAGAGCAGAAGCGTAGGCGCCGGAGCCGGCTTAGACTCGAAGCACGACGCTTCGGACGACCGAGGCATAGGGTATGCCGATGAAGGTCGGCCCTTTGGTCGAAGTAGCCTCCTGGACGATGACTGAATAGGCATCTCCACGAGCGAACACGGGCTCACCCTCCACAAGCGTGCCGGTCAGCACTATTCCGTCGGTGAGCCGAACGTCTACCCGGCGATCGAGATAATGCCGAAGCTGAGCATCTGTCATATAGGGACTTTTTGGCCACTTACAGGCAAGCGCCTGGTTTTATGGGGGATTATTTGACGTCCTCACGCCGCGTTCGCACCATTGCGACCGCAGCTCTGCTCTTAATCTCCGCCTATTTTCTGGCTGGAGCCGGGAACGGGTACGGCTCACACAACTGGCACGAGGCTTACGGCGACGCAGGGTATTTTTCGTACGTCTACTCGGAGCGCGTGCGCTTCATCGTTTGCGGTTCCTGGATTCTCGCGGCGGTTCGCTTCGGCTACTTTCGCTGGTTCCCAGTTAGCATCTTGGCCCTAGTCATCGCATGGCTTCTCAATCCAATCGTTCCGGTGGTGACCACGCTCGGCCTGCAGCCGTATTACCGCCCGACCATGATACTGTCAGTTGCCGCCGCCGTCGCACTGGCCGCCCTTACGTACAAGAACTGGCGGGTCGTCTCGGAATGATGCGGGGGCGTTGCGTTTCCCGACGGAAGGTTCGTGTTATGCATAATCGCAATTAACCAACTGCCGTCACTTTGGCGTTGCATAATCCAATCGAGCAAGCCTTTTCGCAGGCCGGCCGGATTTCCGCTAGGGCTCTCGGCTCCGGCCATTTGCCAGTCAACGTCCACCGCTGCTAGCTCCGCCGTGAGAAACCGAATGCTGCGGACCACACCAGTTAAATGCGAAGCTTTGAAAATTGTCGCGAACATCGGCGCGTGGAAAGATTCGATGCCCGCACGACCCTGCGCGGTGGCGCCGAGCACGTTTGTAAAGTCGGCATCGGGCGTGAAGGTCAGCGTGAAAGCGTGGGCGTCGTGTGCGTTCCAGGCGTTCGTGAACGCGGCCATGGTCTGTTCGATAGCGACACGGTCGGCCGCCCTTGCATCGGTTGAGGCCGCCTGAGCCGCCGACTCTAGGTTAAGGAAGAAGAACGATACGATGGCAGCAACAGCTGCTGCTGGTCTAATGAGCTTCATGATGCCGCTCGACATTTAGGGATGATGCTCCGCCGCGACGACGGATACCTCGCTCGGTGCCTGCAAACACCCCGACATTCACGGTGCGCGGCGTAACGGTAGAAAGGGAACGATCCGTCCTGTGCGCAGCGCGTAAATGATGAGAAACACCGAAGCAACGCAGCAGACGAGCACCGCGAATACCGAAGCCTCTAATCCAAAAGAGCCACCCGTCGCGAGCGGGGGACCCGTGAGCGTACCGTGGAAAAGGCTTGGCAACGCGTGGCGTCCCGACACCGCGACGCCGAAAATGCTGCCCTCGGTGAAATTCCAACCGATATGAATCCCAATCGGGAGCCAGAGGTGCCGGCTTGCCGTATACGCAACCGCGAGCAGGATCCCAGCCTCGATCGCAATTGCGAGCGCGCTCATGACGGTAGCGTGCGGATTGAGCAAGTGAAGCGCCCCAAAGACGATCGCAGAGACGGCAACGCCGATCCACGTTCCTCCGATCGATTGAATCACGCGAAAAAGAAAGCCTCGAAAGAGTAACTCCTCCCGCACGGCTCCTACGGCTGCAGTCGCAAATGCCGCGAGGAGGCCCGGCACGAATGTATACCCTTGGAAATGATACGTTCCCGTCAGGACGAGCAGACCGATAACGCTGCTAAAGATCGCAGCGCCGATTGCGAGCCCCAGGATGGTTTGTGGTACCAGAGCCGCCGGCGCCAGCTCAGCGATGCGCCTTCGCTCAGTCAAACGCACGTATAGAACGTAGACGCCAAACGCGAGCAGCAAGAGGATGATGGCTTCGAGCACCACGGGAATTCTGTGGCGAAGGAGCTGCTGCGCGCCAACAACAATGCCGCCCAGCACGGCCATGCCCGCGAGCATGAGACCGATTCGCCTCAATATCTCAAGAAGGCTCACAACTCGTTCTCCTTTGGCTAACGTACGCGGCAAGCGCAGCCATGTTTCAGCGTGAGCAACATCATGCTCCGTCCGGCGCCGCGGTCAGCTTAGGGTAGCCCCGCATCTTGCCACCGCGTTGATCCTGCAGCGCGTTCCGGTCGGCAATCCCAGCTTGTGCGCCCAGTTGACGCAATCGGACCGAGAGGCATCGGCGCTGCCGATGCTTCGAGCGCCTGATCCAGTGTGTCGTGTAAAATGACGCCTGCAACTGCAGAGCGCTCAGCGCAGAGTGCGCCGGCTAGGATCATCGCGGGAAGGAGTCGCAAGAGCGGCATCTTTGACATTTGTCTCATCATAGCCAAAATCGTTAAGGAATCTATGAAGGCTCAGCGTTGGGCTTCCGGCAATAGGGGCTGTGCGCCGCGCGCAAACGAAGCCCTTTGTGCGATTTCGGGTACAAGGGCCTTATGGAATATGACGACCGGGACGCCTACACGGCAAAACTGGCCGAGCGCGGGCTCGAAATACACTCCTTTGACGGTAGCACGCTAAGGCTAAACTATAACCCGGCCGCAGATAACCAAATTCAGGATGGGGAGCGTATTGACGAAAACGAACTCGCGCAATACGCGAGAAGCTCGCTGACTGCGCTACCCGAGGCTGGGAACATGTTCCCTGGGCTCGATAAGATTGTGGTAGACTTCGGCGCGATCTAACTCGCTAGACCATTAGTTGGGCTTCGACGATCTCCTTATTTGAAAAGAGCCGATGCCCGTACCCTGCGGTCCCGTGAGCGAACCTGTGTAAAAGACCGTTCCGTCGAGGCGCAGGATCGCTGGGCCGATCTCGCCCGGGGGTGTATAACAATCCTTCGGCTTAGGACCGTACGTGAGGCAATTATTGTAAGGGCTTTGCGAGTGGAGGTCGACGACCGTCGAACCTGCGCTTCTCCACCGGCCCTTTGCGGGATCGCAGATCTCCGAGTTGGTCGCGTCTTGTACGTCCGCCGGTGAGAATCGTGCCGTCGGCGAGGAGCGTCCAGCGGGCTACGTCTCTTTCTAAACCTACCACTTAGCGCGCGTCAGTTCAAGGCGTGGCCACGGCGCCGCAGCAGTCACAATGTGGCTCAGCCTGGCTCAGTCGGGAGGCTCCCGTCTTCGATCCGCGTCATAAACATTTCGTAATCCTCTCGTACTTGGTCCGAGTAACTACGCGCGAAGCGTGCAATAGCCCGATCGAATGTCGATGACGAACCCAAATAGCCACCGATTAAAGCGCTTTGTCCCGACCGCGCGTGGGCTACAGCCAATGTTTCTCCACAGATTCCAGCGTAGGCTGACAATTCTCCAGATCCCATAATACTAACGTCAGCCGAACCCTTCATATCAGATAACTGCCGAACGTAGAAGTGATGGCCATCTGCACTGTCGCACCACCCCAAGAAAATGTCGCTCGCGACTTGCATCAGCAACTGTCCGGCAATGACCCTCTGCCCGCTATTCTCGTACTTACTCGCGCCCGCGTAGGGTTCGAGAATTGACGGGCGTGCCTCTTTGATCTGCAGGATGAGCGCATCGTTCTCACTAGCCATGAGCAGAGCCACGGCGCAGCGGGTCCCGACGCTTCCCAGGCCCACGACTTTAATGGCAAGATCGACTAGCTGATACGGCCCAAACAGAACCTGAAGATCGTCGCGCAGCGAACGCTGGTATAGTTCGAACACCTCGCCCGCGTCGACGATGACCTCACGATCCGGGGGTGGATGAAATAGCTTTGGGGGCTTGTCGGCGATTCGCCTCCCCAAACCGTTGCCTTCGGTGTACTGCTCGGCGATCAGTTCATGCGTATCGTCGGGCGCGGCGCCGGGGATCGTTGCGCGACGGAGTTCCGCGTTTTGGGTTTGCTCGAGAACGTCGGTCGCATCGACCCGCGAATACCAGACCTCAAGGCCCGTCATTTCGGAACAGGCTCGAATTTTGTTTCGATATGCGGACACGGCAGCTCGCACGGCGCGCGAGGCACGCTTTTCCGAAAGCTCATTTACTTTCGCCGCTACGTGGATACTGACTGCCAATCGCTTTACATCCCACTCCCATGGAGCGGGGAGCGTTTCGTCAAAATCGTTTATGTCGAAAACGACGTTGCGCTCGGGCGTTGCAAAAATGCCAAAGTTCTCTAGATGGCAGTCTCCGCACGATTGAACGATCACTTGCGTGGATGAGGTGCCCGTGCCTAAATCGTAGGCCATCATACTTGGGAAGCCGCGCAGGAAAGTGAAAGCCGACTTTTTCATTCGGTGGTACCGAATAGGAATAAGGTTCGAAAGTCTCCCGACGCTGGATTCCTTCAGGAACTCAATGGGATTCGGGCGATCGGGGTTTGACGACCAAGCAGCGTGCGACGATCGCGCCACCTTTTTGCGTAGCTCTTTGCCCCTCGCCACGAGCGATTCGGGGGAAGTTTGTCCACCGGTCACAGGCTTTCGAATCTCCGGGCTTTCTTTACGCCCCTCTTTAGGCGTTGTCAAGCGTTGGCCTGTACTACATACGTAGATGCACCGCGTCGTGGACGGGAGCCGCCGCGTGGGTAAGGAGAGCTCATGAATGAAGACACCTCCGGCCTTTCGCGGGCCCTTACCCAAGGCGATCGCGTTATTATGAGCAGCGGGGCGACCGCAATCGCCCTGGCAGCCTATCCTGCGAACTATACGGGCAATGTTCGTTTGTTGCTCGATGGTCAGGAAGTCACAGACGAAGCTGAGTCTCTCGTCCTTCCAGATTCCGACGACATAGAGGAAACGCTCGAAGAGTCCCAGAGCTCTGTCGTCAGCGAAGACGATGGCGGCGAAGTACGCGGCCGAAGCCACCGAATGGAAGACTAGGACCCGGTCGGCTGCCTTCGGATGAACTATGGGGCGTCGGAAATCAAACGCCGGATCTTAGGGTCGAGGTTTAGCGCGCCAGGCTCTGGGCTATAAGGCGAGAGCAGTGAACGAACCAGCTTCCAAAGAGAAAGGTTTAGCCGTGATCAAGACGCTTAACGACCTGTTTTACGAAACGCTTCGGGACATGTTCTATGCGGAAAAAAAGATTCTCCGAACACTTCCGAAACTGGCAAAGGCCGTTAGTTCGGATGAGCTACGCGAGGCGTTCCTGCACCATCGGGACGAAACCGAAGGACAAGTTGAACGGATCGAGCGCGTCTTCGAGATTATCGGCAAACCGGCGCGCGGAAAGACTTGCGACGCCATCGACGGCATCCTCGAGGAGGGTAATGAGGTCATGGCAGACTTCAAGGGTAACCCGGCGTTGGATGCCGGTCTCCTTGCAGGAGCGCAAGCGGTCGAGCACTACGAGATATCTCGCTACGGAACGCTGATCGCTTGGGCCAAAGAAATGCGGCTGCCGAAAGCCTCGGGTCTTTTGCAAGAAACACTCGAGCAGGAAATCAAGACCGACGAACTGCTGACGAAAATCGCGAAAAAGGCTGTCAACGCCGCGGCAGCTGTGAAATAGTCGCGCGTCATGGGCGGGTAAAGGGCCTCATGGCCATAAACGCAACGCATTACGACTACATCCCTGCGCTTCCGAATGGAAAGAGTAAACGGAATCGCATCGTAAACGCAATTATCGAGACGCCAAAAGCAAGTCGGCATAAGTACGCGTTAATGCCCGAATACGGCATTATTGCGTTTCATGACGTGCTTCCAGAGGATTTGGAGTGGCCCTACGATTATGGCTTCATTCCGCAAACGCTTGCGCCCGATAAGGATCCCGTCGACATTCTCGTTGTGAATCGCGACGGCCTATTTTCAGGTTGCCTCATCCAGGCGCGCGTCATCGGTGCGATTCGTGAGACGAAGGATGGGATTGAGAACGATCGTCTGATTGCCGTTCCATTACCCAGCCCGGGGACGCCGCTTGCCACCGACGCTTATACGGAGATCTTAGATCTGCCTAAGGAAGTCTTTGAGAGAATCGAAAGGTTTTTGGTGCGCTATTCCTCGGAGCAGGGGCACGCAATAAAGATCAGCGCTGTTGTAGGCGCACGGGAAGCGATGAAGACCATCGCTAGTGGCCGCAGGAAGTTCAAGAAGAAGAGGCCGGCGTAAAACGTACGAGGAGAAGTACGAGATGGAAATGAAGCGCGAGCCGTTGCCGAATGTCGACGGCGCGAGCGCAGGAAAAACGAGAGGCAAGTTCCTTATACGATGCGCGCAGTTTTTGGCAGGCTTGGGCCTATTGCGCATCCGCCCCGAACGCGCGATGGCGCAGGCTTCACAAGGCCCTGCGGGCGGCTCGGACTCGAGCGGCAAGCCGCCGTATAACATCGTGTTCATCATCGTTGACCAGCGGGTCGAAAAGCTGCTCGCAGGTTCTGATTATGCGCTGCCCGCCATGAAGGCGTTCGCGAGCCATGGTGTCACGTTTTCACAGCACTTTATTTCGTCGGCCCAGTGCTCGCCGTCGAGGGCGTCTTTCCTCACGGGGCAGCCGCCTCAAGTTACGGGAGTTATCGATCAGATGCAGTTCTCGTTCGTGCGCAGCCTGAGTCCGGGGATGCCCAATATGGGATCCGTCTTGAAAGCGATGGGCTATAAGACCGCCTATTTCGGAAAGTTCGAAATGGACAAGAGCATCCTCAATCCCAAGTCTAGCGTCAACTACAGCAACGCGGCTCAAGCCTACGGCTTCGATTTATTCAGCGCGGGCGGCGACATTGGCAGCACTCCGGATAGCGGCTTCGACAACGACCCCTTCATTGCGGGCGAAAGCGTTCGATATCTGCTCGAAATCGCTCCGGAGGCCCGAAAGACGGGGCAGGCGTTCTTTATGGTCGCAAGTTTCGTCAATCCGCACGACATCATGTACGGTGACGGCAACGTTCCCGGCCAACCCGAGGTGCAGAAGCCGGTGATGCCGTCGGCAATTCCACCACCACCGGCAAGTTCGATTTACGAGAAGACTTGGTCTTTCGCGCTTCCGGCAAGCCTCGACGAAGCGCTCGCCGCCCCCCGTATGCCGGATGCGCTTTCAGAATACAAGAGAGGATGGGACGGCTGGTCCGGCACGATCCCGACCGATCGCAAAGACATGTGGACCATCTTTTATAACTACTATCTCAACGCAATCCAGGACGTCGACCGCGGCCTCCAAGAGATTGTCGACGTCATGGATCAAATGGACTTGTGGAAGGACACGGTCGTCGTTTTCACGGCGGATCATGGCGAGATGGGCGGCGCGCATGGAGGGCTCAAAGGTAAGGGGCCATTCGTCTACGAGGAAAATATCCACGTGCCGTTGATCATCGCGCACCCGGGCGCGAAGGCGGGCACGACCTGCCCCGCACTCACCAGTCACCTCGACCTGCTTCCAACGTTCGTTGGCCTCACGGGGCTCCCCGACTCGAAGCGGCCATCTGCGGTGAACGCGCTGCCGGGGCACGACTTCTCGTCGCTCCTCGCAGAGCCCGAAAAAGCGAGTGTGACGGAGATACGGCCGGCGATTCTTTTCAACTACGTCGGTCCATCGACCGTTGACGGAGCCTTCCTCAACAAAACGATGGACACGCAGTTTATGAACGAAACATCGCCACCGCTCTCCGAGGCGAATCTAACGAAGCGCGGTTTACTCGCTTTAGTGTTTGACGGGCGCTATAAGTTTGGTCGATACTACGCACCAACCGCGTGTAACACACCGCGAACGATGGAGGAGATCTTTAAAAAGAACGACGTGCAGCTCTTCGACCTGCAAAACGACCAACAGGAAGTTCAAAATCTTGCATTGGATCCCGAAAAGAACCAAACGTTGATCTTGCGGATGAACGCACTGCTCAATGACCTCATGGCAAGGGAAGTCGGTGCAAACGACTGCGAACTCCTCACCGACGCCATGGGGATGTCGAGCCGGGCCTGACAACCTTGGACCCCGCCGACGGTTCGTTAGTGGTTAGGGCTCGTGTAAGCCCAGAGGAAGGCTTCCGTGTCTGCGAGCGTCGTTGCCGACGTATGCCCTTCCGCATGCCCCCCTTTGGCTACGTATAGAACCACTGGCTTCGGGCCGGACTGAGCCCATTGCAGCGTCGCAGCGAACTTGTAGGCATGAACCGGGGAAACTTCCGCGTCGTTTTCCGAAGTCATGACGAGCGTTGCAGGATAGGCTTCGCCCTTACGGATCGCGGGAAGAGGCGCGTAGCCGTGAAGCCAGTCGAACTGGCGGGCGCTTGCGATCGGCGAACCAAACTCTCCCGACATATACGCTTCACTACCGTAGGTGTAGCTGCGCAATACATCCACTGGTCCAGCCTCCTCTGCAACGGCTGAAAACAGGCTAGGATGCTGAACTTCTGTAACCCCAACGAGCAGGCCGCCAAAAGAATATCCGTAAGCGGCCAACGTTGCATGGGAGGCGAAGCCACGAGTTATTAAGAGGTTGGCAGCGGCGGCGAGGTCATCGAACGAGTGTTGCTTATTGCCGAGCATTCCATCCTGGTGCCAACTCTCGCCGTACTCGCCCCCTCCGCGGACGCACGCGACCGCATAGACGCCTCCGCTCGCTAGCCATGCGGCGCTAAAGCTTTGCCACAGAGGTTCGATGATATCGCCAAATCCTCCGTAGCCAGTGAGCAAAGCCGGTGCACTGCCATCCAACTTGAGGTTACGCCGATGCGCTACAAAGACCGGAATTCGCGCGCCACCGGTCGAGGTGGCGAATATTTCTTCCGTTACGTACTGAGCAGGGTCAAATGGCGAACCTTGTCGTGAGAACACGCTGCTAACATTCGTCTTCGCGTCGTAACTGTAAATGGTCCGCGGTGTCGTCGGGTTTGAAAAGAAGTAGTACCCTATTGAGTCGCCATCGCTTCCACTCATGTCCCCGGTGCTACCGAGTCCCGGTAAGGCGATATGATGCAGAAGCCGACCGGAATGCCCGAACACGGCAAGCTCCGAAACTGCGTCCCGGAAATAGTGCGCCACAAAGAGCCCACCGAGTGCCGTCACACTTCCTAGGATTATCTTCTGCTGCGGAATCACGTCGACGGTTTGCTTGGCGCGCAACAGGTCGATTCGTATAAGCTTTCCTCTTGGCGCACCGGAGTTCGTAAAGAAATAAAACTGCGAGCCGACGTTAGCCACGTAGTGATACCACGCGCTTCCCGGCGGTTGCAATGTTGCGATCGGGTGGTCGGATCCGTGAAGGTCGCGAATCACGATGGCGTTAGCACCTGCGGGCGTGTCGCTGCTGGTTCCGAGGATCAGGTATCGACCGTCCTCACTTTCGTACGCCCAGGGCAGTAAGTCCGGCCGGTCCGCACGCTCGTAGAGTACCTGATCGGAAGCTTGAGTCGTCCCAGTGCGATGAAAATAGGCTTTAAAGCCGCGTCCAATCGGAGTGCCAGCGGGACGCGGCGCTTCAGAGCCGTACCCACCATAATAGAAGCCCGAGCTATTCCGCGCCCAAATGATCGGGCTCCAGTCTGGGACTCCTCGCACGTCGCCCGGAATATCTTGCCCGGTTGTTGTGCTAAGCGAGTGCCAACGTGTCCATCCGTTACCTGCGATTTCAGTAGAGTACGCCACAGTCCGTCCGTCCGGCGAGAGCTGCCAATCAACAAAATTCGTCGGCGGCTTCCAGCGTTTGCCCGTGTCGAGTAATAGCTGCGTTCGCGTGCCGTGCACGACGTAAAGGATATCCGTCTTCGATCCAGCCGCGACGCGGTCAAAAACTGACGCGTAAGTTCCGCGATCTGGAACGGAAACCCGAGGCTGCGTTTGCAAGCTCCAAATGGTCGACCTGAAGAACTCCCGACGAGGAAGTTCCGCCAGAACTCCTGCGGTGAGGTTCGTTTCAGCCGAGACCCAATGCTTTACGGCGGCATCGTGAACGTGCTCCGTCCAACGATACGGGTCTGGGACCATCGTTCCGTAATAGCTGTCGATGGCACTGCCGCGTGGTGTCGGCGGATACGTGATCGACGCTGAACTCGCATCAGCCGCCGAAGGCGGAGAACAAGTGATGACTACTCCCAACAAGAGGACCAGCAAGAAGGCAAATCGACAAGCCACAACGACCACTCCTCTGCCAGCGGACCTTATTCCAACAGCCGCTTTCGGGTGCGCTCTGCATTTGCCCTCGCGCCGAGCCGAACCAGCCAGATTCAGTGGAGACTTAATACGGTAACAGCGCCCGACGAGGTTCCCCAAACTTTATTTCTCGTGCCTACTACGAGATCGCAATTCCACTGATAGCCCTTGGGCGGCGCATACGCTGTAAAGCTTTGCGTACGAATGTCGAAGCGTACGAAACCGCCTCCCACGACGTGTTTCGTATAGCCACGGCCCGCGAGTCTTTGGCTCGCGTACCACAGCGAGCCGTCCGGTGATAGGGTCATGGCGGAAGGGCAACCAGACGGGGTGAGGCGCCCCGGAGCCGTATACGTCTTGGCCTTCTCCGTTTTTGGATCGAACCGAACCAGTGTCACCGTGTTCCCCGTAAGCAAATACCAGAGTGACCCGTGAGCGGCTACGATGGTAACGGCGCTGGACGTGGTGCTGGCGTGATAGGATTTTACGACGCCGGTTTTAGGGTCGAGGCTTGCCAATACGTAAGACCGATCCGGGCTGCTGTAGTCGCTGAACCATACTAGGCCGTCGGGGGACCAAGCCAGGCCGGACCCGCCTAGGGTGGTCCGGTGTTGGATATTCGGTGAGTTTGCCTCCGGGCGTCAGCTCTCCAATGTAGTCAGTCTCGACAAACCATATGTTGCCGTCGCCGCCAAGCGTGATACCTCCATAAGCGTCGTCGGTTAGGGAAAACGACGTAACCTTCAAAGTGGGAGTCACGCGAATAATCTGGTTCTCATATTCCTGGTTCGTGAGCCAAAAGTTCCCGTTCTGGTCCACCGTAATCTCGAGGGGAATGTAACCGATCTGAAAAACCGTCATCTTTCCCTTGGGTGTGAATCGCGAGAGACTTGTGGAGTTGTTGCCGTTCGCAACCCAATAGTCTCCGTTTTGCGCGCCTGCAAGCATTACCGCAGCCACGCAAGTGCAAAGTGCGTAGTGACTAGACGTTGAGATACTCATCGTGTGCCTTCTGAAGCCTGAATGCTTCGGCGCCTGAGCATCTTCGTCGAGGCGGAGTCAGCCGCCTCGATTACCCAGGCCGATGCGTCGCAGGGCAGCCTCAATCTTCGCGATGGTCGAGCCGAGCGGCGTTGTTTTCTGGTTCACGAATTCGCGAAGATGCCGCGGGCTCAATTCGGCGAGGACCAAATCATGCCGGAATGCATTAAGCTTACTACTACTCGCTCCGTAGCCCTGCGGCCGAGGTCATCGCCCGTCAGGCCCCCGCGAGAAGGAGCAAAAAAGTTATGTCGTTTGTCACAACGTCAGTGACGTAGACGCTACCCTCGGCACAAACGGCAGCACGCCGTCGCACCTTTTTGGTGAAGAGGAGCATCTGTCAATGAGAATTTCCATTACGACCGTTTATGCGGCAGCCGCACTAGCGGCGACGGCTGTCGTGTCCGGCTGTGGCGGCGGCGCTTCGTCATCGAGCTTCGCCCCTTCAGCGTCGACGCAGCAGAGAGTTCCACAATCCGGATCGAACGTACAATCAAAGCGAGAAGTCAGGAGTTACTATCTCCTCACCCTCGACTCGCTCGGCGGAGATGTTAGCTTCGCCATCAACATTAACGATAGTGGCCAAGCCAGCGGGACGTCCCTGCTGAGCAGCGGCGCCATCGAGCACGCGCAGATTTGGGAGAATCCCCCGCGCACGATTGACCTCGGCACGCTGGGCGGTCCGAATAGCGCGATTTTCCAGTATAACCACGGCGCCACTGGTAGGTTCGTGGGGTGGTCCGAAACCTCCAACACCGACCCTTATGACGAAAACTTCTGCGGCTTCGGCACTTCACACACTTGCCTCGGATTTAGCTGGCAGAACGGTAAGATGAGGCCGCTCCCGACGCTTGGCGGAAATAATGACAATGCGAACGACATAAACTGGCGCGGCCAGATCGTCGGTGCGTCGGAGACCAGTACCAAAGACTCAAGCTGCAGCTCGCCGCGAGTCTTTGATTTCCTCGGCGTTATTTGGCAGCCGAACGGCAAGGTGACAACCCTGCCGCCCTACTCAGGCGATACCGTCTCATATGCTTACACGATTACCCAGTCCGGGCGGGCTGCCGTTGGAAACTCAGGCCCGTGCGCCGCTCCATCAGCTCACGCGCTGCTTTGGCAAAATGCCTCGTCACCAATCAATCTGGGCAGCCTCGGAGGCAGCGTCAACGTAGCACTGGACATCAATGACCGCGATCAGGTCATCGGCAACTCAAACCTTTCCGGAAACACGGTGACTCATTCGTTTCTCTGGCAGAACGGCACGATGAAAGATCTTGGCACGTTGCCCGGCGACGTCGATAGCTTTGCCGGTGGGATCAACGATGAGGGCCAGGTTGTCGGCGAATCATGCGACGCGAGCGGAAACTGCCGGGGCTACCTCTGGCAGAACGGGTCGATGACCGACCTCAACACGCTCATTCCGCCGAGCAAAAACCTAAACGTGCTGTTTGGCGGCAACATCAACGACTGGGGGCAGATCGTCGGAGCGACCGTTAACGAACAGGGCATAGAGAGCGCGGTTCTGTTATTTCCTCGCGGAGGAGCCCACGTTTTGCCTAGAGGTATATCGGCGGCTACGAGTACGCGACCCGAAAGACGCCTTGGAGACCCCCGTGCCAGGTTCTGGGATCTTCGCAAATCCGCAATTCCGCGATAGAGTAGCAACAATTGGAGGGATGAGCCCGCTTCGGCGGGCTCATCCCTTGTATCTCGACTTTGACTCCTTTTATGCGGTGACTCTCTTCTGGCCTAATTATCTAACGAAGATTGCCGAGGTGAAGGCGAGCACTCGTGTTGCGGCGGCACGGACGTGCGAACCGTCTCCTCGCGGCGCGGCAACGCGACGGGAGGTGAGAGACTGCCAGCATAAGTTTACCGCCCTCTGTGCAACGGATATGCAACGGATGACCAAGATCAAGGATGCAGACCTGAGCAGACCCGAAACACTATTGCAAATAAAGACGAATCACGTGCGCGCCCGTAGCTCAAACTGGATAGAGCAGGGGACTCCTAAGCCCAAGGTTGCCAGTTCGATTCTGGCCGGGCGCACCAGCAAAAACCCTTATAGTATAAAGGTTTTTTCTGTTTCCGCATGTCTCCGATCTAAAGAGGCCGGGCGGACGCCCGACCCCTTTTTTCTGCGGTGGCTTTCTGGGACTAGCGAGCGCTAGCTCTTAGGAGTCAAAGCAATCCCGAACTTTAAGGTGTAGGTGCTGCCGGTGCAACTACTTGGCGAGGACCCAATGCAGTAATAGTCGGTGAATTTGACCTGGCCGTCCTGCTTGGGGCCCTCGCCCTTATACTTAATGTACTGTTGGGTCGGGTTACCGGGATACGGAGAGAAGTGAGTGTGGAACTTTTTGTCGATCTTGCCGCCCTTGTTGTTGACGATGTAGGCGTTGTTGTAGAATTCCGCACTGGGACTGCCTGATGTTGTGAGGTAGGGTCCCGAGTCGCCCGGAGTGACGTAGAAGCACCCGCTGTACACGCTGTAGTTACATCCTGGGCCCGTCAGGGGCTTGACCCCCGGCATTAAGCGGGTCACCAAGCCGTGGCCATGGGACCGACCCATCGCCAAGGCTTGCGCGCCCGATGACGGCACGGCGGACGACGAACCCGCATCGCTGGAACACGCTGAAAGTGCTAGGCCGAAGGCGAGCGCGGCGCTGGCACCGAGAAGGCTTAAACGCACGTTGTGAGCTCCTTCCATAGCTAGTTCTAAAGAAAAGCTAGCTCTGAGGACCGCCAAATAGCGGTCCAAGTTGGAAGAATGCGAGCCCACGCTTCCTTTTCCTTCAAGGCTTGCCGCCTTCCCCATCGTCCTCGCCGCAACGGCTGCGCGCGGTTTCTCCCGGCGTGGCCAGCTTTCGCAAACCCACGCGACCGTTGGCCGCGTCGAATAGGACCTCGTCGCGATTGTAAAATGTCAGGCCGGTATTGACTCGCGGGCGACCTTTTGGCATGTGAGAGCTAATGACGTTCCAGTTTGCCACTTCACCAGCATCAAAGTCGGCCAGCACGGTGTCGTCTTGCGAGCGCATCTCAAAGGGCGTACCGTTTTTGGCGCGTTCGCCGCACCGCGTTTGCTTCAGCGGCAGCTTAACGGCCGCGAGAAACTCGATATTATAGGCGCCCGGATCGAAGGTCGAGTATATGCAGTAGTTCCGGAGCCCCCCGACCCTAAAGCATAGGGTCACGCCTTTATTCCCGCCGTGCGCTCCGCTGGGGATGGGTTGAGCGCGAGATTCCGGTACGCTCGACATCGGCGCGCTGATCGACGCTCGGGAGATCCCAATGCCGAGTGCAGCGGCCTCACCGCTCGGCCCGACGGCACCGCCGATGGCGCCGGTGACGATTACTCGTATCAACGGCATCACGGTCACCGCCACGCTGGTACCGCACGGGATTTGCTTTCCCTCGTATGCCTTTCGATTCGACACGCCTGACGGCTCGATCGTATTCTCCGGCGACACTGCCCTCTCGCCGAATCTCGTCGCGCTCGCGCGCGACGCCGACGTCATGGTGCACGAGGCCGTTAGCTTCGCCTACTTCGAATCGGAGGGGATTACCCCGACACTGATGGCGCACATGAAATCGTCGCACACCGACATCGGCGACGTAGCGGGGGTGGCGAAGGCCGCCGGCGTGCCCACCGTGATCCTCAGCCATCTCGGGCCGGGCGATCCGCGCTCCATCGACAACGCGCAATGGGAAGCGCTCGCGCGCGCCGGTGCCGCGAAGGCGGGTTATCGCGGTACCATTGTGGCTCCGCCCGATCTGGCTCGATTCGACCTCCACGGCCGGCGCATTGGCCGCGTTTCGCGCTAGGGACGTTCCCCTCCGACCCCGATCTCTATGGAGGGCAAAGCGTCGCACCAGCTGCTGGCGAAGGTTCCGCCTCATGTCCGCGCCGCAATCTCGGGATTCCTCATGAAAAGCCGGGCTGAATACGAAAAACTTGCCGCGGCATAGTTTGGAGAGCCGCGACCGCTGGTTGTGGGTCGGGCTAGCGTTGCTCCTGGTCGGCGTGGCGATCCGGATTGCCCTCTACTTCCCGCTCGCCATGTATCAGTTCGACTCTGACGCGGTTCTTTCGGGGCTGTGCGCCTTTCGCATCGCGGAAGGGCACTTGCCCGCGTTCTTTCCCGGCGGCAGCCGTCTAAGCGCGGCGAGTTGCTACGTTGCCGCGGCCTACTTTCATGTCTTTGGGCCGGGGCGCATTGGTTTGGCACTTACCGGATTGACGTGGAGCACGCTCTATCTGGTTTTCTCGCTGCTCTTTCTGCGCGCGACACTTGCGCCACGACTCGCGTGCCTGGCGTATCTTTTCGCCGTCGTCCCGTCTGAACAGTTCATGACCGTGACGTACGCGCCGTGGGGATACGGCGAAATCATGGCTTCCTGCGCGGCAACGCTCTGGCTGGCGGCGCGCTGGCGTAACGACGGCGCGCTCTGGCAGCGTCTGGGTTTCGGATTCAGTGTCGGCTTGGGCCTCTGGTTTTCGCTGCAGACGCTGATGGTCGCGCTGCCCGCGATCGCGTGGATTGCGCTGAAGCGCCGCGACCGCATGGTTAACGAGGCCGTCGAGGTGGTACCGGCCGCGCTCGTCGGTGCCGTGCCGTTGCTCATCGGCAATGCAACGTCCGGATTTCCGACGTTTACGCAAAACTGGGCCTCGCGGCCGGTGGTGAACGGGGCGCAGTTTTTCGACAACTTTGCTTGGGTGCTATCCTATTTATTTCCGAACCTGCTCTTTCGTTCCTCAGGCTGGTGGTCCGAAACGATGCTGCTTATGGCGGCGTACGCGATTGTGGCGATCGGATTTGCTATCGCGCTGCGCCGCAACTCTACCGATCGATCGAGTCCGAACGACGTACGCGAAGTGGCCGAGCTGTTAGCGCTCGCCTTCGCGGCGACCGTTCTGATCTTTAGCCTTTCGCAAGCCGGTTCAGTTCGCGGCTGGACGGATCGCTACATCGCCCCATTCTACGTCCTCATTCCACTCTTTCTCGGCATCGGCATCGCGGCTTTGTGGCGCTGGAGCCGCTGGCTCGCCGTCGTCTGCGTTGCGGCGCTGCTCGCCCCCAATTTGCTGCTCTATGGTCTCCCGGGCACCCCGCTACGTGCCCAACTTAGGACCGAGCTGGGCAACGACGACCGCTTGCGCACTTTGCTAGCGCAGCACGCCGTCCGTATGGTCTACGGGAACTACGTTTGGGTTTATCACTTGAACTTCGACACGCACACGCGCGTCGCCGCCGTTCCATTCGCGGGCGGTGATTACCTCAATTATGGCGTTGCGTTGGGAACGGCACCGGTGCGCTGGGCCTCGATGGGAAACCTCGACGAAGTACATAGCTGGGCGCGTGTCGCGGGCGCGCACGGTCTCATCACGATGGACGGTCCTCTCTATGTGTTTATCGCCGATCGTCCGGCACCAAACGCTGCGCGGCTATTGACGCAGCTGCGTAGTTCAGAGCAATAGGCTTGCCTCTATTGACCTCCAACTCCGTATCGATGGCAGTAATGTCATCGAGTCTTTGAACCACCGATCGGGGCCGTGGCCAGGGTGTCACACACTCATCGCAGCATTGCACGCGCGACTTGGCCGCAGTTAGGCCACCGTGATTTTCACTATGGACAACGCCAACAAGAAGGCACAAAATGGCTCTGAGGCCAGTTATGTCACACTTTGCTTCTTCATAGCTGCGCTGTCAGAAGAGCAGGTTAAACAATGCGCATTTCAGCTTCCGCTCGCTACCTATTAGTCGTGTGCGCGGCCTTTGGTATGCTGGCCGGGTGCTTGGGCGGCTCGCAAGACGGCAGCTTCCCGACGTTGCCCAATTCGTTGCAACAGCAAAGCGCCTCGGGCTTACGTGCCAAAAATGCTCAATCAGGCCTGCCTTCGGCGACGATCTTTGGCCCTGGCAAGGGCAAGGGCATGACCTATGTCGCCCCGCTCGGCACCACCACTGTGTACGGTTACAAGCGTAACAATCGCACGAATCAACCGCCGGTCTGTACGGTGGGTCCATTCGGGAGCGTCAACGGCGGCATCGGCGTCGATCAGTCTGGGAATCTGTGGGTTCCTGACATGGGTGCGAA
>Ga0182015_10002900_pt1 | contig 19938 bp, 17 predicted proteins | sample 712P3MmetaG_FD_120478 | JGI IMG/M metagenome (GOLD analysis project Ga0182015, IMG submission 120478) | Permafrost microbial communities from Stordalen Mire, Sweden - 712P3M metaG | ecosystem: Environmental > Terrestrial > Soil > Wetlands > Permafrost | place: Sweden: Stordalen | collected...
CCTTGACGCGCGCTTCTCCAGCGCCGGGCTCGGGGATTGGAAGCTCGCACAACTCTAAGCGGTGTTCCGTCGCCGACGGCACGACCGCGGCTTTCATCGTCTTCGTACTCATAGTTCTGACCTGAACACACGCACGCCGCCGATGGTGCCGCCGTCATAAACCGGACACAATAAGGGGAACGTGGTACCCGCCCGCGGGAACTAGCCCACAAGCAATGACCGATGAAGGTTCTCAGCTCCCGGCGCTAATTGACCCGAGCGAATCCGATGATGACGACCTCGCGCGTGGCGGCGAAGGTCGCCGGTTAGCGCGGGTTCCTTGGCCGACCCAAGTCGTCTGGGTCGCGCTTGGCGCGTACGGCTTCATTGACAACGTATTTGGATCTCCCGGCGCTTCATTTCCCTGGCACCCAACGGCGTCCAGCACCGCATTGGCTTGGCTGGCGTTCGGAGTGGTTGGGCTGGTAGTCAATCATTTGGACAAGCTCGGGCTCGCCGGCGTCAACATGTCATTCCGCAAGCTCGAACGTGCCGAGAAAGCCGCAGCCGAGCGCGAAATTTCGTCGACCGCGCTTCGAAACGTGTTGGCCGACTATTCCGATCTCATGCAGAACTGGGCGCAATCGGTCAATCTCTTTGCCGAGGAACTCGAAAAGTATGGAAAAACTGATGACGACGTCGCCGATATTCTAGCCCGCTACTGCCTTGGAAGAATGGAAGAGGCGCGCGACCTTATCGCCGAACGTGGTGACCGAACGCGCTTATCGTTCTGGTGGTTCATGGACGATGCGGGGGGCCTGAAGCTGCTCTTTAGCGATGACATCCGGGATGCGGCTACGCTGAACCACGTCTTTCGGCCAGGGGCCGGTCTTCTCGGGCAATGCTACGTGGAATGCCGTACATACAATCTCGAAGACGGGCCCTCTTCAATTTACTACGAAGCGATTCGCCCCGACCCCGATTACCATGGCTTGCTGCTGGTCCCCGTCCGCTGCAAAACCGACGAAACTCCGATCGGGGTGCTGTCGATCGACCGTGAGAAGAAGGAAGCTTTTGACGACAATGTCGAGAACGTCGGCTCCGCCTTAGCCGATCTCATCGCCTACGCTATGGAAACGGCTCTGTCGTATCCGCCTGATAGCGGCAGCGATTAACGGCCGAGGAGTCTCGCAGCTTCGGCCGAGGCCGCCTTTGCTTTTTGAAGCAGCGTCCCGGCGCTGTTCTTAGACGCGTCCGCGGGCTTGGCGCCTCGGTTTGGGGCCACCTTACTGGCGGCTTCACGCAGGCGTTGGAGGGTGGCCGAGTTGGCCTTAAGTGTACTCTTCATCGTTATGTCTCTCACTACGGTCTTACCCGAGCAGCGGCAACGGGGTTGCATAAGCTTCGGATGTCACCCCTACGAATGCCTGCCCGCGCGCGGCCCCAGAGCCACGGCGACCCCGGACTGGCGATTGCGAGCCACACTACAGCCTGTTCCCCATGTTGCCAGCGAGAGATAGGACGGTGTGAGGCCCCGGTTCATCGCGAGATCGTCCTGCCATTACGCGGAGCCAGAGCAGCCGAGACGCGCAGAATCCGAAACCGGATGCGGGACTGACTCTCGGCACGCGGAATCTGAACAATCCCACCTAACCTAGGAGAAGGCAACCCATGGTGCCGCATAACGGAAATCGATTCACCAATAGCCGCGTTCCGATCGACAACCAGCGCTTCGAGAACTGCACGTTCGATAAGTGTACGCTGGTATACAGCGCATCGGGTCCGGTCCAGTTCATCAGGTGCACTTTTAAAGATAGCCCATTCAGTTTCGACGGCGCGGCGGCGGCCACGGTGAAGTTCATGACCGAGCTATACAAACTGACCCCGCAAACCATTGAGGGGACGTTCGACAAGATCCGCCTCGGCATGTAAGCGATCGTTAGACCGCCCGCAGCGGAGAGCAGCAGCGCTTATATTTCTTCCCGCTCCCACACGGGCAGGGTGCGTTTACTGAAATCTTCGGGGTTTCGCGGTTGACGGTGCCCGCGTGCGTGCGCGGCAAGGTCTGCGCCATGGAAGTCACCAGCTTCTTGTGCCACCATTCGTAAATCTCGACCACGCATACCGGCAGCGCGTCGAGCACAGCTGCATGGCGTTCGTGGTCGTCGATAGGGTCGAACTCGCGGGCCATCTTAGGGTGCGCTACCAAAAGTATAGGCCGAAAGGCGCTCTGAAGCTCGGGGACCTCCATAGCCTCCTTCCACTCATCCTCGCGCAGTACGAAGCCGAGTGCGTACCCTCTACACCAGTCGTCGGCAAGGTCGAGAGCTTCGTCGCGATGGCCGGTGCGGTCGACGAAAATTCCGAACCGACGTCCGCTCGGACCCAGGTCGGACGCGATTTCGTTGTAGAAGCGCATGAGCAGGCCGATCGCATGGCGCGCCTGATCCATCGTTTCCCAGCGGCTATCCTCATCGTCACCGAACACGACCGGGATCCACTCGGAAGGGACGACCATTGGACCGGAAACAACGCTCGTTAGAAACCCGTGGAGGCGCGTGATCGAACATTCCATTGCCCCCGCACACTGCGGATCGCGTACGCGCATGAGGGCCTCGAGCTCGCCACGTTCCTTCTTTGTGAGACGTCGCTTCAGATCGATTGAGTCCATCACGCGTGCCACTTGCGCGGCGAACTTCGCGCGGCCTTCGTCCTTCGCCGTATACCGTGCTTCGCCGGCCTTAGCGGGCTGCGTCGAGGGCCTGCCGCAAGCCGGTGCGAATGAGGCTACATGATTCAGCGCATCGTCATCGTTAGTGCTTCCGCGATCCTCTTCGCCGCGTGCGGCAGCAGCGTTCCGCCGGCCGCCGCGCCCGCGTCGTCGGCGAGCCAGCTCATCAACCCGCGCCGGCCCCTGCTCTACGTCGGCGATCTCGGCAAGAGCCAAGTCGATGTTCTGACTTACCCGCAGGGGAAGCCGCAGTTTACGCTGACCGGCTTTGGCTCCGTCAACGGCCTCTGCACCGACGTCAACGGCGACGTCTACGTCTCCGACGGGCACGACGGCAAACTCGTGGAGTACTACTCTAACGGTACCAAGCCGGTGCGCACGCTCTCGGATCCGGGCTATTACACGCAGGGCTGTGCGATCGATTACAAAACGGGCGACCTCGCGGTCGCGATTCAGCCAATGAGCAGTAATCCCGGCGGTGTCGCGATCTTCCGCAAGGCGAAGGGTAAGCCGCACAACTACGTCGGCTACGACTTTTTCTTCCCGAGTTTTTGCACCTACGACTACAAGGGCAATCTCTTCTTCGACGGCGGCGACGTTCATGGCATGTTTTTCTTCGCCGAGCTGGCTCGCGGCAGTAAGACGATGCAGCGCATCACCCTGCCGCAGTCGATTCAGGTCGCGGGTGGCGTACAATTCGATGGGCAGAACGTTGTCGTCGACGACCAGGGTGCCGGCTACAAAGGCTCGACGCTCTACGAGTTCTCGATCAGCGGAAGCAGCGCGACCGAAACCGGTACGACGCCGCTCGGCGGCTCGGCCGACGTTATCGGCTTTGGGCTCTACAATAAACGCGTGATCGGCCCGAATATCGGCAGCTCGCCGAACGTCATGTACTGGCGGTACCCCAAGGGTGGCAAGTCGCGCAAGACGCTCACTGGCTTTACGGAACCGGTGGTGGTCGTCGTCACCGAGCTGCCGTCACGGTGAGCTAGCCGACAGGGGCGCGGCCGAAACAACCAGGCGCCGCGACGCGTAGATGCGGCGATGGAACTCCTTATCGAGGGACTGAGCAAACGCTACGGCGCCGTTCGCGCCGTGCGAGATTTCACGATGCGGCTCGAGCCCGGGATTCTCGGGCTGCTCGGCCCCAACGGCGCGGGAAAATCGACGGTGATGCGCATGCTCGCGACGATAACGCGGCCCAGTAGCGGGACGATCCGCTTCAACGGGAGCGACGTGGCCAAATCGCCGGACGAGCTGCGTCGCACGCTCGGCTATCTCCCGCAAGACTTCGGCATCTATCCGCATCTCTCGGCGATCGAGTTCCTCGAGTACATCGGCGCGCTCAAGGGCATCGCGCGGCGCGCGCTGCGCGCCCGCATCGCGGCGCTGCTGGAAAGTCTCAACCTCGCGCACGCGGGATCGCGGCCTTTAGGCGGATTCTCGGGCGGCATGCGCCAGCGCGTGGGCATCGCGCAGGCGCTGCTCAACGACCCGCGGCTCCTGATCGTCGACGAACCGACGGCGGGATTGGACCCCGAGGAGCGCGTGCGATTTCGATCACTCCTGCGCGACATGGCCGGCGAGCGCATCATCGTTCTCTCCACGCACATCTGTTCGGACGTCGAGAGCCTGGCGACGCGCGTTGCGATCGTTGATTGCGGAACGCTGCTCGCGGACGAGCATCCGTCAAAGTTGGTGCGCGGATGCGCGTCGCTGGAAGAGGCGTACTTGCAGATCGTCGCCGGCGCGCGAACCGCCGCGTGATCCAACTCTGGGCGATCTACTCGTTGACGCGTGCGGATCTGCTAGAACGCACGCGCCGCTACCAGTACGTCGCGACGATCGCCTTCACGCTGCTGATCGGCACGCTGCTGCTCCCGGCGAAAAACGCGGGCTACGAGACGTTTCTTCTTGACGGCTACCGCGGCATCTACAACTCCGCGTGGATCGGCGCGACCTTCGCCATCTTGGCAACGATGATGCTCTCGCTCTTCGCGTTCTACAACGTCAAGAGCGCGGTCGAGCGCGACCGGACGACGCGTGTCGGCGAGATCTTGGCCGCGACGCCGCTGGCGCGATTCGACTACGCGTTGGGCAAGGCGCTGAGCAACTTCCTGGTGCTGGGTTCGATGGCGGCGATTCTCTTCGTCGTCGCGATCGTGATGCAGTTCGTGCGCGGCGAGAGCGGCGCGTTCGATCTCGGGCAAATCGCCGCCCCGTTCGCGCTCGTCGTTCTGCCGACCATCGCGATGGTCGCCGCCATCGCGCTGCTCTTCGAGATGATTCCGTGGCTGCGAGGCGGCCTGGGCAACGTCGCCTACTTCTTTCTTTGGAGCGCGTATTTGGTTTTTAGCTTCAAGAGCGACGGGGGACACGTGCCGTGGTGGCGCGACATGCTCGGCGGAAATCTCGTTATGCGCCAGGTTTGGGCGGCGCTCTTGCAAATCGATCCCCGCGCGCGGTTGGACTCAGTCGAGATCGGCGCCGTCGGCGAAAGCGCGCGCCGGTTCTTTACGTTTCACGGGTTCGCGTTTTCCGGAAGCGACGTGGCGGAGCGTTTGGTCTGGTTTGCGGTTGCGCTGGGCGTCGTCGCCGTGGCGGCGCTGCTCTTCGACCGCTTCGCCAAGCCGGCTCGCACCGCCGAAAATACAAAGCGCAACACCGTCGTTGTGCGGGGGCAGTCGGCACTGGCGCGTCTGAGCACCCCGCTCCTCGATGCGTTCTTCGTCGGCGACTTCGGCGCCATCGTGCTCGCCGAGTTGCGCCTGCTCCTGCGCGGCCTGAGCTTCTGGTGGTACGTCGTTGCGGCGGGTTTATGGGTATTTCAGCTCTTCGCGGAGGCAAAGACGCAAAGCATCGCGGTCGGACTCGCTTGGATTTGGCCGGTGCTCGTGTGGTCGCAGTTGGGCACGCGCGAGGCCGTTTGCGCGACCGAGCAGTTTATCTACCCGACGCTCCATCCGATTCGGCGGCAGTTCGTCGCGCAGTGGCTCGCCGGCGTGCTGCTCGCCATCGCGACGGCGGGCGGATCGCTCGTCCATTGGACGTCTGCGGGGAATCTCGGCGGGATCGAAGGCATTCTCGCGGGCGCGATCTTCGTTCCGACGCTCGCGATCGCGTGCGGCGCGCTCTCGGGCACGACGCGGCTCTTCGAGATCGCCTACCTCGTGCTCTGGTACATCGGCCCGATGAACCGCACGAGCTTCGATTTCACGCAAAGCGCAAACGCACCCGAGTTCGCGGCGGCCTCGGTCGTGCTCTTCGCGATGGCGATCGGCGCACGCAAGCTCCGGCTGCTTTACGCGTGATCCGGCGTACCTACTTCGGTGCTTTGCTTATCGCGGCCCCGAAGGGATCGGAGATGCCGGTGATCGTCATTGTCGGAGTGCCGCCTTTAGGATATTTCCAAATCCCGGCGTTCGCGGAATAGACGTTCGGCCCAACCACCTTTTTGCCGGCGATGAAGTACTGGAAGATGCCATCGGAATCGCTCAGCGACGTCGTGCCTTCGATCTTACCGCCCGCGCCGTCGGTCCGGTAGATATCGCCGCTCTTTGCGTCGCCGACGGTGACGTACTTGCCGTCCCCCTGCACGCCGCCCGGCGTGGCGATCGACACGCCTAGCGTGATCTGGGTGAAGCTGCTGCTGCCTTTCGGCAACTCCGCGAACTCGAAGTTGCGGCTGCTGTCCACGCCGTCGATGAAAATGTTGCCCTTGTTGTCGTAGCCGATTTGATAGCCGAGGTAGAGATTCGCGTCGTTCAGCACGGTGGGGCTCCCCGACGCATTAGCGAAGATGGCCACGCCGCCGCCACCCCCTCCGCCCAACGGCTCGAAGTCGATCGCCGCAAGGTCTCCGGTCGTCTTATCCACGGAGCATCCCTCCATGTATTCGCCGGGGTTGCTCAACGTGTTGATCGGCGACGTCCCGCCGTGCGCGTACTCGAGAATCTCCTGTGACGCGAAAGTCGTGAAGAACACGTCGCCCTGCCTGTCGACGCACTCGCCCTGCGGTTCAGGCAGCCCGGTCAGCGTACCCATCAACTCGCCCTTCGGATAGGAATAGACGTACACGTCGCCGGTTTGATCATCGAGATAGAGCAGATCCGACTTTTTTGCGGCCGGTTTCATCCAACTCCGTTAGCTCAGGGTGACGCGGGGAGGCGCGACATGGCCACTGGCGTTTGCCACGCCACTGGGCCCGCTCGATCCCGTCGTCTGCCCGCAACCCGCCGACGCCATTGCGATCGCCGCGGCAGCTGCCGCCACCGTCAGCAAACTCAATCGTGAACTCATGTGCACCTCCGAGCAAAAAGTGGACTAGGGCGTTAGGCTGATCTTTATACGCGGTGCTGTCGGGCGCGCCCTTGAACGCGATTGCCGGCCCTGCGGAGCCGCCCGTGCCGCACCTAACGGCGGCGATTGCGAACGTGCGCGACAGTCTTTCGGGGGCGGCCGCCCTTCGCGCCATTGATTCTCGCGGCCGTGGCCTTCGCTTTCGATTTAACTTCTCCGCCACGGCGTGCGAGCTCAGACATCCAGCGCTTGCCTCCGTAGACGCCGTGGAGTAGTGACATGATCGTAAAGTCGGTATCCAGGTCCGGCCAGCTGACGACCGTTCCTTGCTCGGCGATCCACGCGTGACGCAGCTCCGCGGGAGCTGCGTCATTTAGTCCTTGGAGTAATCGCCGAGGTATCGTGAGAGATGCGCCGTTGTTCATCTCGATGAGTATCAGATCGCGCGCTGGCGCGTACCGCGCCTTCGTCGCGAGCGGCTCTCGGGCGAGCTTCTCGTCCTGACGCCGATACGCAGCTTCAATGTCGGCGTCGCTGGGCGGCCGGCGTCGTTTCGCTGTGTTCATCGGCAATGTCCTCCCAGAGTTCTTTGAGCTCCGTCATATGCTCGGCTATGAGTACCTCCGTTTCCCTTATTTGCTTACGCGTGAGTTTTAGGTTGGCTCCGCGAAGGGTTACCGTTGCGTCGTCGTTGAGGCGAAAGACAGCTTGCGCCGCGCCTGCAGCGCCGTATCGGGCGTGCACGTGCCGAGGTTCGTGGTCGCCCGGAATGATGACCAGCCGCCACCCGCGCACCTTGATCGAAAGCACATGGCTCTATAACCCAACCGTTCGGTTTTGTCTAGTGCCCAACCCTCCCTCTATGTCGGCGGAAAGGGTGGGCGCCGAAAGAACCCTTCGACAGTCCTTCGACTCGCCTCAGGGCGACACTCGCTCATCCTTCGACAGGCTCAGGATGACAAACGCAGGCCCAGGATGACAAACGCAGGCTCAGGATGACAAACGCAGGCTCAGGATGACAAACGCAGGCTCAGGATGACAAACGCAGGCTCAGGATGACAAACGCAGGCTCAGGATGACAAAGCATTTGTGCTTCAGCGTGATATGGTGCGGAGTTTGAGTGGTAGGGTCGCCGACACGCAGTTGCCGTCGCCCGTCCATTCCACCGTTAGATCGAGGGCTACCGATCGGGCCAAGAATAACCCGCGTCCGTCCTCGGCGAGAAGTTCGATGCGTCCCGCGCCGTTGCGCAGCTGGAAGGGCCGGCCGCGATCGGAGACGCGGACGATCGCAGTCTCGCCGTTCCACTCGAGTTCGACCTCGGCGGGTCCGGGAGTATGACGCGCCACGTTTCCGAGCAGCTCGTTGACGATCAGCTCCACGGCCGGAAGCTGAGCGTCGTCGTCGGTCATTTCCCCGAGCTGCCAGAGCAGCGCGCGTTTGATACGGCGGGTGGAGCGTTCGCTGCGTGCGTCGATCGTCCAGTGCATGCGCTGCCGCGGAAAGGCTGCGGCCGCCAGCGCGGTAACGCACAAGAACAGGAGCGCGATATCGTCGCGCGCAGACCGTCCGCCAACGACGCGCTTGACGATCGCCTGCGCGATGTTCTGCGATGCGTCGCGGTACTCTGCCTCGATCGCCTGGCGCAACTCTTCCCGTCCGGCGATGTAGTCGCGGCTCATCTCAACCAGGCCGTCGGTGAAGAGCACGATCGCCGAGCCTTCGTCCAACATCAGCTCGTGCGTTGCGAAGACGGCGCGAGGCTCGATGCCGAGCATCAAGCCGCGTCCGGGCAGCGATTCCACCTCGCCGCCGGTCCGAACCATCATCGGCGGCGGATGCCCGGCCAGCGCGTAACGCATCCTGCCGTCGGACAAATCGAGCGTCGCGAAGAATGCAGTCAGCAGCACGCTACTCTCCGACCGGCAGAACAGCCGGTTGACGTGCCCGAGTGCGGTGGCCGGATCGTCGTCGACGTGAGAGGCGGTGCGCAGCGCTTGGCGCCCTTGCCCCATGACCGTGGCGGCTCGCAGGCCGTGTCCGGCGACGTCGCCGACGCTCACGCCCAGGAGCCGGTCCGAGATCGAGAAGACGTCGTACCAGTCGCCGCCCACGTCGGCGCCGCTGTAGGCGGGCACGTAACACGCGTCGAGCCGCACGCCGGCCACCACCGGTAGCCGTTGGGGCAGTAGCGCGCGTTGCAGAATGGTGACCATGTCGTGCTCGCGTTTGGTACGGCGCATCATCTCGCGATAGACGAGATCGAGCTCCGCGATCTCGTCGTTGCCGCTGATGTGCTGCGCCTCTTCCCCAACGGCCAGCCGGCGCGCGTTCTCGGCCAGTTGCGTGACGCGTCCGGCGATGTTCACGCCAAAGCGCAGCGCCAGCAGCACCGTGACGACGATGCCGAGCACGCAGATGCCGATCAAGGCGCCCGTGAGGATCGCGATCTGGCGCCGTACGACCCGCAAGCGATCCAACGTGAGGGCCCGTTGCCGCTCGTTGAAGTCGTTGCGCGCGGCGACGATCTCCACCGACAAGCGGCGGACCCGCGGCGAGCTCGCCAAGCGCGCTTTCGCGCCGGCGTTGCGCGTGCGGGCGTAACCGAGATATTCGTTGACGACGTCGAGTGCTTGCGTCAACGCGCGGGCGAAGCGAAGTTCCGCCGCACGTCCGCGCGGAAGCGATTGCTGCAGCCGCGCGAGCGCGGCCAGTGTCGCCGGGAGCTGCCGCCCAGCGAGATCGTAGTTTTGCAGATCGCTTTCGCGATGGCTGCTGTCAAAAGCCAGCACGCTGCGGCTGGCCTTATCCAGCAATGCGGCGGCTTGATCGGCCTGGGAGAGCAATGCGGTGAGGCTCCGCGATTCGTCGGCCTCAATTGCGTTGCGCCACTGCAAAAAGAGCGCGGAGGCCAGCAGCAAGACGAGAAACCCCAACGGCACCGCGGTAAGCAGGAGCGTGCGCTGGCGAAGGCCCAGCGGTTTCATCGCGCGTCAGCGCTCATACGCGCACCTTCAACGGCAAAAAAGAAAGACCGCCCGGCATCCTGCTCAGAGGCCGGGCGGTCGGAATGAACGTTTCGTTTCCCGGAGCTACTTCTTAGTGCTCAGTGCCGCACCGTCGGGTGCCTCGGGTCCGGTGATCGTCTGCGTCGCCGTACCGCCGGCCGGATAGTTCCAGTAGCCGACAATGCCGGCGCTGTCGCTGATGGTTGGCGCGATCACGCGCAGCCCTTTGTGCTTCTTACTACCGAGATTGTTTGTAATCCAGAACTGCCAAACGGCAGCCGCGCCGCTCAGGGACGTCGAGCCGACGACGCTTCCCGTCGATCCGGAAAGCGCTATCTGATAGAGTGTTGGCCCGGCGCCGGATCCAAATGCCAGGTCCGTGCCGTCCCACTGGATCGACGCCGCCGTTAGGCCGCTCGCGCCGCTGACCGAGACCGCCGATACCGTGGAGCTTCCCCTGGGAAGCTCGAAGAGCGCGAAGCCGCCGGTGCCGTAGGCATCGCAGAAGAGGTTGCCATTGTTGTCGTAACCGCACCCGGGAAGCCCATTTTGGCCCGACGGTGTGTAGACCGTCGCCGTTCCGGATCCGCTGGCGAAGACGACAAAGCAGTTTCCGCAACTGTTGCCGAGCACGCCAAGTGCGAGGTTCCCCGTCGTGGGATCGACGGAGCAGTTGAGTTCCGGGTAGCCCGGAAGATTAAGCGTCCGGATCGGCGAGGAACCGCCGTGCGCGTAAACTACGACGCTCGTACCGTTGCCGTTGAGAATGAAAACGTCGCCGGCTTTGTTCGAGCAGACGCCCGACGGCGTTTGAAATTCCGGTTAACGTGCCTTTCAGCTTACCGGCGGGATACGAATAGACGTCCACGTCGTTCGCGTCCTGATCCGCGACGTAGAGTAGGGTCTTAGACTTCTTCGCATCGGGCGCCATCCACGAACGCGCTGCGTTCGCACCCGTAGATTGGAATCGATGCGCCGCGCCGGCGCCCATGAATCGTAACTGCGCGGGGGTGCTCGTACCGGTGGCGCCGAGTTGCGCCGGCGCCATGCCGCCTCCGCATCCCGCGAGCAGCGCGATCATTACGGCTGCCGCCAGAGTTTGGTGCCCCAAATGTAAACGCATTTCTTAAGAACGCCTCCTAATAATGTAGTGAGGCCTCGGTTTTCGGGCACCGTGCCGCCGCGCCTTTCCGACCGCTCGGCATCCTGCCCAGAGGCCGGGCGCTCAGAATGAACCTTCGGCCGCGACTCGAAGGCCGCACGATGAATAGGTTGCCGGCATGAAACGAGTTCGCTTCGTCGTTGGCTCGATCTCGGCGACTGCCGCGGCGGCGGCGCTGGCCTCCGATGGCTGCTCGTCAAACGTTTCCAATCCGATCGTCACCGGCGAAGGCGTCGACTCGTACACGATACAGGTCCAATACGCAACGACGCGATTCGGCAAGTACGTGTTGCGTACGCGAACGTATGGCGGCCGCACGTACGGTCCAATGGTCGAGACGCGTCCCGGGCATCGGCTCCGCATGCGGATCGTGAACCACCTGCCGCCCAACCCACCCGCGGAGCCTCCGAGTCGCCCCGTGCGCATTCCCAATCCACGTTCCATGGCCGAAGCGATGATGGGCGACCGAGTACCGACGCAAATGTCCGCAGCCTCGATCAGTAAGATGAACAACCCGCACGCGTTCAACACCACGAACCTTCACGTGCACGGCGTGCAAACGATCCCGCATATCTTTTCGCCGCTGGGAACGTCGAATCCGGCAGCGATGATGATCGCCATCGATCCCGGCAAGTCGTTTGAGTATCCGTTCCCGATCCCGGCGAATCATCCGAGCGGCCTCTTTTGGTACCACCCGCACCACCACGGTGCGACCGACGTCCAGATCAGCGGTGGGATGGCGGGCCTGCTGGTGATCCGCGGCCCGATCGACGGCGTGCCGGAGATCGCGGCGGCGCGTGAGATTTTTCTCGTCGTTCAGACGCTGCAAGTGAATGCGACGCCCGGCAAACGAAATCAGTTCGAACTCGAACCGATCGCCTACCAGCCGCCCAGCAAAGGCGGTTACAGCCTCAGCACCAGCTACGTGATGATGACCGTCAACGGTCAGGGCGTCAACTGGCAGGACTTCACCAAAGTTCCGACCGGGACGTTCACGCGGCTGCCCCTGCCGGAGTTCTCGATGCGGCCCGGCGAAGTCGTGCGCCTTCGGATGCTGACCGGCACCAACACGCTGGTACTGCCCTTGGTGCTCCCCGGCATGGATGTCTTCCAGATCGGCGTCGACGGAATAAACTTTTTGCAGCCGGAGCTACTCGTCCAGCGGGGGACCAAACTCGTTACGCCGAGCAACCTCTTCGACGGCTCAACGATCGTAGCGTCGTCTGCCAATCGCAACGAGCTCTTGGTCCGCGCTCCGAAAACGCCCGGAACCTTTACCCTTTCGGCGGTCGCGAATGACGGAATCTCGTTCCAAGCGTGGCCCAAATTCGAACTGGCGCGCTTCGTCGTGAGCGGCTCGCCGGTGCAGATGGATATTCCGCGAAGCCTCCCGACTCCCACGCGTGAGTACCCCCTCGTTTCGCCGCAGGAAGTGGTTGCGCGCAGAACCATTACGTTCACCGACGGTCCGACGAACGTGCTGCTTACCGGCTTCGGCTTCTATATCAACGGCGAGTTGTACGATGAGATGAAGTGCTCGGCGTTCCCAAAGGTTGGAACCGCCGAGGAGTGGACGATCGAGAACCATACGCTCATGTGCGGGCATCCGTTCCACCTGCACGATAACTCGGTTCAAGTCTTCGAAATCAACGGGCGGCCCGTCGATCCGGTGCTCGTTTGCGACACGATCCTCGTTCCACCAAAAGTCAACGGCGTGCCCGGTCGCGTGAAGTTCCGCGTGCGCTTCCAAGAGTTCACGGGAAAAACCGTCTACCACTGTCACATAACGCCCCACGAGGACACCGGCATGATGCAAAACATCTTAATGACGTGACGTACACTCGCGGTGGGCCTAAATACGGCCGCCCCTAGGGGACGCCTAAGTCGCCCGAGAAATTACGTCGGCATGATCCGGAATTTGGTCGTGGCGGGCGCGATCGCCCTGGCGCTTCTGCCGCCGGCCGTAACGCTCGGCGCGCCGACAGCGGCCGTTCGTGGCGGCCCCATCGCGCCGCCGCCGCCGCGCTCTGCACAGACCCGCTACGCCGGTCAGGACTCTCTCAAAGTACCGTTCCATGTCGACCTGCGCCCGAAGCTGGGCGAGCCTGGCATGCTATCAACGACTTCGCCGTATCGTTTGCACGGATGGCAATGGGCGCCCCAATACGTTGGGAATCAGCCGCTCTGGTATCAAAGCGGCTGCTTCGCCAACAACCTCTTTGGGGCTCCGTCGACTTTGTCGAGCGACGGTTCGGTGGGACCAGGCGTCACGCTCGGCTCCCTCACCGACGAACGCTCCAAGCATCTGATCTCTTCGACGCCGTCATACGACCCGAATCTGCCGCTGAGTGGCGGCGCGCTCGTAACGTTGCAACCAACATCGTGCGGGTCGGCGAATATCATCAACCTCTGAGTTAATTACGCGCGGCGAAGCACGCCGAACAGTTCGCGTACCGGATACTCGAACTGTGGTAACGCCCAATGCGCGATGGTGCTCGTCTCGTCGAGGCGGACAGTTCGTGCGGCATCGTGCAGCTCGACCGCGCGCTGCTGCGGATCGACGACGATCACCAGCGACGAGCCGGCTTGCAAGTACACGGCGATCTTGTCGTCGACGTCGGCGCGGCGGTCGTCTGGCGAGCGGCCGTCGCACTTCGCCGGGCGGCGCCACGCGAAAGCGCCACTCCGGGGCGACCTCTCCGCGCCCGCGGCCCAACGATCGAGCCGCATGGCTAGCGCCCCCTGCAGGCGCGCGTGCGTTCGCTGGGGGCTCACTTTTTGCAGCGGCCTGCGCGCACCCACTCGGTCTCCGGCTTGCTCTCCGGCAGCACGATCTCGCTTTGTGCCATGGCGCCAGACGAGTCTGTCACGCGGCGTGCCGACGAGCGCACGGAGGGCGACAGTATTTTCGCACCAAAAGCAGTCGGCATGCGCCTGCGAACCATCGCCATCCTTCCACTCCTCATACTGGCGGCCGCGAGCATCGCTACGGGCGGCGAAGCGGCCGGCGGCCCCATCGCTGCGAAGCTTCACTGGCGCAGCGTCGGCCCATTTATCGGCGGCCGCGTCGTCGCGGTCGCCGGCGTGCCAGGCGAAGCGAACCTCTTTTACATGGGCGCGGTCGACGGCGGCATTTGGAAGAGCACCGATTACGGAATCAAATGGGTCAACATTTCCGACGGCACGCTGCCAAGCGATAGCGACAGCATCGGTGCGATTGCTGTCGCTCCCTCGAATCCCAACGTGATTTGGGGCGGCACCGGTGAGAGCGACATTCGCGGCGACATGGTCACCGGCGACGGCGTCTTCAAATCGACGGATGCCGGCAAGTCGTGGAGCTACGCCGGCTTGCGCGACACGCATACAACCAGCGGCATCGCCATCGATCCGCACGATCCTGGCGTCGTCTACGTCGCTTCGATGGGGCACGCATTCGCGCCCGATGCAGACCGTGGCGTTTTCAAGACGGTCGATGGCGGCAAGACCTGGACGAAAGTGCTCTTCGTCAACGACGCAACCGGAGCGATCGCGCTGTCGATGGATCCCGCCCACCCGGCAACGCTCTACGCGGCGATGTGGCAGGCGCAGCGCCAGCCGTGGAGGCTCGTGAGCGGCGGTGCGGGCAGCGGCCTGTACAAGACGACCGACGGCGGCGCACACTGGACGAATCTTTCGCGCAATCCCGGTTATCCACGCGGCGTTCTCGGGCGCCTCGGCGTCGCGGTTTCGCCATCGAACCCGCAAATCGTCTACTCGATCGTGCAAGCCAAAGCTGGCGGGATCTTCCGTTCCGACGATGGCGGCGCGACCTGGCGACGCACGAACGACGACATGGAACTGCGCCAGCGCGCGTTCTACTATATGAGCGTCTTCGTCGATCCCAAGAATCCAAACGTGATTTACGTACCGAACGTGCAAGGGTTGTGGCTCTCGCGCGACGGCGGAAGAACTTTCCGCGCGCTCCGTCCGCCGCACGGTGACAACCACATCGTCTGGATCGATCCGCATAACCCGAAGATCTTGCTCGAGGGCAACGACGGCGGTGCGACGGTTTCGACCGATGGCGGCGAGACCTGGAGCGGCGAGCACAATCAGCCCACCGGCCAGTTCTATCACGTCTCCATCGACGATCGGTTCCCGTTTCATATCTACGGTGCGCAGCAGGACGAAGGCTCGATCGAGGGACCGAGCGCGTCGGTGAGCGGCGCGATCTCCGGTGACGAGTGGCAACGAGCGGCGTACGGCGAGAGCACGTTCGTCGCACCGCAACCCGGCGACCCCGACATCACTTACGGTAGCGGCTACTTCTCGATCTTCCTGCAGTACGATGCAACGATCGGTCAATACCGCAGCATTAGTCCGTGGCCCGACTATCAGGAAGGCGCGTCATCGGCCGAGCTCAAGTATCGCTTCGGCTGGACGCATCCCGTGCTCTTCTCGCCCGCAAATCCCAAAGAGCTGCTCGTGGCATCGCAGTACGTGCTGCGCAGCGACGATTACGGGCGCAATTGGCAAACGATCAGCCCCGATCTCACGCGCAACGATCCCAGCACCGAGGGCCCGACCGGCGGTCCGGTCGATCTCGACCAAACCAGCGCCGAGGTCTATCCCGACGTTTCCTCGCTGGCGGTCTCGCCGCTCGACAGCGGCGTGATGTGGGCCGGTTCGGCCGACGGCCTCGTGCACGTGACGAACGATGCTTCGACAGGCTCAGGACAGGCTCACTGGCGTGATGTGACGCCGCCGGCGCTCCCGCAGAATGCGCAGATCAGCTCGATCGAATCGTCGCACGTCGCAAAGGGTACGGCCTACGTAACGGCCTCGCGGTATATGTGGGACGACTTCCATCCCTACGTGTACGAAACGACCGACTACGGCGCGCACTGGAGCACGATCACCGCGGGTCTTCCCAGCGATCAATTCGCGTTCGTCGTTCGCCAAGATCCCAACGACGCGAACCTGCTCTTCCTCGGAACGAAGAACACCGTCTACGTTAGCTACGACGCCGGCGCGCGTTGGCAGCCGCTCGCGCTCAACCTGCCGAAGGCGCAAGTGCGCGATCTGGCGATCGATACGCGTCAAGGCTGCGTCGTTGCGGCGACCCATGGCCGCGCGTTTTGGGTACTCGACAACCTCGCGCTGCTCGAACAAGTGACGCAAGAAGGCATGGCCGCGGCGGGCGCTGCGCCGCAAGTCTTCGCGCCGCAAACGGCGTGGCTGACGCACGCGTACGGAGCTAGTGCCTTCCCCAGCTCAGGATCCGGCGAGAACCCGCCGTTCGGCGCGAAGGTCTTCTTCAACGTTCCCGCGTCGTACGACGGCAAGACGCCGGTAACGCTGACCTTTAGCGACGCATCGGGCGCGCCGGTGCGGACGTTCGCGCTGCATCTCAAAACCAAGCCGCAACCGACGCCGACGGCCCCGCTCTTTGCACCGATCGCGAGGAAGCGTCAAGCGGATTTGGAGGCGACGGGAATTACCGCGGGCGCCAATCACTTCCAGTGGGATCTGCGCTATCCCGACGCCACCGAGGTCACCGGCTTCAATCCGCCGATCGCGGCCGGCGGCGAAGATGACGACGTCAGCGGCCCTGTCGTGGTTCCCGGCACGTACACGGTGACGGTCGATTACGGCGGCAGCAAGTCGCGGGCGTCATTCAACGTCGCGCTCGACCCGCGCATCCACGTGCCGCCCGATGCGCTTGCCGCGCGCTTTGCGCTCGAGCGGCGCATTCACGCGGCGCTCGATGCGCTCGATCGCAATGTCAACGAGGCGATCGCGCTGCGCAGCCGCGTAGGTCCGAACGCAGCGCTCGACGAGGCCATCGCCGACGTCGTTGCGCTCAAGATCACCTCAAGCGAAGGTGGCTTGCTCTACGAAACGAAGCTGCGCGACCGCCTGGCAGCGCTCGCGGCCGACATCGAGATGGCGTACGACCGGCCTACCGCGGCGCAATACGCGGTCTTCGACGAGCTGCAACGATTGGCGACCACCGCCGAGGTGACGCTCGCGAACGCGAAGTTGCGGGCTTCGGTGAGGTGACCGGCTACGTGCCGGAGCGCTGCATCACGAGGAGCTCGAAGGTGCCCGGCACGACGGTATAGCGATCGCGATAGGACGTTGGGTGCGGGTTTGCAATCAGCTTGGCAGTGACGAGATAGACGTCGCCCGTCTGCGGATCGAGCGCCATCGTACGTGCACCGGGTGCCGTTGTGGCGTTCTGTAGCAAAGTAAACTGGTTCGGCGCGTCTTCGTGCATGACGCTCAGCGTGGCGTCGCGCCCGTTGGAGGCAAACGCCAAGCCGGAGGCCGGATCGTAACGCGTGGCGTCGGTGCCGGCGCCGGTCGGAATCGTGGCGACGACTTTTCCGGAATCGGCATCCACGACGCCCATCTCACCCGTGCAGGCGGTGAAGAGCCGCCGGTGTTGTGCGTCGATCGAGAGTCCGGATGGATGCAGGCAGCTTCCCAACGGGAAGCGCGCAGTGATCTTGGCGCTGCGCGCGTCGATGGCGACGATCTCGCTGGTGCTCTGGACGTTGTCGTAGACCATGCCGCGCCCGTCGACCGTCGGAAACTCGGGCCGTCCCCCGAGCGGTATGGTGGCGACGACGGCATTCGTGCGCGCATCGATAACCGTCGCGTCGTTGCTGCCGCCGTTAAAGGTGAAGACACGCCAACTCACCGGGTCGTACGCGATGCCGTCGGGGTTTTTAGCGCCGGTTTGAACCGTCGCGATCGTCGCGAGAGTTGAAAGGTCGAAGACGGTCACGGTACCATCGGCGCCGTTTGAGGTAAAGCCTCTGCCTAGATTGGGAGCGAGCGCTATGCTGTGCACTCCGGGCGTATTGGGGATGTCGCCGACGATCGAGCCGGTGCGCGGATCGACGACCATAACGTGCGTGGCTCGCGAAACGAACAACCGGTGAGAATCGGAGTCATAGGTGAGGTAATCCCAACCGCCGGTGCCACCGAGCACGTGCGTTTGCGCAAGATGATAGCTGACGGCCGGCGCCGCAGCGGCGACCGGCGTTGCCACAAGGAGTGCCATCAACACGACGAACCACTTCATGTGCGCAGTCACTTCGGATAGCATACGATGCCGCGCGCGGCTTTGCCGCTTTCGTGCACCTGGAGGTAGACGGGCGCTTGCGTTGCGAGCCAAAGGCCGACCTGCGCGGTCGTGTTTACGCGCGTATCGGGCCCCATCGCCTCCGCATCGTTCGGATTCGTATTCTCATAGTCGTCAACGGCCCATTCGGTCGGGATCGCATCGTGCGCCAGCAGCACGCTGACGAACTTCTTGGTGCCTTCCGTGAAGTTTGACCGCTTGGGATACGGCGAGACTAGCATCGTCGTTCGCAGGCCGTGGGCATTGCCCCAACGGATGGCCTGCATGATAAACTTCTGGTAGCCGGGGCCGCTCCCGCCGGTCAGAAAAAAGCCCGGCGGAGAATCGAACGCGATCGCGCCGCCGTACAACGCTTCAAACCGAGAGAGTTCATAGAACGCGCTGTTGATATCGTAGTACTCGGCGCGCGTGGGCGGAAAAATCTTGCTGTGCGGTTTCCACGCAAGGTTCGGCGCGACGATCGGCGCCATCGAGGCGATGCCCACGTACCTGCCGGCCTGCACCCACTTCTTCCACGCGCGCACGTTGCGCCGATCGAATTTTATCGCCGAGGCCGGCCTATATGGAACGTTTACGTTGGCGGCGTTGGGATTGAGCCGGCTGTTGACGTATTGGTATTGATAGTATTGAGAGTAGTGGTTGGCGGGAAGCGTAAAATAGTTCGAGCCGAGCAAACCCAGCTCGGCCTCGCCGGGGCCGGTTCCGGCGAACACAGTCTCGATCGCGTTGAGGATCGCGTACGGGTTTGAGGATGGGCTGTCCGCAATCGCGGCCGCGATCGCCGTGCCGTGCTCGTACAATCTCACGTGGCCGGTTGCAAGAAGCGCGAGCGTAAAGTCGCGCCTCACGAGCGTATTGAAGCCGGCCGTGCCGCCGATGGAAACGTATTGGCCCAAGTTCGAGCATGCCGATGGAGTGGTTGAGCTAACGGGCGTCGCCGTACCGCCGCTACACCCGGTGACGGAAAGTGCTAAGACTACGCCAAAGCGCACTCGTGAACCCATTCAGGAGGCAATCCTTATGACAATGTGCGCTCGGGGTGACAATCTGCGCTAGTGCGCTGAGAGTAGGCCGACGTGGAAGAGCGAGAAGAAGAAGGCCGTCGTCGCGACTGCCAACCCTGCGCCGGCGACGACCTGCATGATGGTGTGCGATTTCAGATAAACGCGGGCCCAGCAGACCATTGGGATCAGCACCATAAAAGGTAACGGCTGGCGGCCATAGAGCAGCGTCAACGCCGTAAGCGGCGCGGTGATACCCAGGGCGTGCGTGCTGATCTTCCAGTAACGCGTGATGTACTGCACGATTAGCGTCGAAACCAGGTAGCCGAGCATCGCGGCGATCATTAGGCGCGGAGCGTGGACGAGCCACAGCGTGGCGGCCCCGAAGAGATCGAAGACGACAAACGCGGTCAGGATCATCTCGCGCTCGGCACGCACGGACATTTCGAGATCCGAGATGTAGTCGTTCGCGTAGAGCCAGAAGACGTAGAGCATCGGCCCCAGCGACGTGAAAAACGTTGAGATAAAGAGCAGGCGCCAAAAATCGACCGTATCCTTGGCGCCGATGTGCGCCAGGATCACGAACAGCGCGAACGCGGTGAGGAACGGGTTGAAAACGGTCG
>Ga0182015_10002901_pt1 | contig 19930 bp, 20 predicted proteins | sample 712P3MmetaG_FD_120478 | JGI IMG/M metagenome (GOLD analysis project Ga0182015, IMG submission 120478) | Permafrost microbial communities from Stordalen Mire, Sweden - 712P3M metaG | ecosystem: Environmental > Terrestrial > Soil > Wetlands > Permafrost | place: Sweden: Stordalen | collected...
AGGGCACCGACCTTATGGGCTGGCTCAGAAAGATCTAAAAATATGTGGAGTTCTCCCGCGGAAAACCGCGGGAGAACTGTGCCTTTTGAAGGGCCACTCCACATATCAAAGAAGTCCACGTTCGGCCAAGGACACGCTCACGCCGTCGCCGACGATGATGTGATCGAGGAGGCGGATGTCGACCAGGGCAAGCGCCTCCTTCACGCGCTGAGTGATGATCTCATCGGCCTGACTGGGCTCGGCGATACCCGAGGGATGATTGTGCGCAACGATGATGGCCGCGGAATTGCGCTGCAGGGCCAGCTTGACGATTTCACGCGGATGCACACTTGCGCCGTCGATGGTGCCGCGAAACACCTCCTGGTAATCGATCAATCGATGGCGCTTGTCGAGATACAGACAACAAAATACTTCATGTTCGAGGTCGCGCAATTTGGCCGTGAGGAAATCGCACGTGGCGCGGGGGCTGCCGAGCGAAGGCCCGGTCTTGAGCGACTCGGTAAGTTGCCGGCGGCCGATTTCGATGGCAGCCTGCAGTTCGGCGAAACGCGCGGGCCCCAAGCCCGGTTCGGCGCAAAAGCGCTGCCGATTGGCGGCCAGCAACTTGCGCAGCGACGCGAAGCTGCGGAGCACGCTGCGCGCCAGATCGAGGGCGGAGTGTCCGGGCGTGCCGGTGCGCAGGAGGACGGCCAACAGTTCCGCGTCGGAGAGCGCCGCCGCGCCTTTTTCGAGAAGCTTCTCGCGCGGTCGTTCGTCGCTCGGCCAATCCCGGATCGCCATGCACCACAGCATGCGTGCGGGATCTGCAACACGCTAGCGTCATTTCTCAGGCGACCATGGAGATTGAAGATTGATCCGCATCGACGCGGGCACGCGTCGCGCCGCCGCAGTGAGCATTCACTTGCGCGAATCGGATTCGACGACCGGCTTCTCGAGCCGCGATGTCATCATGTCGATGAGCCGGCTCAACTGCGCGATTTCGCCCGCGGTCAGATCGCGGAACACGTTGTTGGCCACTTTGCCCACGTGGGGCAACAGATGACGGTACAGCGCCCATCCTTCGGCGGTTAGCAAGCAGCAGCTTGCGGCGCCGATTGTCGGGATCGGCACGCTGCCTGATGCGGTCGTGGCGGTGCAGGCGTAAAGTGGAAAAAACGCCTGCTGCAGCAAGAAAACATCGGAAATCGCACTGACGGTTGAGGGTCATTTCCGTCTTGGTCGAGATGTCCGCAACGCCGGCACAATTGGTTTTTTTCAGGAGGTTTCGATGACGACCGTGGGATCCATATCGATCGCACACCTCGATAAATTGTTCATCGGCGGCCAGTGGGTGGAGCCGTCCTCGCCGCGTAAGATCGCGGTGGTGTCGCCCGACACGGAATCCGTCGTGGTCTCCGTGGCCGAGGCCCGCGAGGCCGACATGAACGCCGCTGTAGCGGCGGCACGTCAGGCATTCGACGGAGGTCCCTGGCCGCGCATGAGTCCGGCGGACAGGGCGAAACACCTGTCGGCCATGGCGACGAAGCTCAGCGAGCGTCAGACAGAGCTGTGCGCTGCATGGACATTGCAGGTCGGTGGTCTTGTGGGTGTGGCGCCGTTCGTAGTGGGCCCGGGCACCGCGAGCTTCACCGATATGGTGGCGCTGGGCGCAACCTACCCCTTCGTCAAACGGGAGGCGAGCCCGGTCGCGCCGTTTGCCATGGTGGTGCGCGAACCCGTGGGCGTGGTCGCCGCCATCGCACCGTGGAACGTGCCTTACGCCATCATGGCAACCAAGGTTGCACCGGCGCTGCTCGCCGGTTGCACGGTCATCATGAAGCCGGCGCCGGAAACGCCGCTCGAGGCCTACATCATTGCGGAATGCGCCGAGGCGGCGGGTCTGCCTCCGGGGGTTGTCAATCTCGTCCCCGCGCATCGTGAAGCGGCGGACACCCTTGTGCAAAATCGCGGTGTCGACAAGGTGAGCTTCACCGGCTCGACCGGCGCGGGCCGGCGCGTCGGCTCGGTGTGCAGTGAACGCATTGCGCGCTGCACGCTGGAATTGGGCGGGAAATCGGCGGCCTTGGTGCTGGATGATTTTCCCATCGACGCTGCGGCGCAGATCCTGGCGCGCACCATCACGGTGATGAGCGGTCAGGTTTGCGCCATGCTGTCGCGCGCCATCGTGGTGCGAAGGCGACACGCCGAATTGAGCGAAGCGGTCGCCGCGGCGATGAAGACCATACGCGTCGGCCACTCGGATGACCCCGCGAGCCAGATGGGACCGCTCGCGATGAAACGTCAGCTCGAGCGGGTGGAGGGCTACATTGCCAAGGGGCGGGCCGAAGGCGCGACCCTGGTCACCGGCGGGCGACGCCCCGCCGGGCTCGATCGCGGCTACTTCATCGAACCCACGCTGTTTGCCGACGTCGACAATCGGTCGGTGATTGCCCAGGAGGAAATTTTCGGTCCGGTGCTGTGTCTCATTCCTGCCGATGACGTGGATGACGCCGTGCGCATCGCCAACGACTCGATTTACGGCTTGAACGGAGCCGTGCTGACCCGCGACCCGGACGCGGCGTATCGGGTGGCACGGCGCATCCGCAGCGGCAACTTCAGCCAGAACGCGATGCGGGCTGATTTCTCGCTGCCTTTCGGCGGCTTCAAACAGTCGGGTTGCGGCCGGGAGGGCGGCGCCGAAGGACTGCAGAACTACCTCGAGACCAAGACCGTGCTGCTCGATGCCGAGCCCCAGAGCCTGTCCTAGTAGTCAATGTGAGCATTCGCCTCGCGAACTCGCGGCGGTGCTGACGTTGGCCGCGGCAACCTTGTGGGGATGCGGAAGGCAGGCTGGCCCGATCCCGCCGGTGGCCACGTCGACCGTCGCGACGCCGGCCGCATCGGCAGCGGCCGCCGCCACCCGGGGGCCGGGGCGGGTCGACGGCGCGCGATTGACCCACGCGGATTCCAACCCGGAACAATGGCTGACGACGGGCGGCGGTTGGCGGGGCATGCACTACTCGGCGCTTGCCGACATCAATCGCGACACCGTCGCGGGACTCGGATTTGCGTGGGCGTTCGACACCGGCACACGGCGAGGTCTCGAGGCCACTCCGGTGGTGGTGGATGGCGTGATGTACGCGAGCGGCGTCGCCGGCCGTGTGTATGCGCTGCACGCGGGCACCGGTGCGCTGCTCTGGCGCTTCGAGCCTGCCGTAGACTTGCAGGTCGTGCGCGGCACGTGCTGCGATCAGGTCAACCGCGGGGTTGCGGTGTGGCTGGGCCGCGTCTATGTGGCCAGCCTGGACGGTTGGCTCTACTGCCTCGATGCCGCCGATGGGAGGGTCGTGTGGAAGGTCGATACGATCGCCGACCGTTCGCGCGCCTACTCGAGCACCGGAGCGCCCTTGATCGCCGGGGACGTCGTCGTCATCGGCAACGCCGGCGGCGAATTCGATGCCCGCGGGTACGTGACGGCCTATGAGCTCGCCGGTGGGGTGCAGCGCTGGCGTTTCTATACGGTGCCCGGCGATCCGAGAAACCCCGTCGAAAGCCCTGACCTTGCGGCCGCGGCGAAGACTTGGGACGCGCGTGGCGACTGGCGCTACGGCGGCGGCGGTCCGGTGTGGGACGGTCTCGCCTACGACCCGGCACTCGATTTGCTGTATGTCGGCACCGGTAATGCGGCGACCTATCCGCAGCGCGTGCGCAGTCCCGGTGGGGGCGACAATCTATTCACCTGTTCGATCCTCGCCATTTCGCCGAAAACCGGGCGCCTCGCCTGGCACTATCAGGAAACTCCCGAGGACCAGTGGGATTTCGATTCCGATGCCCCGATGATTCTCGTGGACCGAGAGATCGATGGAGCGCAGCGCCGGTTGCTGTTGCATGCACCCAAGAATGGCCTGTTCTACGCACTCGATCGGGCTTCGGGAAAGCTCGTCTCGGCGGCCAAGTTCGCGGAGGCGAATTGGACCACGGGGGTGGACGCGGCCGGACGCCCGATCATCGATCACGAGTCTGCGGACTATCGCGACCGTCCGAAGCTGGTGTTTCCGTCGGTGGTTGGCGCGCACAGCTGGAATCCCATGGCCTTCAGCCCCAAGACGGGTTTGGTGTACGTGCCTACGGCGCAGCTCGGCAATATTCTGTACGACGTGAGCAAGGAGCTGGGATACCGTCCGAAGCTATTCGATGCGAATGTCGGATTGGTATTGTCCGGTTTCATCGAGTTTTTGAAGGATTCGATGCCCGCCGCAATCAGGGGCGAACTGACGAGCGGGCACATCCTCCCCGCCGATCCCGACCGCTTGAAAATGTTCTCCTATCTCCAGGCGTGGGACCCGATCGCGCAGCGGCAGGTCTGGCGGACGGCCGAGGGCGACTGGTGGGACCACGCCGGGGTGCTCGCGACCGGCGGCGGACTGGTGTTCCAAGGCAGCGACCGGGGTGTCCTCAAGGTTTTCGATTCCGCCACCGGAGAATTGCTGCGCAGTATGGAGACCGGCAGTTCCATCATGGCGGCGCCGGCCATGTACCGCGTCGATGCGACCACCTATGTGGCGGTCCTCGCGGCATGGGGCGGTGGCGGTTGGGCGGTCCCTCATCCGGGAAGCGCCGCGTTTGAGCGGGGCAATGCGGGCCGGATTCTCGCGTTCAAGCTGGGCGGCGGTCCGGTGCCGCTGCCGCCTCTGCTGCCTGCCGAGCCGCCCTTGCCGCGTCCTCCGGCGCAGCACGTGGGTGGAGAGACCATTGCTCGCGGTGCGCGCCTGTTCGGCTCGAACTGCGCCATCTGCCACCCAAACCAAACCCGCAGCGGCTCGGCGGATCTGCGCCGCATGTCGGTGGGAATTCATGCGCTGTTCGACGACATCGTGCTCAAGGGATTGAAGCGCGACGCCGGCATGCCGGGCTGGGGGGACGTGCTGTCGGCGGACGATGCTCATGCCATACACGCCTTCCTCATAGATGTATCGCAGCAGGCCTACGCGGCGCAGAACAAAGGCGATGCCGCGAACGGCAAGGCCGATACGGGTGTGATCAGGGGCCATTGAACGGCGCTGCGCATCGGCCTGCTGCGCCGCCGGTTGCGGCCCGACGCGTCGAACCTTCAGTCGGCCCCGAACGCGCAGTCGCCCTGATCCTAGCTGCGCCCCGAGCTGCCGAAGCCTCCCGCTCCACGATGCGAATCGTCGAAGTCTTCCACGATGTCGAAATCCACGTGCACTACGGGAACGATCACCATTTGAGCGATTCGGTCGCCGGGGTTGATGGTGAAAGGCGATGACCCGCGATTCCAGCACGACACCATCAGCGGCCCCTGGTAGTCGGAATCGATCAGGCCAACGAGATTGCCGAGGACGATTCCGCTCTTGTGACCCAGCCCCGAGCGCGGCAACAGCAGTGCTGCGAGGCCCGTGTCCTCGAGGAAAATCGAAATGCCGGTGTGAATCAGCTCGGCCTGCCCCGGGGCCAGCACGATCGGCGCATTGATGCACGCGCGCAAGTCCATGCCGGCCGACCCGGCCGTGGCGCGCTCGGGCATGGGAAACTCTCCGCCGATTCTTGGGTCGAGAATGCGCACCTTGATGTTGCGTTTTCGGGCAGTCATCAGCGCCGCGCTCGGCGGCTGCGCAGCCGCACGCGTGGATCGGCGGAATTCGCGCGACGCTTTCGTGCACCCCGGCGCGGACCGTCGGTCGGCGGCAGGCGTTCGGCAATCAGCGCGATCAAGGCCCGAGCTACTTCGAGTTTGGGACCGCGCGGGACCTCGATCTTCCCTCCGGGCCACAGAACTGTGAGCGCATTGTCCTCGCAGTCGAATGCAATGCCGTCGCCGACCTGGTTTGCCGCAATCATGTCGAGCTTCTTGCGTTTGAGCTTGAGTCTGGCATTGTCCTCGACATCGTTGGTTTCCGCGGCGAAGCCGACGACGAATGGACGTTTGGTCATTTCCGCGACCGATTTGACGATGTCCGGTGCGGGCTCGAGGTCGAGTTTGACCGCGACCCCTTGTTTTTTGATTTTCTGCTTGGCTACCGTCACCGGCTGAAAGTCGGCCACCGCCGCCGCGGCGATGAACACATCCGCATCGGCGACGTGCCGGTGTACGGCCGCATACATGTCGCGGGCACTCTCCGCGTTGATTCGCGTGATGCCGGGAGGGGTCGGAAGCTGGACCGGACCGCTCACCAGCGTGACGTGTGCGCCCGCCTCGCGGGCGGCAGCCGCGACGGCGAATCCCATTTTCCCCGAACTCCGATTAGTCAAATAGCGTACGGGGTCGAGTCGTTCGCGCGTCGGCCCGGCCGTTATCAATACGTTCAGGCCGGCCAATAGGCCGGCATTCGGCGGCGGCTGGAGCAGGCCCTCCGCCAGCTCGGCAGGTTCCCACATGCGGCCGACCCCGATCTCCCCGCACGCCTGGCTGCCGGTGCCGGGCCCGAGCATGCGCACGCCGCGCGCGATCAACGTCTCGACGTTGGCCTGGGTGGCCTTGTTCGCCCACATGATCCGGTTCATCGAGGGTGCAACCGCGATCGGTGCCTCGGTCGCCAGGCACAGCGTCGCCAATAAGTCGTCGGCTCGTCCGCCCGCCAGGCGAGCGATGAAGTCCGCGCTGGCGGGTGCGACCAGCACGAGCTGCGCCCAGCGGGCAAGCTCGATATGACCCATGGCAGCCTCCGCGGCGCTGTCCCATAGGTCGCAGCGCGTCGGCCGACCCGACACGGCCTGAAAACTCATCGGCGTGATGAATTTCTGTGCGGCGGCGGTCATCACTACTTGGACGTCGGCGCCGCGCTCGATCAGACGGCGGACCAACTCCGGGCTCTTATAGGCCGCGATGCCGCCGGTGACCCCGAGCAGAATCCGGGTCTTGGGCGTCAATGGATACCCTTCAATTCTTTGAATCGCGCGATGTCGCTGTCAAATTGGTTGCGCATGGTCGCCTCTTGGCTGCGCTTCTCGCGAAGATTCTCTTCCTGGGTGTGCATATCATTGCCCACTCTGACCAAATCCTCCGCCACCTGATCGGGCATGGGCGAAGCGTGCGGGTCGTCGCTGTACGGCTTGAAACGCATGCTGCTGACGCGAAGTTTCTTCATGCGGGCGTCGAGAATTTCGAGAAACTGCCCGGTGACCTTGACCTGATCGGTCAGCAGGGCAACCCGTTGATCGCGCAGCCGCTCGATTTCCGACACCGAGCTGTAGGTGTTCAGAAGGTTTTTGTCGCGGCTCTTCCGCTGTTCGATTTCCAGCTTCTTTTGTTCCTCGGCGGCCAATTGCTCCGGGGTCTTTTGGGCGTCGATGTGCTCGGTTTCGATGCCCTGCGCGTTGACGATATGCCGCTCCTGGGAGGCATATTCCGGCGGGACGTGATCGCCGTAATGGGTCACACCCTGTTCGTCCACCCATTTGTATAGCTTGCGGCCGCCCGAATCAGCCGATTTTGCGGGAAACGACCCGGCTGCGAGCAATAAAACCGCACAGAGTGACCAGACGAGATTCCTCAAACCGGCTCCCATGAGTTAACTTTATGCCATTGTGATTGGCGGACGGCCCATTTTCCAGCGGCGATTCCTCAATCCGTGAGCCCCTTCGCTACAGACCGTACGTTACACGCCGTACCTCTCCCGGTAGGCCTGTATGCTGGCAAGGTCGGTGGTCCGCCCTTGCAGGCTCATATACTGCACGAGTTCCTGAAGGCCGATGACCGCGATGACGGGAATTCCGAACTGTTCGCGAACTTCCTGCACCGCGGAAAGTCCGTTGCCGCTGCCGCGCTCCTGGCGATCCAAGGCGAGGAGCACCCCTGCGGGCGTCGCGCCAGCGTTCTTGATGTTGTCGATGGACTCGCGGATTGCGGTACCGGCCGTGATGACGTCGTCCACAATGAGTACCCTGCCGTTCAGCGGTCCGCCGACGATGTTTCCGCCCTCGCCGTGGTCCTTGGTCTCCTTCCGGTTGAAGGCGAAGGCCACATTCCGATTTCGCGTCTCGGCCAGCGCCGACGCCGTCGCGGTCACCAAGGGTATGCCCTTGTAAGCGGGTCCAAACAGCATGTCGAATGCGACGCCGGAGGCCGTGACGGCGTCCGCGTACGCGCGGCCCACCGCGGCAATGGCCGCCCCGGTGTTGAATAGTCCCGCGTTGAAGAAATAAGGGCTCTCACGGCCGGACTTCAGCTTGAAATTGCCAAATTTCAAGACGCCCAATTGCATGCACAATTCGATGAACTCGCATTGGTAGGGCAATGGCCGTGCGGGCTGTGTCATGCGGGAAGTCTCGCAAGGGAAGCGTCGGGCTGCAAGTTCGATAGGGTGCGGCGCGCTCGCACCGCCGCGCCACAAGCGCCGGCGGCGGGGGGCTGGTAAGATCGCGCGCCATGCGCATGCCCCTGCTGCCGATTCCGAGTGTCGAGATTTGATCCCGGCTGAGAGACCCACGCTGCTGCAGGCGTTGGGAGACAAGCGAATGTTGGTCATCCTGTTCCTGAGCTTCGCCTCGGGGCTGCCGTTCAACCTGACCAATTTTTCGCTGCAGGCGTGGCTGGCATCCGAGGGCTTGAGCATCAAGACCATCGGACTCTTTTCCCTGGTTGCCCTCCCCTACAACATCAAATTCCTGTGGGCGCCGCTGCTGGATCGCTATCTGCCGCCGATTCTGGGCCGGCGCCGCGGGTGGATTCTGATCTATCAGGCTTGCCTTGCCATGTGCATAGGCGTCATGGGATTCAGTTCACCCACCAAGACGCCGTATGTGCTGGCAGGCATCGCCGTTGCGGTGGCGTTCCTCTCCGCATCGCAGGACATCGTCATCGACGCCTATCGCGTGGACGTGATACCTCCAAGCGAACGGGCGCTCGCCGCGGCCGCTGCCGCATTCGGATACCGCACGGCGGCAATGCTGGCCGGCACGGTGCTGGTGTTGGTTGCCGCCAGGTTGGGCTGGCGCGTCGCCTTCCTATTCGTCGCCTGCCTCATGGCCACCACCATGGTCGCGACGATCCGGGCGCCGGAGCCGGCGGATCCCGGTCATCCACCCCGCACGCTGGCCGACGCCGTGTGGCAGCCGCTGCGTGCTCTGATGAACCAAAAGGGCATGTGGGGATTTCTCGTCCTGGTCTTGCTGTACAAGGTTGGCGACGCACTCGCGCTCAGCCTCTACAGCACATTCATGATCCAGGGTGTGGGATTCTCGTTGGAGGAATTGAGCATTGCCGGCAAATTGAACATGACCGTCTCCACCATGATAGGCGTGGCATTCGGTGGCTGGGTCTACCTGCGATGGGGCACGTTCCGGTCCCTACTGGTGTTCGGCATCGGTCAGTCGCTCACGAATCTGCTTTATACGTGGCTGGCGTTGGCGGGCAAGAAGGTATGGCTGCTCGCGCTGGCGACCTGTTTGGACACCATGATCGGCGGCATGGGCCAGGCGGCGTTCGTGGCGTTCTTGGTTTCGCTGTGCTCGGTGGATTTCAGCGCCACTCAATATGCACTTTTGTCCGCGCTCGCCGTGCTGCCTCGAAATGTCACCGGTGCCATCGCCGGTGCCGTCGTTCCGATGATCGGGTGGTCGAATTTCTTCATCGTCACTTGCTTGACTGCGGTGCCCGGACTGATAGTGCTGGTCATCCTGCGCGGTTCGTTGAATGAACTCGCCGCCCGCGAATCCGCGAATGCTGCGAGATAGCCACATGCCACGGATCGTGGCCCGATGGGATTGGCGCGCCGTGCAGCGTGCGCCGATTCAGCGGCGCAGTGATCGGTCCTGAGGGTTCGACCATCCCATGCGCGCGGTGTCTTCGAATTCGCGATCCAGATCCTCGCTCTCCACGTCGATTGCGCCCGACCAATCCTCCGGCGCATCCGCGGCGTCGAGCATACGATCCAAGAGCTGCTCGTTCCACGATTCGAAATCCATTTCGGTGACAGTGCCGTCGAAATATTGGATTTCGATGGTCTCGTCCCCGTCGTCGATCGCGACCACTTCAAACAGCTCGTTGGTGACCCCTCGGTACCATTGACCCACGACCGGCCTCATCGCGTTCATTGCGGTCTCCGTCTGTTACGCTCATCACCATTCAACTCCCATCGAATCCTTCGCGCAATACCTAATTTTTGCGCGTAGCAGCAAGCGCGCGATGTTTCGGAATCGCGGCGGATACAGAATCGTGAAGAAAACGCTGCCGGGCGGAAAGCTAGTCCGTGCAGGCGCTCATCTTGCGGTAGGCGAGGTCCCACACGTCGTGCCCCAACCGCACTCCGCGCTTCTCGTAACGCGACATTGGACGAAAGTCGGGCCGCATCCCATATGCGCCGTCCGGGCTCAGCGATTCGAAGCGAGCATTCGCGTTGCACACGCTGCGCATCTGTTCGGCATATTCCCCCCAGTCGGTGGCGAGGCGAAGTATACCGCCGCCTTTTAATTTATCGGCGAGCAGTTCGACGAATTCCGCATCGATCAAGCGGCGCTTGTGGTGGCGCTTCTTGTGCCAGGGATCGGGGAAGAACACCAGAATCTCATCGAATGCGGCGTCTTTGATCGCCGTCCTCAGGACCTCGACCGCATCGTGGCAAACGATGCGCAGGTTCTCGAGGCTTGACTGCGCCGCGCGCAGCAGCAGCCGCCCGACCCCCGATCGGTGCACTTCTATGCCGAGGTAGTCGATGTGCGGATTTGCCTCCGCCAGGTCGCCGATCACTTCGCCGGTACCGAAGCCGATTTCGAGGCAGCGCGCAGCGGCGGTGCGCGTAGGCGGCCTGCCAAATGCGGCGTCCAGATCGATCGGGGCATCCGCGAAATCCAGCCCGTACGCGGGCCAAAGGTCGGTGAGCGCGCGCTCCTGCGCCGCCGTGACTCGACCGGCGCGCAACACGAAGCTGCGGATGCGGCGTTGTGGATACATGCGTGCGAAGTGTGCCTGATATGATGACGCGATGCCCAAATCCTGCATCGCAGCCTACGCGTGCCTGTTCCTATTGCTCGCCGGCTGCGTGGGCTTGCCGCAACACGTGCAGAAGTCGCCGAGCCTGGCATTGACCCGGCCCGCTGCCACGACCCTCGGCAGGAGCGTGGAACACGTCGACCGAGACCCCAATCAATCGGGCATTCGCTTGTTGACCTCGGGCGCTGAGGCATTGGCGAGCTTGATCGCGCTCGCGGACCGCGCGGAACGCACCCTCGACATCCAGTACTACATCGTCCATGAGGACGAATCCGCACGGCTGCTGCTGCATCACTTGCGGCTGGCCGCGGCCCGCGGCGTGCGCGTCCGGCTGTTGGTCGACGATTTGAATACGGCGGGCGAGGACCGGCGGTTCCTGCATTTGAGCCAACAGGCCAATGTGGAGGTCCGCGTCTTCAATCCATTCCCGGGCGGCCGCTTCGCCACCTGGGCCAGATTCGTGGCGTCGGCATCCGACATCCCGCGCGTCAATCATCGCATGCACAACAAGCTGTTCGTCGCCGATAATGCCATCGCAATCACCGGTGGCCGCAACATCGGCGATCAATATTTCACGCGCGACGCGCACAGTAATTTCATCGATCTCGACGTGGTCGCCGCCGGTCCGATAGTGCCGCAGTTATCCGCCTCGTTCGATGCGTTTTGGAACAGCAAATACGCCTACCCCATTGCCTCGCTGGCGGCGCCCGTTCATGCGGAACAAGCACCGCCGGAACTCGAGGCAGGCGCGGCGTCAGGCGAAGCGAACTGGCTGGTGCATGAACTCGATGCGGACGAATTGCAGCTGACCTGGGTGCCGGTCAGGTTGCTGGCGGACAGACCCGGCAAGATCGCAAGCGACGCCAACGCAGGCGATGACGACGCGATCGCGAGCAACATCAAGACGCTGATGCTCTCGGCGACCCAGGAAGTCATCATCATCTCTCCGTACTTCGTGCCCGGTCCCGACGGGGTGGCATTGATACGGGATCTGGTGAAGCGGGGCGTGCACGTCCGAATCCTCACGAATTCATTGGCGTCCACCGACTCTCCGCTGGTGCACAACGGCTACTCGCGCTACCGGGTGGCGCTGCTGAAACTCGGTGTCGAACTCTCCGAGGTGCGGCCCAAGTTGGGGACGAAGCGCAAGCGATTTCATCCTTTCCGCAGTGCGAACGCCAGCCTGCATGCCAAGGCGCTCGTCATCGACCAGAAAACCGTCTTTATCGGGTCGATGAACATGGACGCGAGATCGGCGCGCACCAACAGCGAGCTGGGAATCGTGATCCGCAGCGCCGAGATCGCCCGCCAGGTCACGGGCCTGCTCGACGACATCAGTGCCGACGGAAGCTATTCGCTGACACTCGATCGCCGCAGCCGGGTCGTGTGGTCGAGCGGCGATGCCGGCGCAGAGACGATATGGCATACAGATCCGGAAACCACGCGCTGGCAGAGATTTCTGTTGAGGATGCTCGCGCCGTTCGCGCCGGAAGAGTTGTTGTAGCGCGGTATTGCAGGGTTCAAGTGGGCGAGATGCGCAGCGACGTCAAATAATCCCTCACCTTGGCCCGAAATCCTTCGCTGCTGGTCACGGTTGCGCCGCCGGCCAGCACGAGAATGAAATCGCCGCGGAACGTGCGGTTCACTTGCTTCAGGTAATTGACGTTGATCAGGCAGGACCGGCTGATCCGAAGCATGGGCTGCGCGCGAAGCACCATTTCGGCCTGACTCAAGGTGCTGCGTGCGTGATAGGTCTGTTGTCCCACTCGAATGGACACGTAATTGCGGTCAGCCTCGATCATTTCGACGGAAGACGCCTCGAGCACGTGAAAGTGGCCGTTGAACTCGGCGAGCAGGCGCGGCCGTTCCTCACGGGAGTCGCGGGCATCGCGCTCGAGCCGGGCCAGGAGTCCGGCGAGCAAGGCCTGCCGGTCGCCGGCCTCGCTGGCCGCATGCCGTGGCCGTACCCGGTCCAACATCTTGCGGAAGCGCTCCTGGTCGAACGGCTTTAGGAGGTAATCCACGGCGCACACCTCGAACGCCTCGAGTGCGTAGCTGTCGTAGGCCGTGACGAAGACCAGCGACGGAAGATCGGCGGGATCCAGCGCGCGCGCAAGTTCGATGCCGTTCAGCGGATCCATTTGTATGTCGAGGAACAGCAGCTGCGGACGCAGGGCGCGAATGGCCGCAAGCGCGGCGGCGCCATCGCCGTATTCGCCCACGACATTGAGGTCGCCCTCGGCCTTGCACAATTCCCTCAATGTGCGCCGACCGGGGAGCTCGTCGTCGACGATGATGACGTCCATCAGCCACGATCCCGGGGACCGTCGCGGCGCTCGCCGCGCGGCTCGGGTGAATCGCGCACCGCCGGCAGCGTGATCTCGCTGATCCATTCGTACCCTTGCGGTCCGACGATGAGAGTGGCGCGCCCCTCGAACTGCACGGCCAGGCGTTCACGAACGTTCTTGATTCCAATGCCCTCCTCGCCGACCACCTTGTCCGGCGCAATGGTGTTGCTCACACGCAGGGTCAACATCCCGTTGGCCGTTCCCACGCCGACGCGGACCTCCACCGGCCCCTGGTGCCCGGCGAGCCCATGGATCACCGCGTTCTCGACCAGTGGCTGCATGATTAGACTCGGCACCCACGATGAAGGAATGTCCTGCGGTTCCGGCAGGACAACGGTGAGCCGATCAGCGAAGCGTCGCTGCTGCAATTCGAGATAGTGCCTGACGAACTGTAGCTCGTCCGTCAGCCGGCTGAACTCTCGTTCGCCCGCGCTCAGCAGTCTGCGCAGCAGGTCGGCGAGCTGGACCACCATCGACTGCGCGCCCTCGGGGTCCCAATCGATTTGGCCGCGGATGGTATGCAGGAGGTTGAAAAGGGTGTGCGGAGACAATTGCATTCGCAACGCCGCCAGCCGCGCGGCGCTCCATTCCCGCTCGAGCGCGGCGACGCGCAGTTCGGAATTTCGAAAGCGCGTGTACAGCGCCAGGCCCGTCACCAGCGCGAGGCCGAAACCATAGGCGGGAATGAAGCTCACGAAGCTCGCCATCCACAGCGACAAGTCACTCTTATCCAAGATATATGGACTGCTCTCGTGGCGCATCATGTGATCGTGCACCTCGGCGCTTCCCGTTATGATTAGGGACACGACCATGGCCGGATAGGCAACGGCGGCGAACACGGCGCCGAGGAGAAGTTGCAGGGGGACCGTCGCCCACAGCGGCCGCCATTGGACGCGAAGCGAGGCCCAGAAGGAGACCGCGAGGAAGGGCAGCAACAGTATGTGCTGCAGCACGCGGGTGTTCCAAGAGGCGAACACGGGTGCGTCCGTGACGCGCGCGATGCCCATGCGCATGCTGTACGCATACAGCACGTTCGACATCGTCACATACAGCCAGAATAGCCCGACGATGGCGAAAAACTGCCCGCGGCTCAGGCCGCCGGCATACATCCTGCCCGAAGAGTGGTCGCGTTCCGCCATGGACCCTGAGCCTAACGCAATCGACGCCGAAATGCGGGTGTCATGCAGGCCGCAGGGACGAACCCGTAGCTACCGGGGACGACCTCGCGCCGGCTCGGCAGACGCGACAGTTACCGCCGGTGTTTCATATCGCGGTGGTCATCAACGCTTCCCCAAGGAGAATCCGGATGAGTATTCATGATTCGATTCCCGGCGCCGCCGGCTCTCGCTCCGCCATCTCGCTGATAATGGCTCTCTGCGGCGCAGTGGGCGTGGCGGCGGCGGGTGCCGCCAGTGCCGCAGCCCAGCAGGACGACGTGCCGCGCATCGTGGTTCGCTACAGTGCCGAAACCCTCGCCACGGACAGCGGTGCGCGCAAGCTGTACGAGCAGCTGGTCCATGCTGCGGCGGAAGTGTGCCCCGCCGACAGCAGCAGCCGGTTGGTGAGTCCGGTCACTCTGCAATGCCGCGAGCAGTCGATTGCCCGTGCGGTGCATGATATCGGCAATCCGCGTCTGGCGGCGGTGTACGCGACCAGTTCGAAAAACGGTTGATGCTGCCTTCAGTTCGAGCGCCGGACGCGGGCTTGACCATGCGTCGCCACGGTCAGCCTGCAGTCCGGCGGTCAGTAAATTGCGGTCAGTAAATGACGACCGACCGCGCACCGCTGCCCGCCGGGAACGGCGACCCTTTCACCGGCGTCAGCGCGCCGCTGGTCGCGTCGACTGTGTACACGGAGACGTCGTCGGAAGAGTCGTTGGCGGTGTATACGAATTGGCCCATCGGATCGACGACGACCGAGAGCGGTAGGATTTCGGCGCCAACGGTGCTGCCGAGCGCGATGGCGCCCGTCGCAGGAGTGATTGCGTAGGCGGCGATGTCGTTCTTGGACGTCACGTTCGCCGCATAGAGAAAGCTCCCGCCTGGACCCACCGCGAGCGACTCGGGGGTGGAGCCCGTCCCAAACGGCGAGCCGGGTGCGGCCACGAGCGTACCCGTGGTCGAGTTGAGCATATAGGCGGAAATCGTGTCGGCGGTTTGGTTGGCTACGTAGGCAATCGTGCCCGTAGGGTCGATGGCGATGGCGACCGGACCGGCGCCGGTGCCGAACGGCGACCCGGAAATCGTGGCCAACTCGCCGGTACCCTCGCCGATGGTGTATACGCTCACGGTGTTGTCCGTGAAGTTGGTCACGTACAGAAAGTTGCCGCCGGGATCCGTTTTCAAGGCAAAGGGCGTGCGGCCCGCGATGTACGGCGAACCCGCAATGGCGGTGGCGGTGGCGCCGCTCAACGTGAATGCCGAGACGGTGTTGTCCGACGAGTTCGTGACATAAAGATATTGGCTGGTCGGATCGACGACAGCCGCTGTCGGCAGGTTGCCGGTGGCGATCGTCAAACCGGACGCCGTAAGAGCGCCCGTCGAATAATCGATGGAGTACACCGAGACGTCATTGGATCCGTTGTTGACGACATACAAGTACTGCTCGTCGGGATCAATGGTAACCGCAACGGGTCCGGTTCCCGTCGATGCGAACGGCGACCCGGCGATTTCGGTCAGGACTCCGCTGCTCTGATCGATCACATATGCCGAGATATCGTTGGAGCCCTGGTTGGCCACGTAGGCGAACCGGCCGGCCTGGGTGCAATTCACGACGACGTTTGTTATAGCCGCTACATCGATGGTGCCCGAGCCGTTGTGCACAGTGCATGTCTGGGTTGGATTGGTGGGTTGGGTGCTCACCGTCACCGAGTACGCGTCGCCGTCCTTGACGCCGGAGGAAAAAATGAAGGCGCCGTTGGCGGTCACACTCAACGCATCGCCGGAGTTGTCCTCCAGGACCAGCCCGGAGCCCAACAATCCAGTCGCGTAGCCGCCCACCGTATACTTCGCGTCGAGCTTGCACGATGAAAAACCGGCGACCATCGCCACAATCGCCAGGTACCTGAGTACGTTCACTTCAATCACCCTCGACGCTTTATGTCACCACGACACTTGGTGTGCAATCTTCATTCGACCCCGCATGCGGCCGATCATTCCCGGTCCGAGTGTCAAGTTCCGTCAAGAACCTTGGGGCACCCGCACCCGACGGTGAGTTTTGGACTCCGACGCCTGATCTCGCTCGTTGGATTGGCGGCCCCGGCGTATGCTTCGCAGCCGGACATCGGCCAACTTCAGATCAGCTGCCGGGAGATTACCATGCGCTTCCGCTTACTGGGTCAAACGGGCCTGTACGTCTCGGAACTGTGCCTGGGGACCATGACCTACGGAGGTGGCGGCGGCATCTGGGAGAGCATCGGCAAGCTGCAACAGCCCGCGGTCGACGAACAGGTGGCGGCGGCGGTCGATGCCGGGATCAATTTCATCGACACGGCCAACGTTTACTCTCTTGGAATGTCCGGTCAAGGAATGAATTCCCAGTTTCCGAGGGCTGTCGCCGCCACCCTGTCGCCCGAACACGACATGCGTTTTCTTGAACCTTTCCTGGGATAATCGTTCTATTTCGACAATGCAACTCCGCGGGAAATGGAAAACCACAGCATGTTCACTCCAACGGTAATCGGCCAAAAATATCGCCATTTTGGCGCACTGCTGCTGGTCGCCGTGCTGGCACCGCACCCGGCTTTCGCGACCCTGGGCGAACCCGAAACCAGCGTTGCGTCCGATGCGGCGGAATTCAAGGCATCGGTCAAGTCGATGGAACAGGCGAACTATCGAGTTCACCAGATTCAATTGCCCTCAGGCACGGTGTTGCGTGAATTTGCGGCGCCGGACGGCATCGTTTTCGCGGTTGCGTGGAACGGTCCATCGATGCCTGATCTGCGGCAGACCCTGGGCGCCTATTTCAACGCCTTCGCGGCCGCCGCCAAGGCCCCGCACGGTGGACACCACATGCTGCAGGTGCAGCAAGATCAATTCGTCATGCAATCGAGCGGGCACATGCGCGCATTTACCGGCCGCGCCTATCTGCCGCAAGCCCTGCCGGCCGGCGTCGCCCCGGATGAGTTGCACTAATGGATAAGTTCAAGCGAGCATTGGCCTGCGGTATTGCGCTGCTGATCGGCATCACCACCGGTTCGTGCGGCGGAGGGAGTCCCCCCGGTACGTCCACCACTACTACCACCACCACCACCACAGTGACGCCGACTTCGAATGTCGTGGCGGTCACGGTCGACGGGGGTCCCTCCAGCAACGCCGTCAACACCCTGTACACCACGGTGACGGTGTGCATGCCGGGCAGCACCACCGAATGCCAGACCATCGATAACATCCAAGTCGATACCGGCTCTTTCGGATTGCGCGTCCTGGCATCGGTGTTGACGCTCAGCCTGCCCGTCGAGCAACTCTCGGGTGGGAATGCGTTGGTCGAGTGCACGCAATTCGTCGACGGCTACAGTTGGGGCCCGGTCTCGACGGCGGACATTCAGGTATCCGGTGAATCGGCGTCCTCGCTACCGGTGCAGGTGATCGGTTCTTCGAACTTCGCGACCGTTCCCAGCACCTGTTCGAGCACCGGTCCGGCCGAGGATACGGTGGCGCAATTCGGCGCGAACGGGATCTTGGGCATAGGCGTATTCGCCCAGGATTGCGGCCCCGGCTGCGTGGGCAGCGGATCGCCCGGATATTATTATTCCTGTTCACAGACGGCCTGTTCGCCCACCGCTGCGTCGCTTGCCAGCCAGGTGCAGAATCCGGTGCCGCTGTTCGCGACCGACAACAACGGCACCATCCTGATGCTGCCCAACGTCCCCGCGGACGGAGCGGCCACGTTGGCCGGGTCTCTGATTTTCGGCATCGATACGGAGTCGAACAACGCATCCGGTACGCAAACCGTCCTGACGCTGGATGAGAGCGGCTTTTTCACGACGTCGTACAACGGCACCGCGTTGAGCACCAGCTTCGTCGACTCCGGAACCAACGGGATTTTCTTCAACGACAGCAGCATCACCGCCTGCTCGAGCAGCGACTTCTCCGGCTTTTACTGCCCAGCGAACACGCTCAATTTGAGCGCCACGCTCACGGGCGTGAACAACGTGAGCGCCACCGTGGACTTCAGTGTCGCCAACGCTGAAACGCTGGCCACCGATAATCCGACGTTCACCGCGTTGCCGTCGCTGGGCGGTACCTATACGAGTTCTACGACGACCTTCGATTGGGGGCTGCCGTTCTATTATGGCCGTCGGGTAGCCACGGCCATTCAGGGATACACCACCAGTGTGGCAACGGGACCCTATGTAGCCTTCTGATTCCATCTACCCCGCCGCAGGCCGGCAGGATAGACTGCCGGTCGATGACCACGGCATCGCTACAGCTTGATTATGTCTCTTCCGATGAACTTGGCCTGCAACCCGCATCTTGGTGGAGCACGGTACTCGGCGTCGTAGGATTCGAAAGACCACCACCGGTCGACCTCGCGCAGGTTCCGGTCACGGCGAGCATGACCCCGCCGTTGGGCGCGAGCGACAAATTATGCGAGGTATGGCGCGTGTCGGGCGGGCGGGATCTCGAATTGTCGGCGGCGTCGCTAAGGCAAGGCCGTGTTCACTACCGGCATTGCGGCGAGTTTCTGTTCGGTTCGATAGCCATCGATGAGGCTGCGGTCGACTGCACGGTATCCGAAGCGCTCCTCCGCGCAACCGAGACCGCATACCGGGAAATATTCGAGGTGCTCGAGCGCACCCTGCATCCTCATCTGATTCGGGTGTGGAATTATCTGCCGGAAATCAATCGCGAGGCGGATGGCGATGAACGGTATTGGCATTTCAACTGCGCACGTCAGACCGCGTTTCGCGATTCCGGACGAAGCACCGTGGATACGGTGCCGGCCGCCTGTGCGCTGGGTTCGCCCGCCGGCAGCCCGATCTCGATCTATTTTCTGGCCGCCCGCCGGCCGCCGAAGATGATCGAGAATCCGCGGCAGACCAGCGCCTACCACTATCCCCCCAAATTCGGCGAACACAGCCCGACATTTTCCCGCGCGTGCCTGCTGCGCGAGGCGCCGGGCACCAGCCTATTCGTGTCCGGAACCGCGAGTATCGTGGGTTACGAGACGATTCACCAAGGCGACGTGACGGCGCAAACGCGCGAGACGATGGCAAACATCAGTGCGTTGCTGGAGGAGGCAAATCGCGTTGTTGGTTCCGACCTGTATTCGCTCGACGCATTGAGATTCAAGGTCTACGTACGGCGCCCCTCCGATCTCGCCGCGATCGAGCATGTGCTGTCGGCAAGCGTGCGCTCGTCGACTCCGATCGTTTTTTTGCAAGCCGACGTTTGCCGCGAAGATCTTCTCGTCGAGATCGAGGCCACCGGCGTGGCCGCATGTTAATCTTCAGCACCGATTCTGTGGTCGGTGCACTCACGGGAGTTCGACCATGCGTGGATGGGTTCGGAGCCTCTGTGCCATCGCGGCGCTAGCCTGGATTTCCACGGCGCGCTGATCGGCTAAGCGTCGGCGCATCCCCCGCGGCCCGCGCGGGCCATTTATCCAGCATTTCTCCCCGCGTTAACCGAACTGACGCTGTCGGGGTGCCTTC
>Ga0182015_10002902_pt1 | contig 19927 bp, 18 predicted proteins | sample 712P3MmetaG_FD_120478 | JGI IMG/M metagenome (GOLD analysis project Ga0182015, IMG submission 120478) | Permafrost microbial communities from Stordalen Mire, Sweden - 712P3M metaG | ecosystem: Environmental > Terrestrial > Soil > Wetlands > Permafrost | place: Sweden: Stordalen | collected...
CGAGTTTGACGGTAAGCCCATACAAAACCTATACGATTTCACCTACGCGCTGCGGGCCAGTCATCCTGGCCAAGAAGTACTTGTGAAGGTTCTTCGAGGGAACCAAACAATTGAAGCCAAGGTACTACTGACCGAGCGAAAGTAAACCCGCATACTCTGGTCATGGCACCTGAATCGTCCTTCGGAACCGCCCCGGTCCTGGCGCAGCAGAGCATTGTCCGGACCTTGCCGCCCCTGATCCTTCATCCCTTCGCCGACGCCGGCGGCCCCGGCAAACTGGTGGAGAGTTCGCGTGCGAATCTCAAGCTGCAAGGCTTATTGCCACAAGGTGAAGCCACGCGCGAGGACCTGGACCGGGCCCTGCTCGACGGACGCTATTCCGAACTGCGAATGCTCTACTACGTGGGAAAAGATCTGGCGCGCTGGATCGGGCAGTGTCTCGAATTCGCCGAGCGCAGCCAGGATGCACTTCCTCACGGCATTTGTTACCAAAGCTTCGCCGCGCTCCTGATTCAGGACGCGCCTCTGGAGGTGCAGGCAAAACTGCGCAAATGGGGAGTGGCCGACTACAAATCGATCTTTAGCCGCGCGCTCGGTCTGCACACCATGTTCGCCGCCGCGCCGCCGCGAGAAATGCTGTCCGATGAGTTCGTTCGCGCCTATTTCCGCTACGCCGACCAGATCTTTCTGACCAAGCAAGGCGAGTGCGACTTCGCGCCGGTCAACTCACGCGAATTCGATTTTGAGCTCTATTCATCCGGCGAATACGCGCGCATGCTCGAGCGTTCTTGGGGCGAGTGATCGTCTTCGAATTCCGCCAGCGTCGCCAAGAATCCGGATGCAGCGTTCAAGTTGTAACCAGCGTCCGGTCGATACTTCTTCGATAGCCAGATCCCCAGCGCGAGGACCGCGAATCCGAACGCCACGTTGGTCACGATCCAAGATGTTGCGAAGAGACGATATACATCCGCGTCAAAGAACCCTTTCATAGCGACGACGAACAAGGGCATCCACAGAAGCGCCGCGCTGACAAGGATCGCCTGGATATAGCGGATGCGGAATTTTCGCAGGGTCTCCAGTCGCTTCTGAATCGTGGCGACCGGTTGATCGTAGTCCATCTTCAATGCCATTCCGATCTGCGCATTCAACGCCGCCAGCGCCGCAATGGCCGCTATGTCCAAGAACATCGCCGGTATCGTAAACTTCGGCGTCGGCCAGTTCTTGGCGGTAAAGGCGCCCAGCGAAACGATCACCACCAGCAGTGCAATCGATCCCAGTGCCAGCATTGACGCCAACCGCCACAGCGCGGACTTGGCCCGCCTGGTATAGGTATCCCGCATCAACTGCTGGTTCAGGCGAATGCTCAGATCGAGCTTTTTGTCGTGCTCGGTCCATTTTTCCTTCAGTTCATCGAGTTCCATTTTGTTTCACTCCCACTTCCTGACGCAGAGTCTGTTTCAACCGGCTGATTTTCGTTGCCACGTTGGTCTCGCTGATTCCCAACACCAGAGCGATCTCCTGATAATTGTTCCCATCCAGATAAAGGATGACGAGCGCTTTGTTCAGCGGGTCCAACCCATCGATCCACTGATAAAGAAGCTGTACCTCGTCTGACCGGCTCGCGGTTTCATCCACTACTTCCAGCAGTTGGTCGTCTCCGGAGATGACATGCCGCGACCGAACGCTCTCACGGCGATAGAACGAGATGGCGACGTTCAAGGCGATGCGATACATCCAGGTGGAAAAACGCACGCGCTCGTCGAATGCGCCAAAGGATCGCCAGAGCTGGACGATGATCTCTTGCGCCAGGTCGTCCCGGTCTCCTGGATTCTTGCAATAGGAGTTGCAGACCTTGTAGAGGATCTTCTTATGCTCCTCCACCAGGTTCTGAAACCGATCCTGAAGCGCTTCCGTCGTCACTACCCTATTATTCGCGGGAGCGCCCCAAAAATCACACCCGAAGTTAATGCGGCAACGATTTTAGGTAAGCCAGCACAGCTTCGGCGTCCGCGCGTGTCATCCGAAAAGGCGGCATGGGTGGGTTCGGAGGACTGCCGGTACGCGAGATCCCCGTGGTCAGCAGCTTGATGAAATCGGCATCGGTGCCCGGAGGCCCGCCGCCAATCTTGGGCTCGACGAGCGCCCAGTACGGTGAAGGATATGAGGGCCTCAATTGCGCGGGACCACCTTGCAGCCAGCGGCCTTTGTCGGGGTTGCCATGCTCATCGCGCGGCGTGTGGCACAGTTCGCACATCGCGACGTTCTCCACGATGTATCTGCCGCGTTCGACCAGCGTCTGGTTGCCCGCTGTATTGCCGCTTGGCTTCACTTGTGCCGCCGCGGGAAGCCATCCGACCGTGAGCCCCAGGAAAGACAGCAAGAAAATTCTAATCAGTTTAGTCATAGCCACATCCATGATAAGATATCGCCCATGCGATGGCTCTGTCTGCTCGCGGCCACGACCGCCTGTCTATTCGCTCAACTCGCGCCGCCGAATGACGCGGGGGTCTCGATGGGGCACATTCATCTGACCGTGCTGGATCCGGAAGCGCAGATCAAGGTCTGGGTGGACGTGCTCGGCGCGACGGCATCCAAAGATGGACCGTTGAATCTCGTCAAGCTGCCCGGGATCTTCATCATCGTCACCAAAGCCAACGCGACCGAGGGCTCCAACGGTTCCACTGCCAATCACATCGGCTTCCTGGTGAAGGATTACGCGGCTCTCGAGACCAAGCTCGCCGCAGCCAACATCCCGGTGGTCTTCGACAACAAGAAGGACCAGATGATCGTGACCTTTCCCGACAGCGTGCGCATCGAGTTCACTGCAGACCCCTCCATCAACGCGCCGGTCATTTTCCATCACATCCACTTGATGACCACGGATCCTGCAGCTCTGCAGGCCTGGTATATAAAGACCTTCGGCGCCGAAGCGTCCACACGGCGCAACCTGCCAGCCGCCAAAATCCCCGGTGGTGAAGTGGACTTCCTGACAGCCAAGGAAGCTCCCGCGCCCACCAAGGGCCGCACACTCGATCACATCGGGTTCGAGATCAAGGATCTGGATGCGTTCTGCAAGAAACTGGACGCCGATGGAATGAAGTTCGACATGCCCTTTCGCGACGTGCCTGCGATCAAGCTCAAGATCGCCTTCATCATCGATCCCGTGGGAACGCGCATCGAGTTGACCCAGGGCCTAGAAGGCATGTAGCCAACCGCTTGCTCACGCGAGCGACTCAGTCCTTGAGCTCCACGCTGATCAGGTGGATCTCGGCCGGCCCGACGTTCTCCACCGAGTGCGGGGGTAGGCATTCAATGAAGTTCGCGGCCGATGCCGATAACATCCCCGGCACGCTGCGGCTGTCGAATAACACTTTGCCTTCGCCGTCGCGGCGCACGAAATCGCCAGGTGCGATGGTGTAGTAGATGGCGGGCCAGCGATGCGTATGGACCGGCACGATATCGCCAGCTGGAATTCGCGTATCCAGCACCCGCACACGCTCGTTTTCAAGCACCAGCCTGTGATACCGAGGCGCGGCGATCACCGCGTCCAACGAATCCGGCCAAGGCCACGGCTCGTGTTTCGCTGAAGCCATTCGAATGCGCCTACTTCAACTTGACATCGGCCTTGCCGCCTTTGTCCTTGGTGTAGTGCGTGACGTCTTCATTGCCTTCGACGCAGGCAAACTCCATCTGCTCGTACTTGGGATCGGTGTTCTTGTCCAGTTCGAACGCGATCTTGAACGGCTTTGTCAGCACCTTCGAATCTTCCACCGTAGCTTCGTAGTTGATGGTGTTGGTGTCCACCTCAGTGAAGCGCTCCACCACGTGCTCCACGTCGCTATGGAAGTTGCCCACCGTGTCGTACCAGGTGCGATCGTTCAGGTTCGTTGTATCCACCACCAGCGTGTCGCCTTCCCAGTGGCCAACCGAATCACCCTGGAACAGCTTGATGTCCGCGGGAATGTGCGGGCGCCCATCGGTGGGAATAATGCGGACCGCGTGCATGAACTCCCACGTCAGCACGACGTAGTTCGCCGGCTGGAAGATTTGAAATCCAAACTGGACGTACAACTGCTTCGGCACGCCCGACTCATAACAGTGCAGCTCGGGCTCTTCAGCTAGGTGGTTTTCAAAAGTGTCCTTGGCCTTCGCGGCAGCCCACAGCTGGTATGGAATGAACCCGTCGGCCGGATCTACAATGGCGCCTTTACCGGGCCCAAAGAAGGGCGCCCGGCCGGTGGGATGATTCTGTACTTCGAAAACTGCTCCGCCGTTATTGCCCGCGTTCCAAAATCCTTGCATGTCGGGATGGCCGTCGGAGAGATGTTGCACCGGGCCGCCGGGAACATGTCGGACGCCGCTGCCGAAAATCGCGGGGACGCCACCGTTGCCGGGTCCAGCTCCTTGGGCAGGCGCAGGAGGAGGCTGTGCCGATAGCGGCGCCAGCGTGAACCACAACATCGCCGCCAGGCCCGCCGCTGCGAACATCGATTTAAGAAGACGGCTGCTCATGGGCGAGGTCCTTTCGCTAGCGGCTGCTCTTGGCGGCTTCATCCGCGTACGCCTGGCACTCATATTCCAAGATCCGGAAATTCGGCTCGGTGTGCCGATACAAGGGCAAGCTGATTCTCCAGCCACGAGTGAACACCGCGGGATCTTCGATAGTGGCTTCATACCGCAGCGTGTCGGGGCCAGTGCGCGTATAGCGCTCCACCACGTGCAGCTTGTCGCTATGGAAGTCGCCTGCGGCGTCGAACCAGGTTTGGTCGTTGAAGTCCGTTACATCCACCACCAACGTATCGCCGTCCCAATGTCCACGCGGATCGCCCAGCCAGAAATCCAGACCGTCGATATGCGGACTCCCATTCGTGAAGATGGCGCGATAGATGTGAATGTACTCATAAGTGATCAGCGTGTACTTCGGTGTTTGGAAGATTTGAAACGGAAAATCAAGATACGTGATGCGCGGTACGCCCGGCATGTAGCATTTGTTCAATGTGTCAGCGGCCTGGCGATTCTTGAAGTTCTCCTGCCGCTTGGCCAGAGCTTCGGGCCGGTACGGAATCTTGCCGTCGGCCGGATCTACGATCACGCTTCTGCCCGGCGGAATCCCGAGCGCGCCCGCGTGGTCTTCCAGGTCAAAAGCGGCCGAGGTGTTCCGTACTTGCCAGATGCCCTGTAGATCGGGGGTGCCATCGGCGGTACGGGGCGCTTTGTAGGCGGCCTGCGCTTGCACGATCTCGGGCGCAGCACAAAGCAACGCCAGCGCGACGGCCGCAGCCAATATCGAACCTGACATCCTAATTTGCCTTTCTTATTTTTCAGGCGCCGGTGGCGCCCCCGGCGGCAAAGCGTCCGGTTTTCCGGCGAACAGGCGGCGTCCGTCGGCGGTCTTCACCGATCGCGACCAAGCATTGGCGGATCCGTCCTTGGCTTGAAAACCTTCAACCTCGATCTCTTCACCGGCCTTCAGCGAATCCTTCCGCCATCCTTGCCGGAATAAAACATTGGGCGGCAATGCTTCAAACGACCAAGTCGTCACTTTGCCGTCTGCATCCGTGACCTCGAGAAGGATATGAGAGTGCGGATTGACCCAGTCCATTCTGACAAACTTGCCCTTGAGCGTTATGGGCTTGCTGACGTCGAATTCAGCCGCGAATGAATGGTGGGCCAGGACGGGCAGCGCGGCCAGGAGCAAACCCGCGCCCGCACTGAGAACCGCAAACTTGAACTGCATGTTCGGAGACCTCCCACTACATTCTGTCAAAAGCCGCTGTTCGACGCCCGACGCCCACCCTACAAATCCTCGATGCGCAAATGCGTATCAGCGTGCTTCCAGCCCGCTTCAAATTCTTTACGCGCTGCGGATTCCTCGGCGGCGTTGCCCTGCGCGTGGAGACACTCGGCCAGACCGAAAAGCGCACGCGGATTCTTAGGATGGGCTTTCAGTTCCGCGCGGAACACGGTCTCTGCCTCTGCCGGACGACCGTCCAAAAACAGCACCGCGCCCAACGATTCACGGGGCGGCAAATGCCAGTCCGGCGGCTCGTCGTAATTTAACGCATCCTCGGCCTGGGCAGCTTTGGTTAATAGCGCCGCCGCAGCTTTGTAGTCGCGCTGGCCGCGCGCGATGCTGGCATCCAACATCCAAGTGGCGATGTCAAAGATCTGCGCCGCGGTGTTATATCCGAAAGCCTCTTTCGCGGGCAATGCCGTCACCTCGGCGGCGAAGGCCGCTCGTTCTGAGGCCGCCTGGTCTTTCTTCCCCTCGCTGCTGAAGGCCATCCCTCGCGCGAAGCGCCACAACGCGTGCGCCTGATCCAAGCTCTTGCCCGGCTCGGGAAGCTGTTCGATCTCGGCCCAGCGGCGGAAACGCACCAGGACAAGAGTTTGTGTCGGAAGGAACATTTGCAGCTCCGGGTGTTCTTTCACCATCGGCGTGAGACCCTTGGTGATTTGCGCCGCCACGCGATTGGAGTGTTCAAAATCGCCCTCCATGCTGCTGCTCACCGCGAGGAAATGCATGTTGTGCGTGTAGTACATCATCGAATACATTCCGTCCACGTGATACTTGTCGATGTAGCCGCGATCGGCACCCATAGCCTGCTCGTTCGAGACGGAGGACGCATGGTAATCCCCGGTGCGAATGTAGATGTGGGCGGGCATGTGAACCAAGTGCCCTGCTCCAGGAGCCAGGTCCGCCAGTTTCTGCGCGCTTGCCATAGCCTGTTCCGGATGCGGCGACGCTTCCACAACGTGGATGTAGAAGTGGTTGGCGCCGATATTATCGGGGTCGCGCTTCAGCACCGATTCCAACGCTTGCGCCGCTTCCATGGTTCCCTCTTCGGGCTTGCCGTCGGGCCTCCAAAGCTTCCAGGCGTGCAAATCCATGGCGGAATCGGCGAACAGCACGGCGGCATCCATGTCGTCGGGATATCGCCGCATCACTTCGCGCATCGCGTCCCGGTAACTCGCACCCAACTTTTTCTGATCGGCTTTGGGATCGGTGGAAAGACGCTTGGCCAGTGCGCGAATGTACGCCTGCTCCGCGGCGCTGGAACCGCCCGCCAGCGTCCCGGCTTTCTTCACCGCCTCCGCCGCGATCTTCTCACGGCCAGCGTCGATTTCCCACTCGTTGTAATTCGGCCCACGCGCCAGCGCGATGCCCCAATACGCCATCGCGCATTTCGGATCGAGCTTGGCTGCGTAGCTGAACGATCGTGCCGCTTCCTCGTGATTGAATGCGTACACCAGCGTCAAGCCCTGGTCGAAATAGCGCTGCGCCAAAGCATTTGAAGTGGTGATGGGATGATGCAAATGGCCGAGGCCAACGAGGAGCGGCGCGGGCGTCATGTTCTGCCCGGACTCCTGCGATGGCGCGCCATGATCGTGCTGCTGGCCCAGCACCGCGGACGCCACTGCCAGAAATAGTCCGGCGGAAACCAGCCCAGCGGTGGATTTTAGCATTTAATGATTCTAACTTAGACCAGTTCGCTGAGCACCGAGCGATTGAACGGCAGCAGCTCGTTCAGCGCGCCTTTGCGGACGATTCCCGGCCACGTCGGATTCACGATCAGCGACCGGCCGATCGCCACCAGATCAAACTCGTCCCGGTCCAGCCGCTCGAGCAAATTGTCGATCCCGCTCACGCCAGCGGTGATGGCCGTGCCAAACGACGTCATCATATCTTCGTTCAAAGTGACCGAACCAACCGTGACCGTTGGCTTGCCGGTGAGCTTCTTGGTCCAGCCAGCAAGATTCAAATCGCTCTCGGAAAATTCAGGCTCCCAAAAGCGGCGGGTCGAACAATGGAACGCGTCGACGCCAGCGTCCACAAAAGGCCGCAAGAACCGGTCCAATTCGTCGGGTGTTCGCGCCAGCTTAGCTTCGTAGTCCTGCAATTTCCATTGCGAGTAGCGCAGCACCACTGGAAAATCCGGACCAACGCGGCGCCGGACTTCGCCGATGATCTCCGCCGCGAAACGCGTGCGCCCGACTAGGTCGCCGCCGTACTTGTCGGTGCGTTCATTGGTCGCGCTCCAGAAGAACTGGTCGATCAAATAGCCATGCGCGCCGTGCAACTCGACTCCGTCGAAGCCGAGCTCCTTCGCCGATTGCGCGCCCTTGGCATATGCTTCGATCACCGCGTCGATGTCCGCTTGGGTCATGCTCGCCGGACCGATCGGCTTCACTCCCGGCTTCGGTTCTTGCCCCGGCGAAACCAGCATGCCGACGTGCCAAAGCTGCGGGAAAATCCGCCCGCCGGCCGCATGGACTTGCTCGGCAACCCGCCGCCATCCGGCCAGGGACTGCGCACCGTAGAAGTTTGGAACGTCGGGATTGAAGCCCGCCACGGGATGATCGATCAACGTTCCCTCGGTGATGATCAGCGCGACGCCGCCTTCCGCGCGCCGGCGATAATAGGCGGCCACATTCGCGCCTGGCACGCCGTCGGGCGAGAGCGAACGCGTCATCGGCGCCATCACGATGCGATTCGGAAGCGTCAGGCCTTTCAGTTGAAACGGCCGGAATAAGGACTCGGTGGAACGGTTCAAAATCAGCGCCTGATCGGGCGGCGCGGCTATGCTCATGAGACTAGTGTACGCTGGCGTTCCCTCACGTTCCATACCTCTCCGCTGCCCGAGCCTTCGCCTTCGCCGCCTCCTCTTCCCGGTTCTTCGGCGCTGCGTTCGTTTCGAGCGAACGGAGCAGCCGAGCGGAGACCGCGGCTACTTCATCCACCGCGGCCAGGAACGAGCTATCGTTGGCCTTGGACGGCTTGGTAAATCCGCTGATCTTTCTCACGAACTGGAGCGAAGCCGCCCGAATCTCTTCCTCAGTCGTCGGAGGATCGAAGTTGAATAGCGGCCGGATGTTTCTGCACATGCCTGCAAGGTATCAAAAAAACGCTTGACAGGCCATCCGTCCCATTGTACATTTAACTCATCGGTTATGTAACCGACAGGTTAATAGCAGATGCAGCACGATCAACTCAGCTCCACCTTCGCCGCCCTCGCCGATCCTACACGGCGCGCGATCCTGGCCCGTCTTGCATCGGGCGAAGCCTCCGTGACCCAGCTGGCCGAGCCGTTCGAGATGAGTATGCCCGCCATTTCCAAGCATCTCAAGGTGCTGGAGCGTGCCCGCCTGATCACTCGCGGACGTGAAGCCCAATGGCGACCGTGCCGCCTCGAGGCAGCTCCACTCAAAGACATCGCCGAATGGATCGAGCACTACCGCCAGTTCTGGGAGCAGAGCTTCGATCGCCTCGACGACTATCTGCGCAAATTAAAAGCAAAGGACAAGAGACATGCCCGCAAGCCACGCAAAAACTAGCACCACCGCCAACCCGCTGGAGCGCGAACTCACTCTTACGCGCGTGTTCGATGCGCCGCGCGACCTAGTATTCCAAGCCTGGACCGATCCGGCACACCTCAAGCAATGGTGGGGTCCCAACGGCTTCACAACGCCCGCATGCGAAGTGGATCTCCGCGTGGGCGGAGCTTGGAAGATCGTGATGCGCTTCCCCGACGGCTCGAACGAGCACACAATGCAGGCCGTTTATCGCGAGATCTTACCGCCCGAACGGCTGGCCTTCACGAGTGTCGCACTGGACAAGGACTGTAATCGTTTGCTGGAGGGGCTCACAACCCTCACCTTCGCCGACCTGGGCGGCAAGACTAAGCTCACGTTGCAAACGCGCGTGACCGGCTTGGTGTCCTATGCCGGCCGAATGCTGGAAGGAATGGAGGCAGGCTGGTCGCAAAGCCTGGGGCGTCTCGCCGAAAAGCTCGCGAGCCCAACGACCACATCCGATCGCGAGATCGTGGCCACTCGCGTCTTCGATGCACCGCGTGAACTCGTGTTCCAAATGTGGACCGATCCGAAACACATCTCGAACTGGTGGGGGCCGCGAGATTTCACCACCACCACCTACGAAATGGACGTCAGGCCAGGCGGTGTTTGGCGCCACGTAATGCACGGCCCCGACGGCACGGACTATCAGAATGAGATCGTCTTTCTCGAAGTCGTTAAGCCCGAGCGCCTGGTCTACAATCACGTGTCGGAGCCGCCATTCCAAACGACGGTGACCTTCGCCGGCCAGGGCGGCAAGACCAAGGTCACCGCGCGGATGCTCTTCGAATCAGCTACGCTACGCAATAAGGTGGCCACCGAACACCATGCCGTCGAAGGGCTGCACCAGACGCTGGCGCGCCTCGGGGAGCAGTTGACTAGAATGGCGGGTCCCGCCGATCAGGAGTTCCTTTTCACGCGCGTTTTCGATGCGCCGCGCAGCCTCATCTGGAAGGCCTTTACCGAGTCTGAGCGCTTGATGCAATGGTGGGGGCCCAAAGGCTACACGATGCTGACCTGCACAGTGGACCTGCGCCCCGGAGGCGTCTTTCACTACTCGATGCGGTCCCCGGACGGCCGCGAGATGTGGGGCAAATGGGTCTATCGCGAAATCGTTCCGCCGGAACGGCTGGTCAGCGTCGTGTCGTTTACGGATGCGGAGGGGAATCTGTTGCGACACCCCATGAGCCCCACTTGGCCGCTCGAACTGCTCCACACGATGACGTTGTCTGAGCGTGAGGGCAAAACGACGCTCACCGTGACCGGAGTGCCCACGAACGCGACCGAAGAGGAGCGCAAAACCTTCCGCGCCGGGCGCAATTCGATGGAGGCTGGCTTTACCGGAACCTTGGACCAACTCGCCGCTTACTTGGCGAGTGGCCACGACGTAGACTGATTCCGTGAACCTCGCACTGTGGATCTTTCAGGGACTGCTCGCGCTTATCTTTCTGTTCGCCGGCGGATTGAAGCTCGTCCTTCCAATCGCGCAGATGACCAAGCAGATGGCTGTGCCGCTGCCGGGACTCTTCCTGCAGTTCATCGGCGTGTGCGAGGTGCTGGGCGCGATCGGTCTCATCTTGCCCCGGCTTCTGCGCGTTCGTCCCGGCTTGACACCGCTGGCGGCCGTCGGGCTGGTGATCATCATGATTGGCGCGACCGTGGTCACGCTGGCCGGCGGCAGTATCGCACAGGCGCTGAGTCCAGCAATTGTCGGACTCCTGGCAGCGTTCGTGGCCTACGGCCGCTGGCGCCTGTCGCCTTGAACGAACGGGCCGCGCGCGCTACGGCAGGGCAAAAACCATCAGCGCATCCGTCGCCATGATCGCCACGTACTGCTTGCCGTTCTTGGCTTGATACGTCATGGGATTCGCGTTCGCGACCTTCGCGAGCTTGGCGGCCCACAGCTCCTTGCCGGTCTTGGCGTCGAATGCACGGAAGCGGCGATCGTTGGTCGCGCCGATAAACACCAGGCCGCCGGCGGTCACCAATGGCCCCGCGCTGCCGCTCGATCCGGCGTTCTGCTTGCCTTCCGGCAGTCCCTCCACCAGACCTAATGGCGATTGCCACGCGATATCGCCCGTGTTCGCGTTCACCGCAATCAACCGCGCCCAGGGCGGTTTCTGGCACGGCCAAGTGCCGACGACCTTCCCGCTGGCGTCTTTCACGACCGCGCTGAAGCCGTGATACGGACCAGGGCCGTCCACGCTGCCCCGATCATAGGGCTGGTCCGAGCCTTCCGTGCCGCGGCCATAATTTCCGCCCGGCTTTTTCTTTTCGATCCACCCGGTCAAAGCACCATCGTGCGTGTTCAAGAAGACGTAGCCGGTTTTGGGATCGGCCGCAGTGCCGCCCCAGTTGATTCCTCCGCCTCCTCCCGGAAACTGAATGTTGCTCTTGGGTGGCGCGCCGTTTTCATGCAGACTCCACGGCGTGAATGGACCGGCATTAGAGAAGCCGCCGTTCTTTTCCCAGACTTCCTGGCAGGCTTTGGCGTGTTCGGGCGTGGTGTCGTCAGCGGTGACGATGTCTTCCGGCTTGAAACTCACTCGCGCAAGCGCCGGCGGTTTCAGCGGAAACGGTTGCGTGGGAGAATACCATTCGCCAGGCACATCGCCTTTTGGAACCGGCCGTTCTTCCACGCCGAACACCGGTTTGCCGTTGGTGCGATCGAGAATGAACATCCAACCGGCCTTCCCGATTTGGGCGAGCGCCGGAATCTTCTTGCCGTCTTTCACGATGTCGATCAGGCTCGGCGCGGGCGGCAAGTCGGAATCCCATAGGTCATGATGGATGGTTTGAAAATGCCACTTGTACTTGCCCGTGACCGCATCGACAGCAACCACCGAGTTACCGAACAGATTAGCGCCTGGCCGGTCGCCGCCCCAGTAGTTCGCCGCCGCGCTGCCGAACGTCATGTAAACCGTGCCGCGCTCTTCGTCCACGGTCATGTACCAACTCCAAACGTTGACGCCGGAGCGCCCTTTCCAACCGTCGTCGAGCCAACTCTCGTGTCCCACTTCGCCGGGCCGGGGCACGGAATGAAAATCCCAGAGCTTCGCGCCGGTGCGTGCGTCGTAAGCGCGCGAATCGCCGGCGGGGCCGACGGGCACTTCGCCGACGCTGGCTCCCAGCATTGCCACATTTTTGTATACCGTCGGCACGCCAGAGTATGGCACGCCGATGTCGACTTCGCCTTCGTTGCCGAAGCCTGGATCGAGCTTGCCGGTGTTGGCGTTGAGCGCCACCAGTTTGCTTTCAGTTGTAAACAGGATGTGCGGCGGATTCTGCTTATCGCCCGGCCAATAGGCCACGCCGCGTTGCGACGCGAACCCAGTCGGCAGCGCATAGCTCCAGATCTCGGCGCCGTTCACGGCATCCAGCGCGACCACGCGCTTGCCCGCGGGCAAGTACATCACACCGTTGACGACGATGGGCGTTGCGGCGGACGTTCCCAGGGGTGTCGCGGCGGGTAGTGCGCCGGGCTGGGCCGGCGGCGCCTCGGCTTTCACGCTGAAGGTCCACGCTGGAAGCAGCCTGGTAACGTTGGTGGAAGTGATTTGATCGAGAGGTGAATACTTGGTGCCCGCCAAATCGCGAGTGTAATTGGGCCAATCACCCGGTGCGATTTTCGACGACTGAGCAAAGACAGCCGGAAGCAGCCCAGTTCCGGCCAGAAGCAGAATCCATCGGGCACCCATGCAGGTGCAGTATATCAGGCGGCAAGCCGGGGGCTGGCCGCGACCTTTTCGATCGCGGCCAGACGGGAAACGAGGTGCTTAGAAAATGTACTTCAGCGCAAACTGGAGCACACGAGGGCTCACCGAGAGCTCATTGATCTGACCGAAACTAGCGGGCGCATTCACGTTCAATTCCCCGGGCAGCCCGCCGGGAGCCGGCGCCTGATTGCCAGGCGGCAGGAACTGCGGGTGGTTGAATGCGTTGAAGAACTCGGTCCGGAACTGCAACGATTGACGTTCGCTGATCCGGAAGTTCTTGAGCAACGAAATATCAAAATTAAACTGAGGTGGGCCGAGAATAATGCCCTGCCCGGAATTTCCGAAGAGTGTAACTTGGTTCGAGCCGGCGGGGGAGTTGGGAGCAGGGATGCCGGGGCAGAACGCACTTGCGTTGAAGTAACCAGGGCCGCCGTTGCCGCCGCCCAGACGCTGGTCGATGCCGCCTGGCGAGGCGATGTCGCCGTAGGTCTCGCCCGGACACATTTGCGCGCGGATGATTCCGAATCCGCCCGTTCCATAAGCCGTGCCGATGGCGGTATCGGCAATGGTCAAAGGAACGCCGTCCTGAACCGTCGTAACACCGGACACATTCCATGCATTGGCCAGCAACCCCAGCGCACCCGTATGGTGCCCAAACGGCAGATCGTAGCTATAGCTGATGACGAAGCGATTCGGGTGGCTGAAATATGCCGGGCCGTATTGCTGCGCCAAGTTGGACGGATCATTACTATCCGCGGAAATGTTGTTGAAGTTCGAAGACGTCAGGGTAGTGAGATCTTTGCTCCAGGTGTAGGAGGCCTGCATGGTCAAGCCATGCGAGAATCGCTTCCGCAGCGTAACTTGCAAGCTGTTGTAGTCGTAAATGCCGTCGAAGGCGGTGATTTGATAGCCGGTCGGCTGATAGCCGAGATACGGAACACGCAGCTGGACGTTGGACGCGAGGTTTTGCGTCTGGCCATTGATCGGAGCGCTAGGGCTGGCTAGTTGCGCTGCGTTGGCGTCATGGTAGGTATCCACCAGGTTGATTCCGCTCGCTCCGACGTACCCAGCTTCCAACACCCAGGTTGGAGCCAACTCGTACTGGAACGTCAGATTGAACTGCCGGACCAGCGGCGTATGCACAGACTCGTCGAGGGACGGAGTATTCAGGGCGGAATAAGCGCCCGTTTGGAGGTTTGCCCAGCGCGACGCGAATATGCCAGCGGGAGGCGTGGCCGGATAAGGATTCGCCAGACTGTTCGGATTCACGGCGCCATAGTCGATTGTTTCGCCATATGGGTTGCCTTGTTCCACGGAATGCACGAAACGGTCGCCGGCGATGCGGTCATAGAAAATTCCGAATCCGCCGCGAATCACGAATTTGCGGGTAGCCTGGAAGGCGAAACCAAGGCGTGGTCCGAAGTTGTCTTTGGGAGCGCCACCTTGGATAGGCAGGCTGAGCTTGGAAACCAAGACGCCGGCTGGCGGCTGCCCGTAATGTGAAATGTAGTTGTTGGGCACCACATTACCGGCCAGATACGCTGCGCCAGGGTTGAAGATGTTGGTGGGCGGAGCGCTTGGTACCGGCAAGCTTTGGAGTTGACTGGCCCAAATGTTGGTCAGGTTTCCGTACTTATCGCTGAAGACCCCGTCATACTCATAACGAAGGCCCATGTTGATGGTGAGCTTGGAGCTGACCTTCCAATCGTCCTGGAAGAAAGCGTCCTGATTGGGCAACCGGTAGCCGTGGATCAGGCCGCCGGGACCGCTGCGCGTGCAAAAGAGGCACTCCACGATCTCACCGTACGGAAAGCCGGTGGTGTTACCGGGGTTGGCGGGGCTGCATGTCGCATCGCCCGGTGCGCATCCGCCCTTACCAATCAGGAGATCGGCGAAGGTCGGAAAAACGATGAGGCCTCGCAATAAACCGCCGAACGTAATGTTCCACTGGGTCTCCTCATATTCATAGCCGGCGCGGAAGGTATGCCTGCCCTGCGACCAGGAAATCTGGTCGGCAACCTGCATCTGCGTGGTCGGGCTGTAGGACGGCGCCAAGGTACCGCCAATGGTCTCGCCTGTATTTCCGATGATGAACGGAGTCATTTCCGTTTCTGTCGGAATGATGGGCGTATATCCCAACGCCTGCGGCGTAGACGGCGTGGTGTCCGTCTCATGTTGGTAATTGCGCTGGAACGATGCGCGGGCTTCGTTCACCAGGGTGGGCGTGAGCAGCGTGGTAAGTTTCAATACAGCGTCCGTATTGGAGTAGAGGACGCTCGCCGGAGCACCGGGGAGACCGCCAGCCAGCGGCAGGGTCTGCGGATTATTTGTATACAGATACCGCATAGCCAGCGTGTTCTTGCTGTTGATCACATAGTCGCCATTCAGAATCAACTGGTGTTCCGCGTAAGTGGCGGGATCGGTGATTGTATCGGGCAGGAAATTCCCCGAGGTGTTGGTCGGAATGTAGTATTGGCCGTTCGGGAGCTTGATATTGAGGATGTTCATCGCGACCGGACTGATGTTGGACCCGTTACAAGCGACATTCGGAAATCCCGGTATGAAGCCAAGGTAGGTCTCATAGGCGGCCGCATTCGCGGGGTGGTTGGCGGGGCACAGCGCTGCGCCCAATTGGGCCTGATAACCGGGTGCGCTACGATCGCCGGCGGGAACCGGCGGCAGAATTACGGCTTCATAACCGATACCATTGACGGCTCCATTGTACTGGCGAGTCTCCTGATAGTTGGCGTAGAAGAACAGTTTGTCCTTCTTGATCGGTCCGCCGATCGATCCACCCACCTGGTTCTGCCGCAGGATCTGCTGCTGTCCGCCGTTATCGGCGTTCTCGAAAAAGTCCTTGGCATTCAGATCTTCGTTGCGGAAGAAATACCACACGCTGCCATGGAACGTATTGGATCCCGACTTGGTTATCACGTTGACATTGGCGCCCGGGTTGCGTCCGTAGCTGGCGTCGTAGGTCGAGGTCTGGATTTTGAATTCCTGGATGGCATCCGGATTTGGAATCGGGATTCCAGCGTAAATGCCGCAATCGCCGGAACTGCCGCCGTTTGCGATGTTATTGATGGCGACGCCGTCCATCTGGAAATTATTCTGCCCGGGATCGGCGCCATTGGTGCTGTAATTCGTGGTGGCCTTCCCAAAGGCAGTGGCGTTGCTGGCATTGGCGTTCGCACCGGCCGACATACCCAGGACCTGGGTGTAGTTGCGATTGCTTAAGGGGAGCGCCGTCACGGTGGCGCCTCCGACCGTGGTTCCTAGCGTGGAACTCTCGGTCTGGAGGGTTTCGGCGGATGCCTCGACCGTCACTTGCTCGGATTGCGCGCCAACCTCCAGCGCCCGATCGAGCGTTGAGCTTTCGGTCACGGCCAGATTCACGGCCCCGACTTCGGCGGTCTTGAATCCGTTCGCGGCAAAACGGATCTTATAGCTTCCTGGCGGGAGCAGGGAGAATTTATAGACACCGTCGGATCCGGTGGTAGCGGCGCGGCTTTGGGCAGTCTCGTTACTGGTGATAGTTACGGTAACGTTCGGGATGGCGGCGCTCGAGGGATCGGTAACGGTTCCGCTAAGGGCCGACGTTCCGGCCGATTGTGCCATTAACGAAGGCACGTAAATGGCAAACAACAGGGTCAAAACCACTACAAATGCGAGCTGCGAACGAAGCAGCGTCTTGGATCTCATAGTCCCGTTCTCCTTGTAAGTCCTCTACATTGAGTGCATTACTGCCACACACGCGCCTTCCAGCAGCGAGTGAAATGGTTTTTTCTGGGAATGGTTGGACGGACGGTACTTCGCCCACACTTGCATACAACCCCACCAAGTCCATTAGTCGGATTGTATATCCAGATTTGACCTCGCGAGCGTCAAAACAGCGTCAAATTTTGACTGTTACTTGCCGACCAGATGTTCGACGTCGCGGTTATTCTCCGCGCAAATGTACTCGAAGATCTCTTCTTGCGCCAGGTCGGCGATGCGTTTCTGGGTCCAAGGTTTGGCGAGAACCCCGGGGTCGTCGACCGTGATTTCGATTTCGAGATGGCCGAGATCGGGGCGATGGTAGCGCTCGATGATATGCAGTTGGTCCGAATGCGGATGAGACTCCACGTCGAGCCAGACTCGGTTGTCGAAGCCGACGCGATCGACGACCAACGTGTCGCCATCCCAACGGCCGATGGAATGCCCATACCAGGCCGGGTTCGGATCGGCGGGATGGGGGCGGCCGTCGAGATAAATCTGATGGAAGCCGGGGCTTTCGTCGTCTGAAATGTACACCAGGTAATCCTTGCTCTGGACGAATTCCCACAGCGGACCGTTGCGCAGCGGGGCAGATGGCAGGCAACGCGCCTGCGGACTGTCCTTGGAGTTGGCCTCGAGGCGCTGCTTTTGAATCGCAATCGCAGGGGGGAGAAACTCGGGTTTGCCTGGATCTACAGTGCGTGGAATCCACCAGACGCCGGAAAGATCGGGCTTGCCGTCGAAGGTGCGCGGCGCCGGACCGGACGGCGGAGCGTGGCGCTTCGTGTCGGCGGTGATCCTCAAGCGATCTTCGCCGAGCGTGTTGAGCTGCGTGGTGTCGCCCAGATGGATATCGAACTTGAGAGTCAGCGATGCTTTGACGATGACACCGCGCATCGCGAACGGCGCCAGGCCAGGCGCGGACGCGGCGACGAAATACTTGCCAGGCGGCAGGTCTAGCGTGTATTTTCCCTTGGCGGAAGTGGTGGCTTTGAAAACGCCGTGGGACTCCGCGTTCTCCGCCTGCACTTCGTTGTTAGCGATGGGATCGCCGATGGAATCGAAAAGAGTGCCGGCGATAGCGCCTTTGGGAGTGCTGGTTTGTGCGATTGCGGGAACTGTCAAGCAGAGGGCGAACGCGAGGTACTTCAACTTTTATTTTGCACCAAATTGTGCGGAGGTGGGGGAGTTGGCCGCGGCCGGTGGACCACGGCCAACCCGATTGCAAACTTAGAACATGAACTTCAGCGCAAATTGAATAATGCGGGGATTGACCGCGGTCGTCGTAATTACGCCAAACGTATTCGGCGTTTCCTGAGCTACCCCCGGAGGCGCAAACTGAGGATGATTCAAAATGTTGAAGAAGTCGGTTCGGAACTGGACGGTCGTTTTCTCCGTGATCTTGGTGGTCTTCAGGATCGAGGTGTCCCAGTTGACGTTACCCGGCCCATTGATGATGCCGAGCCCGGAGCTGCCAAACAGCGTGGCGCAGGTGGGACACGCGGCTTGGCTCGTTATTGTGGTTCCATCCGGCTCGATGGCGGGCTGAGCGCAAAAATCTGATTGATTGAAGTAGCCGTTTGCGCTATTGCTGCCGCCGAGGCGCGATGTCATGCCACCGCTCGTCAACAGGCCGTTATAGGTCACACCCGGGCACAACTGGGACCGGGCGGTGCCACCCTCACCTGACCCGGCGCCGCCGGTGCCGTAAGCCGATCCTCCGGCCGTGTTAGTGAACGTGAGCGGAGCGCCATCCTGGACAAGAACACTGCCGGTCATCATCCATCCCTCCGCCGCCTTCTTCAGGAAGCTGTTGCTGGGATGCCCGAACGGGATCTGATAGGCATACGACAGGATGAAGCGCTGCGGATGGGCGAAATAAGCCGGACCGTATTGCTGTCCCAGGAAGCTTGCGTCATTGCTGTTGGATTGTCCGTCGCCGTTCAGAGTAGTGAGATTCTTGCTCCAGGTGTAGGCGGCCTGCATGGTGAGCCCGTGCGAGAACTGTTTTCGCACTGTTGTCTGAAGACTGTTGTAATTGTAAATTCCGTCGTATCCGGTACCTTGCAAGCCGGCCGGGTCGTAACCCAGATATGGGACGCGGGCGTCGGTATTCGCCGTGGTCGTAGTGGTCTGGCCGTTGACCGGGTTGCTCGCACTGGCGAGAAAAGCCGTGTTGTAATTGTGATTGTAGTCGGCTTGATTGATCCCACTCGATCCTACGAAGCCCAGCTCCAAGACCCAACTAGGCGCGAAGTTGTATTGGATGCCGACATTGTACTGCCGGCTGAGAGGCGTGTGGACCTGCGAGTAGAAGGGTTGGTTAATATCGGAGGTGCACAACGCCAAAAAGATGCTGCAAGTGGAAGCGTAAGCCGGGTTGAAATAGCGCGGCGTGAACGCCAGCGGGGTGGACGGGAACGGATTTGACAAGCTATAAGGAGCAGCGGCAAACGGCCCCGCTTCATCGAGCGTGACCGCGTACGGATCGCCCTGTTCCACCGCGTGGACAAACTTGCTGCTACCTACGCGATCGTAGAATAGGCCAATGCCGCCTCGCACTACTAATTTGCCGTTCTTGATCGGCTGCCAGGCGAAACCAAAACGGGGTCCGAAGTTGTTCCACGGAGTACCGTTCTGGGTGGGCGCGGATGTATTCACCGTGGTCACACCGGCCGGAGGGGCTCCATAGTGCGCGGCGAAATTGTTGGGCACCACGTATCCAAGCAAGGCGTTGGTGGTCTGCATCGGTGTAGTAGGCGGCGTAACGCCTTGCATCAGGCTCGGCCAGATGTTGGTGAGGTTGCCATCATGATCGCCGAGCATTTCATCGTATTCCCAACGTACGCCAAGGTTGATCGTCAATTGAGAATTCACTTTCCAGTCGTCCTGTACAAAGCCGGCGAAATCCTTCTCTCGGTATTGATGAATGATGCCATTGGGTCCGCTGCGCACGCAGAACAGGCATTCCAGATAAGTCCCGACCGGTCCGCCAGTAGTATTTCCTGGGTTGGCGGGACTGCAACCACCCGCGACGTCGCAGCCTGCCAGGCCTGGCCGTCCAATGAGAAAATCGTCAAATGAATCGATGATGAGGAATC
>Ga0182015_10002903_pt1 | contig 19923 bp, 17 predicted proteins | sample 712P3MmetaG_FD_120478 | JGI IMG/M metagenome (GOLD analysis project Ga0182015, IMG submission 120478) | Permafrost microbial communities from Stordalen Mire, Sweden - 712P3M metaG | ecosystem: Environmental > Terrestrial > Soil > Wetlands > Permafrost | place: Sweden: Stordalen | collected...
CGCGCAACTACACCAACAAGTACCTTGGCGAGATCAGCGTCGCCGACGCGATCGCCGAGTCGGTCAACACGGTCGCGGTGCAGGTCGCGCAGCGCGCCGGCATTCCCCAGGTGATCGCGGTGGCGAACCGGCTCGGCATCACCTCCGAGCTCGCCCGGGACGCCAGCATTGCGCTCGGCACCAACGAGGTGAATTTGCTGGAGCTGGTGTCGGCCTACGCGCCGTTCGCCAATGGCGGCACCGGCGTCCTCGCTTACGGCATTACCGAAATACGCGACACCAGGGGCGCAATCGTCTATCGCCGCTCCGGCTCCGGGGCCGGGCAGGTCGTCCCGGCGGACGAGGTCGCCATCATGAACGAGCTGCTCGCCGGGGTGATCGCGCGCGGCACCGGCAAAGCGGCGGCGCTGCCGCGTCCGGCGGCGGGGAAGACCGGAACCACGCAGGAATATCGCGACGCCTGGTTCGTCGGCTACACCGCCGACCTCGTCGCCGGGGTATGGCTCGGCAACGACGACAACACGCCAATGGACAAGGTCACCGGCGGCTCGCTGCCGGCGCCGCTATGGAAGAGCTTCATGCTCGCCGCGACCCAGGGCATGCCGATCAAGCCGCTGCCGAGCGTGCCGCTGCAGGCCGCTTCGGCGCCGACACTCGACCGGCTCTTCGGCCAGATGTCCGCGCCCGCAGGCGTGCTGCCGGTCGGCACGGCGCTGCCGCCGCCGCACGATTGATTGATTTCGCTGACGCGGAATGCGGCACCGGCAGGTCCGGCCGCGCGAAGACGCGACCGGACCTGAATACAACTAATGCAACGGCGAAAACGCCGCCGGGATGACGAACATATTCTCCTGGCGGACGAATTGGCCGCGCGTCGCGGGCGGCCAGGCACCGGTCTTCTGCGCCTCGGCGCGGATGCGGAAGCGTTCGGCGGCGTCCTTGTAGGCCCAGACATGGATCCACTGGTTGAGCCCGCCCAGTTCGGTCGAGCCGGCAAAGGCCAGCGGCGACAGCTTGGTGCGGCCCTCGATCCGCTCCGCCCATTTCTCGGTCACCGTCGGCAGCGCGCCCGGCAGCATCGTGTACGTGCGGATCTCATAGAGATCGCCGAGGCGGCGGTCGCCGAGCGCCGGCGAGAACGGCGCCAGGTTGATGATCTTCGACTCCATCTCCTCGATGAACTCGCCGATCGGCGGCGGCCAGCCGGAAAGCTTCATCGCCTCGGCGCGCTGCTTTTCGCGGGCCGCCAGGCTCTCGTAAGGCCAGCAATGGATAATGCGATTGAGGGGGCCGACCTCGGTGTGGAAGAAGCCGCCGAGCGGGGCAACCTTGTTGCGGCCGGATTTTTCGAGCGCTTCGCCAAACCGCTTCACGGCTTCGGGGATCGAGCCGGGCTTCAACCGGTAAGTGCGCATTTCGACGATCGGCATCTTTCATCCTCCCACGCCACAATCGATGGCGCATTCTAACGGGAGAACGATGCCTCAGTGCAATCCCAATGCGACGTCCCCCGGATCGAACGCTCTTCCCGAAGCGCGAGCTCCGCCTGAAGCCGGTCGATCATTTGCGCCAGCTCCGCGTGCCCCGGACAATCGAATTTCATTCTCTTGTGTTTGGCCCTGAGATCCGCGAGCGCCTGGTGCGCGGTGCGGACTTGGTTCAGCACTTCATATGCAAAACTGAGCATGTGCCCCATGTCCTCTATCGCCATAAATGGCCAGCAGGAGGTGGCTGCTTCTCTTTTTTTGTTTCCCCGCTCGCCCCACTCATGAAACATTCGCCGACGCAGAACGTCCGCCGGTTTAACCATCTTCCCGGCAGACAAAGCCGGGCATGTCGCGCATGCCGGCTAGAGCCGTCGCAGGCGCTCGGTCAAGAGCGCGTAGACGCCATTGGCGTCGACCCCGTGCAGCACGTTGGCGTTGGCCGGGCGGCCGCTGACGCCGCGCCAATCGACGACGGTCATGCCGAGGGTAAGCGCGCTCTCGCATTCGACCGCGACGTTGACGCGGCCGCCGACAAACAATGCCGGCGCCAGCAGATAGGCGATGACGCAAGGGTCGTGCAGCGCATCGGGGTCGGCCTTGGTTGGGGTCAGCAAGTCCGCCACCGCATCGCCGACCGGCGTACCGAGCGCGCGGATAGACGCGATGCGCGGCGCGGTGCTGCGGACCTGATGCGTCAGGTCGAGCGGCACCATCGTAATCGGCAGCCCGCTCTCGAACACGATCCGCGCGGCGTGCGGGTCGGCGTGGATGTTGAACTCGGCCGCGGGGGTCGTGTTGCCGAGCGCGCGCGACGCGCCGCCCATCAGCACCAGCTCGCGAACGCCGGCGACGATATCGGGCGCCTTGACGAGGGCGAGCGCGACATTGGTCAGCGGCCCCAGCGCGCACCAGACGATGCTTTTCGGCGGCGCGCGGCGCAGCGTGTCGATCGTGAAATCGACGCCGTGCTCGGCCCTTGGCGCTATCGTCGGCGTCGGCAGCACCAGCCTACCGAGCCCGCTCGCGCCATGAAAATGCTCGGCCGTGATCGGCGACCGGGTGATCGGCCGCGAGCAGCCGGAGTAGACCGGGATGTCGCGCCGCCCGGCCAGCTCGCAAATCACCCGCGCATTCGCTTCGGTGACCGCCAGCGGCACGTTGCCGGCAACCGCGACGATACCTTCGACCGCGAGCTCCGGCGATGCGAGCGCCAAGAGGATCGCCACGGCATCGTCGATCCCGGGATCGGTGTCGATGATGATGCGCCGCGCCGCCATTTGATGAACCTAGCGAGCCGGACGCCGCTTGTCATGGCGGCGCGGCGGTGAGTCACAATGCCGCATAAGTGAGCTTGCCCCGCATCACGCTTGACGCGACGGAGGAACCAAAGTAGAACATCATGTTGTGTTTTGGATTTGTTCCGCCACTAGCGGGAGTTTGCCATGCTGACCCGGAAACAGCACGAGCTGTTGATCTTCATCAACCAACGGCTGACCGCGACCGGCGTATCCCCCTCCTTCGACGAAATGAAGGACGCCCTGAAGCTACGGTCGAAGTCGGGTATTCACCGCCTGATCAGCGGGTTGGAGGAGCGCGGCTTCATCCGCCGCCTGGCGCATCGCGCCCGGGCGCTCGAAGTCATCAAGCTGCCCGAGGAGAGCGCCGCGCCCGGCTCGGCCGAGAAAAGCCGCTTCTCGCCGACGGTGATCCGCGGCGATTTCTCGGGCGCGCTCGCCGGGTCGCCCGTCGCGCCCGATACCGAGGCTGTCGAGTTGCCGCTCTACGGCCGCATCGCCGCCGGCACCCCAATCGAGGCGCTGCGCGACCAGTCGGCCAAAATCGGCATTCCGGCGGCGTTGGTCGGCCGCGGCGACCATTACGCGCTCGAGGTCGAGGGCGACAGCATGGTCGACGCCGGCATCCTCGACGGCGACACGGTCATCATCCAGCGCTGCGACACCGCCGAGAATGGCGCGATCGTCGTTGCCCTGGTCGATAATCACGAAGCGACCCTGAAGCGGCTGCGCCGGCGCGGCGCGTCAATCGCGCTCGAACCCGCGAACCAGGCCTACGAGACGCGGATTTTCGGCCCCGACCGAGTCAACGTGCAGGGCCGGCTCGTCGGGCTGTTACGCCGCTATTGAGCCTGCCCCGCGCGCTTAGGGCCATCGCCGTCGCGGTACTGGTGGCGGTTGCCGCCGCGCCGGGTGTTGACGCGGCCGGTTTCCAGTATGGCAGCGCGCCGGATCCTGACGACCAGCCGCTCGAGCTGGCGATCTGGTATCCGAGCGATGCACCGCGGACCGCGCAACCGCTCGGCCTTTTCACCCAGAACGTCGCGTATTACGGCGCGATCTCCGGTCGTTCGCTGCCGCTGATCGTGATCTCGCACGGCACCGGCGGCAGCGCCGCCGGCCATTACGACACCGCGCTGGCGCTCGCCGATGCGGGGTTCGTCGTCGTCGCCTTGTCGCATACCGGCGACAACTACAAGGACCACGGCGACAGCTTCACGCGGCGCAACTTCGTCGACCGGCCGCGCCATATCAGCCGGGTCATCGATTTCATGCTCCAGGCATGGGACGGCCGCGCCGATCTTGACGCGGCGCGGATCGGGATGTTCGGCCATTCCGCCGGCGGCGCGACCGCGCTGATCGTTCTCGGCGGCGAGCCGGATCTCGCGCTGGCGGTCAAGTTCTGCCAAGACCACCCTGACGAATGGGCATGCACGCAGACTAAGCAAGCCGCCACGACAGCGTCATGGACCGGCGCCGCCCCGCCGCGATGGCTGCACGATTCGCGAGTCAAGGCGGCGGCGATCGCCGCGCCGGCGCTGGGCTATGCCTTCACCAAGGACGGACTCGCGGCGGTGACGGCGCCAATTCAGTTGTGGCGCGCCGAAAACGACAAGATCACCCCGAACCGATTTTCCGCCGATGTCGTCAAGGACGCACTGCCTAACCCGCCGGACGATCATCTCGTGCCGCTCGCCGGCCACTACGATTTCCTCGCGCCGTGCAGCGAGGCGCTGGCTAAGGTCGCGCCGGAAGTCTGCCAGGACCCGCCCGATTTCGACCGCGCGGCCTTTCACCAGGAATTCAACAAATCGCTGGTCGCGTTCTTCAAGGCGCGGCTCGCGCCGCCATGAGCGAAATCGCGCTTCGCGCTTGAGATCAAGCGGCGCAGCGCGTCTACTCCGCCAAAGCCTACCCTGCGGGAGGACGGAATGCTGCGCGGGTTGATGGGGGACCAGCCGCTGCTCGTCTCGATGTGCATCCAGCACGCGGCGCGCAATCACGCGGACACCGAAATTGTCAGCCGCACCCTCGAAGGCCCGATCCACCGCTACACCTACGCCGAATCCGAACGACGCGCGCGGCGCCTGGCGCAGGCCTTGCTGCGGCTCGGCGTCGAGCCGGGCGACCGCATCGCGACGATGGCGTGGAACACCTACCGTCATTTCGAGCTTTACCACGGCATTTCCGGCATCGGCGCGGTGTGCCACACCATCAACCCCGTGCTCTCCGACGAGCAGATCGTCTATATCTTCAATCACGCCGCCGACCGGCTGCTCTTCCTCGAGAAAAGCTTTATTTCGCTGATCGAACGGCTTAGGCCGCTTCTGCCGGAAGACATGCGGATCATCATGTTGAGCGAGGCCGAGACATCGCTGCCGGCGCTTGTCTACGAGGACCTCCTCGCCGCCGAGGACGAGGACGACTTCGCCTGGCCGCAATTCGACGAGCGCAGCGCCTGCGCGCTCTGCTACACCTCGGGCACCACCGGCAAGCCCAAGGGCGTCCTCTACAGCCACCGCTCGACGATGCTGCACGCGTTCGCCTGCTCGCTGCCGGGCGCCCTCACGATGAGCGCCACCGATGTCGTCTGCCCGGTCGTGCCGATGTTCCATGTCTGTGGCTGGGCGACGCCCTATACCGCGCCGATGAACGGCACCAAGCTGGTCTATCCCGGCCCCAAGCTCGACGGCGCCAGCCTTTACGAATTGTTCGAAAGCGAGGGGGTGACGATCGGGCTCGGTGTCCCGACAGTATGGCTCACCTTCAACAACTACCTGCGTGACCACAACAAGGACTGCGCGACGCTGCGCGGGGTCGCCTCGGGCGGCGCGGCGATCCCGCGCTCGCTGCTCCAGGCCTACGAGGCGCGCGGCGTCACCATGCTGCATGCCTGGGGCATGACCGAGATGAGCCCGCTTGGCACCACTGCGGCGCTGAAGGCCAAGCACCTGAAGCTCGACAAGGAGGCGCAGACCGATATCCGGCTGACGCAGGGCCGCGCGGTCCTCGGGGTCGAAATGAAGATCGTCGACGACGAGGGCAAGGCGCAGCCGCATGACGGCCAGGCGGTCGGCGAACTCCTGGTGCGCGGCCCGTGGATCGCCAGCGGCTATTACAACGACGACGAAGCGACCGCGGCCGCGGTCGAGGCCGACGGCTGGTTCCATACCGGCGACGTCGCCTCGATCGACCCCGACGGCTATGTCCGCCTCACCGACCGGCGCAAGGACGTGATCAAGTCGGGCGGCGAGTGGATCAGCTCGATCGATCTCGAAAACGCGGCAATCGCGCACGAGGACGTCGCCGAGGCCGCGGTGATCGCGATCCCGCACCCGAAATGGAACGAACGGCCGCTGTTGATCGTGACGGCGCGGCCCGGCCGCCGGCCCGAGCGCGACAGCCTCATCGCGCTGCTCGCCCAGCGCTTTCCGAAATGGATGCTGCCCGACGACGTCGTCGTCCTCGACGAGCTGCCGCACACCGGCAGCGGCAAGATCGTCAAGCTCCGGCTGCGCGAGATGTTCCGCGATTATGTCGCGCCGGAGCGTTAGCCGGTTTTTCAAGTGCGGGAGCGCATCCGCGCTCCCTCCGGCCGGTGCCGCATTCCGCTTAAGCGGAATCTAATTTAACGTGGCCCGATGACCGTCACCGTTCGTTTCGCCCCATCGCCGACCGGATTCCTACATATCGGCGGCGCCCGCACCGCGCTCTTCAATTGGCTCTTCGCTCGCCATCACCAACTCCATGGGGACGGCGGTCGGTTCCGGCTGCGCATCGAGGATACCGACCGCGCACGCTCGACCGCGGCGGCGGAAGCGGCGATCATCGAGGGCCTCGCCTGGCTCGGCATCGAGTGGGACGGCGAGGTGGTTTACCAATTCGCGCGCGCCACGCATCACGCCGAGATCGCCCATCAGCTGCTGGCCGCGGCACGGGCCTATCGCTGCTACTGCACGCCAGAGGAATTGGAGGCGATGCGCGCCAAGGCGTTCGCCGAGAAGCGCTCGGTGCGCTACGACGGCACCTGGCGCGACCGCGACCCCGCCCTTGCGCCGCCGGGCATCGCCCCGGCGATCCGGCTCAAGGCCGAGCAGACCGGCGCGACGACGATCCGGGACCATGTGATGGGCGAGGTGACGGTCGGCAACGAGGAGCTCGACGACCTCATCATCCTGCGCTCGGACGGCACGCCGACCTATAATTTCTCCGTCGTCGTCGATGATCACGACATGGGCATCACCCACGTCGTCCGCGGCAACGAACATTTCCGCAACGCCTTCCGCCAGACCCAGATCTACCGGGCGCTCGACTGGAAAGCGCCGGAATGGGCGCACATTCCGCTAATCCACGGCGCGGATGGCGCCAAGATGTCGAAGCGCCACGGCGCGCTCGGGATCGAGGAATACCGCAATATGGGCTACCTGCCCGAGGCGCTGCGCAACTACCTGCTGCGGCTCGGCTGGAGCCATGGCGACGATGAAATCATCTCGACCGCGCAGGCGATCGAATGGTTCGACCTCGGCGGGATCGGTCGCGCCCCGGCGCAGTTCGACTTCGCCAAGCTCGACAGCGTCAACGCGCATTACCTCCGCGAGGCCGACGATGCGCGGCTGGTCGAACTGGTCGCGGCCCGGCTCGAACCCGAGCTGGGCCACGCGTTGGCCGAAGCCGAACGCGACCGCCTCGCCCGGGCGATGCCGGTGCTGAAGCCGCGCGCGAAGACACTTGTCGAACTTGCTGAAAAAGCCCGATTTTATGTAGCGTCGCGGCCGATTCAACCTGCCGCCGATGCTGCCAAACTACTGACCCTCGACGCGCGCCTGCTGCTCGGCGAACTGTCCGGGGGGCTCGCCAACGCCGACTGGCAAATTCCCGCGCTGGAAACGCAATTGCGGGAGTTCATCGCCGCCAAGGGGATCAAATTGGGCGCGGTCGCGCAGCCATTACGCGCCGCCTTGACCGGGTCGCTCGCCTCGCCTGGCATCTTCGAGGTGATGGAGGTGCTGGGCCGCGACGAGACTCTGGGACGCTTGGCGGATGCTGCCGAATCGAGATGATCTCGCAGGTGCGATATTGCGTTGCAATATATCCCGGCCATTTGATAATGCTTCGATAGCGGCTTATTGTGCCGCTCAGGGTCGATTAGCGCCCGCGGGCGCAGCGAGCGAGGTGCATCCATGGACGGCAACAACGCGAAGGTGGGCGCTCCGAGCGGCACGATGACACTGACCGACAACTCGACCGGCAAGTCGATCGACCTGCCTGTGCTCGAGGGCTCGGTCGGCCCCAAGGTCATCGACGTCCGCAGCCTTTACGCGAAGACCGGATACTTCACCTACGACCCCGGCTTCATGGCGACCGCCGCCTGTCGCTCCAGCATCACCTATATCGACGGCGACGAAGGCGTCCTCATGTATCGGGGCTACCCGATCCAGGAACTGGCGGCGAAAAGCGACTTCCTCGAAGTCGCTTATTTATTGCTGAACGGCGAGTTGCCGACCCCCGACCAAAAGGTTCAGTTCGTTTCCGACATCACGCACCACACCATGGTGCACGAGCAGATCGCCACCTTCTTCCGAGGCTTCCGTCGCGACGCGCACCCGATGGCGGTGCTGTGCGGCGTGGTCGGCGCGTTGTCGGCCTTCTATCACGACTCGACCGACATCAACGATCCGTATCAGCGGATGGTCGCCTCGCACCGCCTCATCGCTAAGCTGCCGACGATCGGCGCCATGGCCTATAAGTATTCGCAGGGGCAACCCTTTATTTACCCAAAGAACTCAATGGGCTACGCCGAGAACTTCCTCCGCATGACCTTCGCGGTCCCGTGCGAAGAATACGAGGTCAACCCGGTGCTGGCGAAGGCGATGGACCGGATATTCATCCTCCACGCCGACCACGAGCAGAACGCCTCGACCGCGACGGTGCGCAATGCCGGGTCGTCGGGCGCTAACCCGTTCGCCTGCATCGCGGCCGGCATCGCCTCGCTATGGGGACCGGCGCATGGCGGCGCCAACGAGGCGGTGCTGAAAATGCTCGCCAAGATCGGCAGCCCCAAGGGCATCCCCGAATTCATCAGCCAGGTCAAGGACAAGCACAACCACGAGATTCTGTTCGGCTTTGGCCACCGGGTCTACAAGAACTACGATCCGCGCGCCCATGTGCTGCGCGAGAGCTGCCATGACGTGCTGAAAGACCTCGGCATCAAGGACGACCCGCTGCTCGACCTGGCGATGGAGCTCGAACACATCGCGCTCAACGACGAATACTTCATCAGCCGCAAGCTCTATCCGAACGTTGATTTCTATTCGGGCATCATCCTAAAGGCGATGGGCTTCCCGACCTCGATGTTCACGGTGCTGTTCGCGATCGCCCGCACGGTCGGCTGGATCGCGCAGTGGACCGAGATGATCGAGGACGCCGATACCAAGATCGGCCGCCCGCGTCAGCTGTTCACCGGCTCCGACCTGCGCCACTACGTTCCGCTCAAAGAGCGGCATTAGCTTAAGGCTGTCATTCCGGATTCGGCCGCCGCGGGCTGCCCCGGAATGACATCGAAAATGGCTACTTCCGCTCGACCAGCTCGATCTTGTAGCCGTCGGGGTCTTCGATAAACGCGATCACCGAGCCGCCATGCGCCATCGGGCCTGCGGGACGCGGAATCTTGACCCCGGCCTTCGCCATCTTCTCGCAGGTTGCGTAGACGTCGGGCACGCCAACCGCGAGATGGCCGAAGCCGGAGCCCAGCGAATACGGCCCCGCCTGCTCCCAGTTATGGGTCAGCTCGACCACGGTGTTGTTCTCCTCGTCGCCATAGCCCACGAAAGCGAGGGTGAACTTGCCGGTCGGGTAGTCGCGCTTGCGGATCAGGTTCATCCCCAGCTGCTCGGTATAAAAGGCGAGCGACTTGTCGAGATCCTTGACGCGGATCATCGTGTGTAGAAAGCGGAAATTGTCGGCCATTGCGTCTGTCTCCTCTTTAGGGGGCCTGTCGCCGCCGGGCCGCGGCGACGATCTCCAGAATGCTGTCGGCGGCCCTCAGGGACGGCGATATTCCGCCCGCGCCCAGCAGCCGCATCGCCGCATCATAGCCTTCAAGATGGGCGGCGCGAACCCGTTCGTCCCGGATCAGCTCGACCAGCGTCTCAGCGAGCCGCTCCGGCGTGCAGTCGGGACCGAGATGCTCGGTAACGAGCGTTCGCCCCAGGATAAGGTTGACGAGGTTGACCTGTCGCACCTTCACCACCCGATCGAGCAGAATCTCGGTCGAGCGCGCGAGGCGATAGGCGACGGTCATTGGCAGCCGCGCCATCGCCAATTCGAGCGCGACCGTCCCCGAGGCCGCCAGCGCGGCGCGGCTAGCGGCGAAGGCATCATATTTCGCCGCGTTGCCGCGCAGCATGATCGGTGCGCCAGGCCAGTCGCGCACCCCAGCCGCCACCAGCTCGGCGACGTTTTCGACCGTCGGCACCGCGACCCGAAAGTGGCCAAATGTCGCCTCGACCAGCCGCAGCGCCGCGCCGAAGATCGGCATCAGCCGCCGCACCTCGCCGGCGCGGCTTCCCGGCAGCACGGTCAGCACCAGGGTCTCGGGCGCAACGCCTTGGGCGGCGCGAAACCTCGCTCCGTTTCCGCTTCCCGCGCCGCCGCCGATGACCGGATGGCCGACATAGGTACAGGCGAGCCCGACCCGCTCGAAATACGGCAGCTCGAACGGCAGCAGCGTCAGCAGGTGGTCATACCAGCGGGCCATCCGCCGCGACCGGCCAGCGCGCCATGCCCAGACCATCGGCGCGACGTAGTGGATGAGCGGCAGATTCTCGCCGCGCCGCCGCAGCCCGTGGGCAATCCGCCAACTAAAACCGGAGCTATCGATCGTTACCACCGCGTCGGGCCGCGACTGCCGGATCGTCGCTACCGTCGCGCGCACGTGCCGCAGGATGACCCGCGCGCGCGGCAGAACTTCGGCAACTCCGGCGACCGCGAGATCGGCGAGCGGCACGAGGCTGTCGACGCCCTCCTCGCGCATCCGCTCGCCGCCGATGCCGGCGATCCGCAGCCCGTCGCCGACCCGCTCGCGCAACGCCGCGATCAACGCGCCACCCAGCGCGTCTCCCGAGGGCTCGCCGGCGATGATGAAGATGAACGGGGCGGTCCGCACCCTCCGGGTGCTCTAGGTTAAATTCCGCTGGCGCGGAATGCGGCGCCGGCCCGCGGATGCGTAGCCGCGCTTGCAAAGGCTAGCGATCATTTCCGGCCGCACGCCGACCACGAACAGCCCCGCCGCATCGGCGGCGCGGACCACCTCGTCGCGGTCAAGCAGCAGCGTCGCGCCGGCCTCGACGGCAATGCCTTGCAAGCCCGCCTCGGCGGCGAGGCGGACCGTCCGCGGGCCTATCGTTGGCCGGTCGACACGGCTCTCCTGACCAGGTTTTTCGAGCTTGACCAGGACGCCACCCGGCCCGCCGCGACGCAATTTGGCGCAGCGTTCAAGTAGTGCGTCGGTGCCCTCGATCGCCTCGACGCCGAGCACCAGCCCCTGCTGCACGACGACCGCCTGGCCGATGTCGAGCGCGCCGATCGCTCGCGCCATCGCGATGCCGCGCACGATGTCGGCCGTCGCCTCTTCACTCGGCGCGAGGCGGCCAAGCGTCCCCTCCGGGACCGTCGCCCCCCCATCGAGCAATTCGTGCGCGCCCACCAGGTGAAACCCCTCAATTTCCAGCTCCTTGACGATAGCCGACAAGAGCCCGTCATCGCCCAGCATACGATAGCCGACCTTGGCGAAGAACTTTGCCGCCCGCCAATCGGGCCGGACCGCCGACAGCGTCGGCCGGCGGATGCCGCCAGCCAGCACGAGTTCGGTAACGTCATTATCGCGCAGCAGGCCCAGCGCCTTCCCCGCCGCGCCCATGCGGCACCAGGCATGCGGGACGGCTTCGACGGTCTCGGGGTCGGCTTCGCCGTCGAGGGCGAGGACGAAAACCTCGCGTCCCTTGGCGCGGCAGCTTTCGATCAGCCGGCGCGGCAATCCCCCGCCGCCGGCGATGATGCCGAGGCGGCCGCCCCGGTGTCCGTCCGCCGGACTACCCGCCATTCGCCCCTTTAGGCTGGCAGATCGCGCGGCTCGAATCCGCCCGGATGAAGGCGACGAGATCGTCGACCGGACCGATCCCGCCAAAACGCTTCGCCACCTCGTCGACCCGCTCGCTCAAGGTGCCGGCGTCAGCGAACAGGCAGGCATAGGCGCTGCGGAGCCCCTGGATGTCGTCACGGCTAAACCCGCGACGCTGCATGCCGATGATGTTGAGCCCGGTTAGCCGGGCGCGGTCGCCCATCGCAAGACCATAGGGGATGACGTCGCGCTCGACCCCCGACATGCCGCCGATCATAGCATGCCGCCCGATGCGGCAGAATTGGTGCACCGCCGACAACCCGCCGAGGATCGCATAATCCTCCATCACGACATGGCCGCCGAGCGTCCCGTTATTGACGAGAATGACATGATCGCCGATCTGGCAGTCATGAGCGACATGCGCGCCGACCATCAACAGGCAATGGTTGCCGACACGTGTGACCATGCCGCCGCCCTCGGTGCCGGGGTTGATCGTGACGTGCTCGCGGATCGTGTTGTCGTGGCCGATCTCGAGCGAGGACGGCTCGCCCTTGTATTTCAAATCCTGCGTCTCGAAGCCGATCGAGGCAAAAGGAAAAATCCGCGTCCGCTCGCCGATCGTCGTCCGCCCGTCGAGCACGACATGCGATTTAAGGCTGACCCCCGCCGCCAGCGAGACATGCTCCCCGATGACGCAATACGGGCCGATCACCACGTCGTCGGCAAACCGAGCGCCCGGCGCGATGATGGCCGTGGGGTGAATCTGAGGCATCGACCGCTCTAACTGTCGAGAATCATCGCGGCGAATACCGCCTCGGCGCACAGCCGCCCGTTGATCTTGGCTTCGCCCTCGAATTTCCAGACATTGCCGCGGTTGCGCTGCTTGGTGACATGGACGTGAATGACATCACCGGGCACCACGGGATGACGAAAGCGCGCGTTGTCGACACTCATGAAATAGACCAGCTTCCCTTCCGACTCGGGCCCCAGCGTGTGCACCACCAGCACCGCCGCGGTCTGCGCCATCGCCTCGATGATCAGCACCCCCGGCATGACCGGCCGCGCCGGGAAATGCCCGCGGAAATAATACTCGTCGCTGGACACGTTCTTGATCCCCGTCGCCCGCTCGTTTTTAACGACATCGACAACCTTGTCGATCATCAGGAACGGATCGCGATGCGGGATCATTTCCATGATCCGCTGACGATCGATCTCGCCCAGGACCTCCGGAGCGATCGCCTGGTCGGTCATCCGCCATCCTTCTGCTTGGCGAGACGCTGGATCATCGCGACCTGCCGCCAGAACGCAATCGCCGGAACCGCGGGCGCGCCGATCACCGTCTGGCCCGGTTCGACGTCCCGCATCACCCCCGCGTGGGCGCCGATCCGCGCCCCGCCGCCGATATTCAAATGCCCCGCCAAACCCGACTGTCCGCCGACCATCACAAAGTCGCCAAGCTTGGTGCTGCCCGAGATGCCGACCTGGCCGGCCAGGATGCAGCCACGCCCCAGCACCACATTGTGGCCGATCTGCACCAGATTATCGATCATCGTGCCCGCGCCGATCACCGTGTCGTGCCCCGATCCGCGATCGATCGTCGTGTTGGCGCCGATATCGACATCATCGCCGACGATGACGCGGCCGAGTTGCGGGATCTTCACCGGGCCGGCCGCGTCGGGCGCGAAGCCGAACCCCGGCTGGCCGATGCGCACGCCGGGATGCAACACCACGCGCGCGCCGATGAGGCAGTGGCTCAGGGTGACATTGGCGGCGATCCGGCAATCGTCGCCGATCTCGACCCCGGCGCCGATCACCGTGTTCGCGCCGATCTGACAGCGCGCACCCACCCGCGCTTCCGCGTCGATCAGGACATTGGCGCCGATCGCGCAGTCGGCAGGGACGCTGGCGGTTGAATCGATCACCGCGCTGGACGCGCGGCCCGGCACGACGGGCGCCGGCGGGTAGAACGCCTGCACCGCGCGCGCGAACGCCTTGTATGGCTCGAGCGAAACTAACAGCGCCATGCCCGCGGGCGCGCGCGTCGCCATCGCGTCGGTCACGAACGCCGCTCCCGCGCGCGACGCGATAAACGCGTCGGTATATTTGCGGTTGTCGAGAAAGGTCACGTCGGCGGCGCCGGCAGTATCGAGCGGCGCGACATCCTCGATAAGCCGGGCGCCGGAAGCGGGATCGGCCAGCTGCGCGCCGCTCAGCGCCGCCAGCGCATCAAGCGAATGCGGCCCCGCTCGCTGGAAGAAACGGGGATCAGCCATAAATCGCGCCGCCGATAGAGGCCGCGCGCGCTATGGCGTCTTTTTCTTGGGGGCGGCGGGTTTGGGGGTTGCCGCCGCCGCGGGTTGGGCAGCCGTCGGAGCCGCCGCCGGACCCGCGTCCGGCGCATTGGCCGCGACCGGCGCGACGAAGTTGACCGTCATCGTCGGCATCTGCTCGTCGAGCTTTTGCAGCACTTCGTCGGTCACGTCGAAACCCTGGTCGAACAGCACCAATTCGCTGCGCTGAAAGACCAGATTGGCTTTTCGGTCCTTGGCGATGTCGGTGATGATCTTGACCATGACCTCCTGGATTTTCTGCAGCGCGTCCGCATTCGAGCGCTCAAGCGCCTGGCGCTTTGCTTGGACGTCGCGATCTAACTCATTGACCTTGGCCTGGAAGTCGCGGCCTTTGGCGTTGAGCTGCTCGGCCGATAGCGACGCCTGCTGCCGCTGCAAGGCGTCCCGCTCCTGCCGCAGCGTCTCTTCCTGATGCGAGATCTCCTTGGCGTATTCGGCGCGCTTACCCTCGATCTGCTGGCGCACCATCTTGGCGGCCTTGGAATTTTGCAGCAGAGCCTGGACGTCGACCACGATCACCGACAAACTTGTCGGCGGCGCGGCCGACGTCGCCGCCGCTGGCGGACTCGCTGGAGGGGTAGCCGGCGGTTGTTGGGCCAACGCGCTGCCGATCCCGCAGCATAGGCCGATTAGGCAAGCCCAAGCCGCGAGCTTGGCGCGCATCACCACCATTGCAACCTCGTCAAAATGAAAAACGGCATTTAGAATTTGGTACCGAAACTCACCCGGAAGAACTGCGACTTGTCATAGCTCTCGCGCTTCACCGGCACACCGAGATCGATCCGCACCGGACCGACAGGCGAGGCCCAGGACACTCCGATCCCCGAGGCCACTCGCAAGGCTGGATTGTCGACGATCTGCGGCTGAATCCCGCCATTGATCGCCAGCTGAGACGGGCTCAAAACCAGATTCTTCTGGTCGTTGCTCCATAGCGAACCGAAATCGGTCCAGACGCGCCCGGTGATTCCCAGTTCCTTGGGCAGTCCGAGCGGCACGCCGAGTTGCACTGAACCCACATAGTATTTGTTGCCGCCCAGCGCGTCCTGCGAAACCACGTCGCGCGGGCCGATGCCAGCCGGCGCGAAACCGCGCAGATTGTCGCCGCCGACAAAGAAACGATCTTGCAGCAGGACCTGCTGTCCATCCCAGCCAAAAATGTCGCCGGCCTCGCCGGTCACGCCCAGTACCCAGCCCGGCGCCACCGAGTAGTAATACCCAGCGTTAACCTTGCTACGGACGTAGTCGACGCCGAACCCGATACCGGCGAAGTCATTGCCAACCGACGCATACCAGCCGCTCGTCGGGTCGATGCGGTTGTCGCGCCGATCGTAGAGCAGCACCTGTCCTACCGACGAGGTCAGGTGGGTTCCCTGCTGCAGCGCGATAAACAGCGACGCATCGCTTTGCACGTCGGTAATGTCGTCCGACCGGGCGGTGTATTTGAGGGTTTGCCGCAGATTTTCGGTCAACTGATAGCCGGCACGCAGGGAGCCGCCATAGGAGAATTGCTGGTAGACGGGCGTCACGCCGGAAAAGAACGAGGCCGTTGGGCTGGTCTTGATTTCAAACAGATCAAAACCCGCGGCGATGTTCGAATCGAGGAAGTACGGTTCGGTATAGCTCAGGTCGACCTGTTGCGAGCGGAACGAGACCGTCGTGCCGATCCGGATATCCTGGCCGCGACCAAGGAAATTACGCTCGCGAAGCGAGATGTCGGCAAGCGGGCCGTCCGTCGTCGAGAACCCGGCGCCCAACGACAATTCGCCGGTCGACTGCTCCTCGACCTCGACCGTGACGACGGTCTTATCGGGCGCCGAGCCTTGGGCATTCGACGTCTCGACTTTCTTGAAGAACCCCAAATTCTTGATGCGATCCTTGGAGCGCTGCAACTTGTTGCTGTTGAAGGCGTCGCCTTCCACGAGCCGCATCTCGCGCCGCACCACCTTGTCGAGGGTCCGCACGTTGCCGACGATGTCGATGCGCTCGACGTAAACTTGCGGCCCCTGTTGCACATCGAAGACGATGTCAATGGTGCGGTCGTCGCGGTTGCGGGTGATCTGCGGCTTGATCTCGACGAAGGCGTAGCCGCGATTGCCGAGGGCATCGGTCAGGGTTGAGATCGATTTTTCGACCGCGTCGGCATTGTACCAGTCGCCGGTCTGCACCGTGAGCAGCGGCAACACCGCTTCTCTCGGCAAGTCCTTCAACTTGATGTCGACATCGATCTTGCCGAACTTGTAGCGCTCGCCCTCATCGACCGTATAGGTGACGACAAAACCATCCTTGTCCGGGGTCAGCTCGGCCACCGCCGAGACGACTCGGAAATCGGCGTAGCCCTGCGCCAGATAATACTTGCGCAGCAGTTCGCGGTCATAGGTGATCCGGTCAGGATCGTAGGTATCGGAATTCGACAAGAACCGGTACCAGCGACTTTCCTTGGTATCGACGATGCCGCGCAGCGTCGAGTCGCTAAACTCCTTGTTGCCGACAAAGTTGATGCTGCGCACCCCGGTCGACGGGCCTTCGTTGATCTCATATATGAGATCAACCCGGTTCTCGGGAAGCTGGATGATCTTGGGCTCGACCGTCGCGGCGAAGCGCGCGTGCCGGCGATAGAGATCGAGGATCCGCGTTACGTCATTCTGTACCCGCGTGCGGGTGTAGACGACGCGTGGACGCAGTTTAATTTCTGCGTTGAGGTCCTTGTCCGAAAGCTTGTCGTTACCCTCAAACGCGATACGGTTGATGATCGGGTTCTCGACGACCTTAACAACCAGCGTGTTGCCCTGGCGGTCGAGCTTGACGTCGGCGAAGAGGCCGGTCGCGAACAACGCCTTTAGCGAGCCGTCGACCCGCTCCGGATTCCACGGATCGCCCGCTTGCAGCAACAAGTAGGAACGAACGGTTTCCGGCTCGATACGTTCGAGGCCTTCGATCTTGACGTCGGAGATGGTGCCGAGGCTGGCGGGCGTGGGAACCGGGCGGGAGGTGGCGGGCGACGGAGAAATGTGGCGGACAATGGCCGGTCTGGGCGGCGGCGCGACGGGAGGCGCGGGAGCGGCCGGCGGTGGCGTGACAACGGGCGCCTCGGCGGGTGGCGGCGTCGACGGTGGCGGCGCCACCAGCTGCGGCGCTCCGACCTGCGCAATAGCGGGCACCAGCCAAGCGACCGCAAAAACTGCGGCAGCGACCGGTGCTGGCCAACGCTTCCTCGCCCGTCTATGCCGCCGCAAGACCCCTACCCCAAGACGCATTTTATACTCGTGATCGAGTCACGAGCCCATTACGAACTCAGCGATCGCCAAACATGGACCAGATCGTTCCAGGTGGCGAACACCATCAGTGTCAACACCAGGGCCAACCCGATCCGGAAGCCATACTCCTGGGCCCGCTGGCCCAGCGGTTTCCCGCGGATCGCCTCAGCGGCATAGAACAGCAGGTGCCCCCCGTCAAGCACCGGAACCGGAAAGAGATTTATGAGTCCCAGATTGATAGACAAAACCGACATGAACCAAAGGAGAGGCACAAGGCCGCTCTGCGCCACCTCGCCCGACATCTGCGCGATGCGCAGCGGGCCGCCGAGTTCGTCGCTTGCGCGGGTGCCGATGACAATCTGCCACATTGCTTGCAGCGTCGATGTCGACAGGTTCCACGTCTCCTCGACCGCCTGAACGATCGCGGTCAGGGGATTCCGCTTGATGTAATCGACCCCGCTCCGCCCGATGCCGAGCAGGCCGATCTCGTGCTTGTTGCCGAAGCGATCGGTCATCTCGGTACGCGCCGGCGTCACGTGCAGCGTAACCAGAGCGCCGTCGCGCCGCACGGTGATGGTCATCGGCTCGCCGGGATTGAGCCGGACGATCTGCTGCACATCCTCGAACCGGTCGATCGTGGTGCCGTCGATCTTGACGATCGTGTCGCCAACCTTGACGCCGCCCTGTTCGGCGGCACTGCCGGCTTGGACCTGGCCGACATCGGCCGGGGTGAACGGTTGGCCGTAGGTTGCGAACAGCAGCGACAAAGTGACGATCGCGAAGATGAAATTCGCCAGCGGCCCGCCGCTGACGATAGCGACCCGCTGCAGCAGGCGCTTGTGATGGAACGACACCGCGCGTTCGGCCGCGGTCAGCTCCCGCAACTGGGGCGCCGCCAAGCTCGAGGTTGGATCGCTATCCCCGAACATCTTGACGTAGCCGCCGAGCGGCATCGCGCTGAACTTCCAACGCGTTCCGGCGCGGTCGTTCCAGCCGAACACCTCCGGGCCAAAGCCGATCGAGAACACCTCGATGCGCACCCCGTTGCGGCGCGCGATCAGGTAATGGCCCAGCTCGTGGACGAAGACGAGAACCGTGAGGACCACGAGAAAGCCCGCGGCCATCCATAAGAACTGGGTCAGCCCGCCATGGAGAAACGGTGCCAGATAGCTCATCGCAGACCCGTGATTGCCGCAGGGTGATTTCGCGCGCGGCGCGCGGCCAGCTCGGAGGCCAGCGCGCGCGCTTCGCGATCTATATGGTACACATCGTCGAGCGAGCCAAGGGCTCCAACCGGCAGCGCCTCCAGCGTCTCCTCGACCGTCGCGGCGATATCGAGGAAGCCGATCCGACCTTCGATGAAGGCGCGCACCGCGGTCTCGTTCGCGGCGTTGAGCACCGTCGGCGTACCGCCGCCCTGGACCAACGCCGCGCGCGCCAAGCGTAGAGCCGGAAAGCGCTGCGGATCGGGTTGCCCGAAGGTCAGCTGGCCGACCGCGGCAAGGTCGAGCCGCCGCATCGGCGCCGCGGTGCGCCCAGGCCAGCCGAGGACATAGGCAATGGGCGTGCGCATGTCGGGCGTCCCCATATGCGCCAGCACCGAGCCGTCGTGATAGGTGACGAGACCGTGGATGACCGATTGCGGGTGGATCACCACGTCGATCCGCTCCGACGGCAGTCGGAACAGGTGGTGCGCCTCGATGATCTCGAGCCCCTTGTTCATCAGCGTCGCGGAGTCGATCGAGATCTTGGCGCCCATGTTCCAGGTCGGGTGATTGACCGCCTCCTTGACCGTGACGTCGCGCATCTCCTCGACGCTGCGTTCGCGAAACGGACCGCCGCTGCAGGTGAGCGTGATCTTCTCGATGCCCTCTACCCGCTCGAAGTCGAAGCACTGCCAGATCGCGTTATGCTCGCTATCGACCGGCAGCAACGTCGCCTTGTGCGCGGCGACCTCCTGCATGAACAGGCCGCCGGCGCAAACCAGCACCTCCTTGTTGGCGAAAGCGACGATGCGCCCGCGTCGCACCGCCGCCAGGGTCGGCGCGAGGCCAGCCGAGCCGACGATCCCCGCCATCACCCAATCGGCCGGGCGCTCCGCTGCCTCGACCAGCGCCTCGGCGCCGCTCGCCGCCTCGATGCCCGTACCGGCGAGCGCCTCCCTGAGCGCGCCATATTCGGCCGGATCGGCGACCGCGGCGAATCGGGCGCCCAATTGACGCGCCTGCTCGGCGAGTTGCAGCGCGTTGCGGTTGGCGGTCACCGCTTCAACGACGAATCGATCGCGGTTGCGCAGCAAGAGATCGACCGTGCTGCGGCCCACCGAGCCGGTCGAGCCAAGGATCGAGACGCGCCGCGGCCGGGCCGCCGCGCTGTCCGCCCGGCTCAGCGCCGTTATCGCCATGTCAGCACGCTTCC
>Ga0182015_10002904_pt1 | contig 19922 bp, 19 predicted proteins | sample 712P3MmetaG_FD_120478 | JGI IMG/M metagenome (GOLD analysis project Ga0182015, IMG submission 120478) | Permafrost microbial communities from Stordalen Mire, Sweden - 712P3M metaG | ecosystem: Environmental > Terrestrial > Soil > Wetlands > Permafrost | place: Sweden: Stordalen | collected...
ATCAGGTCGCGCAGTGCGCCGGCGCTGTCGTAGTAGTCGGCGCGCGATCCGATGCCGAGATCCTCGGCGGCGGTGATCTGCACGCTGTCGATGTAGTTGCGGTTCCACAGCGGCTCGAACATGCCGTTGGCGAAGCGGAACGCCAGCATGTTCTGGACGGTCTCCTTGCCCAGGTAGTGGTCGATGCGGTAGATCTGGGTCTCGTCGAAGATGCTCAGCACGCGGCGGTTTAGCTCGCGCGCCTCCTGCAGCGTCGTGCCGAACGGCTTCTCGATGATCAAGCGCACCTCGCCGTGCTCGTGGTGGGCGAGCTTGGAGCTGCCGAGCCGCTCGACGATCGTCGGGAAGAAGTTGGGGGCGGTTGAAAGGTAGAAGGCGCGGTTGAGCGGCTCGCCGGCCTCCTGCTCGAACTCGTCGAGTACCGTGCTCAGCTCGCTGTAGACGGACTCCTCGTCGAACGTGCCGGGCACGTAGCGGACGTTGTCGAGCAGGCTTTTCAGCACGGCCTCGTCGGGCGTGCGCCGCGAGAAGCGGCGGATCGACTGCTCGCACTCGCTGCGGTAGTCGTCGTCCTCTTTCTCTTTGCGCGAGACGCCGACGAGGTGGAAGCGCTCGGGCAGCGCGCCCTCGTGCGCGAGGTTGTACAGCGCGGGCAGCAGTTTGCGCCGCGCGAGATCTCCGGTGGCGCCGAAGATCACGAGCGTCGTGGGGGCAACCGGCAGGCGCTCGAGTCCGGCCGTGAGCGGGTTCTCCGGCTCGGGCTCGCCGGTGGGACGGCCCGGCGCGACGGCCACGGTCAGCGACCCCCGCGTGCAGCGCCGGCTTTGCTGGCGGCACGTCGGGGTTTCTCGCCCGCCTGCACAGCCGCGGTCGTCTTGGAGGCGACGCTCGCCTTGGGTGCGGCGGCAGGCGCGCTCTTGACGGCGTGGCCACCGAACTGGTTGCGCAGCGCCGCGAGCACGCGGTCGGCGAAGTCGCCGTTGCCGCGCGAGCGAAAGCGCTCGTACAGCGACGCGGTGATCACCGGCGTTGGCACGTCGAGCGCGGTGGCGTCCTCGATCGTCCAACGTCCCTCGCCGGAGTCCTCGGTGTAGCCCTCGATCGCGCCGAGGTCGTTGCCGTCGGCTTCGAACGCGCGTGCCGCCAGTTCGCACAGCCACGAGCGCACGACCGATCCCTGTCCCCACAGATGCGCGATCTTGGCATTGTCGAGCTCGTACTCGCACTTGTCGAACACGTCGAAGCCCTCCGCGTACGCCTGCATCAGGCCGTACTCGACGCCGTTGTGGACCATCTTCACGTAATGGCCGGCGCCGGATCCGCCGAACCGCAGCCAGCCGCGGGGACCGATCGCGGCGACGCTCTGCTCGTTGGTCTCGGGTGCGAGCACGTCGAGGATCGGCGCGAGGCGCTTGACCGCTTTGGGGGGGCCGCCGACCATCATGCAGTAGCCGACCTCCAGGCCCCACACGCCGCCGCTCGTGCCGACGTCGACGTATTCGATGCCGCTCGATCTCAGTTCGCCGGCGCGGCGCTTGTCGTCGGTCCACTTGGAGTTGCCGCCGTCGACGATCATGTCGCCGCGCTCGAGCAGCTTGGCGAGCTTGTCGACGGTCTCCTGCGTGGGCTTGCCGGCGGGGACCATGATCCACACGATTCGCGGCGCCTGCAGCTGCTTGACGAGGTCCTTGAGGGTGCCGGCGCCGGACGCGCCGTTCTTGACCGCCTGCTTGACGGCCTTCTCGTCGAAGTCGAACGCGACGACCTCGTGCTCTGAGTCGCGGCGGATGCGGTGCACCATGTTGCCGCCCATCTTGCCCAGCCCGACGAAGCCGATCTGCGTCATGTTCAGAGGTCTCCTCGATCCGCCGTCCCTGCGGCTCTATTGATTGGCATGTTCGCCCTCCGGGCGCTCTGGCAGCCACGCCGGGACGCGCGCCTGGACGGTCGGAGTGGGCTCTCTCACGCCACGATCGTAGTGACCGCGGCACTGGTATAGGTTTCCGACGCGCCAGTGAGCCCGGATCCTTCACATCAGCTGCCCGATCGCAACCTCGCGTTGGAGCTCGTGCGCGTCACCGAGGCGGCTGCGCTGGCGGCCGCGCCGCTCGTCGGCAGGGGCGAGAAGGAGGCCGCCGACCAGGCCGCGGTGGACGGCATGCGCTACATGCTGCAGTCGGTGCAGATGGACGGCGTGGTCGTGATCGGCGAGGGCGAGAAGGACGAGGCGCCGATGCTCTACAACGGCGAGCAGATCGGCGACGGCACGCCGCCGCAGGTGGACATAGCGGTCGACCCGCTCGAGGGCACGACGCTCGCGGCTCACGGGATGCCGAGCGCGCTTGCCGTGATCGCGCTGTCGGCACGCGGCACGATGTTCGATCCGGGGCCATGCGTGTATATGGAAAAGATGGCCGGCGCCCCCGACATCGCCGACCTGCTCGACCTCGACCGCCCGCTCGGCGAGACGGTCGAGCTCGTGGCCAAGCGCCGCGGCTGTCCGGTCGGGGATGTGATGGTCGTCGTGCTCGATCGTCCCCGCCACGAGCAGGGCATCGCCGCGATTCGCGCCGCGGGCGCGCGCGTGCGCCTGATCGCCCACGGCGACGTGTCCGCCGCGCTGCTGGCGGTCACCGAGCGCTCGCCCGTGGATCTGCTGTGGGGCATCGGCGGCACGCCCGAGGGGGTCATCTCGGCGGCGGCCGTCAAGTGCCTGGGCGGCCAGCTGCTCGGACGGCTGTGGCCGCGCGACGAGGCCGAGCGCACGGCCGCGAGGGACGCGGGCTACGACCTCGAGCAGGTGCTCGATCGCGAGGATCTGGTCTCCGGCGAGGACGTGTTCTTCTCCGCCACCGGCATCACCGACGGGGACGTGCTGCAGGGCGTGCGCTATCCGAGCGTCGGCGGCGCGACCACCGAATCGCTCGTGACGCGCGCGCGCACGGGAACGATCAGGCGCATCCGCGCCACGCACGACCGCGCGAAGCTGCGCGCGGTCGGCGGCGAGCGATATTCGACGGGAACCGGAGGGCTGTGAGCCCACAACTGGACTGCTAGCTTGGTCCGGTGAGGGTTCGCAGAGTGTCGTCGGCCCCGCTAGCGTGTGTGCTCGCTGTCGTGGTCGGCGTCGCCGTGGCTGGATGCGCCACCGGCGCTGGGTCGAACGCTAAGAGCGGGGAACTGAGCGCGGCGGCGATCGAACGCAAGGAAGAAGCGGCCCAGAGCCAGGCGGAAGCGGCCGAAACCGCCAAGGACCACGAACTGCTGCTTGCCATAGAAGCCAAAAAGCGGGAAGAAGTCGCGAGTGAAAACGCCCAGCGAACGGAAGCGCTAGCGGCGGCGAGGGCGAAGAGGAAAGAACAGGCAGCCGCGAAGAAAGCCCAGAAGCGCGAAGAAGAAGCGGAAGCGAACGCCAAGAAGCGAGAAAGGACGCTGGAGGCGGAAGCTCGCAAGAAGCGGGAAGCGTCGGCCAAGCGCAAGCACACGGCGAAGACGCCGACGACGACGGACGCCGTGCAGAGCACGCCGTCCTCCACGACGGAAGGTCCGCCGGTGAGCACCACACAAGCACAGCCCCCGACCGCGGCGGCCAAGGAATGAGCGAGACCGAGCAGCGCATACCGGGCTCCCGCGGGCTCCGCGCCCGCGTGCGCTCATCGCTGTGCCTACTGGCGCTGCTTGCCGCCGCCGCGCTGATAGCGGGTTGCGGCGGGGGATCATCCGGCGGCGGCTCCGAAAGCGAAGCGGGTACGGAACAAGGCGCGGAAGCGCAAGGCGCGACGAGCAGCGAAGCGGCCGCTGAAGCACAGGCCAAGAAGCGCGAAGCCGCAGCCGAAGCGGCGTCGATCGCCGAAGCCGACAAGCGCCGCGAACAGGCCAAGAAGGCGGCGCTCGCCGCCGCAGGCGAACCGGCGAGCAAGAAGACCGGCAAACACAAGGGCGCCGGCAAACAGAGCCCGGGCAAGAAGCAGGGCGGCGGCGGCCAGAGCTCGAAGCAGAAGCCCAAGTCGAAGAGCGGCGGCTCTGGCGGCGATGCGGCGGCCGAAGAAGCGGCGCGCAAGAAGTTCGCCGCCGAAGAAGCCGCCGAAGAAAAGTCGTTCAAGAAACTCGAACAGAAGGAAGGCAAGTAGCCGGCGGTCCGCGTGTGCGCGACATTCGGTGCCGAGACGTGTCCTCGAGCCCGGTCCGCGCGAGCGCGTCGGCCGAGCTCAGGGATCGAAGCGACCGACCTTCGACGGCGCGAGGTCCAGGCGCGCGAGCGAGCGCAGGAACGCGTGCGTGACGATCACGTGGATGCGCGACTGTGTCGCGTTGTAGAGCCTGCGACTGAGCCCCGAGGCGATCGACGGATAGAAGTTCGCGACCTCGACCTTCACGTGCAGGCGGGCGTGTCCCGGGTCATCGCCGGCACGACGGCGGACTTCGATCTGCAGGTAGCCGCCGCCGTCGCGCCCGCGCCTGGACACCAGCATGCCGCGCGCGATGCGCCAGCGCACGAGACCGCGCTCGCGGTCCATCTCGTATTCGGGCGCCAGGAACGTCAGCAGCTTGAGCGGGCGGGCGAGCAGCACCACCGAGCGCTCCCGCTCGCTGTAGCGGACGCGGATCAGCCCGAGCGTTATGCGTGTGAGAAAGCGCCAGTACGTGCCCGCCAGGCGCTCGAGGTGGGCGGGCGTCCAGATCTCCTTGAGAGCGGCATCCTCGATCACCACGTCGGCCTCCTGCACCGAGCGCACCGCGCCTGTGTCCCGATCGAGCGAGGTCGCGTCGCCGAGATCGGCGATCACCGCTCGCTCGCGGCGGGCTCTGGTCGGCTTTGGGATGCGCACGGGCTCCTCGCAGGCTATCCCGAGGGGGAGAGACGTCCGCGTCTGACGATGTCGTCCCCGGCTGCTGCTATCCAACACGTGTGGCCGACGAGCGACGCACGCATCACATCCCGCGTGCGCGCGCGATCACAGAGCTCGAGGTCGAGCCGTCGATCGCGCATGCCGACGAGCTCGCGCGGAGCTGGGCGATTGCGCTGATACTCGCGCGCCGGCCGGATGAGCTGGGCGAGATCCCGCTCGAGGAGATCGCTCGCGCAGCGCCTGCGCTGTGCGCGCAGGCGCTGCGAGCGGTGCAGTCCGACGTCGAGCTCGAGCGTCTCGCCGGACGGGGCGCGTCGAGCGCGCTCGAGCGTGCCACCGAGGCGCGTCGGCTCGCCGCCGTGTGCGGCGCGCACGAGCCGGCGGCGCTGGTCGAAGCGGTGGAGGCGCTGCGCGGCGTGCTGTGGGCGGCGCTGCTCGACGGCCTCAGCGAGCCGCCCGCACGGATGCTCGCCGACATGGGCGACCGGCTCGCGTACGTCTGCGCCGCGATGCTCGCGGCGGGTGTCGAGTCGATCGCGCCCGGCGCCCTCGCTCCGGTAAAGGCGATGGACCCCGACCCGACTTCAAGTGCGCTCGTGGCGCACGAGCCGGCCTGCGTCCCGGCGCCTGGCGGTGAGGTGGTCATCATCGACGAGCGCGTCCCCTCCACCGAGGTTGCGCCATCGCAGGAGCCGCAGCCTTCGCCATCGTTCGCGGAGATGCCGCCGACGCGGGCATCCGGCGCGAATGAGCACGCGCGGCCGTGGGGCGAGGCACGGTCGACGCCGCCGGGCGAGTCGCCCCCCGAGATCGAGATTCGCGACGAACGGCGCGCGGAAGGCCCGGCCGCGTGGATCTCCTCGATCGGCGCGCAGCTCGCGCGCTTCGAGGACAACGGCGCTCCCTTCGCGGTTCTGCTGGTGGAGCTCGTGGAGATCGAGCGTCTGCGTCGGCAGGGGCCGCCGGAGGAGCTGATGCGATTGGCAGCCGGCCTCGAACGGGCGCTCGCGGCGTCGCTCGAGTCCTCTCAGGGCTCGCTCGCGCGCGAGCGACCGGGAAGGTGCTGGCTGCTGGCTCCCGGGACGGATCGGGCAGGCGCGGAGCGACTGGCGCGGCAATTGATGCGCGAGCTGCCGGCGGGCGCGGGCGCGGGCGAGCGGCGCGCGCCGCTCGCCGTGGCGATCGGCACGGCGATCTGTCCCGAGGATGGGCGCGAGCCGGCGGCGCTCGCCGCTCACGCCGACATCGGTCTCTACGCCGCTCGCTCGGCGCTGCGCGCGTCGCGCGTGCGCGCCGCCTCGCCACTGGACGAAGCGACATAGCGAGGCCGCGTAGGGGTCGCTCGCGCTCGAGCTAGGGTTCGGCGGCGAGCGCGCCGCCCGTCATGGTGTCGCTCGAGGATTCCGGCGGCAATCCCAGCGTGGGGGTGTTGGCGGCTTTGCCGACGACGTGGGTCGCGATGCGCACCGTCTCGGTGATGTCGAGCGCTTCCGCCGCGCCGGCCGTGAGGTCCCAGTCCGCGCCGTGTCCGTACGGGCCGCGGTCGAGCACGGGCACGGTCAGGCTGTGGCTCTTGTAGGTGACCTCGATGAGCGTGCCGCACGGGAGCGTGCGGTTGGCGACGCCGACGACGCCGGGGGTCAGCGTCTGACCGCAGGCGGTCTGCTTGCCGTAGAAGCCGGGGCCGAACCACGTGGCGATCCCGGTCGCGTGGACGCCCGTCGCGGGTGTCGAGCTCGTGGGTGCGGGCGGCGCGGGCGCGCCGCCGGAGCTGTTCGCGAGTGCGCTCGGGCTCGACGCACAGACGCCGATCGCGAGCAGCACGAGCAGCACGCGCAACACGAATGGCAATGAATATGTCATCGGGGCGAATCGCATCGTGTCCGACGCCTACGGGGTGAGCTGACGGGCTCGCGCGGTGACTTCGTCGCGCTACGGCCCTGTTGGGCCGATTCGCCCCGGCGGATCGGCCTCGATCCGCATTGGGTCCCCCGCCCGCCGCGACCTGGGTCACGGCGGCTCGGCGTTGCGCGGCAGTATACAGCGAGCTCGGCGGGCTAGCCGCGCGGTGAGCGCGGCCGCGGCGCACGTCGCTCAGGAGAGCGGCAGGCGCGAGAGGACGTCCTTGAGCAGGCGCTCGCCGGTCGAGATGCCGGCCTTGGCGAGCTCGCCGACGATCTCCGCGGCGGAGGCCACGAGCTCAGCGCCGCCGGGTGGATGCACGGTCCCGCTCGTGCGCTCGCCCTCGCACTCGAATCCCTGCCTTGGCGCCGGCTCGGCACTCGCGACGGGCTTGGGTGTGCGCTTGGGGGGTCGCTTGACAGCTCGCTTCGCGCTCGCTCCCGAGGGCTTGGGGCCCGCGGCCGGCGGGCGTCCGTTGGAGTGGGCGGCGGCCGCGGTGCCGGCGGCGGCCGCAGCCGTCGCCTTGCGCGCCGCCGCACGCCGTGGGCTTGACCGTTGGGGCCTGGTGCGGGGCAGTTGAGACAAGACGCCCGAAGCATCGGCGGAAGCCGCGGTTCGGGCGCTTTTCGCGGCGCGGGGTGGGCGCTCGCCGTCTTTTGGGGGGCTCATCGCCGACATCATTGCTTAACGCGGCCTGGGAGCAAATCGGCAGCGCTCGAAAAGATCGCCGGGACGCGTTAGCATGGGGCTCCGGAGAACCAACTTCATATGTAGCGTCGGCATGGTTGCGGCCGTATGTCCGGCGATTTAGCTGTTCTCAGCCACAAGACTTGCACGAGGCCAACTCGCCTTCGGTTGTCGATCGCGGAAGAAATGGAAACACGAATGTCAGTAGTCGAGCTGCAGGAGCTGGATGAGGTCAAGGGGCTGGTCGCCAGAGGCCAGCAGGTTGGGGTCCTCTCCTACGCGGAGATAACCAAGGCTGTGTCCGAGCTCGATCTGGACGAGTCCGACGTCGAAGAGCTGCACGGGTTCTTCGAGCGCTCGGAGATCGAGCTTGTCGAGGAGATCGATCCCGCGATCGCTGCCGCCTCGCTCGTCGAGCGCGCCCCCGACAAGCGCGGCCGGCGCAAAGCGAAAACCGCGCTCGACCTCAAGCCGGACATGACGACCGACTCGCTGCAGCTGTTCCTCAAGGACATCGGCAAGGTGCGTCTGCTCACCGCCCAGGAGGAGGTCGACCTGGCCAAGCGGATCGAGCGCGGCGATCTCGACGCCAAGCAGAAGATGGTCGAGTCCAACCTGCGCCTCGTCGTCTCGATCGCCAAGAACTATCGCAACCAGGGACTCCCGTTCCTCGATCTGATTCAGGAGGGAACGCTCGGTCTCGTGCGCGCCGCCGAGAAGTTCGACTACCGCAAGGGCTTCAAGTTCTCCACGTACGCGACCTGGTGGATCCGCCAGGCGATCGCGCGGGCGCTGGCTGACAAGGCGCGCACGATCCGCATCCCGGTGCACGTCGTCGAGAAGCTCAACAAGATCGGGCGCGCCGAGCGCAAGCTCGTGACCGAGCTCGGACGTGAGCCCACGGCGCAGGAGATCGCGGAGGTCACCGGGATCGATCCCGAGGAGGTCGACTCGATCAAGCGCTCCGCGCAGGCGCCCGTCTCGCTGGAGAAGCCCGTGGGCGACGAGGAGGAGTCGGAGTTCGGCCAGTTCATCGCCGACGAGCGCGCCGAGTCGCCGTACGAGCGCGCCGCGGAGATCCTCACCAAGGAGGCGCTGCGCGAGGCGCTCGAGAACCTCTCCTACCGCGAACGGCGCGTGCTGGAGCTGCGCTACGGGCTCGGCGGCGAGCACCCGCGTACGCTCGACGAGGTCGGGCGTACGTTCAACGTGACCCGTGAGCGCATCCGCCAGATCGAGAACCAGTCGCTGAAGAAGCTGCAGTCGCTTGCGGAGGCACAGAAGCTCCGCGACGTCGCCTGACGCCCGTCAGGGGCGTGATCGTCCGACAGGCGTCCACTGCATTCAAGGCTTGCGGCGTGATTGCCGATCAGGAGGCATGTTCGACGTCAAGGCTGCGTTGCGGGAGCTCGTCGAGAAGGGCGGCTCCGACCTACACCTGAAGGTCGATTCCGCGCCGCTCTACCGCGTGAACGGGGATCTCTCGATGGACGAGAGCGTCACGCCGCTCAGCGCCGAGGACACCGAGGGCGCGCTGCGCGCGCTGCTCAGCGACGAGATCAAGCTCGCCGAGTTCGCGCAGGAGCACGAGGTCGACTTCTCCTACGAAATCGAGGGCGTGGCGCGTTACCGCATCAACGCCTTCCAGCAGCGCGGCGTGATCTCGATGGCGTGTCGCGCGATCCCCCACCGCATCAGCACGATCGACGAGCTGTCGCTGCCACCGGTCGTGCGCGAACTGGCTGAGGAGGAGCGCGGGATCATCCTGTTGACGGGGACCACCGGCTCGGGTAAGTCGACGACGCTCGCCGCGATGATCGACCACATGAACCAGACGATGAGCAAGCACATCGTCACGATCGAGGACCCGATCGAGTTCGTGCACACCGACAAGCGCTCGGTCATCAACCAGCGCGAGGTCGGCATGGACACCGCCTCCTTCAAGCGCGCGCTGCGCAGGGTCCTGCGCCAGGACCCTGACGTGATCCTCGTCGGCGAGATGCGCGACGAGGAGACGGTGCAGACGGCGCTGTCGGCGGCCGAGACCGGGCACCTCGTGCTCTCCACGATCCACACGGTCGACGCCACCGAGTCGATCAACCGCATGCTCGACTTCTTCCCGCCCCACCAGCACGGCCAGGCGCGCAGCATGATCGCCGGCACGGTCAAGGGCGTGATCTCGCAGCGATTGGTTCCCGGCGCCGACGGCGGTCGCGTGGCGGTGTGCGAGATCCTGCGCATGACCGGCCGCGTGCGCGACATGATCGTCGACCCCTCGCAGACGGGGAAGCTCGTCGAGGTGATCACCTCCGGCGGCTACTACGGGATGCAGACCTTCGACCAGGCGCTGTACGGCCACGTCAAGGCCGGCCGCGTGACGTTCGAGGACGCGATGCACGTCGCGTCCAGCCCTCACGACTTCAAGCTGCTGATGCAGGCCGAAGGGCGCCGGGGCACGACGATGGAGGATGTCGCCGCCGCGGAGGCGAACCGCGGCGACGGCGACTCCACGCCGTCGCTTGCGACCGCCTAGCGCCGCCACGACCGCTGGCGCCAGCACTTCAGTTGGTAAAGTAAAGGCCGAGATGGCCGTTGATGAGACCTGTCCGGTGTGCATGACCGCCGAAATCGTGTGCGGCAAGTGGACCTTGCTGCTGGTGCGCGACTTGGCGGAGGGCTGCTCGCGCTTCTGCGAGCTGGAACGCTCGCTCGCCGGCATCAGCCCGCGCACGCTGTCCTTGCGGCTGCGCGCGCTCGAGGACCAGGGGATCGTCGAGCGCCAGACGTTCGGCGAGGTGCCGCCGCGGGTCGAGTACGCGCTTACTGAGAAGGGGCGCGCGCTGCTGCCGATCATCGACGACATGCGTGCATACGGGGAAGACTGGCTGGGCGCGGAGTGCGCCGAGCGCACCGTCGACGCACAGGTCGTCGAGTCCGCCAAGCAGGCGCTGGCAGTCGCGTAGGGCCCGCGCCCGCGGGACACTGGCAGTCGCGTCGCCCCGGCGCTGGCAAGCACATGGCGCCCGCGCCCCGCACGTGGCTGCCTGCAAGAGCGACTGCGCCGGCAGGAGCGCGATCGATCATCGCGAACTCAGCGCAGCATGCACCCGCTCCCGCTGCAGGCGGCGCTCACCGAGTTCCTCGAGGCGGCCGCGGCTCATCTCACGGCTGAGGTCAGCGCGGGCGCCGAGGTCCCGTATGAGCTGGAGTCGCAGAGGACGCGCAGGGGGTCCGGCGCCGCCGCGCTTTACTGCTACCGGGCGCTGACGGGCGAGTTCATCCTCGAGCGCGCCTCACAGCTCGAGCGCCTCTCCAGCTACGGCGCCGCGATGAGCCTGTTGATGAGCTTCGAGGGCCTCGATCGGTACCTCGCGAACGCGAACGCCGAGCCGGTCCGCGGCGACGGGCGCTCACGTGCTCGCGCCGCGCTGCTGGCGCTGCTGCTCGACGTGTTCGAGGAACAGACCGACTTCGAGCTGCGTCCCGAGCGCCTGCGCACAGCGCTCGAGCGAGTCGAGCGCTCGGCGCTGGCCGGCGCGGGGCAGACGACGCTCGTCGCTACGCTGCACGGGCTTGCGATCGGCTCCAGCGAGCTGGCGCTGACGAGCGGTCTCACGATCTCCCAGCCGGCGGCTCTCGAAGGACTGCCCGATGGGGCGCTCCTCGCCGGCGGCGATGGGCCACAGGAGCACCTCGTCGTGGCGCTCACAGCCGGCGCGGACGACCCCGGCGAGGTGATCGCCCGCGGGCGCGAGATCCTCAAGGATCTGCTGCGCGCGCTGCGACTGTTCGGCGACGGGCGCGTGACGCTCGGTGCTTTCGCGTGGGCGCGCGTCGCGGGTGGCAGATGGAAACCGCTTGGGCTCGGCGCAGGCGGGCGCCCGCACGGGATGCTCGTGGTCACGGCCGAGCAGGAGGATGAGCTGCGTGCCTTCTGCAACCTCGTCTCGCGTCGCGCGCCGTACGGCAACGAGCTGGCCTGGGCGCTGAGGCGCTTCGAGCTTGGCTGCGAGCGCGAGAGCTGGCTGGAGGCGCTGACCGACCATCTGCTCGCGCTGCGTGTGCTGCTCGAGCCCGAGGGACCTGCCAGCGGGATGTTGCCGGCACGCCTGGCGGCGCTGTGCGCGACGCCCGATCGTCACGCCGAGCTCTCCGAGCGCGCGGTGGCGGCGCTGGCGCTCGAGCGCGAGGCGATGCTCGGCAGCACCGGTGCGCACGCGGAGCGCTCGCGCGGCGCCCAACGGGAGCTCGCGCAGGACATGTCCGACCACCTGCGCGCGCTGCTCAGGGACGTCATCTGCGGTCATCTGGATCCGAGCCTGATCGGCCTCGCCGACGAGCTGCTGCTGCGGGCCGCGCCTGAGCAGCCGGCACTCGAGCCGAGCCCGGCGGAGGGCTCAGTCGAACAGCTGCTCGGCGATGCGGGCCAGGCCGAGGAGATCCTGGACATCTTCATCTAGGTGCGCCACCACGATCGGCTGGCGCCCGCCCGCGGCCGCGGACAGGCGCTCGATCGTCGCACGATCGCGTCGGGCAAGCACGTCGAAGTCCGCGAGATTGCTCGCCACGCGCGCGGCGAGCCGCTCTCCGAGGGTCGCCGCCAGCAGCTCCTGCACCTCAGCGGCGGTGTGTCCTTCGAGGCCGTGCGTGTGCACGCGGTTGACGATCAGCTCGCCCACGGGCATGTCCTTGGCGGCGAGCCGCGCGAGCAGGAATTCGGCCTCCTGTGCCGGCTCGGTCTCGGGTGAGCTGACGACGAGGAAGCTCGTCTGCGGCGCGCGCAGCAGCTTGCCGACCTCGCGCGTGCGCTGGCCGAAGCCGTCGATCACGCCGGTCAGCGAGCGGAAGAAGCGCGAGAGCTCGGCGAGCATGTCGACGCCGGTGACGCGCGCGAAGATCGAGAACACGAGCGCGGTGCCCCGTCCGAACAGGCGCGCGGTGAGCCCGCTCGGGCCCAGGAACACCTGCAATGCGCGCCCTTCCAGGAAGCCGAGCATGCGGCCCGGCGCGTCGAGGAAGTCCAGCGCGTTGCGCGACGGCGGCGTGTCGAGCACGATCACGTCGAAGTCGTGCTCCTCGTGCAGCTCGTACAGCTTGGCGATCGCGCTGAGCTCGTGCGAGCCGGCGACCGCGGTCGAGAGCTCGCGATACACGGGGTTGGCGAGGATCTCCTCGCGCTCGCGCTCGCCCGGTGCGAGCTGCGCGATCAGCTCGTCGAACGTGCGCTTGGCGTCGAGCATCAACGCCCACAGCTCGCCCTCGATGCGAATGCCTTGAGCGGCGAACCGCGCGGGCTCGATTCGCTGCGGCTCGGAGGGCAGCTCCGCGAGCCCCAGCGCCGACGCGAGGCGGCGGGCTGGGTCGATCGTGACGACCGCGACCTTCTGCCCGCGCTGAGCGAGCCCGAGCGCGAGCGCGGCGGACGTCGTCGTCTTGCCGACGCCGCCGGCGCCTACGCACACGAGCACGCGCTTGCCGCGCAGGCGCTCGCCCAGGCTCGCCGCACGCGCGCCGGCGCTCGTCTCGGTCATCTCGGGATCGTAGTCACCGTGCAGGAATCGTCCCTCGCTATGCGAATACCCACCGGACGGCTTTCCCGCAATCGAGTATCGGAGCCACCGTGCAAGGCAAGGCCAAGGTCATCGCATTCGCCAACCAGAAGGGCGGCGTGGCCAAGACGACGACGACGCTCAACCTCGCCGCCGCATTTGCGGAGGAGGGTCATCGGGTGCTGTGCGTGGACATGGATCCGCAGGGCAACCTGACGATGTCGCAGGGGATCGACCCGGACACGCTCGAGAAATCGATGTACGACGTGCTCGTCCACAAAGTCTCGATCCGCGAGGTCGTGCGCAAGCGCGAGATCGACGTCGCCTGCGCCTCGATCGACCTCGCCGGCGCCGAGATCGCGATGTCGACGATGATCGGGCGCGAGCGCTCGCTGCAGAAGGCATTCGAACCGATCCTCGAGGACTACGACTTCATCTGCATCGACACGCCGCCGAGCCTCGGGCTGTTGACGATCAACGCGCTGACCGCGGCCGACAAGGTGATCGTCCCCGTACAGTGCGAGTATCTGTCGATGCGTGGACTCATCCAGCTGCAGAACACGCTCGCGATGATTCGCGAGAACCTCAATCCCGGCGTTGACATCGAGGGTATCCTGCCGACATTGGTCGACTCGCGCACGATCCACGCCAAGGAGGCGATCGAGATCCTCGAGGAAAACTTCGGCGACCGCGTGTTCGCGTCGCGTATCCGCAAGACCGTTCGCTTCGCCGAGGCGCCCGTGAAGGGCATGTCGGTACTCAAGTACGAGCCGGATGGCGTCGCCGCCCAGTCCTACCGCCAACTCGCGCAGGAGGTTCTAAGCAATGGCCAATCCTAAACGCGCGAGCATGCGCGAAGGGCCGCTGGCGGCGCTGTTTCGCAAGACCGAAGATGGCGAGGGGACCGGAGAGGGCCTCGAGCGCGCGGGCGAGCTGCCCGCGTCGCGGCCGGCGGGCGATGCGGGCGTATCCGCGCCGACGCACCCTCGCGAGAGCGGGCTGCCGCACCCGGCGCTGAGCGCGCCGGCGCCGGCCGAGCCGCGCGAAGAGGCCTACGTCCCATCTCCGCAGGAGCGCCTGCGCCACGCGTTCTCCTCGGAGATACCCGAGAACCTGATGGACGCGCCCGCGCCCTCGCGCAGGGTGATCGACGATTACGCGCGCCCGCTCCCGGTGCCTTCAGCCGCGGGCACCGGACAGCCGGTGATCCGCGTCGTCGGCGTCGGCGGCGCCGGCGTCAACGCCGTCAACCGCATGGTCGAGGCGGAGGTCGAGGGCATCGAGTTCGTCGCCGTCAACACCGACGTGCAGTCGTTGCAGCAGTCGACGGCCGACATCACGCTGCACATCGGCGCCGAGCTGACGCGCGGGCTCGGTTCCGGGTCGGACGCGAACGTCGGCCGCCAGGCAGCGATGGAGGACTACGACCGCATGAAGGCGCTGCTGAAGGGCTCGGACATGATCTTCATCGCGGCAGGGGCCGGCGGCGGCACAGGCACCGGCGCCGCTCCGATCGTCGCGCGCATCTCGCGCGAAATCGGCGCGCTGACGGTCGCGATCGTGACCAAGCCGTTCGGCTTCGAGGGCACGCGCCGCGGCGAGCAGGCCGAGCGCGGCGTGGGCGCGCTGGCAGAAGAGGTCGACACGCTGATCGTGGTGCCCAACGACCGCCTGCTGGGTGTGCTCGACAAGCAGACGGCGATGGTCGAGGCGTTTCGCGTGGCAGACGACGTGCTGCGCCAGGGCGTGCAGGGGATCTCCGACCTCGTGACGCTTCCGGGCCTGATCAACCTCGACTTCGCGGACGTCCGCACGATCATGAGCGAGGCCGGTAACGCCCTGCTCGGCATCGGCATGGGCGTGGGCGAGAACCGCGCCACCGAGGCCGCCGTCCAGGCCGTGTCCTCGCCGCTGCTGGAAACCTCGATGGACGGCGCGCGCTCGATCCTGCTGTCGATCACCGGCGGCACGAACCTGTCGCTGTGGGAGGTCAACGAGGCCGCCAAGTCCGTCTCCGAGGCAGCGCACCCAGACGCGAACATCATCTTCGGCGCGATGGTCGACGAGAAGCTCGACGACCAGGTGTGGGTCACGGTCGTCGCGACGGGCTACGGCGACGAGGGCCGGCGCAAGAGCGTCAGTCGCTTCAAAGAGCCGGCGACCACCGGCGAGGTGCGGGCCGGACGCGTCGCGGCGCCGGCGCGGCCGAGCCAGCCACGCCGCGGCCTCGGCGTGGACGAGCTCGAAGTTCCTGAGTTTCTGCCGAATTTCTAAGCCCCTGACGGCATCGACCGGCGACCCTGTGGTATCGCTCTGAGATGGGCGAAGCTGAGCGAGGGGTAGTCGCGGCGGGGCACCCGCTGACGGCGCGGGCGGGCGCGCAGGCTCTGCGGGAAGGGGGCAACGCGGTCGACGCGACCGTGGCGGCGATGCTGACGTCGTTCGTGACCGAGTCGCTGCTCACCGGGCTCGGGGCGGGCGGCTACATGCTCGTGGCGGGAGCCGGGGTGGAGCCGGCGCTGCTGGACTTCTTCGTACAGGCGCCGACGCGCCTCGGCGACGGCTCGGAGGCGGAGCTGCTCGGCGTGGGAGTCTCCTTTGGCGACGCCGAGCAGGTGTTTCACATCGGTCCGGCGTCGTGCGGCGTCTACGGCGTCCCAGCGGGTGTCTGTGAGGCGGCGCGCCGCTGGGGGACGATCGCGCTGGAGCGGCTCGCGGCGCCGGCGGCGGCGCTCGCGCACGACGGCGTCGTGCTCAACGCCGGCCAGGCGTACGTGGCGGAGATCCTCGTCGAGCTGTTGACCTCGACGCCGGAGTGCGCCGCGCTGTGGGCGCCCACGGGACGGGTGCTGCGCGAGGGCGAGGTGCTGCGCAACCCGGAGCTCGGCGACGCGCTGCTGCGCCTGGCGCACGATGGCGCGGCCCCCTTTTACAGCGGTGACATCGCCGCCGCCGTCTGCGAGTGGCTGGCCGAGCGCGGCGGCTCGCTGCGCGCGTCCGACCTGTCGGGGTACCGGGCGATCGAGCGCGAGCCTGTGAGGATCGCCTACCGCGACCGCGAGATCCTCACCAACCCGCCGCCGTCGGCCGGTGGCACGCTGCTCGCCTACTCGCTGGCGCTGCTCGATCGCGGTCCCGCCCCGCCCGCGTTGCGCTCGGTGATAGACGCGATGGCCGCCGCTCAGTCCGAGCGCACGCCCGAGTTCGTCGAAGGTCTCGACGGCGACGGGTTCCTCGAGCGCTTTCTGAGCACGCGCCTTGGCTCCACCACGCATATCTCGGTGATCGACGCGGACGGCTTCGCGTGCAGTGCCACGTGCACCAACGGCGAGGGCTCTGGGGTCGTGGTCCCGGGAACCGGAATGCATATCAACAACGTGATGGGGGAGGAGGACCTGAACCCGCTGGGGTTTCACTTGCACCCCGCCGGGCGGCGGATGCCGAGCATGATGGCTCCCTCGGTTGTGATGCGCGACGGCGAGGTCGAGCTGGTCCTCGGCAGCGCCGGCTCCAACCGGATCCGCTCGGCGCTGCTGCAGACGATCGTCGGCGTGGTCGACCGCGGGATGGCGGTGCGCGAGGCGGTCGCGGCTCCCCGTGTGCACTTCGAGGACGACATCGTGTTCGCCGAGCCGGGGATCGACCTCGACGGCCTTGACGACGATCTGCGGGTGGTGCGCTTCGGCTCGCTGAACCTGTTCTTCGGCGGTGTGCAGGCGGCGCTGCGGCGCGGACCGCAGCTGACCGGAGCTGGCGACCCGCGCCGCGGCGGCGTCGCGGAGAGCGCGTGATGAATGGGCAGCCGCGCGCCCGCGGGTCGCGTCTGTCGTGTCCAGCGAGCGGCGTCGGCGCACTCGCGCTGAGCGTCGCGCTGGCTGGCGTGTTGCTCGTCGGCTGCGGCGGCGTGACGGCGCCGGATCTGTTCATCGTCTACCGCAGCGGCTCGACGCCGCAGGCGCGGCTGACGCTGCTCGTCAACGAAGAAGGCGGCGTGACATGCAACGGGCGCGCTATCGCGCAGAAGCTGAGCGATCCGCAGATCGTCAAGGCGCGCGAAATCCAGGAAGACCTGGCGAAGCCGTCCTCCAGCCACGTCTCGCTGTCGCCGCGACGTGGGTCGGTGCTGCGCTACTTCGTGCGCGACGAAAGCGGCTACGTCCGCTTCAGCGACAACTCCGCCGATCAGCCGGCGGTGTTTCAGAAACTGCAGCTGTTCGTGTTGCAGACCTCGCAGGAAATCTGCCATCTGGCGCAGTGAGTGGGCTACGCTCGGCGTCACGAAGCCATGGGACAACGTCGCCACTACAGCGAGCAGGAGTTTGAGGCACTCGTCAGCTCAGCGCTCGACGAGCTCCCGATCGAGTTCCAACGAGCGCTGGAGCACGTGGCGATCGTAGTTTCCGACCGCGGTGCCGAGAACCACGCGTACGGCATGTACGTCGGCTCGAAGCTGCGTGGCACCCCGTACTTCGGGGGCGGGGGCATGCCGGACGAGATCCTGATCTTTCGCGACACGCTCGTGCGCGACTTCGGCGAGGATCCTGGCCGACTCCGGGCGCACGTGGTCAAGACCGTGCGTCACGAGGTGGGTCACCACCTCGGCTTCGACGAGGCGGGTGTTCGCAAACTCGGGCTGTGACGCGGGCTGCGGCTCACTCGTGCACCGTCGTCCTTCACCGCTGCCCCAGCCCCCGCGTTACCGTAGCCCTGTGTCCGTGCTCGAGGCCCATGGAGTGACGAAGAGCGTTGGCACGGGAAGAGCGGCCCGGCGGGTCCTGGCGGGGGTCGACATCGACGTCGCGGCCGGCGAGCTGGTCGCCGTCCTGGGGCGGTCGGGGTCGGGGAAGTCGACGCTTCTGCATCTGCTCGGCGCCCTCGACCGGGCCGACGGGGGCGAGATCACGGTCGGCGGAGAGCGCCTGACGGGCCGCTCGGAGCGCAGCCTGGCCCGCATCCGTCTGCGGCGGATCGGCTTCGTCTTCCAGTCCTTCCAGCTCGTCGCCGAGTGCAGCGGCGAAGAGAACGTGCTGCTGCCGACAAGGCTGCCGGGAGCGCCTCGTGGCGGCACGGCACGCGCGCGGGAGCTGATCACGGAGCTGGGCGTCGATCACGTCGCCGACCACTCGCCCCACGAGCTCTCCGGCGGTGAGCAGCAGCGATTCGCGATCGCCCGGGCACTCGTCAACGACCCCGTCCTGGTGCTCGCCGACGAGCCGACCGGGAACCTCGACACGACTGCCGCCGGCGACGTCCTGCGCCTGCTGCGCGAGATGACCGGGCGCGGCCGCGCGGTGGTGATGGTCACCCACGAGCCCGAGATCGCAGCCGCTGCCGACCGCGTCCTGGAGATGGCCGACGGCAGGCTCGGGTGAGGGGCATCTGGCAGGAGGCGCTGCGCGGTCTCGCTCAGCGCCGCGGCCGGGCGCTGCTGACGGCCACGGGCATCGCGCTCGCCGCGGCGATGCTCGCGACGGCCGTCGTCGTCGCCTACAGCCTGCACACGGGCTTCGATCGCAGCGCCACCCGGGCCGATCTGCCCGACGTGATCGCCCGCTTCGACGAACAGCCGCTCAGCCGGGTCCAGTCACGGATTCGCGCGCTGCCCGGACTCGCCGCGGCGAGCTTTCGCCTCGAGGTCACGAACATCTCGATCGCCGGCGGCGGGCACAGCTCGCGCCACGCCAGCATCGAGGTGATCGGCCCCGGCCGGCGAGGCTTCGCGATCCTCGCCGGGCACCCCCTCGGCTCTCGCTACGGCGAAGTCCTCCTCGAACAGGGTCTTGCGCGCGCTTGGGGCCTTCATCCCGGCGCGACGCTCGACATGCAGGCGCTGGGCCCGGTGCGGGTGGTCGGTATCTCCGAGTCACCCGACAACGTCGCCTTTCCGCTGGCCGTCCCCCGGGTCTACATCTCGCGCCAGAGCACCGAAGCGCGCTTCGGCCACGAAGCCGACCCCGACGTGAACACCGCCCTCTTGTGGGTCACAGACCCAGCACGCCTTGACGAAGTCCTCGTACAGGCACGAGCCACGAGCTACGGGATCCGCGGGCTGCGCTTCATCACCCGCGCGGGCGTCAAGATCCTGCTCGACGAAGCGGCCGGGATCGTGATCGCGCTGCTGGTCGCATTGTCGGCGATCGCGTTGCTGACGGCCTCTGTGATGCTCGCCAGCTCGGCCCGCGCCGAGGTCCAGCGCCGCCTCGCCGGAATCGGCCTCAGACGGGCCCTCGGGGCGACCCGCACACACGTGACCCTCGCCCAGGCGCTGGAGGCGCTGATCGTCGGCGTACCCGCGAGCGCAGCCGGCGTGCTCGCCGGGACGCTGCTCGCCCGCGGGCCCACCGACCGGCTGCTGGGGGTGCTCAACGAGACCCCCGCGGGGGCAGCGCTCATCTGGCCGCTCGCCGGCTGCTTCGCGCTGACGACCGCGATCCCGCTGCTCGCCTCGGCCTGGCCGGTGTGGCGGTCGGGCTCACGCCCGCCGATCGCCCTGATGGCGGGACTCGAGCTCAGGGCCCGCGCCGCCAAGGAGGGCCGCTCGCACCGGCTGCCCCGCCCGGGTGGCATGCTCGGCTTGGGCTCGCGGCTCGTCACAGCCCGTCGCGTGAGGCTGTTCTCGACGCTGACCGTGCTCGGCAGCTCGGTGGCGTTCATCCTGCTGATGCTGGCCCTCGCATCGGAGCTGGGCGAACTGGCGAGCAACCCGGCCACCCTCGGCAAGCGCTATCAGCTGACGGCCGCCCTGCCCGCCTCGAGCGCGCCACGCGTGGCCGCCCTGGCGGGCGTCGACGCCGCCGCCCCACGCTATGAAGTGCAGGCGCTCGACTCCTACTCGCTCGGCGAGACGATCGACGTGATCGCCTACCCCGGCGACCATACGGCGTTCGAGGCGCCCTCGCTCGCGGCGGGACGGCGCCTGCACGGCCCACGCGAG
>Ga0182015_10002905_pt1 | contig 19921 bp, 22 predicted proteins | sample 712P3MmetaG_FD_120478 | JGI IMG/M metagenome (GOLD analysis project Ga0182015, IMG submission 120478) | Permafrost microbial communities from Stordalen Mire, Sweden - 712P3M metaG | ecosystem: Environmental > Terrestrial > Soil > Wetlands > Permafrost | place: Sweden: Stordalen | collected...
CAGCTTGACGCAAAACGGCAATCGTCCGCGCATCGAGGTCGGTCTGCTGCCAAGCGTTGCAAAACCGAGGACAGCGGCGAACTCGCGCTCGTACGCTAGTTTTCTGACGTGGCGCGGCTCGGCAGCAGCGACCTGGACGTATTCCCGCTCTGCTTGGGCGGCAACGTGTTCGGTTGGACCGCTGATGAGGCGGACTCGTTCGCCGTGCTCGACGGCTACCTCGCGGCCGGCGGGAACTTCATCGACACGGCCGATACCTACTCGTCCTTCGCGCCCGGCAACCGGGGCGGCGAGTCGGAGGCGATGATCGGCCGCTGGCAGGCCGCGCGCGGCGTGCGCGAGCGCATCGTGATCGCAACCAAGGTCGGCTCCTGGGAGGAGCATCCCGGGCTCTCCCCAACCACCATCCGCGCCGCAATCGAGGACTCGCTCGGACGACTGCAGACCGACTACATCGACCTCTACTATGCCCACCGCGACGACTCAAAGACGCCACTCGAGCAGTCACTCAGCGCCTTCGACGAGCTCGTCCGTGAAGGCAAGGTGCGCGCAGTCGGCCTCTCCAACTTCTCTGCAGCGCGGCTCGATGAGGCACTTGCGGTGTGTGAACGCGACGGGCTGGCCGCGCCGGCGGCGCTGCAGCCGTTGTACAACCTCGTCGAACGCGACGGCTTCGAAGGCGCGCTGGCAGAGGTCGCTGCGCGCGCGGGGCTCGCGTGCTTGCCTTACTCCGGGCTCGCTCGCGGCTTCCTGACCGGCAAGTACCGACCCGGTGTAAGCGTCGACAGCCCGCGCGCCGCTCGCGCGTCGAGCTACCTCGAGGATCCGCGGGCGAACGGTTTGCTAGCGGCGCTCGCGGAAATCGCGACGGCTCACTCGACGACGATGGCGGCGGTCGCGATCGCCTGGCTGCGAGCGCAGCCCACTGTGGTCGCGCCGATCGCCAGTGCGCGCAACGCCGCACAACTTGCCGAGATCCTGCCAGCGGCCCGGCTCGAGCTGGATGTCGATGAGCTCGCGAGTCTCACGAACTCCTGGTCCTAGCGGAGGAAGCCGCATGCGACGAGGCACCTCGTTGGGCATCATCGTCACGGCGCTGGCGCTCACACTGGCGCCGGCCGCACTAGCGGCGGTCATCGAAATCGCCAACACGGGCACGGTCGATCCGCCGAGCTGCCCGGCCAATCCTTGCGTGGTGATTTCGCGGACAACGGCCTTCCAGGCCAAGGACGGCAGCACGCGCTCGCCGTTCGCGATCCAGCACAGGGGACGGATCGTGGCCTGGTCGGTCACCCTGGCGCTCCCCAGCAGCGGGCAGATTCACTACTTCGATACCAACGAGGGAGGCACCGCACGCGCCTCCTTGGAGGTCCTGCGCAACGTTGGTGGGCTTGACTTCGAGCTGATCGCCAAAAGTCCGGTCGTTCGCGTGCAGCCATATTTCGGCAGGATGGCGGCGATCACACTCGCCAGCTCGATCCCCGTCGTCAAAGGCGATGTGGTCGCGCTAGCGGTGCCGACCTGGATTCCAGCGCTGGCGCTGAACTATCCGGCCACGACGTCGTGGCGCGCCAGTCGCACCTCGTCGCGCTGCAAAGACGTCGCCGTGCAGTCGATTCAGCGCGTGATCGGCTCCGCAGCCCGCTACGCCTGTCTGTACCAGACGGCGCTCGTCACCTATAGCGCAACCGAAACGACCTCTGGATAAGGCGGATTGCGGCGAGTGTGCGGCCGCGTGCTAATGCTGCGGGCCGCGGGCGCGGCGCTCGAGCGTGCCGAAGATCAAGTCCCACCAGGGTGCGCTGATTCCGTAGCCGTGCGAGTCGTCTTCGAAGTGGTGGCGCATGTGCAGTTCGCGCAGCCGGCGCTCGACGGTGTTACGAGAGTGCAGATGATGGTGCAGGGCGTAGTGCAGCATGTCGTAGAAGAGGTAGCCAGCGAGGAAGCCGGCGCCCACCGCCCACGCAAGCGGCGTACCGGCGACGAGGACGAACAGCGCGAGGAACAGTGCCGCGAGTGGCACCGACACCGCGGGCGGCATGACCAGGCGCAGCGGATCGTTCGGGTGGTCGTGGTGGACACCGTGGACCATCCAGTGCAAGCGGGCGCCGATCCCGCTTCGCGGCTCGTAGTGGAACACGACGCGATGGATCCAGTACTCGCAGAACGTCCAGAAGAGATAGCCCCCGGCGCAGGCGAACGCAAAGCTCTCGGCCCCCAAGCGCGCCGCGCTTGAAACTACGAGCACGGCGATAACCGGCACGAAGATCAGCGGCGGCACCATCGGATGCACGCGCGTCAGCCGGTCAAGCCACGGCCAACGGAACATCGGCGGCGAAGCGCGCAAGGCCTCCGTGCGGGATCCGCTGTGGGGCGGATCAGCAAGAGGGCTGTCGAGAGAAACGTCGTGCACTGGTTATTCCTCGGTGACGTTCGTGTGTACGACACCCTTTATATCGCCTCCGCGTCATCGCCTCGCCAGATGACCGCGCCCGCGATGCGCAGGCACTACGCTGGGCGCCAAGATGGCGGCTCTGGACGTGGCGGTGCTTGACGACTACCAGGGGCTTGCGCGCGACTACGGTCCCTGGGAGCGGCTCGCCGGGCGAGTGAGATTGCACAGCCTCAGCGATCACCTCGAGGACGACGACGCGCTGATTCTGCGGCTCGAGGCCTTCCCCGTGGTCGTCGCGATGCGCGAGCGAACCGCGTTCTCCAAGGCCCGACTCGAGCGGCTATCGCGGCTGCAACTGCTCGTGACGACGGGCATGGGCAACGCCGCGATCGACCTCCGAGCAGCGCGCCAATGCGGCGTCCTCGTCAGCGGCACGAGCATCAGAATGGGGTCGACCGGCGAGTTGACCTGGGGACTGATCTTGGCGCTCACGCGACGAATCTGCGAGGAGCACGCCAACATACGCGCCGGCGGCTGGCAGCGCACGATCGGCCCGGAGCTCGCCGGGCGGACGCTTGGCCTGATCGGACTCGGTGGGATCGGGACTCAGGTTGCGGGCTACGGCGCCGCGTTTGGGATGCGGGTGATCGCCTGGAGCGAGAACCTCGATCCCGCACGAGCGGCGGGGCTGGGCGTGCAGGCAGTCGCCAAGGAGGAGTTGCTGGCACGGTCCGACATCGTTTCTATCCACACCCGGCTGAGCGAGCGCACGCGCGGGCTGATCGGAGTGCGTGAGTTCGAGCTGATGGGACCGAGCACTTATCTCATCAACACCTCGCGCGGACCGATCATCGACGAACAGGCACTGCTTGGGGCGCTGCATGGTCGCCGGATCGCCGGTGCTGCGCTGGACGTGTTCGAGATCGAGCCGCTGGCTCCCGACCATCCCCTTCGCTCCGCGCCCAACACGGTGCTTACGCCTCACCTCGGCTACGTGGGCGAGGACACCTACAGAAGCTTCTACGCCGAGATCGTCGAAGACATCGAAGCGTGGCTCGACGGTTCGCCGATCCGCGTGCTCACAAGCTGAGGACTCGCTCGCTGCGGACTACACGCCGGCGGAGCCGGGACAGCGCATGAGCGACTCGCGCACTCGTGCAGCCTGCGTACGCGAGCGCTCGCGACCGTCGACGCTGCCCTCGCTGGCCTGGGCTGCGGCGTGTTCGCTGGTCCGCTCCAGGTCGCTGTCGTTTTGCTCTTCAGAGTCTGTCATCGCGCGCCCCCACGCCCCGCTGGTCAGTGTATGCCAGCAGATCCATCGGATGCGCCGCTGCAACGCCGGGCGCGGCGCTCGGGCCGCCAGGGCGGTCGGGTCGGCCGTCGGCGGCGTTCTGCGTCAGGGCTCGATGTGCGCGGGCAAGCTGTGGCGGATGTCGGCGAGCCGGGAGGAAGCCTTGCGTTGGCTTGGTGGCCGCAGCGCCAGCAGACCGAGGAGCGCGACGAGCACGCAGGTCACGGCGCCCACCCCGAGGCCGGCGCGGGCGCCTGCCTCGGCCATCACCCAGCCGATGATCGGCCCGCCGATCGGTGTGGAGCCTTGGAAGGCGACAAACCAAAGCGACATGACCCGGCCGCGCATCGTCGGCGTCGATGTGAGCTGAAGCGTCGCGTTCCCGGTGGCCATGAACGAGATGCTCGCCCAGCCCACCAGCGCGAGCGCCAGCAGCTCGACAGGGAGACTCGGTGCGAGCGCGGCGAACGCGAAGGCGACGCCGAACGCGCCCGCGGCAATCACCAGCGGGCGCACCCCGGTCGTTCCGCGCCAGGCCACGAGGAGTCCACCGGCGACGGCTCCGACACCCATCGCCGCCGTCATGAAGCCAAAGCCGGTCGCCCCGGCGTGTAGGCCGTCGCGGGCCATCACGGGGAGCGAGACCTGAAACTCATAGCCCAGGCATCCGACCAGGGCCATCATCACCAACGGGATTCGCAGTTCCGGTGTGCGGGCGACGTAGCGGAGGCCGGCCCGGAGCTGGCCGGCGGCGCGCGAGGTCGGCGGGCTCGGATGGAGCGCTGAGCGGTCAAGCCTCAACAGTGAGGTGACCACCGCCACGAAGCTCACGGCGTTGGCGAGGAAGCACACGCCGTCTCCGACCGTGGCGATCAGGAGCCCGGCGACGGCGGGGCCAATCGTCCGCGCGACGTTGACGAGTACGGAGTTCAGGCTCACGGCGTTGCGCACGTTCTCCGGGCCGACCATCTCGCTCATGAACGACTGGCGTGCGGGATTCTCGAAGGCGTTGTTGAGCCCGAGCAGCATCGCGAGCACGGCGATCTCCCAGACGTTGACCACGCCGGTGACGGTGAGGAGCCCCAGAATCAGGGCCTGTACGCCCATCGCGCTCTGCAGCACCACCATCAGGCGGCGCTTGTCAACGCGATCGGCGATCACTCCTCCGTAGGGCCCGAGCAGCAGCACGGGAAGGGTCTGTAACGCGATGACCAGCCCGAGATCCGTGCTCGAGTTGGTCAACGTGAGCACGAGCCAGGCCTGCGCGGTCATCTGCATCCACGTCCCAACCAGCGAGACGGCCTGACCGGAGATGTAGAGGCGGTAGTTGGGGACCGACAGCGCGTGGAAAGTGACGCGGCGGGCTTCGCGTATTCGAGTCACTGCCGACGCTCGCCGATCCGCGCGAGCTCCTCGAGCGCCGGCAGCGCGGCGAGTAGCGCAGCCCGCTCGCCCTCCCCGAGCTCACTAAGGTACTCACTAAGCGCGCGCGTCCGCTCGTTGTGGACGCGCTCGCGCAAACGCCGCCCGAGCGCCGTCGCGGTGACAGTCGCAGCACGCCGATCCTCCGGTCGTGACTCGCGGCGGAGTAGCCCAGCCTCAGCCAGCTGAGCGGTGATGCGGGACAGCATCGTCGGGTTTATCCCCTCGATCTCGGCCAACTCGGAGAGTCCGAGCGGACCCAGTCGAACAATCGTGAAGAGAACCGAGATCTGCGACGGCGTCAGTCCCGACCCCGCCACCGTGGGACGCAACCGCCGCGAAATCCTGCCGATCGCCGCTCGCAACCGAGCGACCGGCTCGGCATCGAACTCGTTTGGCATCGCTGTAGCGGTGGCGGACCGGGTTGCGCCGGCCTCGGCGTCACGTTCGTGCGCGCGTTGTGGATCTGTCGTCCTGGGCATCGCGCCCGCGCCTCTCGTATTAGTTGCTTGCTGATAAGCATCATATCAGCAGAGGTCGGCGAGCTGCGCAGCCCAGCGGCCCTAGCGCGGGCGCCCGCCGGCCTGGGTGGAGCGCCTGGCGGTCCGCAGTCCAGGCGCCGCCGGCGGACGACGCGCTGGGCGCGGTGCGCTCAGACGACTGCGGGCTCGGCGCGCGCGGCGGACGAGTCGCTCGCGAGATCGTGGCGCGCAGACGCGAGCACCGGTCCGAGTCTGTTCAGCAGCGGCAGCGCGCAGAGGCCAACGAATGCAAGCAGCAGGAAGGCCGGCGTCGGGTGATGTACCAGCACCTGCACGGCGAGCGCGACGACGAGGCCTCCGAGTTGCCCAGAGAGCCAGAGCAGGGCCGTCACGGTGCCAGCCGACGCGCCGGCGCGACGCTCGCTGAGCTCGAGGATCACCGGCAGGTCGGTGAGCAGCAGGAGACCCATCGGGACAAGGACGATCGCGTCGATCCAGACCGAGTGGGCGAAGGCGAGCACGACACCGCCGAGCACTACGACAACCACCGAGGAGGTGATCATCGTGCGCTCTGCGCGGCGGCGGACCAGAAGCGGTGGCAGCAGCGCCGAGCCGACGGCACCGGCGAGGACCATCGCGACAAGTAGGCTGCCGGCGGTGTCCGCCGAGATCCGGTAGTGATGCAGCAGCGCCTGCAGCCAGGTCGTCAGGGCGATGAACGCGCCGAAGCCGAGGAAGAGAAGCCCGCTCATCACGCGCACTCCCCCGTCGGCCCAGACCGCGCGCAGGCCGCCAACACCGACCGCCACCAGCTCGTCCTGAGGCGCGCCGCTGCCGCGATGGCGAAGCTGACCGCAGAGCACAGCTGCCGCGATCACCGCGAACGCCGCCTGCACGATCAGCAGCGCAGGGATCTCCGAGCCGCCGAGGATCGTGCCGAGCACGAGCGCGAGCAGCATGCCGCCGAAGATTCCCGCGGAGCCCACGGCGATGCCATGCGGGCGCAGCTTCACCGGCAGGTACTCGACCGCTACCTTCGTGACCGCGTTCAGCACGAGCGGCTGAGCCACCGCGACGAGGATCTGCCCGGTGAGCGCCCAGACGTAATCGGCGGCGATCAGGCGGACGAGTCCGCCGATTGCCGTGAGCACCGCGCCGAGCGCGAGCCAGCGGTGGAAGGAGCGATCGAGCAACCGCCCGGCAGGCAGTGCGAGCACGACGTAGAGCAATGGAAAGAGCTCCGCGAGCCAGCCGATCGCGGTCTCCGAGACCTTGTAGTGGTGGGCCGCGGCGGTCGTCAGCGGCGCGTAGGTGAGCCACAGAAGCTGCGTCGAAGCGGCCAGCAGCGCGTAGGCGCCGACTGGCCCCCAGCGCCGCGCGTCGCTCCCCTGCGCCACTCCGCCTGCTGCGATCACAACGCGGCGATGCTACACCTCGCGGGCGCAGCCGCCACCGTCCTCGGACGATTTCGCTAGCCTCTCGCCCAATGCGTTCCCGATTGCTCCCGATCGCGTCGCTGCTCGCGGTCGGCACGCTCGCCGCCTGCGGCTCGACAAACTACGCCGACACCAACCACATCATCGCGGCGCCGTCGGCGGCGCAGACGCTGAAGCCGCCAAAGACCAAGCCGGTCACGACGCCGTCAACCGCGGCGACGAGCCCGACGGTGGCGACTCCGAAAACCGGTCCGCTGTCGACCGAGCCGACGATCACGCCGCCGAGCACACCGGCGCCGAAGACGCTCGTCACGAAGGACCTGATCGTCGGAAACGGCACCGAGGCGAAGACCGGCGACGAGCTCACCGTCAACTACGTCGGGGCGCTGTACAAGACGGGCAAGGTCTTTGACGCATCCTGGAACCGCCATGAGACGTTCCCGTTCCAGCTCGGCGGCGACGTCATCCAGGGCTGGAACAAAGGGATCGTCGGGATGCGCGTCGGCGGTCGCCGCGAGCTGATCATTCCGTCATCGCTTGGCTACGGCACCGCCGGATCGGGCAGCGCGATCCCGCCCAACTCGCCGTTGATCTTCATCGTTGACCTCCTTGCTGTGACGCCGGCGTAGGCTGAGCTCGGGTGCGGCCGTGCGCGCGGAACTCGCGCGCATCGCTGAGGACGCGAGGAGCAGCGGCACGCGCTAGGGTGCGCCGATGGCCTTCGGACGCCGGCACGTGCTTGGTCTCGCTCTCCTCGAGGTGGTGCTGTTCGTCATCGCCGGGGTCACGTCCAAGAGCAACAAGCACCCCGGCAACGTGAGCAACATCTTCTGGATCGCCTTCCTGATCGGCGCTGTCGTGGTGATCGTGCTTGCCCTCGTCGTGGTGTTCCAGTCCTCGCGACGGCGTCGCGCTGGCTAGCACCGAAGGCACGACCGCGCTGCGATCCCCGCGGTTTCGCTCGAGGCGGCGAGCGAACGCTCGCCAGCCGCTCTAACTGCTGCCGCCCCAGGGGTGCTTGAGCAGCAGGATCGTGTTCGCGACGAAGAGGAGCGCGAAGAAGATCGTCCAGCGATTGAGGTTGCGCTCGACAAGCGAGCCGCCGCCGAGCGGGCCGGTGCCGCTTCCGACACCAAAGGCGCCGGAGAGACCGGAGTCCTTCCCGGAGTGCATCAAGATGAGGAAGATGAGTACCACGCAGATCAGCACCTGAGTGGTCGAGAAGAGCGCTTGCATTGCTCGAAAGGCTAGCGCAGCGCGTCGAGCGCGTGGAGGATCTCAACGGCCTCGGCCCGCAGCTGGCGGTCGATCACGCGGAAGTCCTCGTCGGAGAGCTTGCCGGTGCGGTAGTCGAGCTCGGCGTCACGGATTTCGGCGTACTTCGCCTCCTTCGCCGCCTCGAGTGCGCGCCGCGCGTCGCTCGGGCGCTCCGTCGCGGCCGAAGGGCGGCGCAGCGGTGCGCCAACGAACCACACCACGAACGCGAACAGGGCGGCGATGAGGAGGACGCCGAGGACGTCCGTCATGCACTAGGCGCGACCGAGCTCGCGCGCGACGCGCGCAAGGTAGCGCGCCCGCACGCGCCCGCGCACTGCCCCGGGCGGCGGCCAGATCGCGATGATCCCACCGAAAAGGACAATCAACGCGCCCAGCCAGAGCCACATCACCAGCGGCGACGAGGCGAGCTTCAGCGGTGCCGCCGGCGGGTGCACGATGTAGTTGTGCGCGATATAGGCGAGCAGAATGTAGGGCAGCGTCGGGTCCTGGGCGAGCAGCTTGGGCGTGACCGTTTTGTTGGCGAGGTTGATCGCGCGCTGGAGGTCCAGTTGCAGCGGCACGGCGTTGATCGCCGCCGATATGTCTCGACGCCAGCTCGAATCGAGGCTCAGCTCGCTGACCGCGTCACCGCCGATGAGACTGCCGACCGGCCCCTCGCCGCCGCTCGCGTCGGGGTAGTACTCGGCGGTCGGGTGCTCCGTGGTCACGTAGTGCCCGTCGCGCGAGACGCGTAGAAGGACGCCGAGCGTGAGCAGCGCGCCGGTGCCGCTCGGATCGGCGACGATCGCGGCGGTCGGCCGCTCGTTGGTGAAGGTGAAGCCACCGACGGTGTCGCTCTGGCCTCGCGCCAGATTCACATAGTGGGTGTGCTGGAAGGTCGCCGAGGCGGCAACGCCGATGAACAGCGTGGCGATGCCGAGATGGACGATGTAGCCACCGTAGCGGCGCTGGTTGCGCCTGACCATCGAAACGAGCGCCGCCGCCGGCGAGTCGCTCGAGGTCGCGCGGCGCACGCGCCAGCCGCGCCAGAACTCCTGGCCGACGCTGCCGAAGACGAACGCAACGGCGCAGAAGAGGATGACGGTCGGCGTCGATGAGCTGATCGGGACCACGGTGTAGGAGGCAATCAGCATCGCGACGGCCACGCCGAGCGGGAGCGCGAAGTTGCGACGGGCGTTGGCGAGCGTCGCGCGTCGCCAGGGGATCACGGGCCCGATCCCGCTCAATAGGACGAGCACTAGCGCCAGTGGCACCGTGTAGCGGTCAAACCACGGCGGTCCGACGGAGGAGGTGGTGCCGGTGACCGCTTCGGAGATCAGCGGGAAGATCGTCCCCCAGAAGATCACGAAGCAGAGGCCGACGAGGACGATGTTGTTGAGCATGAAAGCGGCCTCGCGCGAGAACAGCGAGTCGAGGCGATGCTCGCTGCGCAGCACGTCGCGGCGGCTGACGACGAGGTAGATCGAGCCGCCAGCCATTAACGCGATCAGCGATACGAACGGCACGCCTAGAGTCGAGGCGCCAAAGGCGTGGATCGACTGCAGGACACCGGAGCGGACGAGGAACGTGCCGAAGATCGCCAGCGTGCTGGCGCCGAGCACGAGCGAGGCGTTCCAGATCTTTAGCATCCCGCGCTTCTCCTGAATCATGATCGAGTGCAGGAACGCGGTGCTGATCAGCCAGGGCATCAGCGCCGCGTTCTCCACCGGGTCCCAGCCCCAGTAGCCACCCCAGCCGATCTCGTAATAGGCCCAGCGCGCGCCAAGCAGGACGCCGATGCCGAGGAAGAGCCACGACGCCAGCGCGAAGCGCCGCGCCACACCGATCCATTCGGCATCCACGCGACGCGTGATCAGCGCGCCGACGGCAAAGGCGAACGGGATCGTGAAAAACGTGTACCCCGAGTACAGCATCGGCGGGTGGATGATCATCGCCGGGTTGCGCAGCAGCGGGTCCAGGCCGACGCCGTTGAGTGGTGCCGGCGAGGTCTGCGCGAACGGTGTGGCAAAGAACACGAGCAATGACGTGAAGAACGTGCCGAAGCCGAGCAGCACCGCCACCGCATAAGGGACGACTTCACGCAGGCGGTTGCGGGTGAGAAAGACGGCGAGGCTCGACCAGATCGAGAGCAGCCAAACCCACAGCAGCAGCGAGCCTTCCTGGGAGCCCCACATCGCCGCTGCGCGATAGACGAGGGGTGTTGTCAGACTCGAGTTGTTGGCGACGGTGTTGTAGGCGAAGTCATTGGAAATGAAGGCGATCTCGAGGACCGCGATCGCGACGGTGAGGATCGCCACGAGTGCGTAAACCGAGCGCCGGCCGGCGTCGACCCAGTCACGCCGTCCCTGGCGCGCGCCGTAGAGCGATGCGCCGATCCCGAAAAGCGAGGTGATGAGCGCCAGGATCAGCGCGGCACGGCCGACGACGGCCATCAGCGCCTCACTGCGCTCACGTGGACTTCGGGTTCGGCGCCGCGACGTACTTCGACGGGCACTTGGTGATCATCGAGTTCGGCTGGCCGACGAAGCCCTCGCCGCTCTTGTTGACAGTGACAATCAGCTCACGACCGACTCGGAACGGGTCGGGGACGGCGCCGGTGTAGCTGACCGGCACCGACGAGCCACCGCCGGCGCGGTCGGCGAGCCGGAAGTCGAGCACGCCGTCGCCGAGGTGGTGAACCGAGCCGGCGACGACGGTACCGGTGAGCTCGTAGCTCACGCCCGGCTTGGCCTTTGTGAGCAGCTGCGTCGGCGTGAGTGCCGGGTCGGCCGCCGAGAAGCTTGTATAGATGAGGCCGCCGCCGAGCGCCAGCGCCAGCGTGAGCGAGACGATGAGGCGGACCTGCCGCTTGCGAGCGGGATTCATCGCGGGCCGGAAACTATCGCACGGCAGGGTCAAAGGCGGCACTGCAGGCGCGCCGGTCTCGGCGTCGACTAGCGCTTGGTGGCGAGACCGTGCTTTTTGCCGTGATGGACGTGGCGCGCCCACAAACTGACGGTCTGGTGCCCGCGGTCGACGAAGTGCACTCGCGAAACGAGCGTCATGCCGTGCTCGGGGGCGCTGCCGTCGGTCAGCAAGACCGCCCACTGATAGGAGCGGTGGCCGAGCACGTAGTAGGGGCCGAGGCGGGGAAGAGCGCCGTTGGAGAGGACGCGATCGCCATGAAGCGCGAGCGTGAAGCGCATTGCCGGCTCCATCGGCTGGCTCCCAGTATCGAGCGGGCCCGTTTCGTAGTTGATTGTCTGTCCGCGCGGGATGAAGGCGTCGATGCGAGCCGAGAGGACGCCGATCGAGGCGTACTCGAGCCAATGCGAATCGCGGTGCTCTTTCGAGGCGACAGCTTCGCCGACGGACGCCGTCACGGCGAGGCTCGCGGCGAACGCGGCGAACATGGCAATCATCAGCGCGGCGCGACCACGCGGCAGCCGCGAGAGCGGCTGCGAGATCGTGCGGCGCGAGGTCGCGCGGCGGGACGTCGCGAGTCCTGACGGCGCGACGGCTGACGGTGCGAGGCGCGAGGTCGCTAGGCGCGAGGTCGCGCGGCGTGCGAGCGGCATCAGCAGCGGCCAGGCCCGGCGAACGAACCAGCGCAGCGCGCACCACGCCGCCCAGGCAATCGTCAACCAGACCCACAGGCCCAGCTGGGAGCCCCACCACATCGTGTATCCGAGGGTTCCGGCGAGCAGTGAGTTACTGGGGTTGTTGTCAGCGTTTTCGCCGAGTGCAAGGCACATCGCGAGGGCCATCAACGACGCTGCCAGAAGGTCGCCTCGGCGGCGGACAGCGGCCACCACGGCGATCAGCCAGAGCCCGAGGAGGATCACGATCGCCGAGTCGATCGCGGTGTTGCTCGGCGTTTTGCGCACGTCGTTCTTGCGGCTCCAGGTGCTCTTCGCATCGGTCAGCCACCATGGGTTAATCCCGATCGCCTCGACCACGGCGTTCCAGCCAACTGCCGGCCCGAGCGTCTTCCCGCGATCTTCAACCGAGCGCGCGATCAACACCAGGTTGCCCGGGTCGTGCTCGATCTGGTCGATGGCCGGCGCGCTCCAGCACAGCGCGAAGGCGACAAGGGCGACGAACACCCAGGCGCCGACGAAGCTGCGACGCCGCCAGGTGGATTTCGTGCGGGCTCTGCGCCAGAGCGCAAACCGCGCCACGGCGAGACCGCCGAGGCCGACGGCGAGGATGCCGGCGGTCGGGGCGACGTACATCAGATGTGTCTGGATGACGAAGCTCGCGACGATCACCACGGCAGGCAGCAGCCGGTATTCACCGCACGCGAGCGACCAGCAGAGGAAGATCAGCAGCAGGAACGGAAACATCGCCGCCGAGGGGTTCCAGACGTCGTGGAAGATCTCGGCCGAGAGCGACTGACACATCAGGGCGATCCCAATCGCGACTGCAAACATCAGGACCACGCCGCCGCGCCGCCGCGCCAGCGCCACGCAGCCGATGATCGCCAGCGTGTTGACGATCCCCATCGCGATCGCCGAGCTCGCCGGACCGCCCAGTCGAACCGGCACGGCGAGCAGCCAGTAGAGCATCGGGCCAGGGCTGTGGACGATCTGACCGGTGGTGGTGCCGGCCTCCGAGTACTGGCCGATCAGCGGCGAGTGCGAAGTGAGGACATCGAGCGCCCGCGTGAGGATGATCCCGTCGTCGCCGGCCGGCTGCCAGCCCTCGTGCACGGCCCTGATGGTCGAGTGGATGACCGGGATCGCGGCTGCGAGACCGGCGAGGACGGCTGGGACCAGCCGCAGCAGAAACCAGGCGCCCAGCCGTCGAGGTAGCGCGCGAAGCCAAGCTCTGAAGGCGGCCACGCCGTGGAGCTCCAGCCCGACGGTGGGGTCCGTGGCAGCGTCCTCGCGCAGGGCGGATGGGTCGAGCGGAACGAGGGCCGGGTCCGTGGGGAACTCCTCGTTCGGCGCGCGCGGCAGGGCCCACCCGGGTTCGTGATCCAGCTCGGCGATCGCGGGTTTGGTCGCCTCCGAAGCTGGGAGCGGAGTTGCGGGCGGAGTTGCGTCCTGCTCGAGGTCGAGTTTGGCGTTGATGTCAGCGGGCGCTCGGGCGGTCGGTTCGTCGCTGGATCGAGGGGTCAGCCTGCCGTTCGGCTCCACCTCGGAGGGCTCGGCTGTCTTCCTGGCCGCCCTCGCTTTGAGTGGTGACCGCGGTGTCTTTTTCGCCGGGACCTTGCTCGCGGCCGATTTAGCCGGAGTCTTCCTCGCCCCCCTGGCCGCCGACTTGCTCGCAGGCTTGGCCGGCACCTCGACAGCGTCGGCCGTGTTGGCCCTGTCGGGCGTACTGGACTGCGGCGGAGCCGATTGGTCGCCGTTTGCCGTTCCTCGCGATCCTCGTGCCCTCGGCGCCACGTGGCAGACACCGTACCCGACACGAGCTTGACGGCGCGGAGTTTTCTCGTGTCTCTTCGGGCGCGCGGGTAAGGGACCCTAACCCGTCGCCGCGGTCTCACACGACCGGTCGACGGGCTCCGACCCTCGCGGCCACTATCGGTCCCGGGGTAGCCGGAGACCGGAGCTCTCCCAGGGAGCCGAATTACTCCGGCTCGGTCGTCGCAGTCGAGTCGATCAGGGGGCTGTCACGACGACGCCGTGGCAGTTCCACGAGCCACTGAAGTGGCTGGAGAAGCCCTTGGAGGCGAAGGTGCCAGAGGACGGGATCTTGCCTTTCAGGGTGACCGTTCCGACCGACTCCAGCTGCTTCCCGTTCGAGTCCGCCGTGACCGTGTCTATTGAAATGCCGTCAGCAGTAACCGCGCTGAGCTGGAAGAGAGGTTTGCCGTCGTTGAGCGGTGACTTGACCTGACTGATCACGCCGATCGTAAGCTGGATCGGGATCTTGTTCTTCGTGTCGACGGTGCAGTAGCCGCCCTTGTAGCTGTAGGTCTTCTTACCGACCTTGACCGTGGCCGTTGCTGGGCCGCAGTAGTCCACCTCGGTCTTGCCCTTTACGGAATTGATCTTGGGTAGGCAGGGCGGCTGCGACGTCGAGGCGACGCTGACCTGCGTGGCTGACGTGGCGGCGAACAGCATTGCTCCGGCGGCTGCGACGACAGCGATCCCTGCGAGCTTCACGGTGCCTCCTCGGCGTTGACGGAGCCGAGTTTACCGGCGTTGCTTCGAAGCGGGATACCGGAATCGATCGCCGCAGTGATCCGTTTGCTAGGTCGGACGAGCACACGGGCTGGGATGTGGCGCGCCCAGTTGATCATTGGCCTGCCGTGACGACCCTCAGCTCCTCGAGCGAGTCTCGGATGACTTGAGGCAGGTCTTGCTTATTGCTTTCTGCGGTCCATCGTTCGAAGGCGACCTTGAAGACAGCGATCCCTGCCTCGGCGGTCAGGCTCGCAGCTGGGTCTTTCACACCGCGCTCGCGCAGGGTCTCGGCGAGCGCCGAGGCGAGTGATGCGAGCTTGATCAGCTCACGCTCTTGGAGCTCTGTGTTCGCAGCGATGATGCTCTGACGCTGTTTCGCGTACTGGCCGCGCTCCTGCAGGACGGCACCGGCGGCCGCGAGGGCTGCGGCGATCGCGTTGATCGGTGCTTCGGAATCAGGCGCACTGGCGACGGTGCTGACAAGGAGCTCCTGGAGTGAGCGCGCTCCCGCGAACAGAACCTCGCGTTTGTCGGCGAAGTGCCGGAAGAACGTTCGCTCGGTAAGCCCCGCCCGCGCGGCGATCTCTGCGACCGTGGTCTGTGCGAACCCGCGCTCGCTATAAAGCTCCATGGCGGCTCGCTCAAGCCGATCGCGGGCGTTTGGTTCCCATCGAGTCACACCCCGATCGTAGCGATGACAGCGGCTGACATACCTGCTAGTGTGATGGCAGCAACTGACATCCTCTGTCGTCCGCAAGACATGCGCCGAGGACAGTCGAACAATCGGAGGTTTTTCCATGCGTGTTTTCGTCACCGGCGCGTCCGGCTGGATCGGCTCCGCCGTCGTTCCAGAGCTCATCGGCGCTGGCCACCAAGTCCTCGGGCTCGCTCGCTCGGATGCCTCAGCCGCTGCTCTCAGCGCCGCCGGGGCAGCGGTGCATCGCGGCACGCTCGACGACCTAGAAGGCCTGGCGGCTGGCGCAGCCGCATCCGACGGCGTGATCCACCTAGCGTTCAAGCACGACCTCGCTTTCTCGGGGGACGCCCAGGCCGCCGCCGACGCGGATCGCCGCGCGGTCGAGACGTTTGGCGAGGCACTTGCAGGTTCTGATCGACCGCTCGTGATCGCGTCGGGGACGCTCGGGCTAGCGCCGGGACACGTGGCGACCGAGCTGGACGGGCATGACCTCGACCCCAGAGCCGCCGGCCTGCATACTCGCCACGCCACGGCCGAGTACGTCATCTCCCTCGCTTCCAGCCGGGTCCGCTCGTCGGTCATGCGGCTCCCGCCGACGAATCACGGTGACGGAGACAACGGCTTCATGGCATTCGTGATCGAGATCGCTCGCGAGAAGGGCGTGTCCGGCTACATCGGCGACGGCGCCAACCGCTGGCCCGCCGTGCACCGGCTCGACTCCGCGCGGCTCTTCCGCCTGGCGGTCGAGAAGGCGCCAGCGGGATCGACTCTCCACGCGGTCGCCGAGGAAGGTGTGCCGATCCGCGACGTCGCCGAGGTCATCGGGCGACATCTCGATCTACCGGTTGTCGCGGTCTCTCCCGAGGACGCAGGCGAGCATTTTGGCTGGCTGGGCGCCTTCCTCGCGCTTGATGCCCCGGCCTCGAGCGCGCTGACCCGTGAGCTTTTGGAGTGGAGGCCGACGCAGCCTGGGCTCATCAACGACCTCAACGAGGGCCACTACTTCGAAAGCCCGGCCGTTGCTGCGTAGGTAGCCGCGTCGCGTGGATGTCGCTCTCGAGCGTTGCGCCCCCGGGACAGTTCTACGACTCTGCTGTGTTGCGGCCCCGACGCGAGGATTCTGGAGTGACGCACAAGCCGAGACCGAGTCTCATTTGCGGGTATTTCTCTCAGCGGGATAGGGGAATCGAAAACGCGCCGGGGAGTTCTGTGAGCGCCTCTGGCCCGCAAATCAGGGCGTCTGCGTTTGCTCAAGTTCGCTGAGCGGCGATTAGATTCGCGTTAAAGGACGGCCGTATTGCCGTCCGCATTCCCGGGGACTTTGGTATCGCGACCACTCCGAGTTCAAACACGCGCCGCGGCCGTTGAACTCAGCCGAGTTTGAGGAAATGATCGAGCATTACAACGCTTTCTACGCGCATTTTCTCGTGTACGAGCACGAAGAAGAAACACATCCGTTGACCCAACGGCTCCATAGGCTGGGCCTCTAAGCGCGCGGCGTTCCCCCCGCCGAGTGGAGTTCGGCGGGGGTTTGCGGTTTTAGTTGCCGGAGTGAATCAAAGCTCGTGCGGATGCCACCGAATGCCGATTACGGTCTGGCCATGCACTTTCCCCGCCCCCGGTTGGGCTATTCGAGTGTTGTCCCCGTCCTCGCCCTTGTCCTCGTTTTGGGTGGCGTCGCCTATGCGGCGGTCAACCCGTCCAACAGCGTCATCAGTGGTTGCTACCAGAAGAAGACGGGGGCTTTGCGCATCATCAGCGGCAGCCAAAAGTGCAAGCCCAAGACTGAGGCCGCCCTCTCCTGGAATCAGAAAGGGGTTGCGGGGGCGCCCGGGGCCACCGGAGCCGCAGGGGCGCCTGGAGCCGCGGGGGCACCCGGAACGCCGGGCAGCGCAGGCAGTACAGGGGCTACCGGCGCAGCTGGAGCTACCGGAGCCACAGGTACTGATTTCACTGATACCACGACGTTGGCCTCTGGACAAACAGAAACTGGTGGCTATTCCATTTACGGATATGGCCTCGACGCGTACATGAGCGACACCGTGAACCTTCGTATTCCTTTAGCAGCTCCGCTCGCTGCCGCAAATGTGAGCACCGTTAATGTGGGGGCAGGAGCCCCTTACACAGTGGATTGCCCAGCGCAGGGAGAAGCTGCTCAGGGCTATTTATGTGTTTATCTACTCGCAAGCACCAACAGCGTGTCTACAGCCACTGAGACTTTCCAAGGCGGTGTAGGAGCAAGCGCAACAGGGTTCACGGTTTTCAATTACATGGAGGGCAGCGGCGGTGCTCCTGCCGCAGCGTCGGCTTATGGTGTCTGGGCAGTCACCGCTCCGTAGATAACTCAACGCCTGTCGCTTTCGCGCCGTATTCGATTTAAGGCCGGTAGCTTGAACGCTAAACCGTCCTCGGCCCCATCCGCCTCCTCAGCCTCTACGGCTGTACGGACCAGAATCCTGATAACCGCCGTCGGCGCCATCGGGCGCAAGCAGCCGCCGTGAGGCTGTCGCCTCGCACACCTCCTTTGCGACGGACGGCACTCCTACGGCGGTAAACTCACAGCTCCCGCGTGACCACGTCCAGTTGTTCTCGCAGGTCCCCGTGGCCGCGCCAAGGCCAGCCCATGCGGAAAACGTGACCTCCGGCTCGTCCAGGACATCCTCAAGACCCGAGGCGGCTTCGGCCATCGCGAGCACCTCGAGCTGGCGTGGAACTACCTACGCATCTACTCGATCGACGAAGCGGGCGAGGCCATGGTCGCAGCAATCCGGCACGTCGCACGGCTGCACGGTGCCGAGGGCAAGTACCACGAAACGATGACGCGTGCGTGGCTGTACTTCGTGGCCGTGCACATCCAGCGCTGGGGCGCAGACAGCTTCGAGACGTTCTTGGAGCGCAACCCCGACCTGCTCGACAGGAAGCTAATCCAGCACTTTTATTCGCGCGAGCTCATCTTCAGTGAATCCGCTCGAGCAGCGTGGAAAGCGCCGGACCTTCGCCGGCTTCCAGCGTTCGCGTAGACCTCGGCGAGCCCACCGATCTGAGGAGCCCACGTGCTGGCACCCCGTGACACGGCCACCCGAGAGCGCAAGTCGCTTGACGGCCTCTGGCGATTCCTGCTCGACGCCAGTGGCGTTGGGCAGCACGAGGGCTGGGAACGCGGTCTACCGCTGGGCGCGCGCGAGATACCTGTGCCGGCGAGCTACAACGACATCTTCCCGGAGCCTGCCGTGCACGATCACGTCGGCGACGCTTGGTACGAGACGCCGGTGCGAGTGCCCGCAGGGTGGGCGGGCGACCGGATAGTGCTGCGCTTCGGCTCAGCCACTCACAGGGCCGTGGTGTGGGTCAACGGCACGCGGGTCGCCGAGCACGAGGGCGGCTACACACCGTTTGAGGCCGACATCACCGACATCGTTCAGCATGGCTCCGACAACCGAATAACGGTCGTTGTCAACAACGTGCTGACGTGGCAGTCGATCCCGCCAGGTTATGTCGAACAGACTCCCGATGGTCCGCGACAAACCTATTTTCACGACTTCTTCAACTATGCCGGACTGCACAGGTCGGTCTGGCTCTACAAAACCCCCAGCTCCTACATCAGCGACATCACAGTCCGCTGCTTTCTCAAGGGGTCGAGCGGGGTCGTGAGGTACGAGGTTGAATCAACTGGTGACGAACGCGTCGAGGCGCGAGTCATGCTGCGCAACGCTCAAGGCACCGAGGTTGCCCACACCAGCGGCGGCACCGGTGAGTTGCAGGTCGACAACGTCCATCCCTGGCGCCCTGGCGAGGGCTACCTCTACGAGCTCGCGGTTGAGCTGTGGGGCGACGGCGACCGGCTAGTCGACACTTACGCGCTGCCGGTTGGAGTGCGGACAGTGGAGGTCGACCGTGCCCGCTTCCTGATCAATGGCGAGCCATTTTACTTCAAAGGCTTCGGCAAGCACGAAGACAGCGCGCTGCGCGGGAAGGGTCATGACAACGTCCTAATGCTCCACGACTTCGCGCTCATGGAATGGATCGGAGCAAACTCGTTCCGCACTTCGCATTACCCCTATGCCGAGGAGGTTCTTGAGTATGCCGACCGGCACGGAATCGTCGTCATCGACGAAACGGCCGCCGTCGGCCTCAACCTGGGGCTCGCGGGCGACATCTCTGGCGCACAGGGGTTGCCGACCTTCTCGGAGGAGACGGTCAACGACATCACGCTGGAGACCCATCGCCAGGCGATTCGAGAGCTGATCGCGCGAGACAAGAATCACCCGTGTGTCGTGCTTTGGAGCATCGCCAACGAGCCGGAGTCCGACACGCCAGCCTCGCGCAGGTATTTCGAGCCACTGGCAGCGGAGGCGCGTAGGCTCGATCCGTCGCGGCCGGTCGGCTTTGCAAACGTGATGCTCGCCACGCCCGGCAAGGACGTGATCAGCGACCTCTTTGACGTGCTGATGCTGAACCGCTACTACGGCTGGTACGTCAACACGGGCGACCTGCCGGCAGCCGAACGCGCGCTCGAGGCCGAACTCAACGCTTGGGTCAAGAAACACGACAAGCCGATCATCATGACCGAGTACGGCGCCGACACCCTCTCTGGTCTGCACAGCGTCCTGCCCGTACCGTGGACTGAGGAGTATCAGACCGAACTCCTGGCGACGTTTCACCGCGTCTTTGACCGTGTCGACGCGGTGGTCGGCGAGCAGATCTGGAACTTCGCTGACTTCGCGACCTTGTCTGGGGTGAAGCGAGTCGATGGCAACAAGAAGGGCGTCTTCACTCGCGACCGCCGCCCCAAGGCCGCCGCCGC
>Ga0182015_10002906_pt1 | contig 19920 bp, 18 predicted proteins | sample 712P3MmetaG_FD_120478 | JGI IMG/M metagenome (GOLD analysis project Ga0182015, IMG submission 120478) | Permafrost microbial communities from Stordalen Mire, Sweden - 712P3M metaG | ecosystem: Environmental > Terrestrial > Soil > Wetlands > Permafrost | place: Sweden: Stordalen | collected...
CTTGGAACCGTAACCCCGCAGGTGGCCGATGGCGCGGCTGCTCCTAATACCCCATTCAGCGTCAGCGATGAAGCTGCGGACATCTCGGTGGTTCTGGACGACGGAGTGGATTCCCCATTACCAACCAACGTACTGTTCGCCGGTCTGGCGCCTGGAATTGCCGGGCTATATCAGGTCAATTTCACTGTGCCGTCGAGTGGCTTGGCAAACGGCGATGTCCACATTTTTTTTGGCACCAGCGAAGCACTGAATGAGATGTCGACCATCAGCCTGTCGGGCTTCTCGGCAAGCGCGCGCGCGCCGTCGCAGATGGTTCCCAGCGGTCGCGCTTCCAGGCTACGGACCCACACGGTCGCGGCTGGCGCCACTTTCGGCAGACACGCGAAGAAGTTCCGCCGGGCGTTGCCGGAGAGGTCCAAGGAAAGCTTTTAGCCAGCAACCCTTGAGTGGCGCCGCTTGGTGTTGGATAAGTAGGCTCTTGAGCTTTTCTGCGACCTAATCCGGGGTGAGATAATCAAACCACGCAAGTATGTTTCGAGCCGTCCGGGAACAGATCGAGACAGTTTTTCGCGGAGATCCGGCCGCCAAGAGCGCGGTGGAAATCTTTTTCTGTTACCCCGGCTTCCATGCCATTCTTTGGCACCGGGGCGCCCACAAGCTTTACATGGCAGGCTTTCCGTTGGTTGCCCGAATCGTCTCGCAGTTCAACCGGCTGCTGACTGGAATCGAGATCCATCCCGGCGCGACCATTGGACGGCGGTGTTTTATCGATCATGGGATGGGCGTGGTTATTGGAGAGACTACCGAGATCGGCGACGACGTGCTGTTGTATCAGGGCGTGACACTCGGCGGAACCGGCAAGGAGAAAGGCAAGCGGCATCCGACCATCGGGGACAACGTGGTGATCGGAACCGGAGCCAAGATCCTGGGCAATATTACCATCGGCAGCCATACGAAAATCGGCGCGGGCTCGGTAGTGGTCCGCTCGGTGCCGGACAACTCCACCGTGGTCGGCGTGCCCGGACGCGTGGTGCGGCTGCGCGTGGATACGGGCGACTATTTGGAGCACGGAACGCTGCCTGATCCCGAGGGCCAACTGATCGACGATCTCACCAAGCGCGTCGAGCAACTCGAGGCGCAACTCAAGCTGCTGGCCGAGGATAGACTGGCCGAACGTCGATGATCGGGCTACGCGCGCTGGCGCTCGGTTTAACAGCTTCCTTTCTACTCGCTGCGGCTCCGCAAAAGTATACGTATTGGGTGCAACCCTGCACGGATGCGGCGTCCATGTGCCAGCCTGACGATCCGCAACTAGCCGCCTGGGCGTTCGAAGCGTGGCAGAGGGCCTCGGGCGGGGAACTCGAGTTTACGCCGGTGAAGGATCGAGAGCACGCGCGCATCCGCTTGTACTGGGCTTCCGCTGAACAAGGCATGTACGGCGAGACGCGGCCGATGGTATTTGAAGGCCATCTGGGCGCGGAGGTTTATGTGCGGCCTTCGCCGCTGCCGGTGAATGGCGACCGGCTGCTGCGCGACGCCATCGTGTACCTGACGTGCCTGCACGAATCGGGACACGCGCTGGGCCTGGCGCACACGGCGGTGTTCGCGGACATCATGTACAGCTTCCAGTACGGAGGCGATTTCAATGAGTACTTCGGCCGTTATCGAAGGAAGCTGGAAACGCGCGGCGACATCGCGAAGAACTCGGGGATGTCCGCGGCGGATCGGGCGCGGCTGCTTGAGATTTTGAAGAATTGACCGAGCGCTAGTGGCCGCTGGGCGCTTCTTCGGTGTCGGCCTTCAGCGGAAAATGCGCGCCTGGCGGAATGGGCGCCAGCATATTCTCTTTGCGGTAGACCAGCGTGGAAACGTTATAGCTGGCGATTTCAAAACCGTGGCCGTGCGTGATGGCATCGGTGGGACACGCTTCGACGCAATAGCCGCAAAAGATGCAGCGCGAATAGTCGATGTTGTAGACCTGCGCGTAGCGCTCGCCGCCGCTGATGCGCAGGGTATCGGTGTTCTCCGCGGCTTCGATGTAGATGCAATCGGCCGGACAGGCCGCCGCGCACAGGAAACAGGCCACGCATTTTTCGAGTCCGTTTTCGTCGCGCTGCAGCACGTGCACGCCACGATAGCGCTCCTGGAATTTGGGAGGCAGGTCGGGATAATCTTCGGTGATGGTGGGATTCAGCATCTCGCCGAAGGTGACGGACATGCCCTTGGCGATGGCTGCGGCGGATCCGAATGCTTCAGAGATTTTGGAGGCCATTTGGAATTTCCATTATCGCAGGTCCCGAACTGGGCCTAGTTCTTGGAACCTCAACCAGCTTTCCACTCGGGCACGTGATCCTCGGGTCCAAAGGGCGAAACGCCCGCGCGCGCGCCCAGCTCTTCGAAATCGCGCTTAGAGAACCCCGCAAAAGATCGAGAGATGGTCCCGTCAGGCTCGATCACGAATAACGTCGGAACGGAGGTGATGCCGTAGGCGTTGCTTGCCGTATAGTTGTCTTCGGAAGGATCGAGCAATACGGGAAACGTGAGGCCGAAACACTGGGCGAAACCGCGCGTCGCGCCGGCCTCGTCCTGCGAGATCCCCACCACCTGAAGACGACTCGCGTTATTCGCGGCCAGGCGTTCCAAATAAGGAGCGGTGAGTTGGCAGACCGGGCAACTAATTTTGAAAAAAGCCAGCAGCGCGGGGCCGGCCGCAAGAATTTCCTGGAGCGATCGCGCGGGGGCATCCAAACCAAGCGCGCCGGACAAGCGGAACTGCGGAGCTTTCGCGCCCGCTGCCACAAGCGTTTTCGTGCGACGGCCGAACATGCGAAGGGCTAGGCGCCTTCCTTGTTCTGTTGAACGAAAGCCAGAATATCGAAGTGCTTGATCTCGCGATCGGGGAAGAAGCTGTTGATGGCTTCCTGTTCTTCATTGAAGATTTGAAAGACCGTGGACAACTTAGTGAGGAGCAGCAGCTCGATGTTGCGGCGATTGAGGTTCACCAGTTTCAGCGCGCCGCCGGCTTTCTGCACCGCCATGAAGCAAATCACCATGGCTCCGAGGCCGGTGCTATCGATGTACTCGACGCCCTTCAGATTCAGAATCTGCTGCACGTGCCCGGCAGCCACGTGTTCGTTAACCTTCTCGCGCAAACTAGAGGCGTCTCCGACGGTCAGCTTCCCGTCCAGGTCGAGAATGCTGATGCCTTCCTGCTCGCGAAAGCTGATTTCGAGTTGGGCCATGGTTGTGTTCTTTCAGTGTACCCGCTCGGGGACGGGCACTGCCGGAATTTCGGGCGATGGCATGGACCAGCGGCCCACCGGCAGCAGCACCGAGAAGCGGGTGCCTTCCTTTAGCTTGCTTTCCACGGTGACCGCGCCTCCGTGCGCTTTCGCGATCCACGCGACGAAGCTGAGACCGAGACCGAGGCCCTTGTCCGGGTCGGCCGACGGGACACGATAGAAACGATCGAAGATGTGCGGCAGATGCTCAAGCGAGATGCCCTCACCGGTGTCCTCAACGATCAGCTTCACGTGATCGAATCGCGGGACCAGGCTGACTTTCACTTGTCCGCCGGCGGGCGTGTATTTGATGGCATTGCCCAGAAGATTGGATACCAGCCGCTCGATCTGGATGCGGTCGCCGGTCAGCATGCAACCGCCGGGCAGGTCCGCGCTGAGTTGCACGCCCTCGGCTTCGGCTGGAATCTGGTGCTGGTCCACCAAATCGCGGACCAGGCCGCTGAGATCCATTTCCTGCTTTTGCAGCACCAACTGGCCGGACTCGGCTTGCGAGAGCATCAGCAGCGCCCGGACGATGTTGGACAACCTCTCCACCCCTTCCAGCGCATCGGCCATCGCTTCGCGATATTGCTCGACCGTCTGCGCGGTGAACATAGCTACTTCGAGCTGGCCGCGCACCACCGTAAGCGGAGTGCGCAACTCATGCGACACGTCGGTGGAGAATTGGCGGATCTGCTCGAAGGAGTGATTCAGCCGCGTCATCATGTGGTTGAACGCTTCGATCATCCGGTCCAGTTCATCGCCGGCGTTGCGCGCCGGGATCTGCACGTCGAGGTTGGAATGCGTGATGCGCTGCGCGGCTTCGGCCACCGAATTCACGGGTTCGAGCGCGCGGCCGGCCAGGAACCATCCGAGGAGGCCGCTGAGCACAATCACCATGGGGATGAGGGCGAAGTAGTTCCGGGTGAAATTCCTGATCACGGTGTCGTTGTAATCGAGGGCGCGCCCGATAGCCAGGTAATACTTGTGGCCATCGTGATCCACCCACAGGCCGGAACGGATCATGTAGGGAACGCCGCTGGGGTCCTTACGCACACGGATGGCCGGTTGGCCGGACTGAAGGATCGCGCGGATCTCAGCCGGAGGATCGACTCCCAGGGAAGCGTAGATTTCGGAGTTCTGCAGTCTGTGGCCTTGGGTATCGGCCAGCATGTAGACTCGCTGCACGCGGCGAACGGTAAAGCTTTCGTCCGGGTCCTTTTCGTCGAAAACCCAATCCGGTCCTTCGGGACCGGTGCGCAAATAACCCTTGGCCGCGCCCCACTCCTCGTCCAGCACGCTTTCCATCTGGCTTTGAAACGTTCCGCTCAAGACTTGCCGGAACAATATGCCGAGCAACACCAGCAGAACAGCGAAAAATAAGACGTAGCTCAGGGCCAGGCGGAAGCGAAGCCCGCGCGTCCAACCGAAAGCTTTTCCGGCCGTGATCATTTGTCTTGTTCCACCAGCGTTTCGCCGAGCTTGTCGGGGGTATCCAGCATATAGCCGATGCCGCGCACAGTGTGGATCATTTTGATCGGGAATTTGTCATCGATCTTGCTGCGCAGGTGGCGGATGTAAACATCGACGATGTTGGTGAGCCCGTCGTAGTCCATATCCCAGACGTGCTCGACGATCATGGTGCGGCTGAGCGGGCGGCCGCGGTTGCGCATCAGATATTCGAGGATGCTGAATTCCTTGGGGGCCAGCTCGACATTTTCGTTGGAGCGCGTGACCTTGCGCCGGATGCAATCGAGCAGCAGGTCGCCCACCTGCAATCGTTCCGGCATGGGCTGGCCGCGGCGCAAACGCGCTCGAACGCGCGCCAGCAGCTCGACGAATGCGAAGGGCTTCACCAGGTAGTCGTCGGCTCCGAGCTCCAAGCCTTTCACGCGATCATCGACGGCGTCGCGCGCGCTCAGGATCAAGACCGGCGGGCTGGTCTTACGGTTGCGAATCTTTTGCAGCACCGAGAGTCCGTCCATGTCGGGAAGCATGAGGTCGAGAATGATGAGGTCGTACTCGGCGCCATGCACCAGCTCGACGGCGGTAGCGCCGTTGCCGGCGACGTCGACCGCGTAACCCGCGCTTTCCAAGCCACGAGACAAAAAGTCCTGAATCCGTTTTTCGTCCTCGACAACCAGTATTCTCATAAGCTTGGGCGGCGCTGCTCTCTACCTCTATTAAACCACTGCATGTTGGTAGGTGAGTGGTGGCTGGTGGTTGGTTGTTGGTGGCTGGTGGGGGAGTGTTCAGAAATGGGATTCGCTCCGTTTGGTAATTTCGGTGTACGGGCCTGAGCCGATTGCATTTGCACGATTTCCGAGAGGCGGTGGTGCTGAAGATGAAGCTGCGGTTGCGAAGGCATCGTTTGCTGATTGAGATTGTAGAGGATGAGACTGGCGATGGAGAGCGTGCAGCGGCGGAAGGCGGTGAGGGGCAAGGGGATGGAAGGCGGGGAATGGTGTCAACCCATGCCGAGGGATCCGGCCGAGTTTAGTCTGGTGCTACATATCGAGCTTGCCGTTCAGGACCATGTCCTTCAGTTTGAACTTGTACTTGAGAGTCGAGGCGCCCAGCTTTGTGATGAATTCGACCTCTCTGTCCTCAACCGTGAAAGGCATCGAGCGCGGGAACACGAACACGACATCCATCGTTTTTCCAGGTTTGCCCACTTGGATCTGGACGGCCTTGATCGCACCCGTCCTGCTGGATGATAGGAAGCTGACTTCGCTGAGAGCTTTCGCGGAGTCCTCCGGTTTAGCACCCAGGAACGGTCCCATCGGCCCAGAAAGGACGATTTCATAAGGCGTCTCCTGCTGTTCGAGAACCTTGGCGGCTTCGGCCGATTTGTCCGCTTCGGCGCCGAACTTGAGACGCACGAACGCCTGCCGGATGGGAAGCGCGGATTGCCAGCGAGCCACAACATCGAAAGAAGGACCCGCCGAACCCGGGGCGCCAGGTCCGAATTCCGACCCGCCTCCGCCCTGCGGGCCGCCGGGGACGCCGGCACCGCCGAATCCACCACCACCGGCGGGCGCCATTGGAGGCGCGCCACCGCCAGGACCGGACATTGAAACGCCGACGGACTTCGCCCACGGCGAATTGGACATCATCTTCGCGGCGTCCTTATCGCTCCATTCCATGTAAGGCTTTTGCCAGAAGTCGGCCGCCACCAGACCGCAGCCAAATAAGAGTAAGAGCCCAGCTGTTTTCTTCATCGCCGCAATCTCCGGTTTGAGTATAACAACTGGTGCTCCATGGATACGACCGGGGCCGCCGCACCGACCTCCCGGAACGCGAGGTCGCCTGGTGGTTGGTTCCGAGCACGCGTTTGTTGGTGGGAAGGGATTTCGCAACAGCTATGGGATCACTTAGGGCCCCAGTCCTCAAGAGCAGTCCTAAAATTAGGAGCCTAACGTTCGAGGTCAGTGGCCACCGAAGGCGGTCCGCTGAAGGGACGGGGTTAGGCACAACTGCTACCCTATCGAGGACGCTCCAAAGTGATAGCCGTGTCCTTTTCACCCTCCGGTGACTGGAAGCGGACGCCCTTCTGCTGGGATACGAGCGACTTCTCAAGAACTGCTTGCTTACCGTCTGCGAATAGCATTCGCAATGTAATGCGTGGTATCTGCGGCTCAAACGAGACCACACCTCTACCGCAACGGCTTTCTCGGGCTGGCCCGAAGAAGGCAGTGTAGTTTCAGAGCATCCCCAATAGGACTGGTTCGATTGGCTATAGATGACCACCGCCTCAGGGCGGACAAGATCGCGTTTTGCCAGCAATATGTTTTTCCGAATAGCGAGATTGGAGCGAGTGGTCTTGGGCGGAAGGGAACGGGTAAATTGTTGGATTGGGCCGCGGAAAGTGTCTCGGATTATTTCGCTGCTCTGAAGGGCAGTACATGATGCCGGACGCCGCGCTCGTCTTCAGCGCACTCATCCTCTAAAATCTGGGCGCCCGGTCCGGTCTGAAGGCGGAGCGGCATCTTGATTTTCCAGGGTCGGGTAAACACAGCCGGATCCTCGATGGTAGCTTCGTACATCAGCGTATCCTGATCGGTGCGCGTGTAGCGCTCCACGACATGCAGATCGCCGCTGTGGTAGTTGCCGGCCCCATCCAGCCAGGTCGCATCACTGAAGCTGGTCACATCCGCGACCAGCGTATTGCCCTCCCAGCGGCCGCGCGAGTCGCCCATGGCGTAGGGGAGGCCCTGGTTGTGAGAACTGGAGTCCAAATAGATGATGCGATAGGCATGTACATCCTGGTAGACGATGTAAACGGCGCCGTCGTTCTGAAAAATCTGAAAAGGCGTGGCAAGGTAGGTAGCGCGCGGCACTCCGGGTTGGAAACATTTTGTTTCGGGGTCGGCGGTGGCGCGGTTCTCGAAGTTCTGCTTCCGCGTGGCAAGCGCGCCTGGCTGGTATGGGATCTTGCCATCGGGCGGATCGACGATCACATGTGCGCTCTCGAGGTTCGCGTTCGCGGTGTTCTGCGCCTGCCAAATGCCTCGCAAGTCTGGTGCTGCGGCAGGCGCAGCGGCCTGGCCCCAGGCGGGCAGCGCTACAAAGGCCAAGGCGGTGATGGCCGACCTAACGCTTCGAGTTGCCAGGATAATGAACTTCATCGCGCTCTCCCTCGATGCAGTCGTACTCGATCAATTCGGTGCCCTTGGGTTGACGCCGCAGCGGAACGCGCAGCGTCCAAGGCCGGGAATACACGGTTGGATCGTCGACCCGGGCCTCATAGAGGATGGCATCCGGCGCGGTCATCGTAAACCGCTCCAGTACATGTTCGTTCTGGTCCACGAAATTACCGGCTTGATCGAGCCAAGTGTTGCCGTTTAGACCGGTCACATCGACCAGCAGGGTGTCGCCCTCCCAGCGGCCGCGCGAGTCGCGCGCCCAGGACCAATAGTTCTTGAGATGCGGACGCCCGTCCAGCGGGATGATGCGGACGCTGTGCTCGGTCTCGGAGAGCAAGGCGAGGTAATCGCTGTCCTGAACGATCACGATGGGGAACGGCGGCACGAGGGAGCGCGGCACTCCGTGCATGTGGCAATGGCCCACCGGATCGCGTTCGCGATGAGTCGCGTTGTCCTTCGCCTGTTCCCTCGCCGCCGGAAGATAGGGCAACTTGCCGTCCGGCTGGTCGGCAATCACCGACGGTCCATCGGGGCCGTTATCACCCGCAGCCTGCCCTTCGACGTTGAATGCGGCCACCACGGAACCATTCCGCCAAACGCCCTCGAAATCAGGATGCCCGTTGGCCAGACGTGGGGGATGAAACGTCGCGGACTCCTGGCCGCACGCGAGCATCGGAGTCAGGATCAGGAAGAGGCAGAATCTCACAGCCGAACGATATCGCGCCTGGCTCCGTCAGTCAACTGAGCAGCAACAGAATGAATTTGGTACCGTCTTACATGCGGAGGCGCGCATGAAGAGGTGGATCGGAGTTAGCGGTATTGTGATCGGCTTGGTGGCCGCTTCGGCTTGCAGCCGGCGGGACGAGGATCGAACCAGGTCCGAGAGCCACGAGGCGCAGGAGAAAGCACGGAGGCAGTTGGATGAAGCGAGCCGGAAATTGAAGGAAGGCTTGAAGCGCGCCGATCAACAGACGCGAGAGGACCTCTACAAGGCACGCGAGCAATTGCGGCATGCGCTGACCGAGTCGGAGAAGGACGCGCAGAAGGCACGGGACCGGGTACGCGATCGCGCGAAGGAAGACGACGATCGTCACCAGTAGCCGGTAGTCGCGGTGCACCCGCTCCGTCAGCTTACCGTATAGCCGATTTTTTCGATGCGTTTTTTTGTCTCCGCGTCTAGCCCATCCATGAAGAGTCTGAATTCAGGGACCTGTTCTCTAACGGCCAAGTGGCCGTAGGGCTTCGTTCTCGGCGGGGCCAGAGATAAGCAGTCTAAATCCAGATCGGCTGACATGACTTCAAGGATCTTAGAAAACTCCTTCCGCGGATCGATCATGAAGTCCTCGAGCTTCAACGTCAGCGCGTTGGATTCGAACTGAAGCTCGGTTTCCTCAACAAATTCCGGGAAGGACAGAAATCGCGGGCCTGGGGTGGCCGCAAAGAGATTTCGGCAAAGGATTTGAATTCAAGAAAGTTCGCCTTCAAATCGGCACACAGGTCGTCTGTATTCTGATAGACCTCCGAGATGCCGGAAATTGTCCGGTTGTCGCGAATGTATGTGCGCCACCAAAACCAGTTTGTCAGTAATGAATCGAGAGGATGACGATAGACGAAGATCAAATCGGCGAAACCCGATTTGACCGACTCCAATATGGCTCTCATGACCGCCGGCACTTCCTGGGCGCGAGAAGGATACTTGGCCGTGACATGGCCGCTGTAGATCATCGGTGTTGGACCTGGATGCAAGCGGATCCCGTCCCTAAAATATTTCGCCCTTTCCCCAATGTTCTCGAGCAGCAGCTCATTGATATACCGGCGTCCTGTACCGAACAGGCCAATGATATAAGCGGTTCTGTCCCCATTCGCGGTTTTTTGCATGTTGGCCAACACCTTCACCTGCTGGTGTAAGACGGCAATATGCGCTTGCGTTGACTCCGCTACGGGAGCGCCCGGGGAGTCCAATTGCGCCAACTGCTCTTCAAGCTCAACCATGTTCACAGGAAAGTAATCGAAGGCCTGTTTTATAGAGACGCGGTCAAGGGCTAGCAGGCTCGTGGTGAGGTGGTCGACGGCGCGCACGAGTTCCTCGATCGATCGGCTTACGGAGGCATCGAATTCATACAGCGGCCTCGTATACCAACTCAGAAAGGGAGCAAGCACCTTTTTGGCGGTCTGGATCAGGTTGTTGCGCCATCCGGGAGGCCGGGGATTAATGGCGCCCACGACGTTCCCGAGGCCTTTCAAGGCAGCCGCTCGGCGGCGCAATTCATCGAAGTCATAGAGCGTCCAACCTCCTTCGGTCTCGCGGACAAACTGCGCCTCTTTCAGTTCGCGAAGGATCTTTGCAACGGCGAGAGTGGGCGGGTCTTCAGATATATTTTGGATCAGCAGGGCGGCGATGTTCTGCGTGGTCCGCGGTAGATCCGTTTTGACGAATTCCATGAGGCAAATTGCTTTCGCCACCCGCCCCGCCACTCCGGGGTGGTCTGGGTGGTTATCGAAGCGTTGCCGGACCTCTCGTATCTCCTTGCGCTTTTCCGCCGGGATGTTCGCTTCCACCAGGTCGTAGATCTTGTCGATGCTCACCAGCGCGCCGGCCGGCTGATCGGCGAGCCGGGTTCGGTCCGACAAAAACATGTCAGAAGAAAGCCGGATGATCGTGGGATAGCTTGCGCCGAACTGTCCTGGCCTATCGGGATGCAGCCGGATGCCTGCTATGATCTCCATCGAGAGATCGATCAGATGCGGAAGATAAGGATAAAACCGCACAAACTGATGTTCGTCGAACTCCGTGCGGCGGGAGCACCGCTCTAGTTTGACATTCCGAATTAGCGACGTGCCGCTATCGCGGAACAGCTTCCTGAGAGTAGGCTCCTGGCTCTCCTTTTTAAGAAGCACGCGGCGGGCGACAACCTCGCGGATGTCGCCGGCAGACAACTCGATCTGGTGCTTGAAATGGTCCTGTAGCTTAAAAGGGGTTATGCGGCTGGCTGCGAGGTGATCAGAGACCTCCCGCAGTTTTTCCCGCGAAGTGACGACGATCCATATAGGCCCCGGAATCTTCCCGGTCTTCAGCCGCTGAAGGCTTTCCCTGCCAAACTGCTCGACGACGGCGCGCAGGTTCTCAATCCGTCCGCCGCCCAGCGTGGCGTATGGGCCTATTTCGTCCAGTATGAATGCGAAGGTCTTTCCTGGACGCCGAACGTCGCACAGCTCGAATGCCTTTTCAACCAAGTCCTTAGCGCTCGGTTTCCTGGAGGGCCGAGCCTGAATCGCTTGCAACCACGCGTCCGTGGAATGGTACGTTTGAGGGGCCAATTGGTGAAGCAACGAGCTGGCGCACGCAAACTTCTGGCCGGCTTTGCGAATGTCTCGCCACTCTGTCTTGTATTGCGCCCGGCAGAGATCCTGGAAGGATGCAAGCTTGCCCTGTTTTTCCAGCTCCATCTCAAGCTCTGAGATGTCGTAATCTTCGGCGTAGTCCAGCTCGCGCAGCAGGGCCCGGTACATGGCCTCGGCAATATGCTCCGCATGGGCTTCCACAGCCAGTTCCGCTCGGAGGTTGACCAGGAAGATCTGGTACGGGATGGATCGATTGAAGAACTCAGCGCGCTGGTATGCGAGGTTCTTCACAAAGGAAGATTTGCCCGAGCCGGGCGGGCCTGAAATCCAGATTCCCACGGCTTCGTCCGGCGATTTCAGCGCTGCCGTCATCGCGGAGAAGAGGCCTTCGTACTCGGCTTGGATATGATTCGTGGCGATGTATTCGGCCGGCTCCCTGGCAAGCCCGGAAAGATCGCGGGCCAGCAGATCCGCGATTGTGGTCATGACTTTCTTTCGTGGATCTTGAGGCGATAGCTTCCCAGTGCCTGGTCATGTGGGCGCAATCCCCGCATGGCCCTATTCTATTGCAGCCTACCCGGTGTCTTCCGCTAAGAGTGCCGCTAGCGGTTTCTTTACTCGGGTGGTGGTGATCACCAGCACGCTGATGAGAACGAGCAGAGTCCCCAGGATGGTTCGCAGGCCCAGCGTTTCACCGCCCAGGAAATATCCAACCAGCACCGCCACAACCGGATTCACGTATGCGTAGGTCCCGACTTTGGTCGGCGATTCGTGATGGATCAGCCACACGTAGGCGGTAAAGCCGATGATGGAGCCAGGGACGATCAGGTAGAGCAGCGAGAACCAGGCTCCCGTTGAGACGGTGGACGGATGAAAATTACGGAATTCGCCCAGCGCGGCCGCGGTGAGAGCCAGCAACACTCCGCCGGCGAGCATCTGGGCCCCCGAGCTCATCACCTTGGAAGGCGGCAGCGGAAGTTTACGCGTAAGCGCGGACGATACCGCGAAACTGATCGCTGCAATGATTAGCGCCACGGCGCCCGCCCGGTCGATCGGCGCGCCGCCGAGGTCCAACGAGTGGATGGTCAGCACTGCCACTCCGCCAATCCCGATCAAGAGCGCCAGGGCCAAGCGAACGGTGAGCTTCTGCGTTCCGAGGAGAATGATTTCCGACAGCGCCATAAACGCCGGGATGGTGGCCAGCATGACAGCCGCAATTCCCGAAGGCACACGCTGCTCGGCCCAGAACAACAGTCCGTAGTCGAAGACGAAGATCAGGAGAGCGAGTAAGAATGCCGACATCCATTGGCGCCGGCTGGGTGAGCGCTGGCCGCGCGTGAGCATCCAGCCATAAAGAACGAGTCCCGCAACCAGGAATCGCATGGCCGCGAGAAGGAACGGCGGAACTTCGCGCACGCCAACGCGAATAGCGAGGTATGTGGATCCCCACACAAAATAGATAATCGCGAAAGCCAACAAAGTCTTCCACGCCGGGGGATGGGTTTGGTTTTGCACAGCAGACCCGTAAGGCATTAATCCTAGTACCTAGTACCCTCACTTGGCGAATGAGACAGTTTCCTGATTCCAATCCAAGAGTAGCGAGGATATAATCCCAATAATCGCGCATCGGACGCGGCAACGCTCTTAGTTGTGTGGGCGGTTTCTTTAGAAGAGGAGATGCAAAAAAGATGCACTGTATACGTTTAGGACTAATGGGAGCGCTTGCCTTCTTGCCTGCATTCGCGCAGGTTTCGAGCCTGTCGCTTTCGCGAAGCGCCACGGAAAAAATCGCCCCGCACCAGCTTGGGACGATCCGGGATAAGCGAGACCATTTCGACGGCACCGCGGACAGCACCAACTGGAGCGGGTACGCAGTGCTCGGCTCGTCCTTTACGTCGGCCCAGGGTTCCTGGGTTGTGCCAACAACCAACTGCAGCGGCGTGAGGGGGGACCAATACGCCGCATTTTGGGTGGGCCTGGATGGGTATAGCTCAAGCACCGTCGAGCAAACTGGCACTTTGTCGTACTGTGCGGGGAGAACCCCCGGCTATTACGCCTGGTTTGAGTTTTACCCAAACCCCATGTATGAAATCACGGGCCTCACGGTTGCTCCGGGAAATAGGATTTCGGCGTCAGTGGTTTACAACGGTGGGACGACATTCACCGTTACGATCGCGAACGAATCCACGGGGCAATCCTTTAGCAAGAGTTCCACTGTGTCCGGAGCCGCTCGGTCTTCGGCCGAGTGGATTGTCGAGGCGCCCTGCTGCACGAATTCGGGGGGAATCCTGCCGTTGGCCGATTTCGGCACGGGCCTTTTAGGTTATGACAGCACGGGTATTAGCGGCACCAATTACGCGACGGATTCCACGACCAGCGGCCCGATCGGAGGCTCGATCGGATTTCCGTCGGCGGACATCGAAGAAATCAACAAAGTGGGTAGCCGCACGAGTCCGCAAACATCAACGTGCTCGGCGCTCTCGAGCGACGGAACCAGCTTTTCGTGCACCTGGGCGCAATAGCTGCTCTCAGTATCACGCGATCCTGAGCTTGCGCGCCCGACCTCTTCCGGCGGCCGGGCGTGCAAGGTCAAATCTGGGTGGTGGAGGATCAGGACTAGAGTAAAGCGGTGTCCCGCCGGGTCCAGGCCTTACCTTTTTCTTTCGAGACCGCCTCGACGTCTTTGACGTAAGCTCCGGCCTGCGTCAGGACGTGATGCAGGTCGTTGCCGATGCTGATGAAGGGGAAGCCCTTCTCCAGGAATTCGCCGACGCGCGAAGTTCCGAACAGGAACAGGCCCAGGATGACGTTGTTCTTCTTCGCCGCGGCGCGGAGTTTGTCGGTGGCGGCGTGCAACTCGGGCGATGTGTACATATCGGGGAACTTGTATTTTTCAAAGAGTCCCATCGACATGCACAAATCGTTTTGGCCGAGGAACAGCAGGTCGACACCCTTGACGGCCGCGATTTCGTCGATGTTCTTGATGCAGTCGGCCGTTTCCACTTGCAGCGCGACGATGGTGTTGTCGTTGGCGGCGCCGGCGTAGCCGAGCAGACCGGCTTTGTTCATGCTGCGCTGCGGGAAATAGACCGACCGCGTTCCAGCCGTGGGGTAGCGCGTGCAGCTCACGGCCTGGCGAGCTTCCTCGGCGGTATTGATGTAGGGCACCAGAACGCCGTCGGCGCCCATGTCGAGAGATTGCTGGATGCCGCCACGATCATGATAGCCAGCCACGCGCACCAGCGACTTCGCTCCGCCGCTTGAGATTCCGGCCAGCATGGCCGACAACTCTTGAAAACCCATCGGTCCGTGTTGCGTGTCCACGAGCAGCCAGTCGTAACCGGTATGGGCCAATTGCTCGGCGACGGTCGGGCTGTGCGCGTTCAGAAACAGGCCGAGCTTGGTCTTTCCTTCGCGCAGTTGCTTTTTAAACTCAGCTCCACTGAGTACTTCGCTCATTCGTTCATTTCTCCTGGATTCCGGACGGGCTCGAGCCAGCCGGAAGTGCATAGTCTCCGGATCGCCGGTTAAGGGCGTCGGGGTCTTCAAGAAGTATACAACGTGACGAGGACCAGAAGCCCGTTCTTAGGAAGCGGGCGAGCGGAGTTGCGGGTGCATGCAGAATTTCACGGAATTTCGAAAATTCGCGGCGCTCAATCTTATCTGGGCTGGGCTCTGCGGTCCATCAGTGTAACTGTAAGAAAAAGAGCAGTTTATTGCACGATAAGAGAAGGCACGGAAGCGCTGTCCTAAGTAGAATCGGGTGAACGACCGATAGAATATGTGATGTGGTCGCCGATCGAAGCGGGGGCGTTGGGCCTCGCAATTGTTGCGTTCGCAGTGGCTTGGCTCCAGACCCGGCGTTTGGCTGAACGGCAGCGGGATCAGCAAAAGCTGGAACGATCATCGCGCGTGATCGAGGAAGAACGGCGAGTTTTAGAGCTGATCGCCAAAGGCGCCTCTCTGAAGGAGGTGCTGAACGCACTCACGGCGGCGATTGAACGGATGGCGCCGGATTGCTATTGCACGGTCCTATTGCTGGACGAAGAGGGAAAGCGGCTATGGGAGGGGTCGGGAGGCGGCCTGCCCCCCGCCTATATGCAAGCCGTGAACGGGCTTGAAATCGGCCCCGAGGTCGGCGCTTGCGGTTCGGCGGCCTTTCGGAACGAAACCACGATCATCGAAGACATCGCCAACGATCACCGCTTTGGGGCCGCCAAAGACTTCGTATTGAGCTTCGGCTTGCGAGCTTGCTGGAGCGTCCCCATCCGCGATTCCAAGCAGAAGGTCCTGGGTACGTTCGCCATGTACCATAAGCACCCCGCCAAGCCGCAAGACCGCGACTTGCGGGTGGTGGAAGCGGGCGCGCACCTGGCTGGGAACGCCATCGAGCGGTTGCGCTCCGAGGAGAGGCTGCGAGAGAACGCCGAGCGGATCGCGATGGCGGAAAAGGCCGCTGCATTCGGGATCTGGCAGACCGACATTCCGACGGACATCTTGACGTTCTCGGAAGGATTCGCGGCGTTGACCGGGCTGACCGGAAAACCATTGCACATGCACCTGGACCAATGGCGCGAGATGATCTACCCCGGCGACCGGGTTAGCCTGAATGCCGCGGCACAGAAGGCGATTGCGGAGAGTGGAGCATTTAACGCCGAATTCCGAATCGTGATCCCGGACGGATCGGTTCGCTGGATGCGCTGCCAGGCGCGTGTGGAGCGCGAGGGGGGCCAGCCCAAGCTGCTCAGCGGCGCGATGATCGACATCACACAAGAAAAGGAAATGCTGGTGGGGCTGGAACAGGCCCGCGCGGCCGCCGACGCCGCCAATCGCGCCAAGTCCGAGTTCCTGGCCAATATGAGCCACGAGATCCGCACGCCCATGAACGGGATCATCGGCATGACCGAGTTGGCGCTGGAGACCGAGCTGGACGTGACGCAGCGTGAATATCTGGACGCGGTGAAGTATTCGGCCGACGGGCTGCTGAGCGTGATCAATGAAATCCTGGACTTCTCGAAGATCGAGGTGGGCCGGCTGAGCCTGGATCTAATGGAATTCAACCTGCGAGACCATTTGGGGCAAGCCATCAAGTCGCTGGCGGTGGGAGCGCATCAGAAGGACCTGGAACTGGCCTGTTTCGTTCCGCCCGAACTGCCGGAGTTCGTGATCGGCGATCCGGTACGTTTGCGCCAAGTGGTGCTGAACCTGGCCGGGAATGCCATTAAGTTCACCGACCAGGGAGAGGTGGTCTTGCGTGTGGAGTCGGAACCTGGCGACGCGGACAACCTGCATCTACACTTTACGGTGACGGACACCGGCATCGGCATTCCCCGGGACAAACAGAAGCTCATCTTCGAGCCGTTTATGCAGGGCGATACATCCACCACGCGGCGCTATGGTGGGACCGGACTGGGACTTTCGATTTCCGTGCGCTTAATCGAGATGATGGGCGGCCGGATCTGGCTGGAGAGCGAAGTGGGGGAGGGGTCCACGTTCCACTTCACGGCCCGGTTCGGAGTGGTAAAGAACGCGGCGCTCCGGCCCGCGCTAGATCCAGGGGTTCTCAACGACCTGCGTGTGCTGGTGGTGGACGACAACGCGACCAATCGCCAGATCCTCGAAAGAACGCTCGATTACTGGCGCATGCGGCCGACATCGGTATCGAACGCGGTCGCGGCGCTCTCGCAATTGCGGGAAGCCAAGGCGGCTGGCGTACCGTTCAGCTTGATGCTGGCGGATTGCCATATGCCGGACGTGGACGGATTCATGCTGGTGGAGCAAGTGCAACAGTCGCCGGAATTGGCCGGCCTGGTTACCATTATGTTGACCTCGGGAGGCCAGCGTGGCGATGGCAAACGCTGCAAGGAGCTCGGCATCGCCGCTTACTTGATCAAGCCCGTGCTACAAGCGGATTTGTTCGAGGCGCTGCTCAAGGTTTTGTCGGCTCATGAGGGAGTGGCGAAACCAGCCGCTGTGATCACACGACATACGCTGCGCGAGGGCCACTTGCCGCTGCGAATTCTGCTGGCCGAAGACAACGTGGTGAATCAGAAGCTGGCATGCCGGCTGCTCGAAAACCACGGCGACGTTGTGGTGGTAGCGGGCAATGGCGTGCAGTTGTTGGAAACATTGGAGCGGCAGAGTTTCGACCTGATTCTGATGGACGCGCAGATGCCGCAAATGGACGGGTTCGAGGCCACCGCCGCGATCCGGCGGCTGGAGAGGGCCACGCGCGCGCACATACCGATCATCGCCATGACGGCCCACGCCATGGTGGGCGACCGCAAGCGGTGTCTGGAGGCTGGCATGGACGGCTACATCGCGAAGCCGGTTCACGCGCATGAGCTCTTCGAGACCATCGAGACCGTGCTCGCGCACGCCAAGCAGGGCGCGGCGGAACAGCCCGCGCAGCCTATCCATAGCTAGTCCCGAGTTAGTCCCGCTTGCTCACGCGCGCGGTTCAGAATGCGCGCGGCTCAGCAGTGGCGCAGCTGGGCTGAAGTACGAACGACTCGCGCGCCAGTCTTAGCCTGCTTTAATAAAGAAGGTGGCACCAAAGAACGCATCGATCGACGAGCAGTTGGCGTATTTGAAGAAGGGTCTTGCGGATCTGATCCGGGAGGAGGAATTGCGCGAGCGACTTATCCAAGCCGGGAAGAGCGGCCGTCCGTTGCGCGTTAAGGCGGGCTTCGATCCCACGGCGCCCGATCTGCACTTGGGACACACGGTGCTGCTTCGCAAGATGAAGCACTTCCAAGATCTCGGTCATCGAGTAATTTTTCTGATCGGAGACATTACCGGACTCATCGGCGATCCCAGCGGCCGCAACACGACGCGTCCGCCCATGACGCGCGAAGAGATCAATAAGAACGCCGAGACTTACAAGACGCAGGTGTTCAAGATTCTGGATCCGGCGAAGACCGAAGTGCGCTTCAACAGTGAATGGCTGGAGCCGCTGCACTTCGTCGACGTCCTCCGCTTGTGCTCGAAATACACCGTGGCGCGCATCATGGAGCGGGATGATTTTACCAATCGATTCAAGGACGGCATTCCGATTTCGATGCACGAATTGTTGTATCCGCTGGCGCAAGGATACGATTCGGTGATGCTGGAATGCGACGTGGAGATGGGGGGCACGGATCAGCGAACCAATCTGCTGGTGGGGCGCGAGTTGCAACGCGATTCCGGCCAGCTTCCGCAGATTGTCGCCACCGTTCCGCTGCTGGAGGGGACCGACGGAGTCGACAAGATGTCGAAATCCAAGGGCAATTACATCGGCATCGCGGAGCCGCCCAAGGTGATCTTTCGCAAGGTGATGGGAATCAACGACACGTTGATGTGGCGCTACTGGGAGTTGCTGACCGATAAGAGCATGGCGGAGATCGCGGCCATGAAAGCGGAGGATCCCATGCCAGTGAAGATGCGGCTGGCGCGGCAAATCGTGACCGATTTCCATTCAGTGGCGGCGGCCGATCAGGCGCAGGCCGATTTTGATCGCGAAGTGCGCGAGGGGGCGGCGCCTACCGATATAGAGACTGTCGACGCCCCGTACGCCGTCGTTGGAGCAACGATGAGCGCCAATTACCATGAGTTGTATCCGCTGGATGGCCCTTATCGGAAGTTCGTCAATGTCGACCGGCTCGTGGCTTTCATCGGCCTAGCGGAATCGGTGACAGACGCGGTGCGCAAGAGAAAAGCCGGTGCGGTCAGGATTGGCCAAAATGAGCCCACGGAGGCGATCAGAGAGCTACACATAACTCTCGGGCCGGAAGCCTATTTCGTGCGGGTCGGCAAGAGGTGGAAGCGGGTGCGAGTTTTTTAGATGCCAGAACACTTAGGGGCCCGGAGCAGAAATCCCAGAACACCGCTTACTAACCTGCGCGGTTCAGTAGATTCCGAGCGCTACCGAGCCGTGCGCGTAAGCAAGCGGTTCTTCAGCGGGCTGGTAGGCGAGACCAGACTCCGGTGCAGCAAATGAATCGACGCCATTTTGTCTGGAAGCTGGCTGGTCGCGAACTGCTGCTCGGCGAGCGAACGTTGCTGATGGGCGTGCTGAACGTGACGCCCGATTCGTTTTCTGACGGCGGCAAGTATTTCGATCCGGACCGGGCGTTTGCTCGCGCCGTGGAGCTGGAAGAACAGGGCGCGGACATCATCGATATCGGCGCGGAATCGACCAAGCCTGGTTCCGAACGCGTCTCGGAAGCCGAAGAGCTGCGGCGCCTGGTCCCAGTGCTGAAGCGGCTGCGCGGGAAGCTGACGGTGCCGATATCGGTGGACACCTACAAATCGGCTGTCGCGGAGAAAGCGCTGGAGTATGGGGCCGCGCTGATCAACGATCCTTCGGGCCTGACGTTCGATGCGCAACTGGCGCGCGTCGCGGCGAAGCATGACGCCGGCCTGATCATTACTCACATGCGCGGCACGCCCGAAACCTGGGCCAAGCTCGCGCCGCTGAAGGATGTGATGGGCGCCATACTGAAGGATTTGGATGCGTCCACGCATCGCGCGGTTCGCTCGGGCGTCAATCGCGCGCGGATTGCAATCGATCCGGGGCTCGGCTTCGGCAAGCGCAAGGAGCAGAATGCTGAGATTCTGGCGCGGCTGAGCGAGTTGGCGGCGCTCGAGTTTCCGCTGGTGTTGGGGCCATC
>Ga0182015_10002907_pt1 | contig 19919 bp, 20 predicted proteins | sample 712P3MmetaG_FD_120478 | JGI IMG/M metagenome (GOLD analysis project Ga0182015, IMG submission 120478) | Permafrost microbial communities from Stordalen Mire, Sweden - 712P3M metaG | ecosystem: Environmental > Terrestrial > Soil > Wetlands > Permafrost | place: Sweden: Stordalen | collected...
ACGTGCAGACCCTGCTCCTCGACAAGACCGGCACGATCACTCTGGGCAGCCGGATGGCCTCAGGTTTCTTCCCTGTCGCCGGCCACAGCGAAGAGGAGGTCGCCGACGCTGCGCAGCTCGCGTCGCTCGCCGACGAGACCGCAGAAGGCCGCTCCATCGTCGTACTGGCAAAGGAGCGCTTCTCGATCCGGGAGCGCGAGCTCAGTGAAGAGCACATCTTCATCCCTTTCTCCGCCACTACGCGAATGTCGGGGATCGACGTAGCGGATCGCCAGATCCGAAAGGGCGCGGCCGACTCGGTCAAGCGTTGGGTGACAGCCCAAGGAGGGACCGTCCCCGTCGATCTCGACCCCGTCGTCGAGCGCATCTCGCGGGCGGGCTCCACGCCCCTCGTGGTCGCTGTCGGCCAGACCGTTCTCGGGGTAATCGAGCTGAAGGACGTGGTGAAGCAGGGTATCCGCGAGAAGTTCGACGAGATGCGCCAGATGGGCATTCGGACCGTGATGATCACGGGTGACAACCCGCTCACGGCAGCAGCCATCGCTCAGGAGGCAGGCGTCGACGACTACCTCGCCGAAGCGACTCCCGAGGCCAAGATGGCCCTGATCAAAGCTGAGCAGGAGGGCGGGAAGCTCGTCGCCATGACGGGCGACGGCACGAACGATGCCCCCGCTCTCGCCCAGGCGGACGTGGGGATGGCGATGAACACCGGCACCACGGCTGCCAAGGAGGCAGGCAACATGGTCGACCTCGACTCGAACCCGACCAAGCTCATCGACGTGGTCGAGATCGGCAAGCAGCTGCTCATCACCCGCGGATCGCTGACTACGTTCTCCATCGCCAACGACGTGGCCAAGTACTTCGCCATCATCCCTGCGCTGTTCATCGCCACCTATCCGCAGCTAGCCCCTCTCAACGTCATGAAGCTTCACAGCCCGGAGAGTGCGGTGCTTTCCGCGGTGATCTTCAATGCCCTCGTGATCGTGGCCCTGATCCCGCTGGCTCTGAGGGGCGTGAAGTTCCGTGCGGCCTCGTCTGCAGCCATCCTGCGCCGCAACGTCTGGATCTATGGGGTGGGAGGGATCATTGCCCCCTTCATCTTCATCAAGCTCATCGACCTCATCCTCGTCGCTCTGCACGCCTACTGAATGGAAACCGTGTCGTGATACTCACACACCTCCGCCGCTCGGTCATCATGGCCCTGATCTGGCTGGTGATCCTCGGCTTCGTGTACGCCGTTGTTGGCACCGGCGTGGCCCAGCTCTTCTTCAAATACCAGGCGGACGGATCGATCGCCGCAAATGGGTCGATGCTCTTAGGACAGAACTGGTCCAGCAACGCGTACTTCCACGGTCGCCCCGACGACTTCGGCCCATACGCCGCCAACCCCAAGAAGCACATCTCAGGCGGGGACAACCCCCTCGTCGCCAACGGCGTGGCCGGTGAGTCCGCGGCGACCAACCTCGGTCCCCGCTCGAAAACGCTCCTCGAGGACACCAAAGCGCTGGTGCGTTGGTGGCACAAGCAGGGTGTCAACCCGACACCCGACCTCGTCACCACCTCAGGCAGCAGCTACGACCCGGACATCACCCCGGCAGACGCCACGGCTGAGATCCCGATGGTCTCACGAGCCACTGGGCTTTCGCGGGCCGCCCTGGAGGCACTCATCAAGCAACAAACCCACAATGAGGAGCTGGGCTTTCTTGGCAGCCAGTACATCGTCGTGCTGCAGCTGAACGAGGCGCTCGCGAAACTTCGATGATCAGCGCCGAGTTCACCACTGCAACCGAATGGTGCGGCCGTCCCGTTGCTCGGAAGCTTGTAGACGCCACCCCTCGGGGGCGGGTGGTCATCACCGGCACGGTGAGAGAGGTCGCCACCGTTCGGGTCGGGCGCGCTAGCAGCTACCGCTGCCTGCTCGACGACGGGAGCGGTCAGATCGATCTTCTCTTCATCGGGCGCTCAACCATCCCCGGACTCTGCGTTGGCACCCGCTGCACCGTAGAGGGCACCGTCATCCGAGAAGCCAACCACCTTGTGGTTTGGAATCCTCTGTACCGACTCGAGCCTGACGACAACCCAAGTGAGCTTCCAGGCGGCGGCCTGAGCTCGGGTAGCGATGGTCGGACGTAGCGTGAGGCTGGGCGCTCCCCTTCGACACTCATCATCAATGATGCGGTGGCCTTCCTCTGGATCGTGAACGTCGATCGTGATCCTGTCCCGGGGCTAAGGCGCCACAAGCCGGTAGCCGACCGAAGGGTCGCTCTGGAGGAACTGTCCGCGTTCGTCGTGGAGCTTCCGCCTGATGCGGTAGGCGTACACCTTTAGATAGTGCAGTTCCTTGCCGTATCCAGGACCCCAGACGTTCTCGAGGATCATTCGCCGCGTACAGACTCTTCCCGCATTGCGAGCGAGGTAGACGAGGAAGTCGAACTCTTTCGGTGCGAGATCGACGGGTTCGCGTTCGAAAGTCGACTCGTGGTGGACGAGATCTAGGTGCAAGGGGCCAACGTCGAGCTCGGTCGGGGTGTCGTCGTCGGTTCGACGGTGACGGAGAGCGACGCGTAGACGAGCGTCGAGCTCGCGCATGCCGAAGGGCTTGGTCATGTAGTCATCGGCTCCATTGTCCAGAGCGTCGACCTTCCGGTCCTCGGAGCCATCGGCGGAGAGAACGACGATGGGCACGTCGCTCCACGTTCTGATTCGTCTGCAGACCTCCATGCCGTCCAGATCGGGCAAACCCAGGTCGAGCACGACAACGTCGGGCGCGTGGATCGCCGCTTCGGTGAGTCCTTCGCCGCCTGTCTCCGCAGTTCTTACGAGGTGGCCAAAGGCTTCCAGCCCGACGCTGCAGACATTGAGAAGGTCTGGATCGTCGTCAATGATGAGAATCTGCGACAATCCTGGACTCCTCGGGTATCGAAGTGGCGACCGGCAGCGTAAAACAGAATCTCGCACCTCCGTCGGAGGCGTCTTCGACCCAGATGTGCTGCCCATGGGCTTCGACGAAGGTCCTAGCAATCGTCAGACCGAGCCCAGCGCCCGTGTCCATCTCTCGACGCGCGAACAGTCCGAAGACCTCGCTTCGTCGATCGGGACTGATACCGCGGCCGTGATCAGTCACAGACAGCTCGATAGTCGCCGGGAGGACGAGCAGGGCGCGGATGATGATTGAAGTGTTCTTCGGGCCGTGCCGGATTGCGTTCTCCAAGAGATTCGTCACCACCCGGGCAATCAGCACCAAGTCGACATCGACGGGCGGCAGGTCGGCAGGAACGTCGACAATGACCTCATGGCCCCTCAGGGCACTTGTAAGGTCGCTCATTACGGAGCTGACCAGATCGGTGAGCGAGGCGATGGTACATCGGGGGGTGAGCACACCCGCCTGGATGCGGCTCATGTCGAGCAGATTCTGAACCAGCTCGGCGAGGCGATCGGCCTGCAGATCGATGAGCTTGGCCAGTCCTTGGCGAGCTTCGGGAGAGATGTCTAACTCGACATCAGACAATGTGGACGACGATGCCTTGATCGAGGCGAGCGGCGCCCGCAGATCGTGGGAGACCGCTGCAACGAGGGTCTTTGCGAGACGGGCGACCTCCTCCGTCAGTCTTGTTTGTAGCACCTGTTCGCGCAGTTGTGCCCGTTCGACGGCGAGGGCGATCTGGTTAGCGAAGAGCAGCAACGGTTCGCGCTCATGTCGAGTCGCCGCCTCGCCGGTCAGGACGAGCAGCCCGACAGGACGCCCAGCAGCGGTCAGCGCGAGAACGAGAAGTTCGCCACGCTCGAATGATTGCGCGTCGAGGCTTGCCGGTGCTCCTCTGGCAGGAAGCACACGTCGTAGTTCCTCCTCGGAAAGAGGTTCGCCTGCAAACGCCACAACTTTGAGCCGGTCGTTTTGCGGCAGGAGGAGCGACACCTTACGGGAGCCGAAGACGTCCGCGAGCGTCGTGACAATAACCGAGAGAAGCAACTCAAGAGGTTTGTCCTCGACGAGGAGGTCTGACAACTCGAAGAGCTGTCGGATCTCAAGGCTTTGTCGTCTCTCCTTGGCCCTCGAGGCGTTCATCACGGCAACCACTCTCGCAACCGGGAGCATCACGACGGCGTAAACGCCAAGTGCCACCCAGTTCTGCGGGGCTCCGACCCACAACGTCAAATAGGGAGGAATGAAGAAGAAGTCGTAGACGAGGAAACCGGCGACCACGCAGAGCACTCCGGCGGTGAACCCGCCGAATACGACGCCGATGACGACCGGTACGACGAGGATCAGTGCCGTCGTTGCGATGCTCAGGTGGTTACGCAAGGGAAGCATCGCGCTCGTGAGGACCGCCATGCTGGTCAGTGCGGCAATTGTTCCGATCAGGCTGCGTTTCATCTCATTGCCCGGCTCCGGCCCTTTCGCGATCCGCCTTCAATGCTGGTTGTGTTCCCCGTCCTGAACTCGTCGGCGCGGCTCTCGGACACGCAGATGGTGCCGAGCATCTCCTTCGTTGCGGCCAAGCACCCCGGAAACCAGTTGTTCCGGGCAATCGAAGCTCGCCAGCCGATGTCGTCCGAGAGCCGTTAGGCCACCTGTTCCCGTTCAGGCGCGTCCGCTCCGCGGACGGCCTCCGAGGCCGCGACGATGACTCGGCACGGCGAACTCCGGAGCAGGCGCTGCACGACGTTCCCGCGCAGCCGGAAGCCGAGCTTGCCCCGATGCGAGTGACCGAGCACGATGGCGTCGGCCCCCCACGCCGTCGCATCGTCGACGATCGCCTCGGACGCCTTGCCCACAGCTGCATGGCAAACCTTCCCCTGGACCGCGATGCCGGCCCGAAGAAAGTCGGACAGGGCGGACTCGACGATGAAGGAAGCCTCTTCGGGTTGCTCGATCGAAAAGCGCGCACGGCCGAAGTTCTCTTGCACGCAGACGTGCACCACCCTCACCTGTACACCGTCGATATTCATTGCCTTGACAAGGTCGACCGCGAGCGCTGACTCGCTGAGATCCTTCACCGCAACGCAGATCCTTCGAACAGCCCTCATCGTCCGCTCCCCACCGGGCAATGACACCTCACAGGGCAACATCTTAGAAGCAACCAGCATCTTTTATTTGTTTTGATTAGCACTGCTTCAAGAGAACATCCCCAAGGCAAGGGCGGGATCTGGCACCTGGTCTGCCAGACCAGCCACTGAAGCAAGGGCATGATGGTTGACTATCGTGTGAAGCAGTGCTGTCAGAAGACATCGCGAAGACTGGCATCGCCCAACTGGATGCAGCTCTTGGCGGCCTCTACTGGGGAGACAACGTCGTCTGGGTCTCCGACGACGCCGAGCCTGCAGCCCTTCTGCCATTCTTCGGGGCCATCGGCGAGCACCGCGACGACTTTGGACTCGCGGTATACGTCGCCGTGTCAAGCGATCCCGCCGAGGTGCGGGGTCGCTGGCCCTGGCTGGAGGTGCTCGACGCCCGGCGTCACTCGTCGTTCTCAGCACCTGAGCCGCTCCTGGAGGCAATCCGCGCCATGTGCAAGCGAGCGAGGCGGCCGTTGCTGCTCTTCGACTCCCTCGGCGCTATGGCGTCGTGCTGGAGTGCCGGCCTGGCGAGCGACTTCTTCATTCGTTGCTGTCCGATGCTGCTCGATTTCGGCGCCATCGCGTACTGGTCGATCGCGGGCGGGGGTCGCTACCGGACGCTTCTCGCTGACATCGAGCAGATCACCCAGTGCGTCCTCTCCATCGGAGAAGGGCGACTCCGCATCCGCAAGGCCGAAGGCCGGCCTCCCGGGGTGCAGGGTCAGCTGTTCCGCTACAGCCTTCGGGGGGACGAGCTCGTCCTGCAGGCGGCGCCCGCGGGTGCTCGGGTCGGCGCCGCCCTGCGAGCATACCGTCTGAGGCGCGACCTCAGCCAGACCGCGCTCGCCCGGTTGGCGGGAGTCTCGCCGAGCGCCATCTCTCAAGTGGAACGGGGCCAGCGCGGGCTGTCGCTTGAGACGCTGCTCGAGCTCACCAGCCGCCTCAACGTGACTCTGGACGAGCTCCTCGGGGGTGAGGTCACTCCCGACTACCGGATAGGCCGGCGCCACACTCCAAGTGACACGGCTCCCGCCTACGTGATCCCGCTCCTCGACGACGCCGAGGCCGGACTGCGCGCCTACCTCGTGTTCATGGCACCCGGGACGAGCGTGGACGCCCCGTTCAGTCACAAAGGGCCCGAGCTCGTGGGGGTCGTCGATGGCCTCGTGCAAATCGCCGTCGGCCAGGGCCGCCCCGTGCTTCGCCGAGGAGAGACCCTGCTCGCCGTGCGGCGCCCGATCGCGAGTTGGCGGAACGTGGGCGAGAGTGAGGCCCGGTGCTTCTGGGTGCTCGGGGACTGAGTGGGTTCCAGGCTGCGCTGTCTCGAATGCGGAGCGATGGGGCCCTATTGTCCCGGGTTGCTGAGGCAGTGCAGGTGGGCGTCGACCGTCCCCGGGAGCATCTAGGCCCGGCGTCGATGAGCCGCGCGGCCGGCCCGCTGCTCGATCCGGCGACGACGGCCTCGATGCTGCCGCCGTTCACGTGAACCTGGCCGTGTGCCGGCGGCCAGTCGGCGAACACCACCCGGCCCGAGATGGCCAGATCGCAAGGAGGAACCTCCGCCACAGCCAGTCGGCTTCGCGTCACACAGAACCTCGCTCCTCCGGGGGTCTGTTCGACCCGGATCTCCCGACTTTGAGCCTCGACCAAGCCTCTAGCAATTTGCAAGCCGAATGCGGGTCCTCCGTCACCGGCACCAACTCTGTAGCACCGCGCGAGAACCAGCCTTGGCTGGAGCGGGCCGGAGGGTAGGCTCACCCCTGGAGAGCGCAGGGGGCGCCATCCTTTAGCGGTGCGGCGATCAATGATCGAGATCGCGCGAGAGGGCCAAATGCAATCCTCACGGCGGACCCTATCGGGCATCACGGCGGCGTTCGGTGTCATGGCGGTGCTGACCGTGGCGATGATGCCGTTCCGAAGCCATCTTTCGATTGCGACCGACGGGCTCGTCCTCATTGTACCCGTCGTCGTCGGCGTCATGGTGGGTGGTTCGGTCGCTGGCGTGGTGAGCGTTGCCGCCGGGTCCTTCGTCTATATCTTCGTCTTCATCCCGCCGTACTACACGCCGTTCGTCGGTCCGGCGCAGAACTGGGTGCCACCGGGTGTCTATGTCATCGTCATGCTCCTCGTTGCGCGCGTGGTCGCATCCATGGACGGCGCCAGGCGACAAGCGCAACGTCAGAAAGACGAGGTCAACAAGCTCTTCGAGCTTTCCCAGCTGCTTGTCGCCGAGAAGCCCCTTGAGGAGTTGCTCGGTCTCATCGTGTCGACCCTCCGGACGGCGTTCGAGCTCCGTAGCGTGGAGGTGCTGTTCGAGGGCCCGGGCAACGGGCAGCTTGAGGTCGCCTCTTGTGCGGGCGTCCCGTTGTCCGAGGACGAGCTGCGGCGGTTCGGCACCGACGGGGCCGAGCCGGCCTCGCTCGTGGTTGCCGGCGATCTCGGCACTGACGCCGTGCTTTCGATCGCGCTCACGGCCGACGGAACCTCGATCGGCCGCCTCGTGCTCGTCGGAAAGGCCCTCGCGGATCACGACCGCGAGCCGTTCCTCGCCTTCGCCAACCAGACGGCTCTGGCACTGGAGCGAGCCCGGCTGCGGGAAGAGGCGCTCAGGGCCAAGCTGCTCGAGGGGGTCGACCGTTTGGCGAAGACCCTCGTCGCCGCGGTGTCGCACGACCTGCGGACGCCGCTTGCCTCGATCAAGATGTCCGCCTCGACGCTGTGTGATCCCGACGTGGTTCTCAGCGGTGAGCGCAGGGGCGAGCTCGCCCACCTGATCGACAGCCAAGCGGACCGGTTGGCCCGCCTCGTCGCCAATCTGCTCGACATGAGCCGGATCCAAGCAGGCGTGCTCGAGCTCCGAACCGAGCTCGTCCCGGTGATCGATCTCGTGACCGATGCCACGCTGGCGCTCGGTCGGACCATCGACATCGACCGCGTCCAGGTGCAGATGGAGGACGACCTGCCCCTTGCCGAGGCGGACCGCTTGCTGACGGGAGAAGTGATCTTCAATCTCATCGAGAACGCCGCCCGTCATTCGCCTCCTGGCTCGCCTATCATCGTTGCGGCTCGGCTCCGTACCGACGGGACGATCGAGGTCACCGTCGAGGACGACGGGCCCGGTGTGCCCGCATCGGAGCGGACGAGCGTCTTCGGGATGTTCAACCGGCGTTCGTCCGACGCGGGCGCCGGCCTCGGGCTGGCAATCGCCAAGGCCTTCGTCGAAGCACATAGTCAGACGATCTGGGCGTCCGACGCCCCCCGGGGGGGTGCCAAGTTCTCCTTCACCCTCTCGCCTCCCTGCACGCTTCGCGACGTCCCGTCGTGCGAGGAGGCCGCCGCGGGCGTCCCGCCCGTCGTGACGACACCAGCCGGCACCGGTCCAACAGCGCCGAGAGGCGAGGGGACCAGACAAGTCAAGGTCGGGAATGGCACGCATTCTCGTAATTGACGACGACGTGGCGCTCTTGCGCGGCGTGAGGGTGGGCCTGGAGGCCCTCGGTCACTGCGTGCTCACGTCGACGAACGGCACCCGCGGTCTCTCCGAAGCGGCGATCAGCACGCCTGACGTCGTCGTCCTGGATCTCGGGCTCCCCGATCTCGACGGCATCGAGGTCTGTCGGCGCTTGAGGTCCTGGAGCAACGTACCGGTCGTGGTGCTGTCGGCCGACGGCACCGAGGACCGCAAGGTTGTCGCCCTCGACAGCGGCGCGGACGACTACATGACCAAGCCGTTTGGCATGCGCGAGCTCGATGCCCGGCTCCGTGTGGCGCAACGGCACAGGGATGGTCTCGCATCGGCCGACGAGCCGTCCACCCTCACCGTCGGCTCCCTCGAGTTCAACTTCGTTCACCCGGAGGTGCGTCGCAGCGGCCGGCGCTTGGACCTGACGACGACCGAGTTCGCCTTCCTCTCGTACCTCGCTCGCCACGCGGGCAAGCTGTGCACCCACCAGATGATCCTGGCCCACGTCTGGGGCCCGCGCTACGTCAACGAAGCCGGCTACCTGCACGCGTACGCCTATCGACTTCGCCGCAAGCTCGGCGACGAGGAGGGCAGCCTGCTCGTCACCGCTCCCGGTGTGGGCTACAAGCTCGCCACCGGGAACGAGTAAAGAGGGGCTCCTCGGCCCCGAGCCCGTTCAGAACCTTTTCAGGCGTTCGGCTCGATATTCAGATCCTGTTCATGCCCGCTAGCCGATACTGGCAGATGTTCGGGTTTACAAGCGGATTGCCCGTTGAGACCGAAGAAACCGGAAGCGACGACATCGTTTGAGCCCGGGGGGGATCGTGTTTGAGCGCATTCTACTTGCGGTGGATGGGTCTGTTGCATCCAGACATGCGAAAGAGGCAGCCGCTGCGGTTGCAAAAGACGGCGATCGCGAGATCTTCGTCCTTCATGTTCGCGAAGTTGACGTTGCTCGGTCAGGCGAGCACGACGACCAGGAAGGACCCAATCAGGCAGAAAGTTTCGTGGACGACGTCGTCGCGGACCTCCGCGCGCGGGGCGTGCGAGCAAGCGGCGAAGCCCGCAGCACCACCTCGGGACGCGCTGCACCTTCGATCATCGCGGCAGCCAAGGACTTCCATGCCGACCTGATCGTCATGGGCAGTCGGGGGTTGTCCGACTTTGAGGCACTGCTGATCGGGAGCGTGGCCCACAAGGTGATCCAGCACGCCGACTGCGCCGTTCTTGTCACGAAGCAGTCTCAATAATCGTGGGCGGGCAATACCGGCTCAGGACACGACAATTAGCTTGTGGGGGTAGTGTACATGGCAACTGAAGGCCTCGACTTTGGTATGGGTACTGACCTTGGTCTTTCCGGGTCAGGCATGCCGAAGACCGTAACCTGGGTCGGGCCGTTTGCCATCGGTCTGGCCGGCACAATCCTGGTGACGGGTATTGCTCCCGTGATCGTGAGTGGCCTGGGTGCTGCTGGCGTGCTGTGGATGGTCTTCTGGACGATTACTGGACTATTGCTGTGCCTGATCCTCGCTGAGCTCGCAACGATGATGCCTAACAGGACGGGCGGTGCTCCCGCTTATGCTTACGCCGGCTTCAAAGAGCGATGGCCTCGCTTGGCCGTGCACGTAAACGGCTTCTGCTGCTGGGCATACTGGCACGGCTGGTTTCCGGTGGCTCCCCTCAACATGATCCTGGCCTCTTTCTACCTAGTTCAGCTGTTCCATCTTCCGACCACGGGGTTCACGGTGCTCAACACCCAGATCGCGTGGTGGACCGTGGGCATCTCGATCGGTGGAATTCTCCTCCTGTTCATCCCGGCATATCTGGGCATGCGTTTCAGTCAGGGCTTCGCGGTGACCCTCGCGCTCCTGTCGATGATTCCGATGACGTTTCTCGCAATTTGTTGGGTCTTTCACCCATCGATCGGACACTTCCACCAGCTCTTCAGCTTTGACTACCCCGATGGGAAGGGATTCTTCTCAAATCAACACGGTGTTAATTGGTTTGAGTATGGAATGGCATGGTCCTTCTTAATCACCTGGAACGTGATCGCAATGGAGGCAGCAGCCTGCTATCTCGGCGAGACTCGTAATCCCCGGCGTGACGCGAAGATCTCGATGAGCTTAGAGGGCGCGTATGGCGTGTTCATCTATACGATGATTCCAGCCGCTTTTATAATTGTGATTGGGTTGCGCGCCATTGGCAATCCAGCGCTCACAGATCCCAAGACGATCTTCATCACGTTGGCTTCCAAGGTGTTCGGTGTCTCTACTGCGTCTACGATTCTTACTTGGCTGATTGCTTGGATGCTCATCCTTGCCCTCGTGCTGTCCGCTCTCAATGCCATCACCGGTTGCGGCCGTTCGTTGCATCAGGCATCCGCGGATGCGCATTTGCCTCACTGGTTTGGTCGCTTAAACAAGCATGGAGTTCCGCACAACGCGATGTTCTTCAATGTGCTGGCGTCGATGGTGATCGTATTCTTGGGCGGCGCGGTGCAGATCTATACATATTCGAATGTGGGCTATTTAGCTTGTTTCATTCCTGTTTTCATTGCCTATTATCTACTTCGGAAGGACCATCCAGAATGGCCGCGCCCGTTCAAGCTTCCGGGATGGATGAAATACGGATCCTTGGTGTTGGCTACGATATATGCCGTCGATTACTTCTATGGAGGTCCAGTCTGGGCGATCAGCAAGTTCACTATCTCGGGTAAGAGTACGATCGTATACTATATTCTCGGCCTGATAACACTCGTGACCTATATTCCGCTCCACTGGTGGCGAAAGCGCAGCGACAGGGACAGCCTGGCGGGAGAGGCGGGTTCGGTACTCATGGCGGCAGACGTCACCGTCGGCGGGGACGAGGTGCCGTGACGAATCTCCTCTCTCGTATCGGCACGCGTGCCGAGTCCGGTGACCCGATCGCCGGTGGCGGCTTTCGGCGTCTCCTGCTCGCCTCCGAGGGGCGGGAGGTCGGCGACGCCGTCATGGCCCGGACAGTCGAGCTGGCGAAGCCTGGTGCCCGCGTGCACGTGTTCTCGGTCGCACGCGTCTACGGGACGAGCTTCGGCTTTCCGAACCCGGGCCTCATGCCGACCAAGCGTGAGTGGGACGGGCAGGAACGTCTCGTGTCGACAGCAGTGAGGCGGCTCCGCCGAAACGGCTTCAGGGCGACCGGCCAGGTCTTGGGAACGCGGCAGGCAACTCGGCGGATCTGCGAGGCAGCCGAGAGAGAGGGCTGTGAGGCGATTGTGATGGGCGCAGATCCAGATCGAAGTCGCCTCATCGCAGGACTCATGTGGTCTCAGGAACCTCAACGGGTCCGTCGACGAGCCAAAGTACCGGTCTTTCTGGTGGTCGATGGGAGCTTATGGCGTGGTCAGCAGGCTGCTGTTCGCAATTGACGGGGGAGCGCTGGACCGGGACGCCCTCGAGGTCGCTGTGACGTTCGGCACAACCTACCGCGTCGAGGTCCGCGTCCTTCGCGTCCGCAAAGGTGACTGCGCGCACGGGTATCGCTACATCGAGACGAACGAGGAGGCCTGGACCCCGGTGAACTATGCCGTGTTCGAGCTCCGTATGGCGGGCGTCGGCGCGAGCGGCCAGGTTGTGCGGGCGCCGGTCGACCAAGTGGCGCAGGCGATCGAGCAAGTGGCCCGCGCATGGGGTGCCGACGCCGTCTTGCTCGGACCCGGCAGGCGGTCCCGGCTCGGCCGGATCTTGGCACGACCGCTCGAAAGCCGCCTCGAGGAGATCTTGCGGTTGCCGATCATCGTCGTCCCCCGCTCGATTCGGAGCGGGTCGGGCGAACCTGCCCCACCGACGGCTGCCCGTACCCCCTAAGCGACGGCCGTCGGTGGGGCAAGGGGAGTGCGAGTTTGTGGCGCGGAGCTGTACCGGGAGCCGCCGAAGCCTGCCGGCGGGGTCTCGATGGAAACGGGTCGCGTTCGTTCAGATTCTTTTGAGGTCGATCACCGCCAAGTTCAGACTCTGTTCAGCCGTGATCGCCACATAATTGCAGAGATGTTGAGCAGGATTGTCGTCGGAGTCAAACGGCTCGACGTTGATCGGCCGGTCCTCGGCCTCGTGATCTCGCTTGCCTCGGAGACCGGCGGTGAGGTGCACGTCGTCCATGTCCGGCAGCAGAGGTGCTCCAAAGGCGGCCCCTCATACGACGAGACGATGGAGGACGCGTCCCGCGTCGTCGAACAGGCAGTGTTCGAGCTACGCATGGCCGGCATCGGGACGAACGGCAAAGTGACAAGCACGCTGGAAGGACGCGTCGCGCGGTCGATCATGGAGCAGGCCGACCTCTTCGCGGCCGACGTGATTGTCGTCGGGTGCCGCAAGCATCATGGACTGCATCGCCTGTTCGGCAACAGCGACCGCGACACGCTCGTGCGCCTCTCGAGCGTGCCGGTGCTTCTGGCTCCGGTGGAGTCGAGCCAGAGGCCGACCGACGGCGCCGGTGAGCTCGCCGGCCCGCGGGATCTGGCCCCGTAAGCGGAGAAGACAAGCGACCGTCCGGCCGCGCGGACCGGTTCGATCGGCCCTGACCTACCGGCGCGGCGCTAGCGTTGGCTTGAGTACCGAGACATCGCCCGATTCACGAGGGCCGGGGTTGTTGCCCCACCCGGGGCGGAAGTGCGACAAGTCGCCTCCCGAGATCGCCGAGCTCGGACCGGCACGAAGACGGGGCGTGCAAGATCACGCCTGGGACCGAGTGGATGATGCGCCGGGCATGGGGAACGAGGAGCTCCGGACGCCGTTGTTCCGTTTCGTGGGCGCCGTGCCGGCGATGGGTGACCACGACGATCTCTACCCGCCATGTCGAGGAGTACTTCGGCGGTGAGGAGCTGCCACGGGTGCTCTGCCGGGCGCTCGCGCAGTCCGGCCGGATCTCGCGGAGGCGAGCTGATTGCCCGATCGCGCGGGCTTATCGCCCGGTGGAAGTCCGTCTGAGTCGTCGGCGCTGATGCGCCCGAGCCTGTAGCGGGCAAACTCGGAACAGCGGGTGTCCTGGGCCTGTGTCTGTTCGGCGCTGGCGCGGCGACCGAGCGGCTCGATGCCGAACAGCGGAGTGGCCGGGCATAGCCACTCATGATGTGCGCCTGCGGGTCGCACATCGCGCGTCCATCGCGCGGACGCTGACATTCGGGGTAGTTCGTAAGCGTGTGGATAACTCTCTGACCTGGTGTAGTACACCCCTGTATTTCGCCAAAATACGGCCAAAAGTGGTTTGCAACCAGGGGGTCAGGGGTTCAAATCCCCTCAGCTCCACCCACCCGTCGACCCGTTGTCGGAACACGACGATTCTCCCTGTTAGCAGGACGCTTCTCGTGTCCGATCGTTGATTCCGAGCTCAGGTGCTCGACCAACCGCGTCTATCCTCGGCGCCGGATGACCGTACGGCCCGGAAGCGATGACATCTGCCCTCCGGCCCCGTCATACCTCGCGAAATCAGCGAGCCGGGAGGAACGACGTCCATGAGCGAAGACACCGCAAGCCGCAGTTCCGTCCAGGTGACTGGGGTGGCCACCGTCGGGGTGCCGGTCAGCGACCAGGACCGAGCTGTGGAGTTCTACGTCGGCGCGCTCGGCCTGGAGAAGCGGCTCGACGTTCCAACACCGGGTGGCGGCCGGTGGATTGTGGTGTCGCCTCCGGGAACGAATGCGACCACCTTGGCGTTGGTCGCTGCCCACGATGGCGTTCCGACCGGGGTTGAGACGGGCATCCGGCTTACCACCCCAGACGCCGACGCAGCCCATGCTCAGCTCCTGTCCCGAGGTGTCGAAGCGGGACAGGTGCTGCGCTGGCCAGGAGTGCCGCCGATGTTCGCCTTCCGCGACCAGGACGGCAACGGCCTCGAAATCATCGAAGCCATTGGCCCACCGGCATAGCCTCGCAACGAGAGAGATCCGATGAAGCTGAACAAGCAGTTCACTGCCACCTTGCAGAAGAGCCCGAACAACAGGGGCTGGACGTATGTGGTGATGCCCGGGTCGGCCGAGTACTTCGGCACCCGAGGACTGGTCAAGGTGCGGGGCCTGGTGGCCGGCCACCCCTTCCAGAGCTCCTTCATGGCGCTCGGCGACGGCCGCCACAAGTTGGCGATCAAGGCGGACCTGCAGAAGGTCATCGCCAAGAAGCCCGGGGACAGGGTAAGGGTCGTGCTCGAGGAGCGGCTGGAGCGGGGAGGCGGCTGATGTCGGCCGCTGAGATCGACGAGTACCTGGACGGCTTGGACGAACCGAAGCGCTCGACCCTCAGCCGACTGCGCCGCGACATCCTTGCGGTGGTTCCCGACGCCGAGCAGTGCATCTCGTACGCCGTGCCGGGCTTCAAGGTCGCCGGCAAGACGATCGCCGGCTTTGCCGCCTTCAAGAACCACCTGAGCTACCTGCCCCACAGCGGTTCGGTGTTCCCCGAGCTCGCCGAGGAGCTGGCGCGATACGAGAAGTCGTCCGGAGCTTTGAGGTTCCCCATCGATCAGCCCCTACCGTCCGAGCTGGTCAAGAAGCTGATCGCCGTGCGGCTACGGCAGAGCCTCACTCAAATGCCCGGAAAAAGATCTGGGAGTTCGGGCGCGCTCCTTGGCTGAGGTGGTACCGAGCGGACAGGTCGGTCGTGCTCGTCGATGCAGTTGTCGCTGGCAATAGTGAGCACTGACCCGACGGGTTGCTGCGGCCGACGTCTCGGCGATCTCGGCAGCTCGGGTGCAAGATAGGACCATGACCGGAATTCGGTACCGTTTGCTCGGTCCCGAGCACGCCGGCGAGGTTCTCACCGTCCAGCGTGCCGCGTTCGTGGTCGAAGCCCGGGTATATGGCACCACTGAGATCCCACCTCTCGTCGAGACGCTCGACGAGGTGCGACGCGAGCTCGGGACGACGATCATGATCGGAGCGCTGCTGGCGAGCAGACTCGTCGGTGCGATTCGCCTCACCGTAGAAGGCCCGATCGGTTGGATCAGTCGAGTGGCTGTCGCGCCCGATCAGCAGGGGAAAGGAATCGGGTCGGATCTCCTTGGCGCGGTCGAGGCGGCCGCACCGCCCCAGGTGCGCCGCTTCCAACTCGCTGCCGGCACGAAGAGCAGTGCGAACGTCACTATGTACCAGCGACGCGGGTACACAGAATTTTCTCGCCGGGTCGACTCCGCTGGAGTGGAACTGGTGCTCATGGGCAAGGATCGGTGAGGGGCCTTCGGAGGACGATCTCGTCGGGAGGTGCGGATGCGGGCGTTGACCGTGAAGATGGTCGGCAGAACCCTCTTGGTTGTTGACGCAGGCGTGGTGACGAGTCACGCTGATCAGCGTGGCTTACTCGGGGGAGCGAGGCCAAGCAGCGAAGGTGGGAACGGGCGTGCCGTCGTCCGTATCTCTCCGACGTTGGCTGTTTCTGACATTGGTCTTCGTGATGGGCGCTCCGCTCGCCGCCGCGGTAATCGCGAGCGAGCCGTCGGCCGCAGCCGCCCCCGTCCTGGCAAAGGTCTCAATCACAGAGAAGGGCTTCTCCCCCGCCGTGGTGGTCGTCGCGACCGGATCGAGAGTGCGGTGGACGAACAACGGCAAGATGCCGCACAGCCTCAGCGGGCACGTGAGCTCGCCATCGATCCTTCGGCCGGGAGCGACGTACCAACGCCGGTTCACCTCGCCCGGCGAGTACCCCTACCTTGACGGCCGTCATCGCGACAGCACGGGAACCGTCGTGGTGATCACCGCCGGTTCCAGCCGGCCGGCGCCTGCGCCCGGGAACGCCACCTATCAGTACAGCGCCCGCCTGACGCTCTTTGTCGACGAGGGATGGACCTATTACGACTCGGCGTGTCAGTGCACCGACCCTCCTTGCGAGGCTCAGATCGGCAAGGGGGAGCGAGTCGTGAATTTGAGCGTTCGCTTCCCGAAGGTGACCTACATTCGCAACGCGAGCGTGCACGTAGAGGACTTGTACTCCTCCGATGCTTCGGGTCGCTTTGGCAAGACCACGGAGTCGATCAAGTCGTCGATCGCAACGAGCGACACCCCGCAGATCAAGTGCGACGGTGGCGTGTACAACAAGATTTCCCAACCGGCCGACTGTCATCGGGACTTCACCGGCAAGCCGGTACTACTCGACCTCTCCTGGGGTTCAGCCGTCAAGAACACCTTCCTCGTCACCAACAACGGGCCTGAGATCAGGCCGGGCAGCTGCCAGGACGAGATCGACAGCGCGCTCAACCTCGTCGGGGCGGGGTCGGCAGTGCTTCCGCTCAACCTCGTCGGCGCCCGCGTGGCCTACGACGACGCGCAGACCGATTCGGCGACGAAGTCAGAGGTGAGCGCAATGCGTGCCGGGCGCGCGTTCACGGTCATCCGGAGCGTCGACCTCAAGTTCACCACCCCATGCTGCGATGGTTTCAATGGAGGCGCCGGTGGCGTCTGGGCACGGACCGGGACGATCCGCAGCTACAAGGCCTCGCTCACGATCCGCTTCACTCCCAGAGACTGACCAGGGGTTCGCTGGCGGACGGTCGGAGTGGCACTGAGATCGCCACGACACGGCTCCTTCTGCCCACCGCCCGGTTTTTCCGGCGGATTCAGGCAACAACCGCGCAGGAGAGGCGGCACCAATGGTTCGCCCCGGAGCCTCGCGAGTTGACAGTCCTACCGTCGATTGCTCAACCCAGGTGACTAATTGGCCGATACAGATACTGACAATCAGCCGAACACTCGTGCTGACGCGCGGAATGTCGAAGGGTGACAGTGAACTGGCGTAGCGGTCGATCGTCCGATAGGTCCACGTTGCGCGGGGGTTTTCCTCACCGTTGGGCTCACCGCTCTTGGGTAGTCGTCTCCACCTTTGTCATTTCGCTCGCAGTAGTCGCCATTCCGATGGCACTCCCCGCAGCAGCCTCCCTGCCGAGCCCGACGATTTACGTGGCGACAAACCTGTCGAACACATCGGCGACGTTGAACGCCTCGATAAACCCGTCAGGAGTCTCGACGACGCTGACCTTCTGTTACTCCACTTCGTCGATCACGATCAGCGGGGGCAACTGCACGGTCTCCTCGGGGACGATCAGCTACGCCACGGCCAATCAGAGCCCTTCGTCGAGCGCCTCGGCCATCACGTTTTCAGCCGACGTGACGGCCCTTACGGCGGGGACGAACTACTACTACGCCGCCGGCGCGTCCCAGACGGCTGGGACGACATCGTGGAGCTCACCGACGAGCGTCACCACTATGACCGGAGCCCCATTTGTCTGTACGCCGGACTTCTACCAGGCGAACTCGAGCTTCCTGTGGAGGTTCGATGCCGTCAGTCAGACCTACGTCAAGATCAACGCCACAGCGCAGGCCACCAGCTTGAACGGAATCGGCTACGACTCGAACAACAACTACATCTACGGCGTCGGCGGATCGCAGATCTACCAGGTCGGATCCGACGGCAACGAGACCGCGATAGGAACCCCGACGAACATCTCGAGCACCGCTGGCGACTTCCTTCCCGGGACGAACTTCCTCCTCACCGAGTCCGGTGGGACGTTGGACCTCGAAGACGTCACGAGCACGAGCCCGGCCTCGAGCGTCAAGCCGGCCTCGGTGATACTGGGCACAACCGCCGGGTCACAGTCGTTTACTGCCAACGACGTCGCGATTTCCTTGTCCGGGTCGGATTACGTCGGGTACGGGATGAGCATGACGAGTGGCAGCAGCCCCGCGACGGGGACCTTGTTCAAGCTGGTCATCCCGGTGAGCGTGATCACGGCCAATAACAACAGCAGCGCATGGAGCGGCCTGCCCTCGCAGACGATCAGCAACGCGGCAACCGTCACCTCTGTGAGTGGAATCAGCTTTCCGGCAGCGCAAACACCAGCAAACAACGACAGCTTCGGCGCGGCCTACTCCGACTCTGAAGGCGACGCATTCTTCTATGCAAATACCAAGAAGGACCTGTACGAGGCATCGGCTTCTCAGCTGGCGACGGGCACCGCGTTCACGGTTGCATACGAGGCGACTGGTACCGGCTTGGGCACCGGGGCGAACGACGGTGCGGATTGCCCGAGTGCCTCGAGCCCGTTCTCGCCTCCCACCCCAGAGAACGACTCCTACACCGTGGTCGCCGGCAGCCCGCTGACGGTGAACGTCTCCCAGGGGCCGTCGCTGCTCTCCAACGACCAGATCATCTCAGGCGCAACGGTGACGATGGGCACGACGACGCTCGAGCCGGGCGGCCCTGGCCAGACCAGCACGACCTTCAGCTCGGGCGACACCAGCGGCACTCTGACGGGGGCGAACGGCTCGCTCGACGTCACGGACGCGAGCAACGGGTACTTCACGTTCACGGCTAACCCGGGCTTCACCGGGACCGAGTCGTTCACCTACAACCTGGTGGAGACCGCTCCGTACAGCTTGACGTCGTCCACGTCGGCCACCGTGACGATCAATGTTGTCCAGCAACAGGTGGTGACGTGGTCGACTCCTACCGCGCTGAGCACGTCCCAATCTTCGACTACCCCCAACCCGGCGACGGACCTCGGCGGAGCGCCGATCACCTACTCCGTGGTCGGAGCCGACACGAACACGGCCGGATGCTCGGTCAACGCAACCTCCGGTGTGATCACCTACGAAGGGGCGGGCCAGTGCACCATCCAGGCTGTGGCAGCGGCCACGTCGTCGTACTCCGGCGCCGCGACGCAGCTCACGTTCACGGTGAGCTCGCTCACCATCCCATCGCTGTCGTGGAATCCGACGCCGACGACCCTGACCACCGGACAGTCGGGTACAACGATCACTGGCGCGCCGGTAACAAATTCCGACGGGGCGATCTCCTATGCCATAGCCGGCACGGGTAATACGGCCGGGTGCTCTTTGAGCTCGTCATCGACCCCCGTCGTCCTGAGCTTCACCGCAAGCTCAGCCGGGCAATGTTCGATCACCGCGTCCACTGCGGCCACTGCGACCTATGCCGCGGACTCCGTCACTGTTCCTTTCAGCATTCTGGCGATCCCGACGTTCAGCTGGTCGCCGTCGCCGACGTCCTTCACGACGCTGCAGTCACCCCAGGCGCTCCTATCGGCAACGACAGACTCCGACGGTGCGGTCACCTACGCCGTGTCGCCCACAGGCGATTCGGCGAGCTGCTCGCTGACTTCTTCGTCGGCGCCCGTAATCCTGAATTTCACTTCCAACGGGAGCTGTACTGTGACGGCGAGCTTGGCGGCCTCGACGTCGTACGCGAGTGCCGGTCCGATCTCTCAGCTCATCACCATCGCTAGCGCTGGCGGGGCGTCTCAGGTGATCGACATCACGAGCACCGCCCCGGTCGCACCGGTGGTCGGTGACACCTACACCCCGACGGCCACCGGCGGCGGATCGGGCAACCCGGTCACCTTCTCCATCGACCCCTCCTCGACC
>Ga0182015_10002908_pt1 | contig 19914 bp, 16 predicted proteins | sample 712P3MmetaG_FD_120478 | JGI IMG/M metagenome (GOLD analysis project Ga0182015, IMG submission 120478) | Permafrost microbial communities from Stordalen Mire, Sweden - 712P3M metaG | ecosystem: Environmental > Terrestrial > Soil > Wetlands > Permafrost | place: Sweden: Stordalen | collected...
CTGTACGCATTTTAATGATCAGCGGAACAGCTGCTCACTGTGAGTTCCATTGAAAACCATTGCTCCGGTTCAGCTCGAGCAAGGATACGAAGGTAGTTTGGTGGTTTTTATACCCAAGCGCGGAGAATCGAATCCCCGGGGTGCTGTTTTCCAGGCAACTTTGCTTCCTGAGTACGACGGCTTGCTGACGAGTGGAGCAGGGAAGCCAGGTTTGCCTGGATAACCTCGCAATTCGAGCGGCTCCTCTCTATGGCCGATAACGAGCGTCACGGGAGCCCCGTCGTAATCGGACCCCGGCTCGCACTAACGTAATCTTCCATCGGTAACGAATGCTGGCACATACTCATGCCTGACTATGAGCACCCTCCCCCACACGAGCTCGCCGTGGCGCGTTCCACGCTTATATCTTGAAGAAGCCACTCCCGCTGTGCTTCGGTTCGCAAATGGCCAAAGCATCGGAGCCAACCTCAATGTCGTTTCTCTCACCGGTGGTCTGATTTCGCTACCTCGGCTTGTCGTCCCGGGATCGCGGGTTAAACTAATGTTTCTGACTGGAGCTGGCTCGGTGCTTGGAGGTGCGGAGATGCTGCGTCCGGTCGCCAACGCGTTGCAGCCGTTCCGCTTCGTTTCACTCGCGGCCGACGATCATCGCCGCCTCGGCGCGCTCATCCGGGACCAATCAAGCCCGAGCGCGACCGAGCAGGTTTGGATTGAGAAACTGCGGGCTGCCTCGGCGAGGCAAAACGGCGCGCAGCCCTGGCGCCTCAAACTAGCGGGGGCGGTCGGTCTGGTCACATTCGGTCTGGCCACTGCGGCGTACTTGCTGCACTCCGGCTTGTTGAAGTAGATCGTGTTTGACGACCGTACCTTGAAATGGACTCGATCAACATTCGCCGTTGGCCCCGATACCATGTGCATGTGCCAGTCTTCATTATGATCAACTCTGCGACCGGAGAAGCAGCTGTGCCCGGATTGGTTTCTGAGTTGAGTCGCTCCGGAATGGAACTCTACGGAGGGGTCGATCTGCAGCCCGGGGAGTTGATGGAAGTCGAATTCCAGACCTCGGGCAGTCTCCACGTTACAGGTGTAGTCCGCAATCGCTCTGGCTTTTGTTTTGGCCTCGAATTCTGCGCAGCATGGAAAGAACCGGAGGCGGCGGATGAGCTCGAATCCCTCATTTCGGCAAGGCACGAAATTTGCCTGCAGGAGACGCAGCAGAACATAAACCGGTCTTTACAAACGCTGGTAGAGTTGAAGAAATGTCGCAAGGAAATTCAAGGCTTGGCCAACGCTTTGGACGAGTGGGTGAAGACGAGGCAGCGAATCGAGTCAGCCACCGCTCGCAGCCGATCTGCTAAAACCTGACGTTGATCCACAACAGAAGGTGGAACCGCTGATGCCGCAGGTAATTTAGCGCGATTGCGCGGAGCTTCCTGCGTCCGCGACATGAACGTTGTCGAACCCGTTTTCTAATGTCTTAGTTGTGCTGGACAGGGAACTTCCTTCTCTTTTCTCTACGAGGCTGCGGTGGTGTGGACGGGTCTCCGGGCGGGTTGAAGTAGGCGTCGTTAAAGACGACATCGCCCTGAAAGCTTTTCGTGCTATCGCGATAGCGTTGGCTGGATATCGCGGTTCGGATCTCGGTTCTCACATCTTCCAGCGCCAATGTCTCCTTGGTGATCATTTTGTAGATGAAGTGGGCGCCGCTGGGATCGGAGAACACCTCGGAAACTTCTCCGGGCTTCAGGTCCATCACAATCTCATGGCGTGGAGGCAGCGTGGTGCGGCGCACCCTCTCCAACTTCGTGTCGGGAGTGGTTCGTCCGAAACCCGCTTCGGCATAGGCCTCTATTTGCAGCTTGTCGGGATCTTCCCCGTTAACGGCACGTGCGCGGAGGTCGGCGGCCAGTTTCGTCATCGCTTCTTCGGCGGCTTTGTTGTGCTCCTCGGTAGGCTCGGTCGCAGTCGCTTTTGTATCTGTCTTGGGATCGCCGTTGGGGGTTATGGCGGACTGGGCATCTGCCGAGCCGGTGCCTTCATGCTCCTCGTGCGCTTGTACGATTTGCTTTGCACGGGGGATAAAAATCCTCGCAACGGCGGCTTGCTCGTAAGAAGGCTCATTCTTCTTGTAATAGTCCTGGAGATCGGCCTCGGAGATATTGTTTGCATCCGCCTGCAGCGCGCGGCTCAGATCCTGGGAAAGGAGTTGCATGCGCGCAAACCTCATCTCCTCTTCGAACGCGGGTGTCTTGTCGAGACCGCGTTTTTCCGCCGCGGCGGACATTCTCAGATTCAGCGCATAAGCGTTTGCCACATTGAGGCGTAGGGACAGCGACATGCCCGGCTGGAGCGCTTCGGTGAGCCGTTCAAATTGTGCGCGAGTGACCACGGTTTGGCAGGCACGACCCTGTCGCTCCGGATCGGCGCAGTAACCATTCAGCGTAATCACCGGATCGTCGGGCGCAAGTTTTACCTCTGGAGCATCACTGGCCGGAGCGGGAAAGTGTTCCGCTTTTGCATCGGCGTCGGGCGGTGTAATCGGTGGCGCAGCTTGCCCGCAGGCCAAACTGGCGAGCAGGAGACACACGAAAATCTGAAACGCACCGATCACGATCGCAATCCTGCGAAGGGAGATTATATCGTCTAATGATCGAAGCTCGCGATGAGTGTTATCGCTCCCGGGAAACTTTCGTAAGGTTCTCTTTCGTTGGAGAACACAGACGCGCTATGCGTGTCTGGATTAGGCTACTGTTCGTAGGCTCCCATGTTGATTTGTCCGCTGGCACTGACGCGCGGATTGCCGTTGAAGTCGACCGTGCCGAAATCGGCCGAACCTAGACTGGCGTTGCCGGTATTCTCGGCCGGCGAAGTGGTGGAGATATCAAGATTGGGCGTCGGTGAACAGGTGGTGATGGGGGTCGGGGGGCCGCTCTCCTTGGTCGACGTGCATGTGGGTAGAGTGAGGTAATCGGGATTCGCGAACACGGAATTTTTATCCTGTCCAGTCTTGGACTGGTAGGAGGCGAAGGAGGAATAGCTTTTCCCGTTTAACTCAAATGTGGTAGTCGAGCTGGTGGTGTAGTAATCGTTGTAATTGGCGGTTACTCCGCTGCCCGACACATACCCGTAGATGAACAGACCCTCCGCGCCGGTATAAACAATGTTGTTCTCGAAGACGATACCGGTGGCGCGGTACTGGATCTGGAACTCACCACTGCCGGTCTTCTTCGTGTCGTTATCGTACAGGCTGTTGTTCACGATGGTAACGTTCGTGCTTCCACCGGTCCCCGACTTGGCATAGCCGCCCACGGAGATACCGCACGAGTTTGCGGCGTATACAAGGTTGTTACGGATGATCACGTTGCTGGAGACTTCGCCCGAAGTTTCGCTCGCCGCCTCGATATTCAGGTCGTTGCCGTAAAGCGTGTTGCGCTCGAACGTCACCCCCGTGCAGCCATCGCAGTAAAGGCCGTCCTCATCATATTCGTTGCCTTCCCCAGGGTTCTTGAAGGCGCTGTTGTTGTAGATGAGGTTGCCGTAGACATCTCCGTTCTTTGCCTGATCGTAGCCAGTTGGGCCGACCCCTTCGAAACCGATCGCGTCCATACCGATGTTGTCGTTGTCATAAATCGTATTGTAGGAGACCACAAAGTCTTGAACATTACCGTTAAAGGTGGTCGTCTCGCTTTCCCCGGTAAGGCAGCCAATGACCGTGTTGCCGCTGACGGTCACGATGAGCGGGGTGGCGCTGATACCGAAAACGCCGATCCCGTAAGCGTTGCCGTTCTTTCCCGCCGTGGTTTGGATGTTCTTGACCGTGTTGTTGAGTATGTTGATCCCGGTTCCGCTGCCGACAATAAGAATTCCGGCGGGAACCTCTGCTTTGCTCGAAGTTTTAAAGTTTTGGATTGTGAATCCTTCGATGGTCAGGTGGTTCACGCCGCTTGAGGCCCCGATTGTGAATAGCCCTTGGGTGTTGCCGCCGATGAAGCCGTTGCTAGAGGCGAAGCTGGGTGAGGTGCAGCAGGAGACGCCGGTGCCATCCACGATTGCTACGCCCTCCCCATTGAAGACGATGGGAGCCGAAGCTGTTCCCGAATTGGCGAAAGTCACGCTCTCTTTATAGGTTCCTGCTTCCACATAGACGGTGGCACCTGCGTGTGCTTCGAGAGCAGCGTGTCCAATGGTGAGCCAAGGCGCGCTCGCACTGCCACTATTGGAGTCGCTGCCGGTTTTGGCAACGTAGTACGTTTGGGCCTGCACGCAACAGGTAATGGCGATGCTGGACAGGAAGAGAAACAGAGCGCGCATCAATTTGCGCTTCCGCATGCTTTCCGTACCGTGGTGTAAGCGACGAATCATTGACCACCTCCTAGTGAATGCAATAAATCCCTTCACCCGATTGCGAGTTCGTTTTGTTGCTTGTGCAGTTACGTACTCTGCCGATTGATTTCTTATTCTTACGTTTGGCGTTCTCGTCAAGCATGGTGATCCCATTGGTCCGTTCTGTCAACAACACAACACACTTTGTATTTGGCACTTTGTATTTGGGCACACCTTATATTTGGGAGGTACCCCTGGGGGCTACTACGGGCAAACCGGATGTGACAGCAGGACAGAGGAGTAGGGTGCTATCGGAGTTGAACTCGTGGGGGCTTCCAGGCTTCGGTCCAACATCCCGTTGACAGTCGCATATAGCTGCGGCGGTTTCACACATACTCCCGCTCAGCCCGCCGAATCTCGCGATACCGTTCGAACACTTTCTGCTCGCTCTCCAACCCGAACATCGAACGGATCGAGCTGCCGCGGAAGGTATGGAGTAGCATCTTCCAGCCACGAAATAAGACGAATCCCGGGTCATGCCGAAGTGCCACGGGGATGTGTTGAACCTTGATCCAACGCTCGGCTTTCCAGCGAATAAACTCCACTTCTTCGGCCGCCAGGTGCGCAGTGCGCACCACGGCCGTGGTGCCGTCGTATTCCTCGAGCCGCTCGTTCATGATCAGGCCCTGGTCGCGGAACTCTTTCGTCATGGGCGTGCGCGGGTAGGGCGTCGGGTGTTGAATGTAGGGCCAGTCCACGTAGCGGCGGGCAAACTCAAGATTCGCTTCGATCGACTCGCGCGTGTCGCCCGGACTGCCGACGATCAATCCGCCGACCACATACATCTGGTTGCGGTGCAAGTAATCAATTGCCTTGAGGGTGGCGTTGCCCGTTTCGTGGCCGTTTGATCTCTCCGTGTTTTTGGCCGAGGCCCTCAGGAATTCCAGGTCTCCTTCCAGGATGTTCTCGATGCCCAGAAAAACGTAACGGAAACCGGCCTTCCGCATGAGCGGGGCGAGGGTTTCGCCATGGTTGGCGATGGCGGAGGTCATGGCCTGCACGAAGTAGTCAAGCTTATGCAGCCCGGCGGCAATAATGGCTTCACACAGGGCCTCGAACCGCTTCACGTTCAGCGTGATGTTGTCGTCAACCAGGAAAATGGTTCGGGCCCCGTGATCGCGGGCATCGCGAATGTCGGCCAATACACGGTCAAAAGTATAAGTGTGGAAGTTGCGGCCGCGCATCTCGATGATGGAGCAGAAACTGCAATCGTACGTACAGCCACGCGATGTCTCGATGACATCCACTTGGCGGCCCAACAGCGTGTATCCCTTCAGCACACGCGAATCGCGATTCGGCGGGCGGATTTCTTTGTCTTCCAGTCGGTGCGGCGGCCGTGCCGGATTGTGAACCCAGCCTTTGCCGTTTCGATAGGAAAGACCGGAGATCCGGTCCAAACCCGATTCCTGCTCCAGTGCGCGCAGCAACTCGCGGAAGGTGACTTCCCCTTCGCTGCGCACGAGAAAATCCACTCCCATCTCCTCATAAGCTTCGGGGGCAAGGCTGGGATCGTATCCGCCCACCACGATCTTCACCCCCGGCCGCACAGAGCGCACCAGTTCAATGATTCGAGCTGCCGATCGGCGCTGAAACGTCATGATGGAGAGTCCGACGACTTCAGGATCGTGCTCGGCGACGAGCCTGATCACGGTTTCACGAACCCGGCGCTGAACCAGAATCAAATCAGCAACGGCCACGCGGTGGTGTGGATCCACGTTTCCCGCAAGCGACGTGAGTGCACCATTGGGCATGCGGATGGCGACCGGGGGCATGTGCTCGAAGGAATCCGGCATGGAGAGCAACAGGACATTCATGGGAACCTGTCTTTCCTTACTTTCTTATTGTGAGAGCGGGCGGAAACGGTAGTGAAGCGAATGGTTGTAATTGTATCGCAGATTGCGGCCTGATCCCGGCGAAAAAGGTGAAGCCAGTAGCCAGTTTTCAAGTTATCATTTACAGCCAGACTGGCGCTCGCACTGCTAATTGCATTCTCGGGAGCGGCGACATTGTTGGAGGAACCATGGCGATCCAATTTGTGCGGACACCTGAAGGAGAAGAAGACACAATACGCTTTCAACCGATGGAGCGGCTCATCGTATTTTCGTTCGGCGCGATTGTGCTTTTTGCCTCGTTTGGGATGGGTGAAGCAGTCTATCGGCTTTTGTTCTCCGAGTTCGACGGCATAACCGATCGCATTCCGACCGAGTTGCTGTTTGGCCTGGTATTTGCGTGGGTGGCTATTAAGTTCGTCGGCGGTGTTTACAGAAATCGCAAACACAGAAGCGCGCGCCTCAATTTCATTGGAATTCGGAATCATCAGATTCGCGGTGCGGTGGAGGCCATCACTCCCTTGGCTCACCCGGCGAAGAACCAGCAGTCGATCAGGGTCATTCGTGAAGAAGTTGACAGGATTGAGTGGGCGCTGAAGGAGATCGTGAACCCTCCCGCCGCGATGGCGAATCGACAAAACCGCTAACCAGTTCGAGCCGAAGATTCGACCCCGAATTGAATTGGTTATTTTACCCGTCCCCAAGCCTGCTGCGACGCGTGCGGCTCCCGGCTTGCGGTACTCGCACCGCAATCGAGTACGCGGATGAAGGTGTACGCGCCCGGATGCTGGTCTTCCCCGGCCCGACACTTGTTACCACACCGTCGGCGGTTACTGTGGCGACGCGTGGATCACCGGAAGGTCGTTTTGCTGGACTTCGTGAGCTCTTCAGACGAGCCGTCGGCAAAGGCGCCCAGCAGTCGCACCGGAATATGATCGTCAACGTGTTCGAATTGAATGACCGACGGCTCCATTCAAGTTCTGACGGGCTCCTCCGATTTCTCCACGTCAATCGTTACTGCCTCGGACTCGACATCGCCGCCGGAAACTCGTCCCATCGCCGTAACGCGATAGATTCCCGGTTGCGTCTGCGCTGGAATCCGCAACCCAAACTGTACCGGACCTGCTTCTCCCAGGCCTTGCGCCATAATTCCAGGCGCTGCTCCGGAAGAGATCTGGCCCACTCCCAACGGCCGTTGCCCGATCAACACGAGCTTCTCTACCGATGCATCCGCCGACACCGATATCGCAATCGCTTGCCCCGGTCTCACGACGGTGCCCGCTGAAGGCGAAAGGATGCGCATGAGACTCTGTTGCGCGCCCGTCGGTACGGCGATGAGCCCCACCGTCAAGATTAGAATGCCCGTGTTTCGTCGCGGGAAATCATTTTTTCGCATGTCCGTCATTCTCCTTCTCTCATCAACATCTCTCATCAGCGCACCTTGGCTCATTTCTGGACGCGATCAAGCCTGGACACGGTCAAGCTGCGCGATCTCGAACTAATGAAAGTCGGTGCCCGTGGGCGCCTCGTTCAACAGGTTGATGACTTCATTCGAAATGTTCGACGCAGGATCGAGCACCGAGGGTCCGTTGAAGTCCAATGTTTCGAGCGCTGCGGTATGAATCACCCCGGAATACTGCAGTCCCGTGAGGTTGTTCGGAGCACTATCGAGCGGAACAATCGTGTCGTTATTCTGCCCGTAAATCGTCGGCCAGTTGCTGGCGGTGAGGTCTTTCGCCAAAGGATTGCTCGAGCATAGGAGCCTCAGCGCCTCCGCGTTGCAGAAGAAACAACTCAGACCCTTTAGATTGGTGGAAGTCGCGATCCCGGCGATGTAGGCGGTGGGAAAGGGCTGAACCGATTTGAGGTCGCTAAGTGCCGCGCTCAAGCTAGCGCCATAGCCATTTCCCTCGAGGTCGTACACGGCGCCATCGGCCGTTTGACCGGAAAATGTGATGGACTGCAATGCGATCTCTCCATCGGAGGCGAGAACATTTCTGGCACACGTGTTGCTGCTCAAAAAGGCGGCTGCGAGTGTACACCCACCTTGCGCCTTTGCGACATTGTGAATTTTCATCGGAGGCCATGGCGATGTGGCACAGATCGCGTGCCGATTCGGCGCACTCAAGACGAAAACATGCCGTGTTCAACAATTGTGTCGAGGTAGAAGAGGCATTAGAATGCACCAGCCAGGGGCCAAATCGGAGATGCCCGTGGAGGCAGTCGTGCGCGTAAACAAAAGACAGATGTACCACTCAATCGTGCGGAGCGGCCACACTGCTTTGCGCCGCCATGGAACTAGGCGTGCGCCACTTGCCCAACTTGCCCGGTTCCATATGGTCGAACGGGCAGCCCCGAAACGCCGACGGCACTTGTGAGTCCGCCATCCACCAGATCACCGGTGGCGCTGCCACCGGTAGCAACGCCAGGCTTATGCCGAATCAAAACACCGGCTACTCGATCCCGTACAACTTGGCGTATGCGGCGGTTCCGGCGTGCCGGTCGATCGAGGTCCGCTTCCGCGGTTAGCCTATAACCTATCGCCGATTACGCATCATGGCCGTGTCGCTCCTGGGGCTTCACCACATCTTGGAGCGCCCCGACGGCAGTTTTATGGATCCCGCGACCGGCCAAACCTATCCTTCCAACGCCAATGCCTCGAACGAGCTGCCGTTCTACGCGGTCGGCTACACCGATACCGGCATCAACGTGGTCTTAATGTCGGCCCCTGTCATCGATGCGACCGTATTCCGCCAATCTACACGAGATCGCCTGCGCTACGCTCGCTTCGGCGGTTTCCACGAGTTGCCGTTTTAGTCTTTTGTCGTCCGGTCGGACGAGACGAGCCAGCCCGCTAGGTTGTGCCATGCGCGCGACTCTGTACATACCTCGTGTTTAGTAGAAGGAAACAGCAGGAGGGAACTCGATGAAGCTTCGCAAGCGACGAAGACTCATGTTTGGCGCGATTGCTGTGCTCGTTTGGGGTGTGGCGTGGCACCGTGGAAAGGCTCGGCCCGTGTTGGCAACACCAGGTTCCACACAATCCGGCACGCTCTCGGAATCCTTGGATTTCGGCGGTCGCATGCGCACCGATTGGATTCATGTCCCAGTCGGCTACGACGCCAAGAGGCCTCTGCCGCTGGTGTTTGTCCTGCGCGGGGCCACACAAAGCCCCGACAGTGCTGAGAAAATGTCTGGCATGAGCGCCAAGGCGGACCAGGAACATTTTATGGTGGTCTATCCCAGGGGCACGGGCCAATTGCCTACGTGGAATGCGGGAAACTGCTGCGGTGACGCGGTCCGGAACGATGTCGACGACATTGGCTTCTTCCGCGCGCTGCTAGAAAAGCTGGAACGCGACTACGTCATCGACCGAAAGCGCATCTACTTCACGGGTATTTCTAACGGTGCCATGATGTCCTATCGCGTGGCCTGCGAAATGTCCGAGCAAGTGGCGGCCATTGCTCCAGTGGAAGGAGCGCTCAACATCGATTGCCGCCCGTCGAAGCCGGTCTCGGTGTTGATCTTTCACGGAACCGCCGACCGACTGGTGCCATTCAACGGCGGCACCGCGCCCTTTCAGATCGGCGACAAACGCAAGCACAACTCCGTCGCTGATGCCGTCAAGTTTTGGGTGAAGCGCGACGCCTGTTTCGCCGAGCCCAGGCATGAAGAGACCTCGGAAGCTCACATCGAGAAATATTCCGAGTGCGAGGATGGCACCGGAGTTTCGCTTTACGCGATCCAAGGCGGACGCCACATGTGGCCCGGCCTCGCGATCAGCGGCAACCGTGTTCCCGCGACCGATCTGATCTGGTCATTTTTCGCCGCTCACCCCAAGCCTTGACCCTCTAGACCCAGACCAGCCTTAGCGTGTGACAATCCAGTTTTAACGTTGCGGGTTCGTCGATCCGTAACTCACACTCCAAATCGTGCTGCGTCCATTAGGCCTGGGCCTGCGCTAGCGGGAGCCAGACTTGAAAGCGCGTGTCCCCCGGCTTGGAACTAACCTGAATATTTCCGCGGTGCTTCTTCACAATTCGCTGGACGGTGTCCAGGCCAAGGCCCGTGCCTTCTCCAACTCCTTTGGTCGTGAAAAAAGGCTCAAAGATGTGGGGTTGCACCTCGTCGGGAATTCCGGGACCGTCATCGCCAATCTCAACTACAACGCAACCGTCGTCGCGGTAGGTTCGGACGCGAAGCTTGCCTTTTCCGTGCATCGCGTCAATCGCATTATCAATAATATTGGTCCAGACCTGGTTGAGCTCGCTTCCAAACGAATTCACCAGGAGCGGAACGCTCTTGTAATCGCGCTGCACCACCACTCCTTGTTTCAGCTTGTGATTCAAGATGGTAAGCGTGGTCTCCAGGCTCCTTACAACGTCTACGTTTAGCACCGGCGCCTGATCCATGTGGGTATATTCCTTGATGGCCCCCACTAAATCCGATATCCGCGAGGTGCTGCTCTCGATTTCATGTAACAGACTTGCGACCTCTACCGAAGCCGCGATCCTGACCAGAGCGGCTCGAGCAGTATCCCCATCCAGACTCGCGAACAGCGATTCGATTACTTCCGGCTTGATGTTTCTTCGCGCAAGGCCAGCGGCGAGCAGCCACAAATCATTCTGTCCATGACTGCGCAACAAAGAATCAATCTGGTCCTCCAGGTCACTCATGATCAGCGCGTCCGGCGGAACTACATCCTGTTGCGTGAAGGAAGCTTCCAGTTTTTCGATCTCTGATTTCTGCGCGGACGAGAGATCACGTTTTCCCAGCTCGAGACTCGCGTCCCTGATTTTCTTTAGTATGTGGCCCAATTGGCTGGCGGCACGTTTCGCAGCCGAGGCCGGATTGTTGAGCTCATGCGCCAGTCCCGCCGAGAGTTTCCCCAACGAAGCCAGTCGATCTCGCTGCTGTTCGAGGCGAGTGGTTTCACGGATGCGGTCCGACATCAAGCCCACCAAACGCTTGGTCAGCTCCGGCATTTTCTGTATCAGATCCGGAAACTGCGAAGCGGGAAATCGTAGCGCACGGCTGTCTGTCTCGGCTCGCCCACTCACAGTAAACTGTTTCATCCTCGAAAACGGCAGCAATCCGGTAACGTCACCCGGTTCCAGGTTAAAGACGAAGGTTTCGCCCCCAAGCTCTCCCCGCCCTTGAAGTTGCCCTTCGAGAATCACAAACATGGCATCGGCTGGATCGCCTTGGCGGGAGTAGACGTCCCCCGCCTGGAGATTCATCTCTTGCGATTGACCGATGAACCAGGCGAGCTGATCGTCTGGCAAATCAGCAAATACGGGGACGCGAAGTAGTTCGGATTTGTCGACCATTTATACCTTGCTCAGATACTGATGGATGAACTGCACGGCCACTGATCCTTCACCGACTCCGGAAGCTACACGTTTTATGGAACCGTGGCGTACATCGCCGACCGCAAAGATGCCGGGGACATTGGTCTCGAGCAAGAACGGATCCCGGTCAAGTGTCCATCCCTTCGGACGTTGACCGTCACGCATAAGGTCAGGACCAGTCAACAGGAAGCCGCGTTCGTCCCGCTCGACGACATCGGCCAGAAAATCCGTCCGCGGCAATGCCCCAATAAAGATAAACATCGCGCTCGCCGGTACGCGCTCAGTCTTGCCGGTATCGGAACAGAGCACCGAAATCTCTTCCAGATGGGTTTCGCCATGGGCCTCGGCCACGCAGGCGCGGGTCCACAGCTGAATGTTAGAAGTCTCTTGAATCTGATCGATCAGGTATTGTGACATGGTGCTGGAGAGCGATTCGCCGCGCACCAGAATAATGACGCGCTCCGCGTATCTCGCGAAGTTCATCGCCGCTTGACCCGCGGAGTTCGCGCCGCCTACCACGTAGACGATCTCACCCTTACAGGACAGAGCCTCAGTGGCTCCGCCACCATAATAAATTCCCGCACCCCGCAACCGGGCGATCCCGGGGGCTTCCAGGCGGCGCCACTGCACTCCAGTCGCAACCATCAGCGCGTGGCACGAAAGCTCGTTCTCATCCGCCAGCTTGATGATTCGGTACGGCCCTTCCGTCCGGACGCCAACCACTTCCTGCGGCGCCAGGATTTCCACTCCGAAGCGCTGGGCTTGCGCCACCGCCCGTCGGGCCAGATCGCCGCCACTGAGGCCGGTCGGAAATCCAAGATAGTTTTCAATGCGGGAGCTCATACCAGCCTGACCTCCGGGCGCTTCGCGTTCAATCATCACCGTATGTAGACCTTCGGAGGCTCCATACACGGCAGCGGCCAAACCGGCCGGTCCCCCACCAATAATCGCCAAGTCATAGAAACTGGTTTGGGCGCGCGTTCGCAACCCGACCTTTTGCGCAACGTCTGCGGGCACACTCTCGAGCAGCCTCGTCCCGTCGGGGAAGAGCACCACGGGGAGATTCGCCGCCTCTGGCCCCAGAGCCTCCAAAAGGCGCTTGGTCTCCGGATCATTGGCGGAGAGTTCCGCGTCGATCCACTGATAGGGAACGTGGTTGCGCGCCAGGAAGTCCCGCAACTCGTATGATCGGGGCGACCAGCGGGTTCCCAGCAACCGGATCCCCTGGAATGTTGGACGGAAGGAAGCCTGCCAGTCGTCGAGCAAATCATCTAATTGGGGATACAGATGCTCCGCGGGAGGGTCCCACGGTTTCAAGAAAAAGTAATTGATGCTGGCCTGATTGATGGCGCTGATCGCAGCGTTGGTATCGGCGTACGCCGTGAGCAGTGCTCGCTTCGCGCCTGGGAAGATCGCCATCGCTTCTTGCAGGAATTCGATCCCGTCCATTCGCGGCATGCGTTGGTCAGCCAGGAGCAAGGCGACACTGTCGTTACGCACCTTCAACTGCTTTAAGAGGTCGAGTGCGCCTTCAGGAGAATCGCTTCCGATCACACGATATTCAGCGCCGTACTGCGAGCGAAGATCACGCTCGATCGCCCGCAAAACGTCAGAGTCATCATCCACGCTTAGCAAAACTGGTTTGGCCATGGTCGGTTCCGGTTTCAGGTGAAAAGATGATTACATCTTCTGTGTTCTCTCGTCGAGTTGGTTAGATCCAGAAATCCGCATTCGGTCGCGCAATTCCGGGGATCCGCGAGAGAATCGCCACAACGACTCGAAAAGGTGGGGTTCTCGAAGGTTGGGTGGGCCTCTGCGCCGCGCACGTCATGGCCCCGAAACGCTCTCGTATTCGCTCATCTGCTCTCCTTTGCTGTAGGCTCTTTCATCCCCAGCGACATCGGAGCGGTGTATCCCGGCGCTTCATTTGGTCAAATTGCCAAAATGCGTCAGTCAGATCGACGGGTTTGAGGATGATTTCCCTCCTGCGTAGAGAGAGTCACGGATGCCATCCATGAAGATCGGGCTGCAGCGGTTGAAGAGGTTGCCGGTTACGAGAACCTGCAATTTTTTGTTTTTTAATCTTTCCTTAATGTTCGTGCGCTAGCATCGGCCAACGTTGCTGTACTGCGTCAGCCTCCATTGGGAAAGGACAAAAGGCCTATGCGTCAATTGTTATCTGTATGCCTCGTCGCGGCCATCGTTACTGGACCAGTACTAACACCGGTAGCAAACGCCGCCAACGTTAAAACCGCTACGCCGATCAAACATATCGTGGTCATTTTCGGAGAGAATCGCTCTTTCGACCACTATTTCGGCACTTATCCGTTTGCGCTGAATCCTGCAGGTGAACCGCGGTTTCACGCGCTTCCGGGTACACCGACCGTAAACGGTTTAAGCAACGCGCTCCTGAACCACAATCCCAACCTCAACCCGCTCAACGGCAGCGGCGCATCCAATCCGTTCCGCTTCAATCGCTCCCAGGCGAATACGCAAGATATGGATCATGATTACACGCCCGAACAATTGGCCTTCGATGGGGGCGCGATGGATTTGTTCCCAGCCAACACCGGCAGCGCAGGTCCGCCGCCCGACGGTCCGCCCGATGTGGTTCTGACAACCGGTCAAGTGATGGGCTATTTTGACGGCAACACCGTTACCGCGTTATGGAACTATGCTCAGCACTATGCAATGAGCGACAACTCCTATAGCACCAACTTCGGTCCTTCCACGGTCGGCGCGATCAATTTGATTTCAGGCCAGACCAACGGCGTCGCGAAACATACCGGTGGCACCGGCGGACTGGTTGCCGACGGGAACGGTGGGTATACAGTGATCGGTGACCCCGATCCGTTCGGTGATATGTGCTCCGGTAGCGGGCAAGTGCAGATGGCTGGAAAGAATGTCGGCGACCTGCTCAATGCCGCCGGTATCACCTGGGGCTGGTTCGGCGGAGGCTTCAACCTGAACCTTGTGAATCCGGACGGCAGCACCGGCTGCAATCGCCAATCAACATCCACCGTCGTTGGAACCCAGGGCGATTACGTTCCACATCACACTCCGTTCCAGTACTACGCATCGACCGCCAACCCCACCCATGCGCGTCCTAAATCGGTGAAGACGATAGGTTACTCGGGCGACCCTGCCAATCACGACTACGACGTCGACGATTTCTTTGCCGCAGTTCAGGCCGGCAATTTTCCGGCAGTGAGCTTCCTCAAGGCAATCGCGATTCAAGATGCTCATCCGGGGAATTCGGATCCTTTGGATGAACAGGAATTCGTGGTGAAGGTAGCCAACTTCCTGCAGGGCCAGCCCGAATGGGCTAACACTGCGTTGGTCGTACTCTATGATGATTCCGATGGCTGGTACGATCATCAGCTTGGTGAGATCGTGAATGGATCGAAGACTGCCGCCGATGCTCTTACAGGTCCAGGAAGCTGCGGAAGCGGCGCCACCGCGCTGCCCGGCGTCCATCCCGCTACCGCCCACGCTCAGGGTCGATGCGGATACGGCCCACGGCAGCCGCTTGTTGTCATTTCGCCGTGGGCGCGGCACAACTTCGTGGATCATCCGGTGACCGATCAAACATCGGTGATTCGCTTCATCGAGGACAACTGGCTCGGCGGACAGCGGATCGACCGGGGATCGTTTGACGGGCTCGCAAACTCGATCAGCTCGTTGTTCGACTTTCATCAAACCGTGACCAACGATCTGTTTATCCTCAACGAAAACACAGGCGAGCCCGTGAACACTGGCTCGTCCAACTAATACTGCATCTCTGCAGACGCGTCTGACCGGATACGTCGACACGGACAACGGCAAGGCAAGTGTGGCACAACAGCCCGCAGGCCCTTGCCGTTGTTGTATGCTTGGCCCGAAAGGTTTGTGGTGATTACACGTCGAAGTTTCCTGCAACAATCGAGCCTGCTGGCTACAGCTCTGGCAACTGGCAAGACCGCTCCATGGAACGCTATGGCGCACTCCGTGCCGAGCATGGCTCCCGCGCTTGATGTCAACACACTGCCACAATTCGTGGACCCTCTCCCGATTCCTGAAGTCGTGCAGCCTCAGGGATACCGGCCCAGCCCAGCTGATCGGAAACTGAGCGTGCCCATTTATCGGATCCAAGCCCGGCCGATTGTCAGCAAAGTTCACCGAGATCTGCCGGCTACTAGGTTCTGGAGCTTTGGTTCCTCGACTCCCGGCCCGACGTTCGAGACGCGCTCCGGTGAACCGCTGCTCGTGGAATGGGCGAATGCTCTGCCCAGCGAACATTTTTTGCCGATGGACCACACTATTCACGGGGCTGAGGCCGACAAGCCGCCGGTCCGCACCGTGGTGCACATGCATGGGGCCAAAACCGGACCAGAAAGCGACGGCTATCCGGAAGACTGGATCGTGCCCGGAAAATCCGCGGTCTACTTCTACCCCAACCAGCAGGATGCGGCCATGCTCTGGTACCACGACCACGCGCTGGGCATTAATCGTCTGAATGTCTATGCCGGATTATTGGGAGCGTTTTTCATTCGGGACAAGGTGGAGGACTCGTTCCACTTGCCCAAGGGCAAATACGAATTGCCACTCATTCTCTATGACCGATTATTGACGCGGGATGGGCAGCTTCTTTATCCCGTTTCGCCGGATCCACAATCGCCTTGGGTTCCAGAGGTTTTTGGCAATGCCATTCTGGTGAATGGAAAACTCTTCCCTTATCTCGACGTTGAGCCCAGAATGTATCGCCTCCGAATTCTGAATGGTTCCAATTCCCGTTTCTACAATCTATCGTTCGCCAGCGATGCGCCGTTTTGTCAAATCGGCACAGACCAGGGCCTTCTGCCCGCGCCGGTTCCGCTGACGAACCTTGAAATCGGACCGGCTGAACGCGCCGATCTCGTCGTCGACTTCAGTGAGCATCGGGGTGTTCAGCTGATTCTCAAGAATGACGCTGTTGTTGTCATGCAATTCCGCGTTTCCAAGCAGAGAGTGACGGAGACAAGTTCGCTGCCTCGAGCTTTGCGGCCGGTGACAAAGATCCCAGAATCACGAGCCGTGCAGACGCGCTTGTTGACGCTCAATGAATATGTAAACAAAGCAGGCAATCCGGTCATGTTGCTTCTGAATGCCTCCCATTGGAAGACGCCGATTACGGAAAGGCCGGTGCTGGGAACCAGCGAAATCTGGACGCTGATCAATCCCACCAACGACTCGCATCCTATTCATCTGCACCTCGTGCGCTTCCAAATTCTCGATCGCCGAACGTACGTGCCATGGCTGTTCCGAACCAAGCGTGAGCTTCACTTCCTCGGACCACCGGAACCTCCCGATGCGAACGAAGCGGGCTGGAAAGATACGGTGCGCGCTCACTCTAAAATGGTCACTCGGATTATTGTCCCCTTTGAAGGCTTTACCGGGCGATATGTATGGCACTGCCACATCCTCGAACATGAGGACAACGAAATGATGCGTCCTTATGAGGTGATTGCGCCGGTCTGAGGAGCGGAGCGCCCCGCTGGGTTTCCCAGGAGTCTTCGTGGAGAGGGGTTCTGTGGCACCTTGGGTTGTACCCCAGAGCTTACTCGGAGGAGCGAGCCGACATGGTTCGGGAATCAATTTCGCTAACTAATTCAACGACCGGGCGGCCAAGAGAACCAAGTCTCAATTTCGTGGAAATTTCTTCGGCCGTTAAGGGCTTGCTGAAGTAGTAGCCCTGAATTTCCTCGCAGCCAAGTTTCCGCAGGAACGACATTTGCGCTTCGTTTTCGACTCCTTCAGCAATGACCTTGAGACTCAGACTCTTCGCCATGCTGATGATGGCAGTTGTGATCGCCGCATCATCGGAATTCACCGCGACGTCACGGATAAACGAGCGGTCAATTTTGAGCTTACTGAAGGGAAACTGTTTGAGGTAGCTGAGGCTGGAATAGCCGGTCCCAAAGTCGTCGATTGCCAGCTTTAACCCCATGCCCTTCAATTCCCGAAGCACGGAGGACGTCATATCTGCATTCGATAGCAGAAGGCTTTCGGTGTCCTCCAGTTCGAGGTATTGGCAGGCGAGGCCGGTCTCGCTTAGTACTCGGCTGACGAGCTCGCGAAAGCCTGGCTGTCGAAACTGCACCGCGGATACATTGACTGCAACCGGGGTTGCGCAAAGCCCTTCGTCTTGCCACTTTCGCGCCTGCGAGCAGGCGGTTCTCAGCACCCATGCCCCGATGGGCAGGATCAGACCGCTGTTTTCCGCAATCCCCATGAACCGATCCGGCGCTATGATGCCCAACTCCGGATGCTGCCACCGGAGGAGCGCTTCGAAACCAACAATGGTTCCTGTGGCAATGTCCATCTGTGGCTGATACACCAGAAAGAACTCCTTCTTATCGAGCGCCGCCCGCAATCCGTGCTCCAGCGTCAACCGCTCCACAACCTCGGCGTTCATCTTTTCTGAAAAGAACTGAAACGTATTGCGTCCACTCTCTTTGGCGGAATACATGGCCGCATCCGCATTCTTGATCAGGGTCTCGCTGTCCGCGCCATGCTCCGGGAAAATGCTGATTCCCATGCTGCAGCTGACGCTGAACGAACGGCCTTGAATGACCAATTCGGCGATCATTGCGTCCATAATCTTTTCCGCAGCGATCGCCGCGTCCGTCCCATCTTTTACATCGGTCAGCACGACCAGGAATTCGTCGCCACCCACCCGGGCCACGGTGTCTTGTTCGCGGACCTGGCTCTTAAGGCGGTCTGCAATTTTCCGCAACAGAAGATCCCCAAACGAGTGTCCAAGGGAGTCGTTGATGACTTTGAAGCGGTCGAGGTCAAGGAACAAAACCGCGACTTTATCCCTACGACGGCGACTACCCGCAAGTGCCTTGCCTAAGCGATCGCGGAGGAGAGTCCGGTTGGGCAGTTCCGTAAGAGCATCGTAATAAGCGAGGAATTGCACCTGGTTTTCGGCCACTTTACGGTCCGTGATGTCCTCAAGCGTTCCTTCGTAAAGCACAATCTTGCCGCCCGAGTCACATACCGCCCGCATATTCGCCAAAACCCACTTTCGTGAGCGATCTCGACAGTGAACTTCCACCTCCGCACTGCGGACCACCCCCTTCTCGTCCAGTACGCGCTTCCATTCATCGATCTGGCCGGAACCTACGAAGAGCTGAGAAACCAGGTTCGAGACCTCCGCCATGAGTTGTTCCGGAGAGTCGTAACCATGGATTTGCGCCAGCGCACGGTTGATGCTTAGAGGACGGCCTTCAGGGGTCATCTGAAAAATTCCTACAACCGCATCTTCGAAAATGGCCCGGTACTTCTCTTCGGCATGCCGAAGCGCTGCATTGTGCAGCAGCAGTTCCTCGGTCCGCTTGCGCTGGGTGATGTCGCGATTCACAATGACCAGTTTGTCAGTCTGGCCTCTTGCGTCTCTGGTCGTACACGCGGTCGATTCCAAAATGCGCCAGGAGCCGTCCTTGTGGCGCATGCGGTATTCCACTCGCTCTCCCTGGCCACTCAGGCGTGCTTTTTCCGCTGCCAGCAATACTCGTGGGCGATCGTCCGGATGAATTTGTTCGATGGACGAAGTGGCCCTTAGCTCGTCGGGAGAGTACCCAAGAACCTTTTGATAAGCGGGGCTGTTATACAGCCGTCGGCCATCGCTGTCCACTACGGCGATCATGTCAGCGGCGTTTTCGCTGACGAGTTGAAATAGCTGATCTCTCTCAGACAGCTGGTGTCGAATGCGCTGAAGCTGCACGTGTTGATAAAACGCGTATAAGTCGAACAGTAATACGAGAGCTGCAATCGCCAGCACCCACTGCCGCTGGTCAAACCAGTAAGCACCCTGTGGCGCTCGATTAAACCAAGGAATAGTAAATGAGACGATCCCCAGGGTCAGAGTCACGGAAACAGCGAAACCCAACATCCACCACGCACGGCCGTCGATCTGCCTCACGTCAACCGGAAACGCCTCGGGTTTGTTCTGGCTGACCGATAGGATCGATTGCTGATTCATTGTCATTCGAGGGTTCGCCTGGCATCCCTTGGGGATTCTAACCTGCTGAAGGAACCCAGGAAGAGTTACGAAAGTAAGACTGACCGAGTATTATCGACAGATACGCGGCCAGGTCCCTGTCCGTGACCTTTGGGAAAATGTCGCTTGGAGATAGCACTCACAATCGGGCGAAAGCCCACTTCGCGCCGCCGCTGCCGATTGCGAATCCATCGATTGCGAATCCATCTGTTCTTAGCAAGTTAAAATGTCCGGTTTTCTAAGCACACGACATGTCCGGTTTCATAGTTAACCAGCAGCAGTCGGGGCTGGGGGAAAGTGGGAATCCCGCGCAGTTTGCGGGATTTCC